>Ga0181532_10000509_pt1 | contig 40084 bp, 39 predicted proteins | sample PEATcosm2014_Bin_33_FD_119768 | JGI IMG/M metagenome (GOLD analysis project Ga0181532, IMG submission 119768) | Peatland microbial communities from MTU Mesocosm Facility, Houghton, MI, USA - PEATcosm2014_Bin11_30_metaG | ecosystem: Environmental > Terrestrial > Soil > Wetlands > Peat | place...
AAGCGCGAGCCCGTGAGCGACATTGACACTGCAGTCTTGGATGGCCTGAAAGTGCTTGACCCCAACGGCCGATTAGAGAAGCTGCCGCGCCAGTCAGTGACCGGCGCGGCGGTTGTTGACCCATTTAGCTATTACCGGCAACCGTTTGCCGTGATGCACAAAACTCGCGTAGCGCCAATGTCGCGCCTACAAGCTCCGTTATTCTCCTGTGTGGGCTACCGATATCGGCAACTTACGCGGCGAGCGCACCGTCGATGCGGCCAATGGAACGCCGGAGTGCGGCGAAACAGGCAGCGTCGATCGCCGTTCCCACCATCTCATCCATAATTGTCATGGCCTTGGTGATAGGCATCGCGGCGCGGTAGGGCCGGTCAGCCGTCAAGGCGTCGAATATGTCTGAGGTTGTAATAATACGAGTTTCAAGTGCGATTTGATCGCCCTTCAAGCCGCGGGGATAACCGTTGCCATCAAGCCGTTCATGATTCGCTCCTGCGATTTCCGCCAGACTGGCGAAGGCGGCGATGCGCGACAATATAGTTTCAGAATAGGCAGCGTGCATTTTCATCGCCGCCCACTCATCCGCGTCGAGCTTGCCTGCTTTGTCGAGGATAGAATTACTGACGCCTAATTTACCGATGTCATGTAACAGCGCAGCGCGCTTGAGCCAACGCCGCCGTTCCTCGGCCAGGCCCAATTCCTCGGCGATCAAATCGGTGAACAGCGTGACGCGCTCGCTGTGTCCGCTGGTGTAAGGACTCTTGGAGTCTATGACTTGAGCAAAGGCCGCGGCGATATCGTCAAGGTAGTCCTCATGGACAATTTTTTGCTGCTGCGCAGGTTCCAGTTCGTAGAGTGCTGTTTGCAGATTGTCGGATCGCAGCATTTCCCAGAATTCGGGTCTCAGTGCAGCCCGTTCAAACGCTTCGGCCAATTCAGGGTCGAACCAAGTTCCAGACCTATTTTTGACCTCTTGACCCGCTGCTTTGAACCCACTGCTGACCTGAAAAACGTCAACGACTTGCGCTAGAAGAGCGATCCGGGAATAGATTGGTATTTTGGAGCCAACAAGGCGCTCGGGCAATCCACTGCCGTCCCAATGCTCGTCAAGGTTCTGAATGCCCCGCGCAACAGCCTCTGAGAAGCGCATTTTGCGTGCAATCTCGGCGCCACGATGACACCTTGTTTCGACGAGTTCCTTCGGGGCTGTTCCAGACGTCTGGAAAGCCGCGATCAGCGCGCGAATACGTTCCGCTAATCCAGCCTTCAATCCAGTATGTGCCAGAACGAAACGGAGCGCTTGCGGCAGGCTCCCGTCGATATACTTTGCGTCCCGCTTGAAGGTTAGATCGTCGGTCAGATAAAGTTGACAAATTCTCGCTGCGTTGCTGCTGCAACCCAGATCCTTCAACAGCAGTGTGTAATAAAGCTCCGATATCTCGGCTTCGTTCAGGCCGATCTCTCGACCAACATGAATTCCAATCCAGCAGCAGCGGACACAATGCCCGGCTGGCTGCCCCTCTACCAAATCAAGCGCGTGGCTTAGCGCACCGAGTAACTCGGAAAGGCGTATACGAGAGTTCTCGGCGGGTTGCGATCGGGTGGCACTCATCAGCGCGATCTTTGGGAGAGTTGAATTGCCTGGTAAGCAAGCACACACGCCTTAAAGCGCCGTTTAATTGCATCGTTAACTAACGATGTCCTCCTATGGCCCGTAACAGCGCTTAGCGCACGCGCCGACTTGGTCGCGATTGGGGGTATAACTGCCGCGCCAGATTCCGACCGTCGCGGCGGTTGGCGACCCACAGCGACATTTCATGACCGGCAATTACCAAAGTGCGAAAGGTTTATTCGATCACTTCGTCGGCGTGCACCAGGATGTCCTGGCGGAAACCAGCCATGTTGTCGCGCTTAGGGGTAAGAAGGGACATTGCGCGACCTTGGCAATTCGGTCCCTCCTTTGATTTGCGGTCGTTCGCAGACTGTGCTGCATTCGTCGCAGCCCCGCTCAAGCGGTAATCCAAGAACGAACCGCATCGTAAAGGCATAATGAATATGAAATCCAATTCTACTTTCGGAATGAACCGTCGAGAGCTCATCCAATCCGCACCGGCGACGGCGGCCGCTTTCGCGGTGGCTGGCGACCTTCTCCTCGAGAGCGGTGCGGCCCGCGCCCAGCAGATCGACCCCCTTCAGGGTCATTTCCACCCGAAGGGCAAGGCGCCCTCGACCCACACCCTCGAAGTGCTCAGTCAGGCGAAGGCGGGACTACCATTTGCTGACACAAGGGACTTCGAAGAACAGGCCAAGGGCCTGATCGCCTCCATGACTGAGATGACGATTCCGGCTGACGCTGGGCACGTTGCCTGGGACATGGAGCGGTTCCGATTCCTCGACCAACAGGATGAATTCGACAGCATCCATCCCTCGTTGCACCGCATCTCGCGACTCAACAACAACTACGGCCTCTATGAGGTGATCCCCGGCATCTACCAGGTGCGCGGGTTCGACCTGTCGGACATCACCTTTGTGCGCGGCAAGACCGGGTGGATCGTCTTCGACCCACTGATCAGCGCGGAACCGGTTCGGGCCGCCTGGGCGCTATTCCAGAAGCACGTCGGCCAGGGCCTGCCGGTCTCGGCGGTGATCTATTCGCACACCCATGGCGACCACTGGGGTGGCGTGCGCGCGATTGTCGAGGAGGCCGATGTGCGGTCGGGCAAGATCCCCCTGATCGCGCCGTTCGACTTCATGGACTTCACGGTCTCCGAGAACGTCTACGCCGGCAATGCGATGAACCGGCGGCTCTTCTACCAGTACGGCCTACTCCTGCCCGCCGCGCCGCACGGCTATGTCGGACAGGGACTTGGCCAGGCCGTCTCGGCGGGCGCCACTGGGCTTATCGCACCCAACCGCCTGGTTACCCAGCCGATAGAGGAGTTCGAGGTCGACGGCGTGCGGATGATCTTTCAAAACACGCCGAACACTGAGGCGCCGCGGGAGATGAACACCTACTTCCCCGACATGAAGGCGCTCTGGATGGCGGAGAACGTCATCGCATCCCTGCACAACATCTACACCTTGCGCGGCGCCCAGGTCCGCGATCCGCTCGCCTGGTCGAAATACATCGCCGATGCGCTCTACCGCTTCGGACTCGAGGCCGAGGTGATGTTCGCTTCACACCATTGGCCACGTTGGGGCAACGACCGCATTCAGGACGTGCTGCGCGGCCAGCGCGACCTCTACGCCAACATGAACAACCAGGTGCTGCACCTCGCCAACCAGGGCGTGACGATCAACCAGATCCAAAATGTCTACGAGGTGCCGAAGGGGCTGCAGGAAAAGTGGTACTGCCGCGGCTATCATGGCTCGCCACAGCATAACGCCCGTGGCGTAATCCAGCGCTACCTGGGTTTCTGGGACTGCAACCCGACGACTCTGATCCCGCTTTCGCCGGCGGATTCCGCGCCGCTCTACGTTGAGATGATGGGTGGTGCCACGAAGATTCTTGCACGCGGCCGCGAGCTGCACGCCGCGGGCAAATACCTGCTCGCCACTGAGATCGTGAATAAGCTCGTGCAGGCCGAACCGCAAAATACTGAGGCGGCGGAGCTCCTCGCCGACAGCTTCGAGCAACTCGGCTACCAGCAGGAGAACCCGGGGCTCCGTAACAGCTTCCTCGCCGCCGCCTACGAGCTGAGGACGGGAATCCCGCAGGGCAAAGCTGCAAGCTCAAGCAGCCCCGATGTCATCCGGGCGATGTCGACGGAGCTCTTCCTCAACTTCCTCGGCATCCGCATGGACAGTCGCAAGGCCGAGGGCATGCGCTTCACGATGAACCTCGTGACGCCCGACAACGGCGAAAAGTTCATCGTCGAGCTCGAGAACGCCACGTTGACCAACATCAAGGGCTTCCAGGCCGCCAATCCCGACCTCACGCTGACCATCAACCGGGCCGACCTGGAGCAGACGATGATGGGAGCGAAGACGCTGGACGCACAGATTGCGGACGGCACGGCGAAAGCGGTGGGCAATGTCGGCTTACTAAAGCGGCTCGCCGAGATTATGGTCAACTTCGATCCGCGCTTCGAGATCATGCCCGGAACAAAGGCGCGGACAGCCGACACGGACGCTTTCGTCGAGTCCGGCGTGCCGGACAAGGGCGACCCCTATCAGGCCGTGCCGCGCCAGTCGATCGCCGAGTAGAATGAGGGGAGGCCCACGCGACGGCGTAAGCAGCGGAAGTCCATTGGGCTCCCAATCAAAGAGTGTCTAACCGGATCTGGGAGGGAGCGCCGCGAGGCGGCCTTTCTATTTGCTGCATTTGCGAATGTCCGTTGTTGGCCCGAAACCGTCGCGCCGACCGTTCGCCTTCGTGTCTGCTGTTGGGGGTCTAGCGGCCACGCGGCTCTATGATCGGCGCGGCGGTTTTTGACCCAACTGCGACATTGGCGACCCAAAAATGCTGTGATGCACAAAGGGGCGGTCACGCTAAGATGCGGCAGGTCGCGATCCGCGGTCTGAGGGGCAATCCATGAGGCGACGAGAGTTCATCACACCGCTTGGCGGCGCCGCACTGTGACCGCTCACGGTTCGCGCACAGCAATCGGCCGGGATGCGGCGGATCGTTCTTTTCATGGCCAACTATCAGCCGAACGATCGAGAGGGACTGATGCGCGCCGCGGCTTTTCTCGACGTGCTGCAAAAGCTGGGCTGGACCGGCGGCCGCAACATCGCGATCGAGTATCGCTGGGCAGCCGGCGACGCGGAGCGCGGCGTGTCATGGGGCGGCACAGCGACATTTGCAGCCAGCCGCAAGGGCATCGCGGGCCTGGTCACCAACGGCACCGTCCGTGATCTGGCCGAAATCCTGGAACGCAAATTCCCGGTGTTTGCCACTGGCACTAGTCTTGTGGCCGGTCTGCGGGGACATCCCGGCTGGCTCGATATACCGATCGGTATCGGCGAGGTGGTGGTCCATCCCGGCGACTTCATCGTGGGCGATCTTGACGGCGTCGTCGTGGTGTCTCTGGCCCAGTGCGAAGAGGTGGCCAAGCGCGCGTTGGAGCAGCGCGACCGAGAAGTCGAACGAGAGAAGATGCTGTTACGCGGCGCCACCTTGATGGACGTGTTGAAGTCGGGCTGATTGTCCTTTGCGCGCATGAGCGGACTACGTACACGGAATGGAGAATAGTAATGCGAATGATACTTGTGTATCTTGATCATCGAACCGAGAACCGAACATGAGAAGCCGAGGCGCGCTTTCTCTAGCATCGGGCGTCTCGCGCCGGACTGTCGTGACAGGTAGTGCTGCGGTGCTTGCGGGGATGGGATGTCCCGCTGTTGTCCGGGCGCAATCGAAGGCAATTGTGTTCACGAGTCCAGGCGGAATCTACGAGAAGAATTTCCGCGCGAATGTTATCGCTCCGTTTGAGCAAAAAACCGGCGCTAAGTTTCAGTTCAAGTACGGATCTCCAGGCGAGTGGCTGACCAACGCCATTATCAATCGCGACGACCCCGAGATCGACCTTTTGTTTCTTGTGCTTCCGGTGGCCATCAAAGCCACCAAGACTTCAGGTGTCTTTCTCAATCTCACCCCTGAAATGATCCCCAACGTTCGCGATGTGGACGCGGGGTTCTATGATCTTTATGCGCGCCAGGCGGTCGGCTTCAACTATGTCGACGGCGGAATTGCTTATCGCACCGACATGGTGTCGCAGCCCCCCACGGCCTGGGCTGATCTCTGGGATGCGAGGTTCAAAGGGCAGCTCATGCTGTCCGACGTGGCGGGACCATGGCCTTACGAGATGCTGGTTATCGCCGCCATGCTGAACGGCGGCGGTGTGACCAATCTCGAACCCGGCTACGCCGCGATGAAGCGGCTCAAGCAGAATGTCATCCGCTGGTTCAGAACCTCCAATGAGGTCATCTCGAGCCTGGAACGCAAGGAAGCGGCGGTCGCGCTTTCGAGTAGCTTCCGCACTTATGCGATGAAGGATTCCGGGGTGCCGGTGGAATACGTGCAGCCCACGGAGGGAACGCCGGTCGGCGTGCTGTCCTTCCATGTGCCTGCAAAGGCCCCCAACCGCGATCTGCTGCTGGAGTTCGTGAACTTCGCAATCGATGTCGGTCCGCAAACCGGATTCGGCAACGACATGCAATCCGGGATGGTGAACCGCAAGGTCGTGCTCAAACCGGACGCGCTTGCCCGCACTGTTCCCATCGACAAATTGCTGCGGATTGATTGGCAGGCTCTCGAGCCGCAAATGCCGAAGATCATCGAACGTATGCAGCGCGAGGTTATCGCGAATTGAGGGGAGGGACGTCAGGCGTGCAGCACGAGGTCGCTTCACTCGATAGGGTGGTCAAGGGTACCTGCGATCCCCGATTCAAGGCTGTTTACGAAGCCTTTGAACGTAATTTCCAGAAGCACGGCGAGGTCGGCGCTGCCGTCGCTGTCTACTGGAAGGGCCAACCGGTGGTCGATCTCTGGGGCGGATACCGGGATGGCGCCCGTCGGCTGCCATGGCAATCCGATACCATGGTCTGCATGATGTCGGTCGCGAAAGGCATATCGGCCACCGCGATGGCGATGGTCTACGATCGCGGTCTGATCGACCTTTACGCGCCCGTCGCCCGCTATTGGCCGGAATTCGCGCAAGCCGGCAAGGCCGACATTACGGTCTGCCAGGCGCTGAGCCATCTGGCCGGCGTGCCGGTCGCGGATTCGGCGCGGGACGGCGACATCTACGATTTCGATGCGATGGCGCGCGCGCTCGCCGCGCAGGCGCCTCTGTGGCTGCCGGGCACGACGCAGGTTTATCACTCGGCCACGCTTGGGCACATCATCGGTATGCTGGTGAAGAAGCTGACCGGCAAGTCGCTCGGCCGGTTCATCCGCGAGGAGATTTCCGGTCCGCTTGGCGCCGACTACCAGATCGGTCTCACCGCCGAGGAGGAGGCGCGTTGCGCGACCATGATTCCGTCGCCCAGCAATCTGGTGAACGCCGCCAAACGTGCCGCTCCCGACAGCGTGGCGTTTCGATCCTGGCAATCGCTGCCCGCAAGCGAAGATTTCAACTCGCATCTGTGGCGCAGCTCGGAAATCCCCTCGGTGAATGGGCATGGAACAGCGCGTGGCGTCGCACGCATCTATGCCGCGCTGTCCCTTGGCGGCGGCTTGGACGGCGTGACGCTCGGCCGACCGTCGAGCTTCCAGGAATTGACCAGGGAACAGCTCTCGGCCGCCCGCTCGTTGGACTCGGATGTGCATGAGCGCGTGGCCATGGCGTACCGGCTGAATTCACCGCCTCATCGCCCGACCGGCCCGAACATGTCGAGCTTCGGTCATTCCGGGGCCGGCGGGGCGCAGTCGTTTGCGGACCCCGAAGCGCAGGTCGGTTATTGCTACGGCTGCAACAAGATGCACGACGGCCGCGACATCGGACCGCGTGCCGGCTCTCTCATCGACGCAACCTATCGCGCGATTTCCCAAGCGGAGACGTAAGATGCACAAGATCGAGATCCCTCAATACATTCTGGATCGCGTCAAGGCCCAGCGCGGCGGATTGAGCGTTTTCGAAGAGATCGATCCGCGATCGACCGCGCTGCTGGTGATCGACCTTCAAAACGCATTCATGCTTCCGGGCATGCAGTGGGAAATCCCCTACGCGCGGGAATTGATTGCTCCGACGAATCGGTTGGCCGCCGCGACGCGCGAAGCCGGCGCCAAGGTGATCTGGCTTCAGATGACGCTCGAACAGGAGAGCGAACGCTGGAGCGTCTATTTCGACTTCATCCGGCGCGGCAAGGACAAGGCGAAAGACATCAAGACGCTCAGCCGGGGAACCGAAGGCCATGCCTTGCACAAGGACCTTGATGTGCAGGCGGGGGACATTTTCGTCGAGAAAACACGCTACAGCGCCTTCATCCAGGGATCGTCCGAATTGGACAATGTTCTCAAGCGAGCGGGAATTGACACCCTCATTATGGTCGGCACGGTGACGAACGGCTGCTGCGAATGCACTGCGCGCGATGCCATGATGCTGAACTACAAGGTGATCTTCGTTTCGGACGGCAACGCGGCGCGTACCGACGAAGAACACAATGGTGCGTTGTCAAATATCCTGCGAAATTTCGGCGATGTGATCTCGACCGACCAGGTCATCGAGCGGCTGGAACGCGCGCATGCAGCGCGATCCTTGCGCCCGCGATCGCAGCAACGAGCTCTCTGAAAGAGGGTCACGCGATCTCACATGTCGAGGCGTACAACAGCCTTCCTTCTTCTGCCGGCGGTTGCGGTTGTCGTCATGCTATTGGCAGTGCCACTTCTTTATCTGCTGGGTTACGGGTTTTTGGACACGCAATACGGTCAGGACCAGATCCAAGGCGTCACCCTTGCGCATTACCGGAAGGTGCTGAGCGACCCGTTCTTTCTTCGAATCTTTGCAAAGACTCTGCTGTTGTCGGCCCTGACGACCGCCGTGGTGTCGGTTTTTGGCTATGCCTTGGCTCATTTCATCTGGCGGCAGCGACGGTGGCGCGCGCTGTTCGTCAGCCTCGCGGTATCTCCGCTGCTGGTGAGCATCGTGGTCAGCTCCTACGGCTGGATGGTGATTCTGGGCAACAACGGCATCATCAATCGCCTGCTTCTGGCGCTCGGCGCAGCTAACAGCCCGGTAAAACTTATTTACACGGATGCCGCAATCGTCGTGGGGCTGGTGCATATCACCTTGCCGTTCATGATCCTGTCGATCCTGGCTGCACTGGAGCGGATCGACGAATTCCTGCCGGAGGCGGCCTCTACGCTCGGTGCCAATCCAATCCAGGTCTTGCGGCACGTCGTTTTGCCACTGGCTCTGCCAGGATTTGCCGCCGGCACCACGGTGGTCTTTTGCCTCAGCATGTCGGCTTACGTCACACCGGCCGTCCTGGGCGGCAGTGGACCGAACTTCATCACCACCCTCATCTACAATGAATTCATCACGCAATTGAACTGGCCGGTCGGCGCGGCTTTGGCTTCGCTGTTGCTCTTGATCTCGTTGAGTATCGTGTTCGGCTATATCCGCTTCATGTCGCGCTTGAACGCTGGCTCCGGCAGGGCCGAAACATGAAGATCGCTTTCAATACCATGATAGCACTGCTAATAGCGTTCATTGTCGCGCCACTCCTCATTGTCATTTTGGTGTCTTTCAGCGGGCGCGAAATCCCGGAATTTCCTCCCTCTACGTGGTCGTTGCGTTGGTACGGATACGCGCTATCCCAGCCGGTCTTCGTCACCAGCGCGATCAACAGCGCGTGGCTGGCTGTGATGGCGACGTGCATCTCGACGCCCATCGCGTTGGGAGCGGCGATGGCGATCGTTCGAGGCCAGTTTGCCGGAAAAAATCTGTTGCAGGCGGCATTGCTGTCGCCGCTGTTCGTGCCGGCCATCGTGACGAGCCTCGCAATCCTGCTGGCATTTTCCAGCGCGGGGCTGCGCACCGTGACGCTGCGGCTGGTGGCCGCGCATGTCTTGATCACGCTTCCCTACCTGGTGCGGACCATCCTGGCCTCGTTGACGCGTCTCGACATGACGGTGGAGGAGGCGGCTCGCACCTTGGGGGCCTCGCCGATTCGAACATTCTGGTATGTGACGCTTCCGCTGATCAGGCCGGGTCTCACGGCGGGGATGCTGTTCGCCACTATCGTGTCATTCGACAATGTCTCGGTATCGCTCTTCCTTACCACCGCTCGGACGAACACGCTGCCGATAGCGACCTTGAATTACGTCGAATACAACTTTGATCCGTCGATTGCGGCAATCTCGACCATGTTGATTGCCGTGACTGCTGTCGCTGCCTTGATCATGGAGCGGACCGTGGGCCTTCGGTCGGTGGCGGGAGCTTAATGATGCGATCGGTGGCGTTGCGCGAGGTCTCGAAATTCTATGGCAGCGTGCCGGTCGTCAACCGGGTGAGCCTGCGGGTGGCCGACGGGGAATTCGTGACGCTGCTCGGCCCGTCGGGATGCGGCAAGACCACGACGCTTCGGATGATCGCGGGTCTCGCGGCGCCGGATTTGGGGCGCATCGAGGTCGGCGGCTCCGACGTGACACAAACACCTATTCATCACCGCAACATTGGGATGGTTTTCCAGAGCCACGCCTTGTTTCCGCACATGACGATAGCGGAAAACGTCGGCTTTGGACTGAAGATGCGAGGTGTGGGCCACGCCGAGCGGACCGGCCGGATTCGTGAAGCGCTCAAACTCGTTCGTCTCGACAACTTCGAATCGAGGTTTCCAGGCCAATTGTCGGGCGGGCAACAGCAGCGGATCGCCCTTGCCCGCGCGTTGGTCTTCAACCCTCAGGTTTTGCTGCTCGACGAACCGTTCGGTGCGCTCGACCGCAAGCTCCGGGAAGTCATGCAGGGGGAGTTGCGCGAACTGACGCGGAAACTTGAGATGACGTCCATCTTCGTCACGCATGATCAGGAGGAGGCGCTGATCCTGAGCGACCGGATCGCGGTGATGCACGCCGGAGAGATCGAGCAGATCGGGTCGCCTGAGGAGATCTTCGAGCGGCCCCGAACACGCTTCGTGGCTGATTTCATGGGTTTTGGCAATCTCCTGGAAGGAGTTGTCATGTCCGCGGCCGATGACGGCGCAACGGTTAAGGTCGGTGCATGGGAAACGCATTTTCCGCAGGCGTCAGGCTTGTCGCCGGGGCAGCGCGTCGGCCTGGCAATCCGCGCCGAGCGCATCCGGATCAAACCATTTACTTCAACAGAGACCGTCGACCTGGCTGGCGAGATCGACGCGGCGTCGTACCAGGGCGCGGCAAATGTGTATCTCGTCCGCCTTGACCGGATTCCGGGGTCAAGACTCGAGGTCCGCGAGGGAATCCAAGGCGGCGGTGATTTCCGGTTGTCTATTGGTTCTCGCGTCCAGGTCGACTGGCATCCCGGCTCCGTCCAAATTCTGCACATTTGACTGATTGAGATCGGCGTTGTGCCGATCGAGCGCTATCCAGCGTGCGCGATCTTCATCTCCGCCATGATTTCCGCCTTGTAGGCAGCAAACGCCGACGTGGTCAGGCTCTCGATCGAACGCGGGCGTGGTAGCCCCACCGCGATCTCGCGGGTGATCCGACCCGGCCGCGCCGACATGATGCAGATGCGGTCGGCCAGCAAGATCGACTCATCGATATCGTGGGTGACGAACAGCACCGTGGTCCCGAGCGTCTGCCAGACGTCGAGCAGCAGTTGCTGCATGGCAAGCCGGGTCTGCGCATCGAGTGCGCCGAATGGCTCGTCCATCAGCAGAGCGCGTGGGCTCATCACCAGCACGCGGGCGATGCCGACGCGCTGGCGCATGCCGCCTGACAGCTGCGCGGGCAGGGCATCGGCGAAGGCTTCGAGCCCGACCAGCTTTAGCATGGCGCGCGCCTTGGATTCGTATTCGTCGTGCTTGAGGCCCTGCACGCGCGGTCCGAAAGTGATGTTGTCCCAGACGTTGAGCCAGGGAAACAGCGAGGCTTCCTGGAACACCACGCCGCGATCGGGACCGGGCTTGTCGACCGTCGCGCCGTCGAATGTCAGTTCGCCTCCGGAGCGCGTCTCGAAGCCGGCGAGCAGGTTGAGCAGAGTTGACTTGCCGCAGCCGGACGGTCCGAGCAGCGCAACGAACTCGCCATCCTTTATCTCGAGCGTGATGTCGTCGAGCGCGTGCACCGGCACCTTGCCGGGAAACGTCTTTGACGTGGCGCGGAACGAGACATTGCCCATGGCTAGGCCTGGAACGATTGCATGCGGTGCCAGCCTAGCAGCCAGCTCTCGATCGCGATGATCAGCCGGTCGCTGAGAAAACCCAGCAGACCGATCGACGCCATGTCGGCGATGACGACGTCCATGCGGCCGACGTAATAGGCATCCCACAGCACGTAACCGAGGCCGGACTTCACCGCGATCATTTCCGAGACGATCACCGCGGTCCAGCCGATGCCGAGGCCGACGCGAAGGCCGGTGAAGATTGACGGCAATGAGGCCGGCAGCACCACGCGCGTCAGTACATCCATCGGCTTCGCACCCATCATCAGCGCGGCTCTGATCCAATTCTTGTCGATGCCGCGTGCGCCCTGGGTGGTGTTGATGACGATCGGATAGAACGCGCCCAACGCAATCAGAAACACTGAGCCGACGTCGCGGATGCCAAACACCGCAATGGAAAACGGCAACCATGCGGTGATCGGGATAGGCCGCAGCACCTGGATGGTCGGATCGAAAGCTTGAGCTGCAAGCCGCCACCAGCCGATCGCGATGCCGAGCGGGACCCCGACCAGTATTGCGGCGCCGAACCCCTTGGCGACGCGTTCGGTCGAGAACAACGCGTTATCGAGCCAGGTACCGCTGTAGGGGTTGAGTCCCATTCCGGCCGGGCCGAACGCCCAGATCTTCCACGCGGTCCAGACCCGGTCCGGCGTCGGCAGCACACCGCCGAACAGCGAGCCGTTCGGGCCGGCGGCCTGCCACAGCACAACGACCAGCACTGGCAGCAGAAGGCCGAGGACGATCTTTCCGGCGCGATTGTCCAGAACCAGACCGTTCGCCAGCTTCATTTCTTGTTCGCGTCCGCGACGAACGAGCCGTCCCAATACTTGGCGATATCGCCGGACACGTCCTTCTGGATAACGCCGAGATCGGCGAAGGCCTTGGCCTGCGCTTTGATCTGCTCTGGCGACACCACGGCACCCAACGTGATCGCCTTCGATGCTTCGGCCGACACCTTGACGTCGAGCCCGGTCAGCTTGGCATAGGCTTCCGCAAACTTTTGCGGCGAAGCTGCGAGCTCCTCCTGAATCTTCAGATAGGCCCAGACGATGCGTTCGACCACGGGACGTTTCTTCTCCGCCATGTCCTTGGTCGTCATGACAAAGCCGAGTTCGGGACCGACCGCCTTCGACTGTCCGTATTCGAGGTTCTTCGCGAAGAAGCCATAGCCTTCCATCACCGGTATTGATTCAAACGGCTCCCAGGACACGATCGCGTCGATCTCGCCCTTCTGCAGGGCCTGATCGAAGTTGGCGCCGCCGCCCTGAATGTTGACGGCCTGGAAGCTGTTGTAGGGAATACCCTTCTCGATCAGTGTCGCGGCGAACTGGAACCAGACCGCCGAGCCCGGCGCGATGGCGATCTTCTTGCCCTTGATGTCGTCCCAGCTATCGAGCTTAATGCCCTTGCGGCCGATGACGTATTTCGGCGAGCCGCCGACACCCATCAGTCCGGTCACGTTGGTGGAGCCCTGCGACAGTGCGATGGCGAGATCGGCGGGGCCAACGGTGGCAATGTCGAGCGAGCCGGCCAGCAGCGCGGTGCGCGCATCGGCGTAGCGGACGAATTCGACGAGCTTCAGGTTGATGCCGAGCTTCTTTAGTTCGTCGCCGAGCGTAACGATCGGCGCCAGATGCCCGACCTTCTGATAGCCGAAGGTGACCTCGACCGGCGGCGATAGTGGCGCCGGCTCCGGGCCGACCGCATGAGCCATGACCGGCAGGAAAGCCGCGAATCCCAAGGCAGAAAACCACTTAAGCATCGTCGTCCTCCATCCAATGAATTGGCGGGCAACTGCCCCTTGGACGATTAGGTTGCAAGTTTCCTGCCGGGCCGGCAATGGCCGCCCTGGCGTCGTGAAACCGCTACTTGCCGAGGATCGCGCTGACCATGGCCCGCGGGTCGCGTGTCGGCCACCGGCCGGCTTCCACCGCGTGAAGGAAGTCGGCGACATGCTGGTTGAATGCGGTCGGCTCCTCCAAGTTCATCGTGTGGCCGCAGTTCGGCATCACGACCAGGCCGGCAGTCGGGATCGTGCGCTTCATCAGGATGCCGGGCTCCAGGCACGGCCAATCTTCGTCGCCGGACACCACCAGGGTCGGCGCCGTGATCGCTTTCATCTGCTCGACCAGATCGAACAGCGACGGGCGGCGCGCTTGAACGCCGCGCATGGTCAGCGCCGCTCCGCGGGTCGAGTTGCCGGCCAGTTGATCGGCGAACTCGCGCCAGCCGCGCGGGTCTTTGTTCTGGAACTGCACACGCGACGGCGCAGAGGCATAGCCCTCGGCGGCCTTGTCCATTCCCAATTGCTCGAAACGCGCCGCCGCCGCTTCGACCTCGGCGGCGAATTGCGCCTTCTTATCGCTGGAAGCGCCATAGCCGCAGCCGGCGATGACCAGCGAGAGCGCCCGTTTCGGATAGGTGAAGCCGAAATGCAGCGTCGCGAATCCGCCCATAGAAAGGCCGACGATATGCGCCTTGTCGAGCTTGAGCGCATCGAGCACGGCCTTGATGTCATCGCGGGCGCGCTCCTGCGAATATTTTTCCACGGTGTCAGGCACGTCGGAGGGCGGATAGCCGCGCGCATTGAAGGCGATGCAGCGATAGCGCCGCCCGAAGTAGCGCATCTGTGCTTCCCAGGATCGGCAGTCGCCGGCGAATTCATGAACAAACACGATCGGCGTGCCGGTGCCGACCTCTTCGTAGTGCAGCTTCACGCCGTCATCGGTTGTCAGAACGGGCATGGGTCGTCCTCAAACAATGTTTTTGTCGCGCAGCTGTGCGATTTCGCTGTCTGAATAACCGAATTCCTTGAGGATGTCCTGGGTATGCTCGCCTTGCTCCGGTACGCCGGACACGACGCTGGCCGGTGTGCGTGACATGACGATGGGTTGCCCCACCACCCGCACGTCCCCGCGCTCAGAATCTTTCAGCGGAACCGCGATGCCGAGGTGCTACACCTGCGGATCGGCAAACACCTCGTCGACCCGGTAGATCGGTCCGGCCGGTACGCCCTCGGCTTCAGGCCGCTCCAGCCATTCGGCGGACGAGTGCGCAGTAAAGATTGGCGCGATCATCGCCTTGATCTGCGGCCGGTTGCGCGTGCGGTCGGCGTCCTTGGCATAGTCCGGATGTGCAGCCCATTCTGGCCTTCCGATGACCTTGCAGAACGCACGCCATTGACCGTCGCCGCCGACACCGATGTTGATGAAGCCGTCGGCGGTTGCCACCACGCCCATGGGCGTTGATGTCGGATGATCGTTGCCGGCCTGCGGCGGCACCTTGCCTTCGATCAAATAGCGCGCCGCCTGAAAATCCATCATCGCGATCTGGGCCTGAAGGCGCGAGGTGTGCACCCACTGGCCGATGCCGGATTTCTCCCGCTCGGCCAAGGCGATCAGGATGCCGGCTGCTGCAAAAACGCCGGCGCCGGAATCGGCGACGGCGATGCCGGCCCGCATCGGCGGAGTGCCGGGTTCGCCGGTGACGCCCATCAAACCGCCCATGCCCTGCGCGATCTGGTCGAATCCGGCGCGGGTCTTGTAGGGGCCGGTCTGGCCGAACCCGGAGATCGAGGCGAGGATGATGCGCGGATTGACCGCTTTGAGCGCCTCGTAACCGATGCCGAGCCGCTCTTTCACGTCAGGCCGATAGTTCTCGACGACGATGTCGACGGTTTTCAGCATCCGCATGAACACCGCGCGGCCATCGGCCTCCTTCAGGTTGAGGCTGATGGAGCGCTTGTTGCGGTGCAGATTGATCATGTCGTAGCCGTGCCGCGCGCCGCTGATGCCTTCGTTCGGGTCGACGCCGGGCGGTGCTTCGATCTTGATCACGTCGGCGCCAAAATCCGCCAGGATGCGACAGCAGGTCGGTCCGGCCCGCACGCGGGTCAAATCGAGGACACGCAGATGGGCAAGCGCAGGCGAGGCGATCGGCCGCGTCATGATGCTCGTATCTCGTTGAAGTTTGCGGAACGAAATGTCATGGAGCGTTGGTCCACCGGCATCCGATCCTAATTGGGCTTGATGTTGGCCGCACGGATCACCTTGCCCCACTTCTCGGTTTCATCGTCGATCAGCTTTTCCAAGTCGGCGGGCGAGCCCACCAGCGGCGTCAGGCCCAAGTCGGCAATCCGCGCCTTGATTTTGGGATCCGCCAAGGCCGCATTGATCTCCTTGTTGAGCTTATCGACAATTTCGGTTGGTGTGCGCGTCGAGCAGCGCCTGCATCTCGGCCACGCGCTCGCAGATTTCCCAGATTGGATTATTGGCCATCGCACGCCTCACCCGTTGGCATCGCGAACGTGACAATGATTCGTTACTCGCGGCAATGGTCATCCTGGGCCGCAATACCATGTGCCTCCTCTCGTTGTTCAATGAGTAGAATCACGATAGGCGGCTATTCGGCGGGCTAGCGTGGTGTGCGTGGCTTCGCCTTTTCCTCCCACACCTGCCCCGTCGTTGTTCTGCTTGGCGGGGCAGATGCTGCGATTGGCGCCTTAGCAATTCGCCGTGATCTTGAGCAATCGGCAAAGTTCTGGGACATGACGGGGGGGTGGCATCAATTCGCCTGTGCCGACGTGCATACGTCGTGAATCGGGTCGAGTGTTTGGAATGACGTTTTTCCGGTCGATTCACTTACTACGCAGTAGAGCGGTGTATCGACAAACGCCGGCTTGAGCATGCGGAATTCAAATGACCGCAGCGAACGACCTAAATGACGCACGGCGAGGTCGGCGAGCAAAACGGCTTGGAGTGGGCCGTGAACGATCAGGTTTGGATAGCCTTCGACTGTTTTGACGTATTCAAGGTCGTAGTGGATGCGATGAGAAATGCCGGCTGCAGCCGAATACCTGAAAAGCAGCACCGGATCTGGATAGACCGTTTCAACTGCCACGAAGCCGCTCGGTCTCCCCCGGTCGGCCTGCGCTCTTGGGACATCGGTCTTCGGCCCGTCATTCTCGCGGAAGACGAGATCTTGCTCGTCAATGATCGCAACTCCATTTGGGCCGCGAAATACCTGTTCAAGGGAGACGAAGACAAGATTTCCAGTGCGTCCGGCTTTGGGAATGACAGATTTGATTGTGGTTGTTCGCTGGACCTCCTCCCCGACATACAAAGGAGCAATAAACTGAACGCGTGAGCCGGCAAACATACGGCGGGGGTAGGGAATTGGCGGGATCAGGCCGCCGCGTTTTGGATGTCCGTCCGGTCCGAGTTCCGATTGAGGCGCCGGCTTTTGCAGAATGAGCAAATGCCAGAGCGGCGGCAGTGCCCCGGTGGGCGAAATATCATCAAAGTTACGATTGAGCGCCGCCGCGAGTAGTTCCATCGACTGGGCAACGATACGCCCACGGACCGTTTCCGAACGCCCGATGTATTCGGAAAAATCTGACGCTGCGCTTGTTGCCGCTTGTTGGTTTGCCAAATTGTCAGCCCTTGTTGGGCGTACGTCGCCGCTGCGCGACGACGAGCGCATTAAATCAGCTGTCGAGCCACACGTGATCCATTTGCATATTGGCATAGAGGTCCATTAGCGGCGTCCAACCCTGGAAGGCCTTCGCATGCGCTCCACCATAGCCGACCCAAGCCAAATTGATCTGGTAGTAGGTTTTCAAGAAACCAATCTGAAACTCTTCGATCCTTTGCTTTCGCTTCACGGGATCAATTTCGGCCGACTGGGCTCTGTATGCCTCATCGATCGAAGGATCTTTCCAGTTGCCATAGTTTCTGCCTCCGAAACTGGTGTACCCCTCGCCGAGAATCTGGTCGGGCCGCGATCCGCTCATTCCTACGGAGTGTGCGACAAGCTGAAACTGTCCACTAGTTTCCGCTGTGTAAAAGCCACCTGCGTCACGCACATCAACGGTGGCGTCGAGTCCAACGGTCGTGAGCTGGGCCGCTACGTTTATCGAAGAATCGCGGAAGGCCGGAATGTCGCCGCGTGCCAAGAGCGCGATCTTGAAGCCCTTCGGGACGCCGGCCTGCGCGAGCAGGTCGACCGCCCGTTTGCGATTGATCTCGATGTTGCCGCCGCCTCCTGGCATGGTGTCGTAGCCGGCGAACTGCTTGATCTGGTCCATGCTCAGATTGAAAGAGCTGCCGGGCATCAGCAGGCCGGTGCTGTGATAGAAGGCACCGGCGAGCGGCCCGACGGTCTTGATGAAGGCTTCACGATCGATGGCCAGCGACAGCGCTTGCCGCACCCGAATGTCGTCGAACGGCTTCATCGATATGTTCGGAATGAGGTTGACGAATGTCGGCGTCGGCCGCCGGAACGCGGTGATATTGGGCTGCTTCCGTAAGCCTACGAGAACAGACTCGTTGGCGAAAAAGAAGCAGCCATGAAGGCGGCCGCTTTGCAAGGCGGCAGCGCGCTCTGCTTCGCCCTTAATCGGAAACATTTGGATCTTGTCGAGATAGGGCCTCTGCCCGAAATATTTCTCGTTGAGCACGAGTTCGTAGATTTGGCCGTCGATCGCCTGGGACAACTTGAATGGGCCGGAGCCGACGATGGTGCGCTTCATCCCCTGACCGGAAGCATCGAGCGGCTCAACCACCTTACGGGGCACAATTACATTGTATGGGTTCGCTGTCTGGAACAGGAAATCGGCCTCCGGTTCATTCAAGTGAACGACAACCGTATGTGCGTCCGTGGCTTCTACGTCCTTGATGCTGCCAAGGAGGCCCTTGCGGGGGCTGACGATGCCTTGCGGCGGTTTGCGGATGCGATTGAGGCTAAACACCACGTCATCGGCGGTAACGGGCATGCCATTGTGGAATTCTGCCGCCAAATGAAGATGGAAGGTTACGGTCTTGCCATCCGTGGCAACCTCGTAAGTCTGGGCAAGATCCGGAACGAGCGTATCGATATCCGTAGCGCTAATCCGTAGAAGCGTGGAATAACAAGGAGCGCCGATGAATTGCGTGAGGTATGTCGGCGTCTGGTGCATGTCGAGCGTCGGTGGATCGCCGCCGCTGCTCAATAGAAGCGTGCCACCCATCTTCGGCCCCGCCGCGAATGCCATTGACGGCATAGCCGCCGCGGCTAGCGTGGTGACGCCGGCCCTTAGCATGGTGCGCCGGTTCACTTGGAGACTGTCTGCATCACCTTTCGCACGCATTGCTATTGCTCCGTGTTGGGGTCGATGACGCTGATTTTTTTGTCGGTTGGCCATTTGCAATTAGCGACTTGGCGCGCTGGTGGTCGCGGCAGTGTTGACGCCGGTACGAACCTGGCAGGCGACGAGGTGGCCGGGAGCGACCTCCGTCAATACCTGTTCGGAGACGGCGCAGCTAGGCCGACGCAACGGGCAGCGGTGGTAGAACCGGCATCCTTCCGTTACGTCATTTGGGCTTTCGACATCGCCGCTGAGAATGACGTGCGGGCGTTTGATCTTCGGATCTGGCACCGGCACCGCTGACAGCAATGCCTCGGCGTAAGGATGTGTCGGGTCGGTATAGAGATCCCGTGCTGAAGCTATCTCAACGATCTTGCCAAGGTACATCACCGCAACGCGAGTCGAGATATGTTCGACGACGGACAGGTCATGCGCGATGAAAAGATATGTCAGCGCGAACTTCTCTTGAAGGTCCTGCAACAGGTTGATGACCTGCGCTTGGACGGAAACGTCGAGCGCCGACACTGGTTCATCGCAAATGATAAGCTTCGGACTAACCGCGAGCGCCCGGGCAATGCCGATACGCTGGCGCTGACCGCCGGAGAATTCGTGCGGATAGCGGCCGAGATGGTCGCGCGACAATCCGACTGTTTGCAGCAGTTCCACGACGCGGTCTTCGCGGTCGCGACGGCTGGCTGCAAGTTTATGAATGATCAGCGGTTCGGCTATTATTGAGCCAATGGTCTTGCGCGGGTCGAGCGACGAGTAGGGGTCCTGAAATATGATTTGCATCTGACGCCGCACACTGCGCAATTCGTGTTGGTCAAACTTCCGGATATCGCGGCCTTCGAACACGACCTCACCGGAGGTCGGCTCTTCCAGCCGCAGAATCGTGCGGCCGGTCGTTGACTTGCCACATCCGGACTCGCCAACAAGGCCCAGCGTCTCGCCGGGTTCGATGTCGAAGCTCACGCCGTCGACCGCGCGCAACACGGAACGCTTACGATCGAACACGCTTGTCTTTCTCCTGAAATGCTTCCTCAGGTCGCGCACGCTAAGAAGTGGCGCGTTGTGCACATCAGTCATACAGGAAGCACGCTGCTTTGTGATCTGCACGGACCTCGCGTAAGAGCGGCGTCCTTTCGAAGTGGCTCGGTTTCGCGAGCGGACAACGCGGCGCGAAACGGCAACATGAGCGCAATCGTCCGCGCAACGCCGGCACGGTACCCGGGATTTGCACCAACCTGCGGCGCTTGTCGCTGCCGGCCAGGTCAATGCGCGGGATCGAGCGGATCAGACCCTGCGTATATGGATGAAGAGGCTCTTCGAACAAGGCGCCGACGGATGCTTCCTCGACGATATTCCCCGCATACATCACGACGACGCGCTGAGCCGTCTCGGCGACAACACCGAGATCGTGCGTGATCAGAAGGATCGCCATGCGGAATTTGTCTTTGAGCTCATTGAGTAGATGAAGGATCTGCGCCTGAATGGTTACGTCGAGCGCGGTCGTTGGCTCGTCTGCGATCAGCAGCTGCGGATTACAGGCCAGCGCCATCGCGATCATCACGCGCTGGCGCATGCCGCCCGACATCTGATGCGGGTATTCGTGGGCGCGCCGCTCCGGCGCATCGATACGAACGACCTTGAGCATTTCGACCGCTTTATTCATCGCCTCGCGACGGCTTAGGCCCTCGTGAATGCGAACCGATTCCGCGATCTGATCGCCAACCGTAAATACGGGATTAAGCGACGTCATCGGTTCCTGAAAGATCATCGCGATATCTTTGCCGCGAATATCCATCGTTTCCTGCGCCGAGAATTTCAGTAGGTCGCGGCCTTTGTAATTAATCTCGTCCGCGGCGATCCGGCCCGGGGCACGCACCAAACCCATGATGCTTAGCGCTGTGACGCTCTTGCCGCTGCCGGATTCGCCAACGAGGCCCAGCGTTTCGCCTGGCTTGATGTTGAAACTCACATTGTCGACGGCATGCAAGATGTTGTCGCCGGTGCCAAATTCGGTCGTGAGGTTTTTCACTTCGAGCAGCGGCGTTTGAATCGCAACGTCCCGCGTCATCGCCGGGAAAGCGACGTTTTGTGATCCAATTTTAGTCGACTCATTCGACGTGCTCATCGGAAACTTTGTGTGCCCGCGGTTGACATCGCCAGGGACATCGTAGAAGCTTTGAACAGAAAGTCAAAATGTTTAAACTGGCGTTCTAATGAGCAAAATGCCGAGAAATACGACGCGTAATGCACGATCGGGTGCAGCAGTCCGCACAAAAATGGCTGCGGCGAAGAAAATGGCGCGTTGGAATGGCATAACGGACGTGAAGGATCGTCGCCGGGAGGCGATCCTCCAAAGCGTGGCAAAGGTTTTGCGAAATTCGGGTCTGTCGTCGTTGACCATCCAGCAGATCGCCGACGAACTCGGTATGACGAAAGGCAATTTGTATTATTACTTCAAGGACAAGCACGATATTCTGTTTCATTGCCACATGCGGAGTACTGAGATCAGTTTGCTGGCTCTGCGCGACGCTGAGGCACTCGCCCGCACCCCGTCGGAAAAGCTGCGGATTCTGCTTGTGCGGCATATCCGCGGCATCATCGAAGACGGCTTTGGCGCCATTCTGCAAACCGATCTGGAGAAAATCCGGCCAGCACAGCGAAAATTATACGTCAGCAAGCGCGACGCACTGGAGCGCGGGGTGCGTGATTTGATCTTGGAGGGTGTACGCGTCGGCGAATTCGAATGCGGCAACGTCAAGCTCGCGGGCTTTGCCATTCTTGGCGGCATCAACTGGATTCCAAAGTGGTACCACCCGGGCGGGCCGTTCAGCTCTGCACAAATTTCTGAGTCGATGGCTGATTATTACCTGCGTGGACTACGTGTAGGCAGCGAGTTGGCCACGGATCAGGCCGTGCGGAGCGACAATGGCAATATAGAGGCCAATAGCCGGCACCCTAACTGAAAGACAAGAGGCGTGGTGATGAGTGCAAAAAACCGCAAGCAATTCACGATTAGCCGACGCGCGGTACTTAAGACAGGTGCTGGATACGCTGCAGCAGCGATGTTGCCGTCGGTCGCCTGGGCTCAGACGCCAAAAAGTGGGGGCACATTGCTGCTGAGCAGCGGCGGCGATCCACCGACGCTTGATATGCATCAATCGGCGACCTATCTCACCGAATTCATCGGGTCGCCGGTTTTCTCCACGCTGCTGCGCATCGATCCGAACGATATCAACAAGCTGGTCCCCGATCTGGCCGATAAGTTCGAAATGTCCTCCGACGGCAAGACCGTCACCTTTTACCTTCACAAAGGCGCCGAATTCCATAACGGCATGCCGGTTACGGCGGACGACGTGGTCTTCAGCCTCGATCGCATTCGTAAACCGCCGGCCGGCATCGTCAGCCCGCGCAAGGGGTTGCTTGGCAGCATCAAGGATGTTCAGGCCAAGGACGACCTCACCGTCGTCGTCAATCTAGCCGAACCGCAGGCCGATTTTCCGTTTCAGGTCGCCAATCCTTACAACGTCATTGTCCCGCGCAAGGTAGTCGAGCCCCTCGATGCTTCTGGCCAGGGCATGAAGCGTACGATGGTCGGCTCAGGGCCGTTCAAGCTGGCGCAGGCGGTCGATGGCCAAATCTACGAACTCGTCCGCAACGAGAAGTATTTCCGCAAGCGGGCTTATCTCGACAAGATCCAGATGTTTCCGATGAAGGGTGAAGTCGAGCGAGCGTCAGCGTTGCAAAGCGGACGTATTCACGGCTGCTTCTTCTTCGCCAATGAAGCCGTCATGGAAGGCCTGCGCAAGGCGCCGAACGTCACGGCGATCCGCCGTCCAACCCCGACCTTCATCAACCTGATACCGAACGTCAGAATGAAGCCATTCGACGATATTCGCGTGCGTGAAGCCATGTCGCTGGCCATCGACCGTTCGGCCTTTATCAAGACAGTCGGACCGCTGGCCGGGGCATTCTATGCGAGCACCGGCCTGCTGTTGCCCGACAGCCCGTACAACATCTCCATGGACGAGATCAAAAAGTTCTCGGGTTTCGATACGATTCCCGGCGGCGGCGGCGATATCGAAGCCAACCGCAAGCATGCAATGGAACTGCTTGAGCAAGCTGGCGTGCCAAAAGGATTCAAGGTTGTCTTGCTGGCGCGCGGCGACATCCCGGCGTTTCGCGACTCTTCGATCGACATCGCGGCACAGTTCAAGACCATTGGCCTCGATGCATCGGTCGACGTGCGCGACGCCGGCGGGTTCTATACGGCTGAAACCGGCGGCCAGTTTCAGGTACTAGCACACTCGGTCGCGGTCAGCGGTTCATTGCCCGACCAAATCCTCGGCGAGGGCTACACCAGCTTCGGCGGCCGCAACTATGGCGGCTGGAAGGACGATTCGATCGACATAGCCTTCCGCGCCCAGTCGGCCGAGACCAACCCGGAGAAGCGCAAGGAGTTGATCAAGGATTTCCAACGCAAGTTCCTAAAAACCTACTACCAGATCAGTCTCGCCTGGGTGGGTTACGCGGCTGCCCACGCTAAATCGCTCAAGGGCTGGAACGCCTTGCCGGATCTTTACGCCAACATGCAGATGGACAACGTCTGGCTGGACGTCTGATGCAGAACCGCGACGAATGACAGGCTATATCATCCAGCGTCTGGCGACCGGCTTTGTCACCTTGTTCGGTGTCGCGGTGATCGTTTTCCTGATCATGCGGGTGCTGCCTGGCGACGCTGCGGTGATGATGTCGGGGGCCGGCAGCGGGGTGGTCAGCGAGCAGGAGATTGCGCAAGTCCGCCATCGGCTGGGCATTGATCGCCCGCTGGTGGTGCAGTTCGCCGATTGGGCCGGCCACGTCGCCGTCCTTGATTTCGGCACATCATTGCGCACCGGCAGCCCTGTCATCGAAGATATCGCCCGCCGCTTTCCCTACACGTTGCAGATCGTCGTGCTGGCGATGATTATCGCGATCGGCGTCGGTGTGCCCGCGGGCGTTTTGTCGTCATGGCTGGCCGGAACCTGGGTCGATCGCACATTACAAACTGTCACCATCATCGGGCTTGCCGCGCCGTCGTTCTGGGTCGGCCTCATGATCATTCTCGGCCTCGTGTACTTCTTCCAGTGGAGCGCGCCTCTTTTCTGGGAGCCGTTTTGGGTGAGCCCGTTCAAGAGCATGTCGCAATTGATCTGGCCCGCTATATCGGTCGGCATTCGGCAGCTTGCACTGATCGCGCGGATGACGCGCTCGATCATGCGCGAAGTGCTCGGCGAGGACTACATCCGCACCGCGCGCGCCAAGGGACTATCCGAGAAGCGCGTCGTGTTTCGACATGCGCTGTGGAACGGCGCTCTGCCGATCGTCACCTTGATCGGGTTCGAAGTTGCAGCCTTGTTCGGGGGTCTCATCGTAACGGAAACTGTGTTCAGTGTGCCGGGTCTCGGACAATACGTCGTGCAGTCGATCCTTGACCGCGATTATCCGGCCGCGCAGGGCATTGTCCTGGTGCTTGCCGGCATTGTCGTGCTGGGCAATCTCGCAGTCGATTTGCTCTATGGTCTGCTCGATCCGCGAACCCGCGTGCAGGGAGCGGGCGCATGAGGGACATCGTCGCTTCCACCACAGAACTCGAGCCTTACGCAAGCTTCCACCCGGCGATCGCGCCGCAGAAGGCTGGACGTAACACGCGGCTTTGGAATCTGGTGCAGAATCAGCCGCTGGGCGCCATCAGCGCCCTCATTTTGCTCGTCATCGTTCTTTCCGCGATCTTCGCGCCCTATATCGCGCCCTACGATCCGACCGGTGGCAATTCGGCGGCGCTCTACGTGCCGCCGAGCGGCCAGTATTGGCTTGGTACCGATGCGTTCGGCCGCGACATTCTCTCGCGCCTGATTTACGGCGCCCGCGTTTCCCTCATCATCGGCTTTGGTGCAAGCATTCTTGGCGTCGTGATCGGCACGGCGATTGGCGTGACGTGCGGCTATATCGGCGGCTGGGTCGATTCCATTGCGCAGCGGCTTATGGACGCAATGCTGGCTTTCCCAATGCTGTTGCTCGCTCTGGCGATGGCCGCCGTGCTGGGCTCGTCAATCCAGAACGTCATTATCGCACTTGCCATGCCGATCGTGCCGCGCGCCGCGCGCATTTCTCGCGCAAGCACGCTGGTTCTAAAGACCACTACATTCATCGAAGCCTCGCGGGCGATCGGCTGCAGCAATCTGCGCATCATTGTGCAGCACATATTACCCAATACCTTTGCGCCGCTCTTGGTGATTTCTACCGCTTATCTTGGCCTGGCCATTGTTCAGGAAGCCGCGCTTGATTACCTCGGCGCCGGCATCCAGGAGCCGCAACCGTCCTGGGGTCTTATGATGTCAGGCTCCGCCACGACCCTGGCGCTGACCGCGCCTTGGATCGTTCTCTTTCCCGGCGTTGCCATCAGTATCGTCGTACTCGCATCGAACCTGCTCGGGGACGCCATTCGTGACGTTCTCGACCCGAAACTCCAACGAAATGTTTGATCCTGCCTCTGTGACGCAATCGGAAAGACGACCGACATGACCAAAAGCGTCCTGCATACCAGTCTCTGCGATGATCTGAAGATCGAGTATCCCATTTTCCTCGCCGGCATGGGCGTCAAGGGAATGGCGACACCGCCCGAGCTTGTCGCCGCGGTCAGCGACGCCGGTGGTATGGGCATTCTCGGTTGTTCATGGCTGGATAGCGATGAAGTTCGCCGCCGTATCAAAGCGGTGCGCAATCTGACCGACAGGCCATTCGGCGTCGACCTTTTGCTGCCTGCCAGCATGGACGAGACCACAACACCCGATCGCGCAGAGATGCGTGCGCGCATTAGGCGCGATTATCCCAACCATGCTGCGTTCGCCAAGTCGCTGTTCGAGAAGTTCGGACTGAAGCCGACCGAGTCGAAACTGGCGGCCATGTCACCTGAATTCATCCGCAAGCAAGTGGATGTTTGTATGGAGGAGCGCATTGCGGTGTTCGCAGCCGGTCTTGGCGATCCGAGTTGGGTCGTCCCGATGGCGAAGCAGGTCGGCACAAAAGTCATGGGTCTCGTCGGCAATGTGCGTAACGCGCAGCGGCAGAAGAAGGCCGGCGTCGATTACGTCATAGCCCAAGGCTATGAAGCCGGCGGTCACACCGGCACCATTGCCAACTTCCCCCTTATTTCAATGGTGTGCGATGCCGTCGCTCCGACGCCCGTGATCGCGGCCGGTGCCATCGCCGATGGCCGCACCATGGCCGCGGGCCTTGCCCTCGGCGCGGTCGCCGTTTGGGTCGGCACCGCTTTTCTTCTGGCTGAAGAGTCGAACATCTATTCGCAGCACCAGGAAGAAATCATGAAAGGCTCTGCGGAAGACTTTATCATCACGCGCGCCTACACCGGCAAGACCGCGCGCGACTACAAGAACGAAGTCATCAAAGCGTGGGACGAGACCGGCCTCAAGGCGCTGCCGATGCCGTTGCAGGGTGTACTGATGGACGATCTGATTGCCGCCGCGGTGGAGGCCAATCGCGCCGACCTCATCAATAATCCTGCGGGGCAAATCTCCGGCATGCTGACCAAAAAACGTCCGGCGAAGGAAATTGTCATGTCGATGGTGCGCGGTGCCGAAGAGACAATTGAACGCCTGGCAGCAATGCGGAAGTGAGCATGTCCGTAACCAATCAGCCCACTTCGCAAGGCCCGCTTACCGGCGTCACGGTAGTCGAGCTGGGCGACGGGACGTCAGCCCCTTATGCCGCCAAGCTGTTTGGCGATCTCGGCGCCGAGGTCATCAAGGTCGAGGGCCCCGCCGGCGACTCGTCGCGCAAACGTGGACCGTTCCCCGATGGACGCCCCGATCCGGAGGCGAGCGGCCTGTTTATGTATCTCAACGTGAACAAGTTCGGCGTCATGCTCGACCTCGACACCAAGCCTGGTGTCGCGGACATGCATAAACTCCTTTCCCGCGCCGACGTTTTCATGACCAATTTGCCCGTGAAACGCCTCGTAGCCGTTGGCCTCGATGCCAAGACATTGCGGGCGCAATATCCGAAGTTGGTAGTGACGACGATCTCGCCCTTCGGCGTTGACGGGCCGTGGGCCGACAGGCTGAGCGATGAACTCGTTACGTTTGCCTCGACCGGTCTGGCCTACAGCACACCCGGAATGCCGGATGCATCGGAGGATCTCGTCAAAGAGCCACCGCTGCACCCCGCGTGCTTCGCCGGAGAAACCATATCGGGCCTGGTAGCTGCGGAAGCAACAATGGCGGCGCTGCTGGGATCGGGCCACACGGGGGAAGGCTGTCACGTCGAGCTGAGCCAGCAAGCCGCAATGGCCGCCATGCAAATCCGCGACGCAACGTCGGCGTCCTACACTGGAGCGCCGTATAACCGGCTGATCAATCCAATCACCATCGGCCGGATGCCTAACTTCTACCTGCCGTGCAAGGACGGCTACGTGACCATCGCCGCGCCGATGGAAAATCATTGGGAGCGCCTGAAAGACGGCATGGGACGCCCGGCCTGGGCCGAGTCGGAGCTTTATTCCACCGAGCAGGCGCGCACCGCGAACTGGATCTCTTTACGCGTCAGACTCATGGAATGGACCATGACAGTAACCAGCGACGAAATGCATGCATTCGGCGAGACGTCGCAATTGCCGATTTTCCCGTTCTATTCGATCCGCAAGTTGGCCGGCACCCAGCATTCGAAAGATCGCGGTACCTTTGCCGACCTCACTATCGGCGGCAAGCCGGCGAAGATGCCGGCGGCGCCGTTCCAGATGCGCGGCACGCCATGGTCGATCCGCCGACCAGCGCCCCGTCTCGGCGAACACTCCGCGGTAATCCTCAAAGACGGAATTGCGGCATGAGCCAGGGTCAAGGGAAGCAAAGCCAGCCTCGACCTCTGCCGCTTGCCGGCATTCGCGTGCTCGACCTTGGCCAGTTTATCGCCATACCGTTCTGCTCTCTATGGCTCGCATGGCTCGGCGCCGAAGTGATCGTCATCGAATCGCGCCGCCGCATGACGTCGCGCACCGCACCGCCTTTTGCCGAAGGCCGCGAGAAAGAGCCCAACGCCAGCGGCTATTTCAACCAGCTCTATAGCTCGAAGAAGAGCGTCACTGTCGATATGACAACGGCGGAAGGCCGTGACCTCGTGCGCCGTCTTGCTGGCGTCTGTGATGTCATGGTCGATAACTTCTCGACCGGCGTGCTGGAAAAGCTCGGCCTCGGTTACGAGCAGATCGCTGCGCTCAATCCGTCCATTATCATGCTGTCGAATGGCGCCTTTGGCCGCGCCGGGGCGATGCGCAACTCTCGCGGCCTGCACAGCGCAGTCAATCTGTTCAGCGGCGTTGCCGAGGTGACGGGCTATGCCGACAGCCATCCACGCATTCTCGGCGGCTGCATACCGGATCCGCTGAGCGGCACCTATTCAGGCTTTGCCATTATGGCAGCGATTTATCACCGGCAAAAGACCGGGCAGGGCCAGTTCATCGACGTCGCCATGCATGAAGCTATGCTGTCTCTCATTCCTGAGGCGGTTATTGACCTGACGATGAACGATGTCGAACCGACGCGCATCGGCAACCGCGACCGCGTCAACGCGCCACACGGCATTTATCAGGGACGTGAAGACGGTACGTGGCTTGCGGTCAGCGTCAACGACGAGACCGAGTGGGCCGCTTTCTGCAACGCGACCCGTCACCCGGACTGGCCGAGCGATCCGCGCTTCGCCACCTTGGACGCGCGACAAAAGAACGTCGATGCGCTCGATCTCGCCATCGGGGCTTGGGTGCGCGGGCAGAATGTCAGCGAGGCAACGGACCTGCTGCAATCCGCCGGCGTGCCGTCCGGGCCGGTGCTGCGCCTCGATGAAATGCTCGACCATGAGCAACTCCTCGCGCGGGACGGTGTCGTCACCATCGATCATCCGGTCGTCGGACCGCGCCGTCAGATGGCGTTGCCGTGGCGGATGGATAGCCTCGGCATCGAATACAAAAGCGCGCCGCTTCTTGGCGAGCACACGCACGAGATCCTGACCGGATTGCTCGGCGTCACCGAACCCGATTACGCCCGGCTCGAAGCCGGCGGCGTACTTTCGTAAGCGAGGTCGCATGGATTTTCAGCTCAACGCCGAAGAGGCAGCGTTCCGCGACGAGATACGCACATTTTTGCGGCGTGAACTGACGCCCGACGTTTTCCGCGAGCATCGCGATCCGTCCGAACAGGGCATGTGGACAGCCGCGTTTACAAAGGCGTTCCGCCGCAAACTCGGTGCCGCCGGTTATATCGGCATGGGGTGGCCGAAAGAATATGGCGGCGGTGGGCGCAGCCGGGTCTATCAGGCGATCCTGTGGGATGAGATGGAATATCACCGCGCGCCAGGCCTCGACCGCTCGATGACATATGTTCCCAACGCTGTGATGGCGTTCGGCTCGACTGCGCAAAAGGCCGACCTGTTGCCGAGAATGAGCCGGGGCGAGGTCTCATTCTTCGTCGGCTACAGCGAACCTGAAGCAGGTTCTGACCTTGCCAGCATAAAGACAAAAGCCGTTGCCGATGGCGACGACTACATCATCACCGGTCAGAAAGCGTTCTCCAGCGATGCGCACATGGCCGATTATGTCTGGCTGCAGACGCGGACCGATCCGAACTTGAAGCGCCATGCCGGCATGACGATGTTCATCGTCGACATGAAGAGCCCGGGCATCACCATCGCCAAGCATCCGACATTGGCCGGCTGGACTCACCACTCGGTCCATTTTGACAATGTTCGAGTGCCGAAATCGGCCGTCGTCGGCGAAGTCGATCAGGGCTGGAAGGTGGTGATGGGCGCGATCGACTTCGAGCGTGCCGCGCTCGCCAGCCCTGGTCTTGTCGGATATCAATTTGATCGTCTTTTGGCGTGGTGTACGCAGAGCCGCGACGGCAGCGACAGGCCGATCGACGACGCCGTGACGCAAGACGAATTGGTAGGGCTTGCGATCGAGGCCGAAGGCGCCCGCATCATGAATTATTGGCTCGCCTCCTTGCACGCGCGCGGCCAGTATCCGCAGCACGAAACATCGCTGGCTTTGCTTGTGAAGCGCGAGACCGCGCGGCTGTTCGACGAAGCCGCGATGGATCTGCTCGGCCCCTATGCGCCGTTGCGCGCCGGCGCCCCGCATGCGCAGCTCGGAGGCGAAGTCGAGATCGAATACCGCGACCACCTGTATTTCCAGTTTGCCGCCGGCGGCTTCGACATTACGCGCAACGTCATCGCCACCCGTGGCCTCGGCCTGCCGCGTTGAGGTGACACAATGGATATAGCACTCGACGAAGACCAGATCATGTTGCACGACACGGCGGTGTCGTTTGCGAAAGGCGCCCTGACGCAACAGCAGATCCGCGACCTTGAGACGACCGAAAACAGTTTTGATACCGGCGTCTGGAAGGAAATGGCGCAAATGGGCTGGGCAGCGGCCGCTTTTCCAGAACAATATGGCGGCGCCGAAACCGGAACGCTCGAACTTGGACTCATCGTCGAGGCCCTCGGGCAGGGCGCGATTCCGAGTCCGTTGTTCTCCAGCGTCATCGAATCCGGATTCCTGCTGCTCGATGCCGGATCCGACAGTCAGAAGGATGAATGGCTGCCGGGCATCGGGACGGGCGACAGACTGATGACCGTGGCGCTGATGGAAGCCAATGGCGGCCTGCGCCCACAGGACATCCGTACCCGCATCACATCCGCCGGTAACGGCTTTCGTATCGATGGCACCAAGGTTTTCGTGCGTGACGCCGGCACGTCGCAGGGAATCATCTGCCTCGCACGGTCCGGCGACCCGGCCAAAAACCTGACCTTCGCGATCGTGCCGCGCGATGCACAGGGGGTCACTTTGCGGCGCATGCCCGCCGCCGGCGGCGAGTCCCTGTGGGAAGCCAAATTCGAAGGCGTCGAAGTCAATGCCGACGCCGTCATCGGCGACGTCGGCACCGCCTGGACGGCTGCGCAGCGCCTGCTGCTGCGCGGCGCCGCCTACAAGTCCGCCGAACTCGTCGGGATAGGTCAGGCGTCGCTCGGCCTTACGCTGGACTACGCCAAGGTACGCGTACAGTTCGGCAAGCCCATCGGCAGCTTTCAGGGCGTTCAGCATCACTGCGCCGAGATGTATCGTGATCTCGAGGTCAGCCGACTGCTGACGTGGCAGGCCACCGCCTCGCTCGGCGGCGCTTTTGCCGCCGAACGTGAAATCTCGATGGCCAAGGCGAAAGTCAGCCAGGCCATTCCGGCGCTGACCCGCACGGCCCACCAGATCCACGGCGCCATCGCCTATTATCGCGATTACCCGCTTGAACTTTACTATCATCGCGCGCTCGCGGCGCAGGCTGCCTATGGCGATGCCGCCTATCACCGGCGCGTACTCGCGCGCCTCCTCACCTCCGACATGAATGCCTTTCGCGGACAGGACCCTCATGAGCTACCAGTTCATTACTTCTGAGCAAGATGCCGACGGTATCGTGACCGTCACAATCAACGATCCGGATGCCAAGAACGCGGTCAACTGGACCATGAACCAGGAGATCATCCGCGAGTGCGCCCGAATCGAGAGCGATCCGAAAGCGCGCGTGATGATCATCACAGGCTCGGGCCGCATCTTCTGCTCGGGCGGCAACATCAAACGTATGACCGCGCAGGGCGTCTCGCTCGAGCCGCCGGACCCGACTTTGCGCGAAGAGCTATACCCGCAGGAAGCCGACATCCGCCACGTCGTCACCGGCATCCGGCGCATGTCGAAGCCAGCGATCGCCGCTGTCAACGGGCCGTGCATCGGCTCGGGCATCGGCATCGCTGCCGGTTGCGACATCCGCATCGCCTCGAGCGCGTCGCGCTTCGGCTGGGTATTCGTACGCCGCGGCATCGTGCCGGATGACGCCAGCCTCGCGCTGATGCCGCAGATCATCGGCTACGCCAGGGCGTATGAGTGGGGTGTCACCGGTCGCACCATCGACGCCGCCGGCGCGCTTGAGCTCGGTTTCGTTAGCAAAGTGATCGAGCCGCAAGCTCTCATTCAACATTGCAAGATGCTGGCCAAGGAAATCATCGATAACTGCCCGCCGATCACCGTACAGGCCTTCAAATACGCGCTCGCCGAGTCGCTCTATCAGGATCTCGATGAATCGGTACGCTTCACGGAACGCGCGCAACGTGTTGTGCGCGCCACAAAGGATCACACCGAAGCACTTAAGGCTTATGCGGAAAAGCGTCCGCCGCAATGGAAAGGCGTCTGAATTGACCATACGCCGCGCGCTTGAACCGGCAGAATATCCGTTCTTCGACTACCGACGGTTTTCTTTTGCTCTGGGAATCGCGGTGGAGAGACGTGTATGGCTGTCCGGCAGCACGGCGGTGAAACACGAAGCGCCAAGCGGCATGGTGGTGAAGGGCGATCTCGTCGCCCAAGCTTCGGTCATCTACGACAAGATGAAGGCGACATTGAACGCAGCAAACCGCAGCCTTTCGGACGTCGTGCGCATCGTGCGTTACGTGACGCCGAAGGCGATCCCCGATCTGGCGCCGCTTGATGCCCTTCAGGCCGGGCTGTTCGGCGACAATGTTTCGGTCTGCACGCTGGCCATCCGGAACCTGTTGCGTCCGGAAGCTTTGATCGAGATTGAGGGCGTCGCATTCGACGGCGGCGACGACGGTATCGATTATCTCCCGTCGATCGTCGCGCCGGATAAGACGTCCGCGTGGGCGCAGGCCGAAACCGCGTTGACCGCGCGTGGACTGAGCCGCGCCCATGTTCGCAAAGCGACCGCACTGGCCACGTCGGCAGTGTTCGACGCCACCGAGCCTGCCGGCGCACTTCCGGGCCTGCGAATTTGCGTGCCGCGCCTTGCGACGACCGAGACTGGCGTGCAGATCGACATCGCCGTCGCGCCGAGAGCTTCCCGCGTAGTTTATGTCTCCGCGGAAGCAGATCCCTCCATCGACGGCACCGTCAATCAATGCCGCGAGCTTTATGCGCGTCTCGGGTCCAAGCTAGCGGCGGCCGGCTCCAGCGCGGCTTCCGTTGTCAAGACCACCGAATTCATCATTCCTACGGGCCTGCGCGACTATCGCGGGACGGCGGACGTACGGCGCGAGGTCTTTGCTGCGCCATATCCGGCCGCCACCGGCGTGATATGCGAAAGGCTGTCTATGCCCGGCGCGATGATCGCGGTCGAAGCGATCGCTTTGACGGAGGCCGGATGAAAAGCCGAATTACGGACGACCTGAAATCCTGGATTGGCCGCGAAGCGACCTATACAGCGCCCGAGGAACTTGGCCGCGCACCGTTTCGTTTGTTCGCGCTGGCGCTCGGCGACGATAATAAGATCTATTCGAATTCGGACTTCGCAAAGCGCACTCTGCACGGCGACGTCATCGCGCCGCCGACTTTCATCTGCGAAACAAACCAGATCATGGACCAGCCGCTCGATGAGAATGGCTACATTGGGCATCACTGGCCGCTGCCGATGACCAGCAGCCGGTTCATTCGCGGCGGCAATGAGTATGAAATGTTGCAGCCGGTTCGGCCGAGCGACCGGGTCACGGTAACCTGGAAAATACAGGACATCTACGAGCGGCAAACGCGCAAGCTCGGCACGTTGATCTTCGTCGTATCCGAGGCGCGCTACTCCAATCAGAAGGGCGAACTTCTCGCCGTCAACCGCGAAACCAACATATACTCGCCATGAACCTCGCCCAGCCCATAGTGCCAGGCGCGGTGCCGCATGGCGACACATTGCCGTCCGAGACGATCACGTGCGATCTCACCTCGCTCGTAGTTTATGCTGCCGCGACGTGGGATTTTCATCGTTATCACTACGACGCGGCTTTCGTCAAAACCATCGATATGCCGGCACCTTTCGTCGATGGCCAGATGATCGGGGCGCTGCTGGCTAGTCGTCTGATGCGGTGGGGCGGACCCGATGCCTTCGTTCGCAGGCTCGCCTACCGCCAGCGCACCACGGTGTTCGTCGACGAAAGCATCATTCTCGGCGGCAAAGTCACCGCGCGCTCGGTCGAAAACGGCCGCAAACTGGTGACGTTCAATCTGTCGGTTCACAAGCCGGACGGCACATTCATCGTTCGCGACGGCACCGCCACGGTCGATCTGGGGCCAGGGTGATGTGCAAACTACGGGATCAGTACAATGCGCCCGGTGACGGCATTGTCCTCGACCATGCGGTGCGCAATGGCGGCGTCTGCAAGCGGCATGATGCGCTCGACCATCGGCTTGACGCTCCCGTTAGCGACCAGCTTCAACGCCATTTCGAGCTGACGGCGCGACGTGCTGGTGGCGCTCTTTACGGTCAGAGCGCGACGGTAGATCATCGCCATGTCCATTTCGATCAGTTGACCGGTGACTTCGCCGACCAGGACAATGCGGCCGCCGAGCATGACGGAGCGGCGGATTTCGTGAAACACGGCGCTGCCGACAGTGTCGATCGCGACGTCGACGCCGCGTCCACCCGTCGCTTCGCGCACGCCGCGCGCAAACTTGCCATCCGGCGCGATGACCACGCAGTCGGCCCCGAGTTCTTCGATCGCCTTGGCCTTGGCCGGGGAGCGCGTCGCCACGATGACGTAAGCGCCGCAGGCTTTCGCAATCTGCACCGCGTGAAGGCCGAGCCCGCCCATGCCGGTGAGCAGCACGCTCTCGCCGGGCCGCACATCGCCGGTATCGATCACTGCGTTATACGATGTGCCGACCGGACAGCCGACGATGGAGCCGGCCTCAAACGAAATGTTGTCGGGCAGGCGCACCAGGTTGTCGTCCATCACGTTAACGAATTCGGCATTGCCGCCCATCGCTTCCTGACCGAGAAAGCGCAGTTCGGCGCACAACGCCTCGCGGTCGGTACGGCACATAGTGCAGCAGCCGCAGACATATTCGCGCTGCGTCGAGACGACACGGTCGCCGACCTTGAAGCCGCGCGCTTCATCACCGACGCATGCCACGGTCCCTGCGATTTCATGGCCGAGGATGAGCGGAGTGGCGAGGCTGGGCCGGCCGGGGCCCCGACGCACGAGAATGTCGCGACGGCAAACGCCACAGGCGTGTACGCGCACCAGCACCTGGCGGCCTTTCGGCACCGACGCGTCAATGTCGCGCATCTCAAGCCCATCTGCATCGCCATGATGCGCAACAACGATCGCCTTCATATCAAGCCTCGTTTCTCACGTCTCTGTTTAGCGCCAGCATTACGCGATGACACGAGAGATGAAATCACAAATTCAAATCAGACGCGATAGAAACAAACGCATGGCTCGATAGATACGCGCGCGTTATCAAAGGAAGGACCATGGCTTTCGGGATATTGGCGGCCGGCGCCTACATTCCGCGACTGCGTTTGCAACGCAAGGCAATCATTGACGCGAACCGCTGGTTCGCGCCAGGCTTGTCGTCGCTGGGAAAAGGCGAGCGTTCAATCTGTAACTGGGATGAAGACACCATCACGATGGCGGTGGAGGCCGCACGGGACGCGACAATCGGGCGCGCCCGAAGGGAGATAAAGTCTCTCTATTTCGCCTCGACGACCTTTCCATTTCTCGACCGTTTGAATGCGGGCGTTGTCGCTGAAGCATTATCGTTGCCGGATGACCTTATTGCGCTCGACGTCGCTTCTACGCAACGCTGCGGGACCTCGGCGCTGGCGCAGGCTCTGCGCGGGACTGAGGCCAGTATTGTCATTGCGGCCGACCATCGCCGAACCAGGACGGCGAGTTCGATTGAGCTTACGGCAGGCGATGGCGCTGCCGCCCTTGTCGTTGGCGAAGGCGAGCCGATCGCGCGGCTGCTGGCGAGCGCGCGCAGCACCGTCGACTTCGTCGATCATTTTCGCACCGCCGAGTCCGAGTACGACTACCAGTGGGAGGAGCGCTGGATTCGCGACGCCGGCTACATGACCATCGTTCCGCCGGTGATTGCGCGCTGCCTTGACGCAGCCAAACTCAAGGCCGCTGACGTCACGCATTTCTGTATGCCGGCTATGGTGCCACGCGTCGTTGGCGCCGTCGCCAAAGCCGCTGGCATCGTCGAGGCGGCAGTTGCCGACAGCCTGGCTGCCGTTTGCGGCGACACGAGCGCAGCGCACCCATTGTTGTTGCTGGTCAGCGTGCTCGAGCGCGCCAAGCCGGGCGACCGCATTCTGGTTGTCGGATTCGGGCAGGGCGCCGATGCGCTATTGTTCGAATGCACCGGTGAGATTGACCTCAAGGGCCGGCTCGGGAACGCCGGCCATCTCGCGCGCCGTCGCGAGGAGACAAACTATCCAAAATTCCTCGCCTTCAACGACCTCATCGAGATCGACCGCGGCATGCGCTCCGAAACCGACAAACAGACGCCGCTGTCATCGCTGTGGCGCAATCGTGACACGGTCACCGGCATGATCGGCGGCCAGTGCACCGTCTGCGGCACCATTCAGTTCCCGATCACGCGGGTTTGCGTCAACCCCAACTGCAACGCGGTCGATACTCAAGAACCGCACCCGTTCGCCGGGAAGACCGGCCGGGTCAACTCATTCACCGCCGACCGCCTGACTTACTCGCCCGATCCGCCGGCTTGCTACGGAATGGTGCAGTTCGACGAAGGCGGCCGCTGGATGATGGACTTCACCGACGTCGAAGCCGACAAGCTGGAGGTCGGCATGCGCATGCGCATGATGTTTCGTATCAAGGATGTGGACGCGCAGCGCGGTTTTCGCCGCTATTTCTGGAAGGCCGCGCCTGTCGATAATGCCGAAGGGGGCATGTAATGCCGGCCGGAATTCGCGACAAGGTTGCCATCCTTGGGATGGGCTGCTCCAAATTCGGCGAGCGCTGGGAAAGTGATGCTGCCGACCTGATGGTCGAGGCCTTCACCGAGGGCGTTAAGGACGCTGGCATCGAGACTAAACAGATCGACGCTGCCTGGCTATCGACCGCTATTGAGGAGCAGCACGTCGGCAAATCGGCGGTGCCGCTGGCAACCGCGCTGCGGCTGCCGTTCATTCCCGTGACTCGTGTCGAGAACTTTTGCGCCAGCGGCACGGAGGCGTTTCGGGGCGCGGTCTATGCCGTAGCGTCGGGCGCCGCTGACATTGCACTGGCGCTCGGCGTCGAAAAGCTGAAGGACACCGGCTACGGCGGCTTGCCGCAGCGTGGCCGCGGCACCCTCAACAATCAGACCTGGCCGAACCTGTCGGCGCCGGGTTTGTTCGCACAACTGGGCGCGGCTTATCGTGCCAAACACGATGTATCGCGTGACGACCTCAAGCGCGCGATGGCGCATATCTCGGTAAAGAGCCACGACAATGCGGCGCGTAATCCGAAGGCGCATTTGCGCAATCGCATCACGATGGACACGGTGCTCAACGCGCCTTTGGTCGCCGATCCGCTTGGCCTTTACGATTGCTGCGGCGTCAGCGACGGCGCCGCCTGTGCCATCGTGACGACGCCTGAGATCGCGCGCTCGCTCGGCAAGACCGATTTGGTCTCCGTCAAGGCGCTGCAGCTGTCGGTGTCGAATGGGCTCGAAGCGCAGCACAACTCCTGGGACGGCAGCTATTTCCACACCACGCGGGTCGCCGCCAAGCGTGCCTATCAGGAAGCCGCGATCAATGACCCGCGCAAAGAGATCAGCCTCGTCGAGGTCCACGACTGCTTTTCGGTCACCGAACTAGTGACGCTGGAAGATCTGCAACTATCGGCCGAAGGCGACGCTATCGCCGACGTCCTCGACGGCTTTTACGACGCTGATGGCAGCATTCCCTGCCAGATTGATGGCGGCCTGAAGTGTTTTGGCCATCCGATCGGCGCGTCCGGGCTGCGCATGATTTACGAGATGTACCTGCAAATTCTCGGCCGGGCCGGCGAGCGGCAGCGCGGGACGCGGCCTCGTCTCGGCATGACGCACAACCTGGGTGGCTTCCCGCATCAGAACGTATGTTCCATCGCTATTGTCGGCCGCTACGGGGATTGATCGATGGCCAATGAAGTTCTCTACGAGGTGGCGGAAAAGGTTGCCGTCATCACGCTGAACCGGCCGGAGAAGCGCAACGCGCTCAATGCGGCGATGCGTCAGGGCCTGTGGGATACATGGCGGCGCTTCGAAGCCGACGACACGGCGCGCGTTGCGATTTTGGCGGGAGCCGGTGACAAGGCGTTTTGCGCCGGCGTCGATCTTACTGAAATGTCAGTCGACAGGCGTGGCGTGCCGCCGGCGAATTTCATGCCGGATCTTGGCCGCAATATCGAGATTACGAAGCCGACCATCGCGGCCGTCCGGGGCATTGCGTATGCTGGCGGCTGGCGCCTGGTGCAGATGTGCGACCTTTGCGTCGCCGGGTCGTCGGGACGCTTTGCCATTACGGAAGCATTGGTCGGGCGCGGCATGGCCTGGGCGGCGCCCATGGTTCACATGATCCCGCCGCGCGTGTTTCTAGAACTGATGATGACTGGCAAGCCCATTACGGCCCAGCGCGCCTATGAGCTCGGATTTGTAAACCGTGTCGTCGACGATGCGGCGGTCATGACCGAGAGTCATGTTTTGGCCCAATCCATAATCGCCGGCGCGCCCCTCGTCGCTGCTGCTGCCAAGAAGATGTTACAGGCCGCTATGGGCGTGTCTGCTGAAGCAGGTTTGCGCGCAGCCGAGGCAATCTTTGAACCGGTCTATGAAAGCGCCGACGCCAAAGAAGGCCCCCTTGCGTTCCAGGAGAAGCGTAAGCCGAACTGGCGCGGGATCTGAGCTCACCGAAAGGTGTGCGCTGCGCCAGGTATGGGTATGAGCGAGGGCACTGTCTGAGGAATTCAAAAAAGTCGTTGTTGCTCAACCCTTCTTTGCGGAGGACGCGTCCGCCGGTGAAATAGAATTCGTCACTATCTGTACTATCCTGAATGCCGAACCAGACGCCCTTCTCGTTCAGTAACATTGCCTCTTCGGTCACGAGATGGGGCGAAGCGGCATGCGTGCTATGCGCGAGGGACTCGTAAATCTTCGAATGATCCGAGCTATTCCGTCACCACCGCTCTGGCTGCCGCCGCCCTTGCATGGACAAAGCGCTGGAGACGCTGGGTCGCATCTGCGACGAGTTGTCTTACGTCAGAATCCGTCAGGTGCTTCTGAAAATGGATGATGGCGCCTAAACTCGTTAACGCTTCATCGATTTCTATGTATTCGGCGAGCTTCATTTCCTTGAGCGGCTTCGACCACCACGAGGGGATAAGACCCCACCGCATTCGCTCAAGCCGGCGCTTGCCGTCTTGTTCGAGTATCGTGTCTATGGTTGTTGTGGGGCAGACGTTGTTGCGCGCCCGCGTATTCACTGGCGGCTGGTCGAGCGTCAGCCGGTACAGCGCGACGATTTCTTCCCGGGTCAGCTTGTAGGCGGCACGCCCGCACATTTCAGGCAGTCAATTCAGACCAACGATCAGAACAGAACTGAGCCAACCGAAGCAATTACGTGAGACTAGCATATGCCTCCACCTCACTGATCGTTGTCGCTTTGCCGTGTGCGGCGTCATCACGCCAATAATGCAACACCTGTAGTGCAGCCTCAAACGGTCTCCTGATTGACCCGGCAAGCCCTGAAAGAACAGTGTTCGTTGTGCGGCTGCGCCCACCCCCGCCCGAATACATTTCGATAACTTTCGCTTCGTCGCGAACTTTTGCGATCGCGACAGCGAGCAGTATAGATTCCGCCGCCGCTCCCGCCATGACGCAAGTGGCAAGAAAGTTTCCGGCACGGTGGCAGCGTATTGCCTCTTCGGACATCACGCGGTGACCGCCCGATGTCGGCTTTGGGGCAAAGCGGACACGGGCGAAAGCTTACGAATGTCGCCTTTTGACCCTAAGCGATACTTCGTCACTGTCATTTGCCGCATTGCGAAAGGAACATCGCGCGTGAGTGTTCGCCATGTTTATCGCCTCGACCATGGCATTCGGGGCAATGTCCTGTTTTCGACCGGCCAAACCCGTTGGATCAAGCCGTACATAAGCGCTGTGGTCAGTCCAATCAGTATTATCCCGTTCAGAGCTTCCAGGGCGCCCATAAGCCGCCAACGCTCGGCTAAAAAGAGTTCCGAATGACCGTAGGTCGTGATCGCGCTCAGCGAATACAAAATC
>Ga0181532_10000510_pt1 | contig 40049 bp, 37 predicted proteins | sample PEATcosm2014_Bin_33_FD_119768 | JGI IMG/M metagenome (GOLD analysis project Ga0181532, IMG submission 119768) | Peatland microbial communities from MTU Mesocosm Facility, Houghton, MI, USA - PEATcosm2014_Bin11_30_metaG | ecosystem: Environmental > Terrestrial > Soil > Wetlands > Peat | place...
CCGAGAACGAAATTAAGTCAGTCCCCGCCACGGGCAGTTTCTCGGTGGTTGCCATTTCAGCGGCTCCCCACGCAGGCTTCCAGCGCGCGTCGCACCAGAGTTAACGACGCGTCGCGCCGGTAGTCCGCGGTCGCGCGCACGTCGTCAATCGGAGCAAGAATCCTCAGATGCTCAGCTCTGACAGCCGTGCCCAGTCCCGCTTTCGCAGGCAGACCGACTAACTGCTTTTCCAAATCATCCAACCGCTGCGCTTTCGCCGAACAGGAGCCCACCGCAACGCGAGCCTCGGCCACGCGGCCCGCGGCATCGGCGTGCACCACAACCGCCACCATAGCAATGGAAATCACCAGATACCGCCGGGCTCCCAGCTTCAAGAAAGCCGACGCCGCATGCTCCATGCGCCGCGGAACCAGCACCGCCGCCAGAATCTCATCCGGACGGCGCAGCGTTTTGCGATTGCCCGCAAGAAACTGCCCCAGCGGCAGGCGCCGTCTTCCTGCCGCAGACGCCAGTTCCACCTCGGCGTCCAATGCGAGCAAAGGCGGAACACCGTCCGCCGCAGGCGAAGCGTTACACAAGTTCCCCGCCACCGTGCCGCGGTTCTGAATCTGCACCGACCCAACTTCCCTTGCCGCGGCCTTGAGCGCATCAAAACAACGCGGCAGCGGAGTGCGAATGACGTCGCTCCATGTGGTCAATCCGCCGATTCGAATCCGTTCACTCTCTGTCGAAATGCCCCGGATCTCGCCCACTTCGGTAATGTCGACCACACGTCCCCGCGGCAGCCGTTCGCCCAGCGCCGGATAAAAATCCGTTCCCCCGGCCAGAATTTGTCCGCCCGGCGAAGCCAGCAGAGAGACTGCCTCGTCCAGTGTTTTCGGTTTGAGATACAAGGAATTGGGCCCCCGAAACGACGCGCCACACAACCGCTTTCAGAGTTTGTATACGAAGCCTGTGGGTTTGTACAGGCACCTTTGAAGCGGTTTCTGTGTTCTAATCTCCGCGTCGTAATTCTCGCACGGAATCCCGACCGGAGAAATGCATGCTCCATACCTGCTTAAGACGGTTTGCGATTGTATTTATTGCTGCGGCGCTGGCGAGTTCGGCATGGGCGCAATCCCCCGCGACCGCTGGTCCATCCGACCTCGACGCCTACGTCGCTTCCTCCGGGAAGACCTTCGACGTCCCCGGCATTGCGGTCGCCATCGTGAAGGACGGCAAGATCGTGGTCGCCAAAGGCTATGGTGTCCGCAAACTGGGCGATCCCACGCCAGTCGACGAATTCACCATGTTCGGCATCGGCTCGAATACGAAAGCTTTCACGACTGCCGCACTGGCCACGCTGGTCGATGAAGGCAAGCTCTCGTGGGACGATCCCGTCTACCAGCGACTTCCCGGATTCGTCATGTACGACCCCTACGTCTCGCACGAAATGGCCATCCGCGATCTGCTCACTCACCGCAGCGGCATGGGACTCGGCGAAGGTGATCTTCTCTTCTGGCCGCACTCGACCTACACGCGCGAGGAAGTCATCTACAAGTTGCGCTTCATGAAGCCCCAGTCCAGCTTCCGCAGCCATTACGCTTACGACAACCTGCTCTACATGACTGCCGGCCAGATCATTCCCGCCGTCACCGGCACTTCATGGGACGACTACATTCGCCAGCGCATTTTCGTGCCGCTCGGCATGAACCACTCTAACGTCAGCAACACGGCCTTCAAATCTGGCGACGACTACGCGTTCCCGCATTCCAACGTCGACGGCAAGCTGCAGGTCATTCCCTTCGGAGAACTGGACAACGCTGGACCCGCAGGCTCGATCAACTCCTGCGCCGCGGACATGGCGAAGTGGGTGCAACTGCAACTCAATCGCGGAAAGTTTGTCGACCGCGACGGCCACCTCTTCAGCGAGCAACGGTCGAAAGAGATGTGGACGGCCCAGACCATTCTTCCGGTCGGCGATCCTCCGCCGCTCGCCGGACTGAAAGCCAACTTTGCCGACTACGCGCTGGGCTGGGGACTGCGCGACTATCACGGCCGCAAGCTGGTCGGACACACTGGCGGAGTGGGCGGCTTTGTTTCGCGCGTCATGCTCGTGCCCGAGGAAAATCTCGGCGTCGTTGTCCTCACCAACGCTGAGGAAGGCGGAGCTTTCGATTCCATTCTCTACCATGTGCTGGATTATTACTTTCATCTTCCACCCACTGACTGGATCGCGGCTTACAAGTCCTGGAAAGACAAGGAGAACAAAGACGCCGCCGAGACGATGAAGAAAGCCGAAGCATCTCGCGACGCCAGTTCCAGGCCTTCCCTGCCCCTCGAGAAATACGCGGGCATCTACCAGGACGCGTGGTACGGACCGATCACGATCCGTATGGAAAACGGCGGCCTGGTGATCACCTTCGATCACACGCCCACTATGATCGGCGATCTGCAGCACTGGCAACACGACACGTTCAAGGCGCACTGGCGCGTGCGTACGATTGAAGACGCGTTCATCACGTTTTCGTTGAATCCCGACGGCACCATCGACAGCGCAAAGATGGCCGCTGTCTCGCCGCTCGCCGACTTCAGCTTCGACTATCAGGACCTGCTGCTGAGGCCGGCTGAGAAGAAATAGAGCGGGGGAAAGAAACACCGACGGTGCCCTATCCTAACGGCGCCTCTTTGCGACGTTAGGGTGGGGATGTTGACTTTTTATCTCCGACTTTCACAAGTGCCCGTCACCGACAACCCGTCTTCCAAACCAGCAGAGGCCGTCCAGGCCCACAGCGCCGCTCTGCGCAAGGAACTCGGCCTGTTCGATCTGGTCCTGGCCCAGATTCTCATCATCATCGTGGCCGACTACATGGGCACGGCCGTCAAAGCTGGAACCTCCCATGTCTTCTTCTGGGTCCTCGCCATTGCTCTGTTCTTTGTGCCCCAGGCATTGGTCGTGATTCACATGAGCCGCCTCCTGTCGGTGGAAGGCGGGCTCTACGAGTGGGCGCGCATCGCCTTCAACGACCAGATCGGATTTCTGGTCGCTTGGAATCTTTGGCTCTACGTGATCCTCTACGTCGGCCTGGGCGGGCTCCTCACCGTCTCGTTCGCGTCCTACGTAATTCCCGGCGCCGGCTGGATCGCTTCGAGCAAATGGATGATCGTCGCAGCCTCATTTGCCGTCATCGCCACCACGATGTGCATTGCCGGTCTTGGCCTCGGCATCGGCAAGTGGATTAACAATGTAGGCAGCGCCGTTTTCCTCGTCACCATCGCTGTGCTCATCGCACTGCCATTTCTGAATCTCTGGCACGGAACTCTGGGGGAGTACCATCCCTTACGCTTGGTGGCCCCGCCTCTGACTCTGTTCGGCGTGAGCGTCTTCAGCAAGATGACCTTCGGGGCGCTCACCGGCTTCGAGTACGTGGCTGTTTTCGCTGGCGAATGCCGCGATCCGAAACGCCACCTGCCGCGTTCCGTTCTGCTCACTGGCCCAATCATCGCCCTGATCTACATCCTCGCCACCAGCGCCATTCTGGCCTTCGTCCCGCCGTCGGCCGAGGATGTGGTAGCTCCCATTCCGCAAGCCCTGAGCCGGGGCCTGCAAGCCTTCGGCCTCACCCGCTTCGCACTCCCTCCCGCAGTGCTGTTTCTCCTCATCTATTACTTAGCCACCTTCTGCGTCTTCTTCACCGTGAGTACACGGCTGCCCATGGTTGCGGGATGGGACCATCTTCTGCCGGAATGGTTCTCCCGCCTTCATCCCCGCTACAAAACGCCGATCAACTCGGTTTTGTTCCTGGGAGCCGCGACTCTGATCGTGGCGCTTGCCGCGCTGATCGGTGTCGGCCAGCAGGAATCCTACGAACTCCTGCTCACCTGGAGCTTCACCTTCTACGGCATCGCCTACCTCGCGCTGTTTGCGATCCCAATCTTCTCGGCGAAGCAACGAGGCCTGCGTCCGCCCCTGTGGGTGCGCTTGGCGGCGGCATCAGGCTTACTGGTAACTCTGCTGTTCGTGGTGTTGTCGATCTTTCCCGTCATCGACGTAGACAGTTCCTGGCGCTATTCGCTGAAGATCGCCGGAATCGTGCTGGGAGCAAATCTGCTCGGCTGGATGGTCTATCGCGCAGGTCAGCGGAAGAGAGGCCGCACCCTCAATTGATTTCGGGGAGAGGAGATCTTTCCCGTCCGCAAACACTTACTCGGGCCACTTCAGCCCGGTCTGCTCGTATTCATCTGGCTTCGCTCCCCCTGGGACATCGCCCCCATTGAGGCGGAGGAAGCAGTCCGCGCCGAGCAGAGTTTTTCGCACTTCGTCGTTCGTTCCCGTCTGAATCCGCTCGTACCACTCCGGGCGTATCTTAAATGCAGGCTTCGGATCAGCGCATCAACAGGAGCGTGGAACCATCCCACCGAATCGCACCCGAAAAGACGGCGGATTCGTCGTCCTTATCGGTGAGCCATCAGGTAAAACGTCTACCGTCCAACAATTGTATGCGGATTACAGTTTCTAAGTTGTTGCCCTTCACCGCATAAACACCCTTCCCGCATCCTCCACCCGCACGCTCGACTTCCGCCGAGCCCCCGTCCCCACGTTGTATGCCACGAGCACATGATCCTCGACGATCAGAATTTCCTTCTCGTTGATCCACCCCACCAGCGCCGCATGCGGCAGAAACGCAACCCGCCCCGCAGACTCCTGCATGCTCGTCACCTGCACCGCCGGTAACTCTGCCAACCCCTTCCGAATCCGCTGCAACTCCTCGGGATTCGCCTCGCCGGATTCCGTTAACTGAATGGCCTTGTTGGCTTGCGCCGTCGAAGCAATGGTCATTGCCACATATCCCAACTCCGGCGACAGCTTCGCGTTCGAACTGAAGAAACTCACATCGTAGTCCGGATTCTTGTACGTCTCCTGCTCGTCAAACACCGTACGCTTTTTGCCGTTACTAAGCACCAGTGTCAGATCGTTGCTCTGGTTCGACCACCCGCAGCACCCGGTATCCGGAATCGCCTCGACCATAGTTTTTCCATCCGGCGCTGCGTCCAGCACACGCTGCAAAGGCTCGCCCAGCGCATCGGCTGTCCACTTCCCGCCTTCTTGCTGATAGCGCGTGCTCGCCTTATAAACCGCAAGAGTTTGTCCCGCCACAAACTGCGTCATCAGAAAAAATTTCTCCACGCCGCTTTCCGATGCCCATACCACGCCGTACGGACAACTCTCTTCACACGTCCCCGTCGCGCAACGGCAATCCGGAAATTTCGACGTGGCCAGATCTTCCCGCCCCGCGCCGTTCAGATCAGTCTGCCACGCTAGCCAGGTTGTAGTGGTGGCAAGGTCCACTCCCTCCCGCTGCAACCGGCGCGCCTCATTGGCGAACCAGAACAGATGCGCGCCGTCCGCCGAAAGATAAGCCACCGGAGACGACTCTGCGATGGCCTGATTCGATCCCGCGGCAGTCACCTCCCGCTTCAACCCTTGATCGATCATGGCCGCGCTGTGCCCGTTCCAAAACCACACCTTGTGCACGGACTTGACATCGTCTTCCGAGAGCGGCAACGGCACCGGCGTCGCAAACAGAATTTGCCCCAGGCGATTCAGCGAAACGTTCTCTGGCGACTGCACCGCCTCGGGGGGAACCCTGACCGTCTGCTTCTCCGCAAATGTAGCCGGATCGTATTCGACCATCTCCGCCGGAGAGCGCAGCACCCACAGCCGCGTCTGCTGCCCAAGCGACGCCGAGGTCACCAGCAAGAACCCGCATACTACGTGCAATGCGAATCTCATGAAGGACTCTGATCTCCTCACCGCACCTCGACGATCGGCAACTCGACAAAGCTCGCCTGATCGGAGGAATGGAATATCCGCTGCGTTGCCTTCTTATAATCCCCCGGTTTGGCCCAGAAAATATTCGGCACAAACGTCTGCGGATTGCGGTCGTACAGCGGGAACCAGCTCGACTGCACCTGCACCATAATCCGATGCCCCGGCAGAAAAACGTGATTCGCCGTCGGCAACAGGAAATGGTAGAGCAAAGGCTTGTCCGGGGTGATCGCCTTCGCTGTCTCCAGACTCTCGCGATAGCGCCCGCGGAAGATGTCCGCCGAAATCATAAGCTGATATCCGCCCATCCCTGGCTGCGCCGCCACCTCGTCGGGATAGACATCAATCACCTTCACCACCCAGTCAGAATCGCTTCCCCTAGTGGAAGCGATCAAGTTCGCCACCGGCTGCCCGCTGATCTTCACCGGCTCTTGCAACACGTCCGACGTAAAAGAAATAACGTCGGGACGCCCCGACGCCTCCCGCTGATCGTCGACCAGCCACTGCGCCCAGGTAAACTCGCCGCCGTATCCCACCGGCTGAATCGGCCGCGAGCGGAACGGCACGGGCTTGGCCGGGTCGGAAACATACTCCTCGAACGCCGCCTCCCCAGCCTTAGGAGCATCGAAGCCCGCCTTGAGTCCCGCTTCCAGATAGAGCCGCGTCGGATGGATCGCGCACCCGCTGGCACATCCCGCGGGCCACGACGGCAGACGCCGCCACGTGTTCGTCCCTGTTTCAAACGCCGTGACCGGAGCCACGTCCGCCTTCGGCGCCCCGTCCTTCAAATACTGATCGAGAAACCGTCGCAGAATGTTCTCGCGGAAATAAAGCCCCGTGTCGCTATTAAATTTCAGCGCCCCCAGCGTGCTGCCATCGCCGATCTCTTGCCCGTGATGCCACGGCCCCATCACGAGAAATACCTTGTCGTTATTCGTATCCTTCGGCTTGATCGCCTTGTAAACCGCCATTGCCCCGTAAATGTCTTCCTGATCCCACAGGCTGTCGACCAGCATCACCGGCACCTTCAACGGCTGCGCGGCCAGAATCCTGTCCATGGCCTGCTGCTGCCACCACGTATCGTAGCTCGGATGCTCCAACAGTTTGCGCCAGAAACCGACCTGCTCCAGCCCGTGCCGCCGCCCCAACTCGCCCGCCGATCCCGCCTCCATGTATTCGTCGTAGTCGTCAAAGTGACTGCTCCACCACAACGCGCTGTTGTCCCGCGTCGCCTCCTGCTCGTAGATGTACGGCAGGTTCTGCTCGCGGAACGCGCCGTTGTGAAACCAGTCGTCGCCCATCCAGCCATCGACCATGGGATTCATCGGCACTGAAACCTTCAGCGCGGGATGCGGATTCACCAGTGCCATCAGCGGCAAGAATCCGTCATACGAAATCCCCAGAATGCCCACCTTCCCATTGCTCTCCGGCAAATTCTTCACCAGCCAGTCAATCGTGTCATAGGTGTCGGTTGCATGATCCACTGCGGTCGGGTTCAATGGCCCGTGTAGCGGCCGCGTCATCACATAATCCCCCTCAGACCCGTACTTCCCGCGCACGTCCTGCACCACGCGGATGTAGCCTCCTTCCACAATCACGTCTTCTGGGTTGTCGTAGCCGTTCAAAATCGGCCCCAGGTGGGAACTCTGCGCGTGACTCAGTTGCGCGCTGGCGTTGTAAGGCGTCCGCGTCAGCAGGATGGGTGCATTCTTCGCGCCTTTCGGAATCACGATGACGGTATGCAACTTCACCCCGTCACGCATGGGAATCATCACGTCCCGTTTGACGTAGTCGAAGCTCTCGGTCACCGGCTCGAGTTTGGCCGGAGTTTCGCTAGGCAGCGACTCGGCCGATGGAGCCGTCTGCGCAACCGAAGATCCCAAAAATAGCGAACCGGCGAGAAACAGTTTGAGACAACCCAGGGCACGAACGTGGGACACAATTGTCATGAATGGTTTCCTTGGAAGTGGCCGAAATAGTAACAAGTCGACGAGCAGCTTGCCAAACCGCTCAGCCCTTGCATTTCTGATTGGCATCCTTGGTGGCGCCTACGAGTCTTTCATGAAACTGCCAAAGAAATGTCCCATCCTTCGCAGCTTTTTTCTTTTTCCGGACAAGCGTGAACTCCATGTCCAGATGGCCCCCGAAGGTGATAGGCTACCCAATCCTCACTTGCGGAGTGAGGCCGGTCCCGACCAAGGCGAAAGCAGCAGGCTTCCCTTATAATGGCCGGGGTCCAAAACGGCTTTCGATGGCACCGGAATCCGTCGCACCAGATTCACTGCACTCAGGTTCCAACAAACAGCGCGCTGCTCATCTATGGCCGTTGACGTGAAGACTGCAAAGCCCGGAATCGAAGCGGCGAGCCTGACAGACGTCGGTCGCCAGCGCTCCAATAACGAGGATTCTTTCCTCTATTGGGAGCCCGACTCCGACGCGGACTTTCGCCTCAAAGGCCGCCTCGCCGTAGTCGCCGACGGCATGGGCGGATACGAAGGTGGACAGGAAGCCAGTCGCCTCGCCGTCGAGACCGTGCGCAGTGTCTACGACAATGCCTTTGGCGGCAATCCGCAAGACACGCTCATCGTGGCCCTCGAAGCCGCTCACCAGAACATTCAGCGCTTCGCCCAGGAGCATCCGCAGTTCTACGGCATGGGCACCACCTGCACCGCGCTCGCCATCGTCGGCCACCAACTTTGCTTCGCCCACGTCGGGGACAGCCGCCTCTATTTGATTCGCGCCAATTCCATCTCCCGCCTCACGCGCGATCATTCTTATGTTGGCCGTCTGGTCGAAACCGGCATCGTCCGTTCCGAAGATGCCGAGTCGCACCCGCAGCGCCACATTCTTACCGCTGCTCTCGGCTCCGGTCGCGACGTTACCCCTCACATTCCGGAAAATCCTGTGCCTCTGGAAGAGGGCGACACCATTCTTCTTTGTACCGACGGACTCTGGGGCGTGGTCGGCGACTCGGACCTGGCCCGCGTCGTACAAGCCCATCCCCCCGCGGACGCCTGCCAAAAGTTGGTGGCCATGGCGCTGGAGCGCGGCGGCCCCGATAACATCACCTTGCTGGTTCTCCGCGTCGCTGCCTGATCGATTGTCCAACGGCGACGGATTGGCTGGCGAGCCATCATCCATAGCCTTATAATGGCGCGCACGAATGGCGCTTACCTCAGGCACAAAACTGGGCCCCTATGAGATTCAATCCCCTCTCGGCGCGGGCGGGATGGGCGAAGTGTATCGTGCCAAGGACACCCGCCTCGACCGGGTTGTCGCCGTTAAGGTTCTAGCTTCCCATCTTTCTTCTCTGCCCGAATTGAAGCAACGGATGGAACGCGAGGCTCGGGCCATCTCTTCGCTGAACCATCCCCACATCTGCCATCTCTACGACATTGGATCGCAGGACGGCACCGATTACCTGGTAATGGAGTTTCTCGAAGGAGAAACTCTGGCGGAGCGGCTTCGTAAAGGAGCTTTGCCGCTAAACGAAATCCTGAAGATTGGGATTGCCGTCGCCGAAGCGCTTGCCGTGGCCCACCGCCAGGGGATCGTGCATCGCGATCTGAAGCCCGGCAATATCATGCTGACGAAAGGCGGCGCGAAGCTGATGGACTTCGGGCTGGCGAAGTCCGCGGCCGCCGGCGTTCCCGGTGGAGCCTCGAGCGCGCCTCTTTTGTCGGCGGCCCGGACGATGAGCCAAGCCAGTCCCCTTTCTCCGCTCACCACAGCGGGTACGATGATCGGAACGATCCAGTACATGTCTCCGGAGCAGATTGAGGGCAAGGAGGCAGATGCGAGATCAGACCTGTTTGCCCTGGGCGCTGTCCTTTACGAAATGGTGACCGGCGCGCGGCCGTTCGAGGGCAAGAGTCAGATCAGCGTGGCCAGCGCGATTCTCGAAAAAGAGCCGGAACCAATCTCCGCAGTGCAAGCGCTAACGCCGCCGGCGTTCGAGCACATCGTAACCACCTGCCTGGCTAAGAATCCGGACGACCGCTTTCAGACCGCGCATGACGTCGCACTGCAGTTGAAATGGACTGCTCAGAGCGGGACAACGGCGGTCAAGCCCCTCGAAAAAAAGGTTAACAACCGCGAGCTCCTGGTCTGGCGAATCGTGGCCCTGCTCGCGCTGATGCTCATCGCTTTTGCTCTGTGGTGGCGCGGACCGAAAGGTACGGAACAGGCGACATACTTTTCTGCGCCACTCCCGTTCGCGGCGCGAAGTGTCGCTGTAGCTCCCAATGGCCATACGGTGGCGATTGTGGGTCATCGAGAATCCGAGCGAAATAACGTGCTCTGGATCTATGAACCGGGAGCGCAGGAAGCGACCAGCCTTGCCCATACGGAAGGTGCCAGCTTTCCATTCTGGTCGTCGGACGGGCAATGGCTCGCGTTCTTCGCCGATGGGAAACTGAAGAAGCTGAGCCCGGCAGGCGGCCCGGTGCAGACGCTGTGCGATGCGTCTACAGGTCGCGGCGGGACATGGAACAAGGATGGCGTCATCCTTTTCACTCCGAGCGGAACGCTGGGAGTCGGCCTCTACAAAATCTCAGCCTCGGGTGGAACCCCGACTCAGGTCACAATTCCGGACAAAAACTTGAGCGAAGACAGTAATCGCTGGCCGGTCTTCCTGCCAGATGGAATCCACTATTTGTATTCCGCGATCAATCTTTCCGGTCGAAGAGATCTCTATTCCATCTACATAGGTTCGCTGAATTCGAAGGAGAAACGACTGGTGGTCAGAGCGAAAGGCAACGCTGCGTATGCCGCCCCGGGATATCTGCTCTTTTACCGGGACCTAACCCTTTTCGCGCAACATTTCGACAGCAGAAAATTCGAGCTGACCGGAGAACCCGTCCCCATCCTCGCGGACGTTCAATTCTTCCCGCGGATTTCTCAAGCGGTATTCGCCGCTTCCAGCACTGAATTACTGGTCGCTCAAAGAAATGCGGATTCCGGCGCCTCGCAAGTGCTGTGGTTTGACCGCAGAGGTCAACCGATTGGAGTCGGGCTGAACCCCGGCATCTTCGGCAACATCATGCTGTCCCCGAACGGCAGAGCCGTGGCGTCCGATACCACCGATCCTGCCAGCCAGAATACCGACATCTGGACTTACGATCTCGAAACCCGGAGTGCGAAACGGCTGACGTTTGATCCGGCGTTGGACTCACTGCCGGTCTGGAGTCCGGATGGAAATCGCATGGTCTTTGCGTCGAATCGTGAACTCAAGTTCGACTTGTATTTGAAGGACACCAACGGCGCACAAGAGGAGAAGATGATTCCGCAGGACGGTCCCGATCGCTTTCCGACCGACTGGTCGCGCGATGGGAAGTACCTGCTTTACGGGCGCGGCCCGGATCTGTGGTTCCTGACGTTTCCGCAACTGCAGGCCACTCAGTTTCTCAAAGCGACTTCCACCTTGAAGAGCAGCCGCTTCTCACCGGATGGCAAGTGGGTGGCGTACGCCTCCAATGAGAGTGGACGATGGGAGATTTATGTAACCTCCTTTCCCGAGGCACATGGGAAGTGGCAGGTCTCGAACGCGGGAGGGGATCAGCCCCGATGGCGAAGCGACGGTAAAGAACTCTTCTATCTTTCGCCGGATAGCAAAATTATGGCTGTTCCGGTGAAAACGGGTGCCAATTTTGACGCAGGTGCCCCGCTGGCGCTTTTCCCAGCCAATCCTCGTGAAATGTTTGCCACTTCCGAGCTGTTCTCCTACGACGTCAGCCAGGACGGGCAGAAATTCCTCATCAACACGCAACTCAAAACCGCCATGACACCCATGTCAGTGGTCCTGAACTGGACTGCAAAGTTGAATCAATAGCGCTCCGGCGAAACCAACCCCCAGCCGCAGGTTCTTGCACTCTTGCGCAATTCTGAACAACACCTTCCTCTTTTTGCAGTGCGCAAGAACCTGCAAACGGAGCAGTTTTCCATCGCCGCGGCGGTACTTTCCCTGCCCCTAAGCTGCAAACTGCTGCACATCGCATCCTCGGCCATCGGCGGCGCAGCGGCCAACCCATTGATTTCACAAGTCTAATTCGCCTTGCGCTTTCGGTTGGATGGAATCCCGCTTGCAACGGCAGTTATGTCGATAAAGTCTATTACTTCGATGGAGTTTATGGAATAATGCGCCTATGAAAATCTCCCAAAAAGGACTCTACGCCTTGCAGGCCATGATGATGCTCGCCCGTCATCATCGTCAGGGAGCCATTAAGATCCGTGACATCGCCTACGAAGAGGTGCTCCCGGAAAAGTTCCTGGAACTGATCCTCCTCGAACTCAAGAATGCCCGCATGGTCGAGAGCGTGCGCGGAGCCAAGGGCGGATACCAGCTGCGCCGCGAGCCCGCCGACATTCATCTCAGCGAAATCATCCGCCTGATTGACGGTCCCCTCGCGCCCTTCGGCGACGCGGAGCAGTTGCGCGAACTGATCGACCGCGATCTCCCCCACCGCGCCCTGTATCAAGTATTCCTCGACGTGCGCGACGCGGCCGCCCGCATCCTCGACCATACAACCCTGGCGGATGTGATCGCCCACGATGGCTCACATGCCGGCAAGAACGGCAAGCGTCAGAAAAACCAGAAGAAGGACACCGCCAGCATCCTCCCTATGGTGGTCGGAGGCCACAAAGGTGAGTAAGCGCTCGCTAATCGGATTGTTGCTCGGTGTGGCAACAGCAGTTTCCGGATGGGCCCAGGGAACCAACATCATCCGCGTCGGCGCATTCCCCAACATCACGCACGCCCAGGCGATGGTAGGCAAGGCCAATGGCTGGTTCGATAAAGCCATGGGCCCGCAAGTCAAAATTCAGTGGACCAGCTTCAACGCTGGTCCGTCGGCGATCGAGGCCCTGTTTGCCGGCGCGATTGACATGACCTACGTCGGCCCCAACCCGGCGATCAACGGCTACGTCCGCTCCAACGGCGAAGCTCTTCGCGTGGTGGCCGGTGCCGCCAGCGGCGGCGCTTCGCTGATTGTCCGTAACGATTCCGGCATCAACAAGCCGGAAGATTTTCATGGCAAGCGCGTGGCCTCTCCGCAATTCGGCAACACGCAAGACGTCGCTCTGCGCAACTGGCTCAAGAATCACGGCATGAAGACCAACGACAAAGGGGGCGACGTGCAGATCGTTCCCCTGGCCAACCCCGACCAGTTGACCCTCTTCCTCAAGAAAGACCTGGACGCGGCATGGGCTCCGGAACCCTGGGCCACGCGCCTGATTCATGAAGGCAATGGGCGCCTCTTTGTCGACGAGCGCACCCTGTGGCCTAACGGACAATTTGTCATCGGCCTGCTCGTCGTGAACACCCAGTTCCTCAAGACTCATCCCGACCTGGTAAAGAACTGGATCCGCGCCCACATCGATCTGACCGACTGGATCAACGGCCACCAGCCCGAAGCCAAGAAACTTCTGAACCAGCAGATTCAATCCGAAACCGGCAAAGCTCTCCCGCCCGCCGTTCTCGACGAAGCCTTCTCCCGCATGCAGGTCACTTATGACCCGCTGCCCAACGCGCTAACCAGCGCTGCACAGCAAGCCTTTGACGACGGATTCCTCGGCCGCCAGATGCCCGATCTTTCCCGTCTTTACGATCTCTCCATCCTCAACCAGGTGCTCGCGGAAAAGGGACGAAAGGCCACGCCATGAGCACGAACGTGCAAAAATTCCCCAGCCAGTTTCCGATTCCCGCCCGTGCTGGCTCAGACCCGCGCTTCCCGGCTCCCACCGGCGCTCCTGGAAGTAAGGTAGGCCCCATCTCGATGGGGCGCGCCGCGCCCAACGTTTCGCCGGAGATTTCCAAGGTCGGCCTCAGCGAGATCTGCCTCAGTTACCGCACCCGGAGCGGAGAGCGCCTGCTCGCTCTCGACAACATCAGCCTGCAAGTGCGAGCCGGAGAATTCGTCTGCATCGTCGGCCCCTCCGGCTGCGGCAAGTCCACGTTGCTGCACCTGATCGCGGGCCTGCAACCCCAGACCTGCGGACAGATCCTGATCGACGGGAAACCGGTGCAAGGACCGGGAACGGACCGCCTCATGATCTTTCAAGAGCACGGGTTGTTCCCGTGGCTCACGGTGGGCCAGAATGTCGAATTCGGCATGAAGATGAAAGGCGTCCCCAAGGCCGAGCGCGAAGAAAAGACTCGTTACTATCTGCGCCTCGTGCATCTCGCCAAGTTCGAGAAGAGCTACATCCACCAACTTTCCGGCGGCATGCGCCAGCGCGTTGCCATTGCCCGCGCTCTGGCCACCGAACCCGACGTCCTCCTGATGGACGAACCCTTCGCCGCGCTCGACGCTCAAACCCGCGACCTGCTGCACGATGAGTTGGAGCGCATCTGGAGTGCAAGTGGACGCACCATCATCTTCGTCACTCACAACGTTCGCGAAGCGATTCGCCTCGGCGACCGCGTCGTTCTTCTCACCTTCCGTCCCGGCCGGGTCAAGAGCGAATTCCTGGTGGAGCTGCCGCGCCCGCGCCAACTGGAAGACCCGACCGTCGCCCGCGCCGCCCGCGAAATCCTCGACGAACTCCGCGACGAAATTAACCGCTCCCTCGAAGCCGAATACAACGAAGGCGTGAAGCCTCACGTCGAGCCCGGAGTCGAAACGGGGGCCCGATTATGAAACGCGCCGCCCGCTACATCATCTTCTATACCGCGCTCTTCGGCCTGTGGACTCTGCTCGCCGAGCTGAAAATCTGGCCGCCATACCTGTTCCCTGCGCCATGGGGCGTCGGCCAGGCCCTCTATGCCGGATTCCAGGATCACAGCTACGGGATTGCCATCCGCGTCAGTATGCAGCGCGTCTTGATTGGCTACAGCATCTCCGTGGTTCTCGGCATGATCCTCGGCCTCGGCGTGGCCAGCAATAAATTCCTCGAAGAAACCATGGGCGGATTGCTGGTGAGTCTGCAGAGCCTGCCCAGCATCTGCTGGTGGCCTCTGGCCCTGCTCTGGTTCGGGCTCAACCAAAACGCCATTCTCTTCGTGGTCATCATGGGTTCGCTGCTGTCCGTGACCTTAGCCATGGAAGATGGCCGTAAGCAGATGCCTAAGATCTTCGGGCAGGCCGGACGTAATCTCGGCGCCAAAGGCTTCAAGCTTTTCTGGTATGTCCTGTTGCCGGCCAGTCTGCCGTTCATTGTCTCCGGACTCAAGCAAGGCTGGGCCTTTGCCTGGCGCTCTCTGATCACCGCCGAGATGCTCTATCTGAGCCTGGGGCTTGGCCAGGTGCTGATGATGGGCCGCGATTTGAACGACATGAGCGCCGTCATCGCTGTCATGATTCTGATCATCGCCATCGGCTACTTGGTAGATGGCATCGTGTTCAAAGGAATGGAACGTCATTTGCAAAACAAGTGGGGGTTGACCCCCGCCACGTAGGGATTACCGGACGAGTTCACCCGAATTTCCAGAAATTAACCGTTCTTTAATGAAAAGATCACCGTCGTTCGCTAGTATGTCTATTATGTTTATTGTATTGATGGCAACAGTTGGGCCGGCCACCAGCTGAAGCAGAAAGGGGCGGCCCCCAAAAAGGAGAGTTCACGCCGCCAACCAGCGGCGCCTGGCTTCCTGTTGCCTCCCCCTTGCAGTAGCAGTGCAAACACAAACTCAAAAGGAGAGGACTGTACTTCCATGAAATCCAACAAGCAAGTGTTTTTCACGGCCCTGACCTTGGCGGCCCTGACCTTGGCGGCCCTGACCGCTGGCGCCTGGGCGCAAACCGAGACGGCATCGAACGCCTCTCCGGCAACACCATATCCGGCGGCGGCCGCAGCTCCCCCCGCCGCGCCGGCTCCGCCTACGGTCACCGCCGCGGACGTCCAGGCCCTGAAAGACGCCCTGGCAGCGCAGCAACTGCAGATTCAGCAACTGACCCTGCAACTGCAGCGCCAGCAGGCCGTGCAGGAGGCCCAGCAATCCGCGCTCAACGCGACCGACAGGGCGCCCGCGAATCCGCCCAAGCAGGTCGCCTCGCTCGGCATCGGCATCCCCGCCGTCAATCCTGTACAGCAAGATGCCGCCCCGAGCCAGACTCCCAAGCCCGACGACACGGCACAAACTTTCAACAAGCAGATGGAAGGCCCCGTCACCATCCATTTCCGCGGCATCAACATTACCCCGGGCGGATACGCAGAAGCCGCGTTCATTCGCCGCTCGCGCGCGCTCGGCGCTGACCTGCCCACGCCCTTCAACTCCATCACCATGCCCGGTGCCTCGCAGAGCCACGTCCCTGAGTTCTTCGGTTCCGGTCGCCAGTCCAAAACCACGGTCTTCGTCGATGGCCGTCTGAAAAACGTCGAGCTCTCCAGCTACGTCTCCGCCGACTTCCTTTCTGCGGGCGTGACCTCCAACTCGAACCAGACCGACAGCTACACTCTCCGTCTCCGCCAGGCTTGGGCTCAGGCCAAGTTTGACAATGGCTGGGCTTTCCTCGGTGGGCAGGTGTGGAGTCTCGTGACCGAAAACGGCCGGGGCATCTCTCCTGACGACGACCTCGGAAGAACCAACGACGCCCGCCCCAAGACGATCGATCCTTCGTATAACGTCGGCTTCGTTTTCGCCCGCCAGTATGGCGTCCGCATCACCAAGAGCTTCGGCGACAAGGTGGCCATTGCTTTCGCCATCGAAAACCCGCAGGGCACAGTCACCACCCACGGCAACGCTTCCAACTATTTGATCGGTGAGGCGGGCGCCAGCAACAGCTACAACACCACCGCAAATTACACCTTCAATCCTTCGCCCGATATCATCGCCAAGATTGCCTTCGATCCCGGCGTTGGACACTACGAAGTGTTCGGACTGATCGATCGCTTCACCGACCGCATCTTCCCTTGCGTGGAAAACTTCGCCAGCACCTCCTGCGGCAGTCTGACCGCAGCCAGTGCTGCCGGCGCATACAACTCGTCCAAGAGTGGTGGCGGCATTGGCGCCAGCGCTCGCTGGGATATTGCCAAGAAGGTTGTCTTCGGCTTGAAAGGTTTCGGAGGAAGTGGCATCGGGCGCTACGCTCCCGCAGGCCTTGCCGACGCATCCATCAACGGCGACGGCACCATTCACCTGATCAAGAACTTCGAAGGCCTGACCACCATCGAAGTTCACCTCACCAAGAAGCTCGATTTCGTCAGTTACGGCGGATTTGAATATGCTTCCCGTGCGGCGAGTTTCGATCCTCTCGCCAACAAGGGCGCTGGCGCTGTGGTTGGCTACGGTGCACCCACCTTCGTCAACACCGGCTGCTACACCGAAAGCGTACCTGGTTCCGGTGGATTCGCTCCGGGCTCTCTCGCCAACTGCACCGCCGACACGCGTACCGTCATCGAGGGCACTGGCGGATTCTGGTACAAGTTCTACAACGGTCCCCGAGGCAGATTCCAGTTCGGCGCCGACTATGCATACGTCGCTCGCTATGCCTGGTCGGGTGTAGGCGTGCAACCGCACGGAATCGACAACATGATCTTCACCTCGTTCCGTTATTACTTGCCGTAAGAACCGGGGATGGTCCCGCGTCAGCTTTCGACGCGGGACCGCTTTGGGTTTAACGGCCTCTCGACCTTCTGAGGGGCGCCTTCCCTTCAGAATCGCCGCCGGCCCGGTTTGGGCACTCTCCTTTTCCGGGCCGGCGGTGTTAACTTAACCCATCGGTCACGCCTGACATCGCGTGGCATACTGAGCCTGCTGAATCGCAATGAACTCGAGACGCCATTTCCTAATGCAGATGTCCGGCGCCGCACTCGCGGTCAGCGCAGCGCCATCTCTCTTATCGTGGGCGACCGCTGCGCAAAGTGGATCCATCGACGTTCCCGGCGAAGACGGCTTGATCGTCCGGTCCTTCCGCTTCGTCGATCTGGAAACGCCGGTCGAGTACTTCAACACCTGGCTGACGCCGGTCCCGCACTTCTTCGTGCGCAACCACATGCACGAACCCAGCGAACTCAACGCAGAAGACTGGCGGCTGACCGTAGGGGGAGAAGTCGAGAAGCGGTTCACCCTCACGCTCGCTGAACTCGCCAAGTTCGAAACGCATTCCGTGGTCAACACACTCGAATGCGCGGGCAATGGGCGCAGCCTGCATCGCCCGCAAGTTCCCGGCATTCAGTGGGGCAAAGGCGCGATCAGCACCGCGCGTTTCTCCGGTCCGCGCCTGCGGGACCTGCTGCAGCGCGCCGCAATCAAGCCCACGGGCAAGCACGTCATGTTCCGCGGGCTTGACGAAGTCCCCGGCAAAGTTCCTCCCTTCATACGCAGCATTCCAATCGAGAAGGCGCTCGACGCTGACACTCTGGTCGCCACCCACATGAACGGCGCAGCGCTTACCAAGCACCACGGCTTCCCCGCGCGTGCGCTCGTCCCCGGCTGGATCGGCGCCGCGTCCTGTAAATGGCTCACCGAAATCAAGATCCTCGATTCGGAGTTCGTCGGCAACTTCATGAGCCCCGGATACCGCTTTCCCAACCAGCCGGGGAAACCCGGCGACGCGGTGAAGCCCGAAGATACACACCCGCTCACCGCATTGAATGTGAAGTCGGTGATCTCCGGCCCACTCGATGGCGCCAGCGTGAAAGCCGGCCAAGTCGCGGTCCACGGCGCAGCGTGGGCGGGCGAGTCCGACATCGTGAAGGTCGAAATCTCAACCGATGGTGGCACGAGTTGGAGTCCCGCCGCCCTCGGCCACGACCGGGCTCACTATGCCTGGCGCCTCTGGAATTACGAGTGGAAGGCGAAGAGTGGCGACTACACGATCCTGTCCCGCGCCACCGACTCCCAGGGACGAACTCAGCCTTCCACCCCTGAATGGAATCCCAGCGGCTATCTATACAACGCCGCCGATCAGGTGAAGATCCATGTCGCATAGTCTGAAGTCAAACCGCCTGAAGCGATCTCGCGCAGAGGTTCTGCGGCGGTCGATCCCTGTTACCCTAGCGATTATTACCTTGGCTCTAGCGTCGCCCTTCGCGGCTTCACAGAAGCCGACCGAAGATCTGCCTCCCGGCGCCATGCAGGCCAAGGCCACCACGTCTTGTCTGGAGTGTCACGAAGCGCGCATCATCCTGCAGCAGCGCCTCAGCAAAGCGGCATGGACGAAGGAAGTGGACAAGATGGTGAAATGGGGAGCGGTCGTCGATGCCAGCGATGGTGACGCGCTGATCGACTATCTGAGCACGAACTTCAGCCCAGATCAGCCGCCGTATGAACCGCCGCGGACATCGGTCGAGAAGACATCCGGGAAGACGAAACCGGCGAAGTGATCGGCCGCAAAAGCAAAGCGCCACCGACCCAGTGTCCGCAGGGTTTCCGGACGCTACGGCAGCGCTGCTACTTCAGAGCCCAAACTGATGGGATGAGTATAGGGATTGGGATGCACTACTAATAGTGCATTGTTAGGTACTGGCGAGTTAACACCCTGGCAGGAATCGACTTACGGCTTTTCCTCCGTGTCCCCGGTGTCGTCTGTGGTTGAAGTCTTTTCCGGGCGCAGCAGCGGAAACAGGATCACGTCGCGGATGGTGTGCGAATCGGTCAGCAGCATGCAGAGTCGATCAACGCCCACGCCTACTCCTCCCGCCGGCGGCATGCCATAGGACAGAGCGCGGATGTAATCCTCATCCATCTGGTGCGCCTCGTCGTCGCCGCGCTCGCGCTCTTGGAGTTGCCCTTCGAAGCGGCGGCGCTGGTCCTCGGGATCGTTGAGTTCGCTGAAGCCGTTGGAAATTTCCATCTGTCCGGCGAAAATCTCCCAGCGTTCGGTCCAGTCCGGCTCGTCTGCCTTCTGCTTTGAAAGCGGAGAGATCGCGGTGGGAAATTCGTAAATGATGGTGGGCTGCGTCAAGTGCTCTTCCGCGACGGCCTCAAATAGACTCGCAATACCTTTGCCAAGGTTCGGATTTTTCTTCACCTCTGCCAAAACCGCGCCGAAGATATGTTTGACCTGCCGGGATTCCGCGCGAGGATCGCCCTCGCCGATCGGAATTTGTTCGCGCGTGTCGGCGGCGAACTGATACGCGTTCTCCAGTTTGTGCACGAACGCTGTCAGATCCGAAAACTCCGACATCGCCGGTTTGGGTCCCGCCGGCTCCGGCCAGTAGTGAATGATCGCCTCGCGCATGGTCATGCGCGTCCAGTGCGACCAGTCGATCCAGTCGTCACCCCACTTGGTTTTCGTGACGCCGTCAGGATGTTCCGCGTCCACCGTCACATCTTTCGCCGCCTGAGTGATGATTTCCTGCGTCAGATCCATCACACCTTGATAGTCGGTATAGGCCTGATAGAACTCCAGCATGGTGAACTCGGGATTCCAGCGCCATCCCAGGCCCTCGTTGCGGAAGTTGCGGTTGATTTCGTAGACGCGATCGAGTCCGCCCACCACCAGCCGTTTCAGATAGAGTTCCGGCGCGATGCGCAGAAAAAGATCCATGTCGAGCGTGTTGTGATGGGTGACGAACGGGCGCGCCACCGCGCCGCCGGCGATGGGTTGCATCATCGGCGTTTCGACTTCGACGAATCCGTGAGCATCGAGCATGCGTCGCATTGACTGCACCAGCTTGGTCCGCTTGAGAAAAACTTCGCGCACCTCCGGATTCATCACCATGTCGACGTAGCGCTGGCGGTAGCGCAGCTCGACGTCGGTCAGGCCGTGCCACTTCTCGGGCAGCGGCAGCAGATCTTTGCTCAGGAAGGTGATCTCCTCCACGTGAACACTGAGCTCGCCGGTGCGGGTGCGGAAGAGGTATCCGCTGACCCCGATGTGATCGCCCAGGTCGAGCAGCTTGTAGAGCTCGAATCCCTTTTCGCCGACTGCGTCTTTCTTGACGTAAATCTGCAGTCGCTTGCCGCCCTGCTGCAAGTGGGCAAAGCCAGCCTTGCCCATCAGGCGAATCGCCATGACGCGTCCGGCCACGCGCACGTTGACGCGCGTCTGTTCCAGTTCCTCGGCGGTCTTCGGGGTGTACTCCGCCAGGATCTGCTCGAGGCTGTGGGTGAATTCGTACTTGCTGCGGTAGGTGGCCTGGCCCAGCGCCTCAATCTGCTTCAACTTCTCGCGGCGCAGGTTGTAAATATGGTCGTCGAGTGCCAAGGGAATCCTTTTGCTGCTTGCGATGGAAGGGAGATTATAAACAATGGGTTGAGACGGTCCTGAGAACCCAATCGCCTTGCCGACCTCGCCGAAGGCCTGGGACCTGTCTCCACAATTTTTTTTCTGCTTCGCGCCAAGCTCTTGAGGGCGTTGGAGTTAGCGCGGCTGGACCGGGCGGAGCCGGGCCAAAATATTGATTCGCAAGAACTTACAGCCAGAATATTCCGGAATAAAAGGGTTAGCGGCGCAGTTGTGCCTGCGGCCTTCGCTTCGGATTGGTTCGACCTGGGTGCGCGATGCGATTGTGCGCCTGCTATATCCTCGGTCAAGGTTGTAAGTCACATGCCGGCGTGGGATTGGCAAGCGGAGGTTTTCTTTCGCGATGCAGGGCAGCTTCTCTGGATTGCGGCGAAGACTCCAAGAATCGACTTCCGCTGTATCTTCTCTCAGACCTTGGCCGGCATCCAGAATAGGTTGACTTGCCGGCAACTTTGGAGAATTGGGCAAGAACTTCATCGAAACAGGCAAGCAGCCCAACGTTCAGGAAACTATGCTTAGGCATACGCTGACCTGGACGCAGACGGAATTTCGCAGCGTAGGAGCAACAATGCAGAAGCGCAAACTTGGAAAAAGCAAGTTGGGAGTTTCGGCTCTCGGCTTAGGCTGCATGGGGATGAGTTTTTCTTACGGCCCTCCTAAAGACAAGCAGGAGATGATCGCTCTTCTCCGGACGGCCGTCGAACGCGGCATCACATTCTTTGACACCGCTGAGTCTATGGCCCGTTCACGAACGAAGAACTCGTGGGCGAGGCTCTCGCTCCGTTCCGTGGGAAAGTGGTGATCGCCACCAAGTTCGGCTTCCAACTAAAGCCCGACGGATCGCCCGGCTTTATTGGCCCAAATAGCCGGCCAGAGCGCATCCGGCAGGTCGCCGAGGACTCGCTCAACCGACTCAAGGTCGATGCCATCGATCTGTTCTATCAGCACCGTGTCGATCCGGAGGTGCCGATCGAAGACGTCGCGGGTGCGGTGAAGGAGCTGATTCAGGCCGGTAAGGTGCAGCACTTCGGCCTTTCTGAAGCAGGGGCGAAGACGATTCGTCGCGCTCACGCCGTGCAGCCGGTCACTGCAGTCCAGAGCGAATACTCTCTGTGGACGAGAGGCCCCGAAGCGGAAGTGCTGCCCACGCTCGAGGAACTCGGAATCGGCTTCGTTCCCTATAGCCCTCTGGGCAAGGGCTTCCTCACGGGAAAGATCAACGAAAACACTACCTTCGACAGCACCGACTTCCGCAATACGCTGCCTCGCTTTACGCCAGAGGCTCGAAAAGCGAATCAGGCTTTAGTGGATCTGCTTGGCAAGATCGCGCAAAAGAAGAGGGCGACACCTGCGCAGATCGCGCTGGCATGGCTGCTGGCGCAGAAGCCGTGGATTGTTCCGATCCCAGGCACGACCAAGCTGGCGCGCCTGGAAGAAAACATAGGAGCTGTTGCAATCGAGCTTACGTCCGACGATCTGCGCGAGATCGAAAGCGCCTCATCAAAGATCAAGGTGGAAGGGGCGCGGTATCCGGAAGCGATCGAGCGGATGACTGGCCTCTGAGCCGCAATAGGGTGTTAGCATAAAAAACTCATCAAACTTTTCGCGTTAACCAACGGGATGTGGCTATGTCGGACGCGCCAGAGCGAACTCTCCTTGCAGCTCTGCTGGACTCCTGGGACCGCAATAACACCATCCTTCTCAACCTGCTCCGCGCCCTCCCGGATGGCGGGCTGCAGGCTAGGGCGATGGAGGGCAGCCCATCCGTCGCCGAACTGTTCACCCACATCCACTATGTACGACTTGTGTTCGTCTTGGAAGACGCCCCAGAGTTCGCCAGAGAGCTGCCCAAGGAAGAGTGGGCGGTCGAGCGTGACCACGGCCGCATCGCGCAGATGCTGAACGAAAGCGCCAATGCGGTGCGGGAAGCGGTAGAGAGCAGAGTAGAGACGGGCCGGGACATGAACCTTCACTACGACCACCCCATCCTCTTCCTCCAGCACATGATCTGGCACGAGGGCTACCATCACGGTCAGATAAAACTGGCCCTGAAGCAGGCGGGTCGCCCAATGTCCGATGAGGAAGCCGGGCCGGTCACGTGGGGCGTCTGGATGTGCAAGAAGTTGGAGTCATCGCATTCCTGATGGTCAACGAGGCTGCGAGGCATCCCTCTAGTCGAGTAAACGGGGTTTTTGGCTGCAGCGACAGCAGCGGGCGAGTTGCATTTTGGTTTCGATGAAGGAGTTCGGGACATGGAAATCAAGAGAAGTGGCTCGCAGCCTTCCGTCAAGGGTCCGTCAGAGTGGTTCACCGGCACGGTGCGGATCGATCCCCTATTTCAGGCGCCTGATCCGGCATTGGTTCAAGGCGCCAGCGTAACTTTCGAGCCGGGCGCGCGGACTGCATGGCATGCGCATCCGCTCGGTCAGACTCTCATCGTGACGGCAGGTTGCGGCTGGGTACAGCGCTGGGATGGGGCGATCGAGGAAATTCGGCCGGGCGATGTGGTCTGGTTCTCGCCCGGAGAGAAACACTGGCACGGGGCTGCGCCGACTACGGCCATGATGCACATCGCCATTCAGGAAAAGCTCGACGGCAAGATCGTCGACTGGATGGAACAGGTCAGCGACGAGCAATATCGCGCAGGGAAATAAAGGACATTGCGATGACCAATAAGCTAACGCGGAATGATTCTCTAAAAGACCGTCTTTCGCGATCTCGCGAGATTACGATCACCGTGACCGGCAGAAAGTCAGGACGGACGATCTCAATCCCGGTTTGGTTCGTCTTGCAGGACGACACGCTGTACCTCCTGCCGGTGCGCGGGTCGGATACACAGTGGTACCAGAACGTGCTTAAGAAGCCGTCGATTCGGATCCAGGCGGGGCACGCCGAGGCCGAACTCAAGGCTGTTCTTGTCGCTGACGCCAAACCGGTGTCATCCGTGATCGAGAAATTCCGCCACAAGTACGGGGCTAGCGACGTGAAGAAGTACTATTCGAAGTTCGACGTTGCCGTCGTGGCGCAGATAGGTTGATCGTGGGTCATCACGAAACTGATTGCAGAGCGAGCGGATAGGCGAGTTAAGATGTTGCCCTAGGCAGACTGGGGCCTGCGAGACACTGGGGTTTTCAGGCACGAGAGTTCATCCCAATTCTGAATGTCCCTTTGGAGGGAGTTCTCTATGGTCACGCTGAATGTGAATGGTGTCCGGCGCGAGGTCCAAGCGCCTGACGACACTCCGCTGCTCTACGTGTTGCGCAACGACCTCCAACTGATTGGCCCGCAGTTTGGGTGCGGACTCGCACAGTGCGGGGCCTGTGCCGTTCTGGTCGAGGGCAAGGAGGTGCGGTCCTGCGTTACCCCCGTGGCGAGCGTCGCTGGCCAGGAGATCACCACGCTCGAAGGGCTGCCCGCGAGGTGGGCAAAGCAAAAAGGCCTCTCGGCGGACGAAGCGAAAAGCACGCTGCACCCCGTCCAGCAAGCCTGGATCGAGGAGCAAACTCCGCAGTGCGGGTTTTGCCAGAACGGAATGATGATCAAGGCGACGGAACTGCTCGAAAGCAATCCGAGTCCGACCTTGGCGCAAATCAAAGAGGCTTTCACCACATCCGGAGTGTCGCCGAATCTTTGCCGCTGCGGAACCTACGTCGCCATCATTGACGCCGTAAAGCATGCTGCCACGATCATGGCGAAGGGGAGGTAAGCGATGGCGACGGGGAGCGAAAAACCAGGGAATGTTTCCGGGCCGACACTATCCCGGCGTCAATTCGTGAAAACGGGTGGCGCGCTCGTCGTGGGGTTCAGCTTGGTTGGCCCGCGGTTTCTGAAGGGCGACACCGGAAAGCCCGCTACGTTCAAGAACTCGCTCGATCCCACGCTCTCCAGTTCTTGGGTTGAGATTCACCCGGACAACACAATCCTGATTCGCACCGGAAAGAGCGACTTCGGCCAGGGCACAACCTTTACCGCCTACCGGCAAATTGTGGCCGATGAGTTGAGCGTGCCCTTCGAAGCGATCACCACGGTCGTGGCGGGAGACACCGACCGCACGCCGGACGGCAGCGGCGCCTTCGACTTCCTCGGTCGTGGGACGCCGAACATCCGCAAGGCGGCCGCCTATACCTACCAGGCTGTGCTCGACCTGGCATCAGAGAAACTCGGGGTGCCGAAGGACAAGCTTTCCGTTAAGGACGGCATCGTCTCGGGAGGCGGTAAGAGTATTTCCTACGGCGACCTCGTCAAGAACCAGCAGTTGAAGCTCACGATTCCTGTGAAGGGAGACCTCACCAGCATCTTTGGGCTGACAATCGAGGGCAATCCGCCGATGAAGCCGGTCAGCGAATACACGGTTATCGGCAAGTCCTTCAAGAATTCAATCATTGGCTCGAAAGTGGCCGCGAAGGAAACCTGGGCGACCGATGTGCGCCTGCCGGGAATCTTGCACGCGCGCGTGGTGCATCCGAAGACGCTGGGTTCGACTCTCGTGTCTGCCGGGAAAGTGGACAAAACCAAGTTTCCGAATTCGCAAGTCATCGTAAAAGGCAATCTCGTCGGAGTAGTCGCGCCCACGGAGTGGGAAGCGATCCAGGCGGCAGAGCAGGTATCCGGCGCCACGAAGTGGACCGAGTGGAAGGGCCTTCCCGGCAATGCAAAACTCTACCAGCATCTTCGAGAAGAGGCTGATTGGACTACCGCACCCGTCTCAAAGGGCGATGCTAATCAAGGGGATGCGGGCCCTGCGCTCGCATCGGCTCACAAGAAGCTTTCCGCGACATATCAACTGTCTTACATGAAGCACGCACCGATTGGCCCAACCATGGCGGTTGCCGATGTCAAACCTGACGGCACGGTGCACATCTATACGCATAATCAGAATCCGCAGGCGCTTCGAGGCGAAATTGCGATGATGCTCGGCACCACGCCCGATCATGTGATCGTGCATGCGTATCCGGGCCCCGGCCATTACGGCAGGTCGAACGGAGGAAACGCAGGCGCTGAAGACGAGGCGGTGATCCTGTCACAAGCCGTCGGCAAACCGGTGCGTGTGCAGTGGATGCGCGTCGACGATATGCAGTGGTCCACGCAATCGTCGGCTGCTTTCTCCGACGTTCAGCTTGCCCTCGATGAAAAAGGCAAAATGGCCGCGTATCAAATCGACCACTATATGCCTGCCATGCAAGATGATCGGCCGATCGGTGCGGTCATCGCGGGGCTGCCCACCATGCCTGCACCCCAAGTCCAATCTGATTCGGTGACGTCCACGGTCAACGGCATTGAAGATCCGTGGGTTTACGCTCAGGTACCGAACCTGATTGAGCGTGGCCATGGCACATTTCAGGTGGGGCAGAAGGCTTCGCCTCTCGCCGTCGGTCTCCGCGACCACAGCATGCGCACGCCGGGGCAGTTTCAGCAGAACTATCCGCGCGAACTGGCGATGAGCGAGGCAGCAGCGCTCGCGGGGGCGGACGCAATCCAGTTCCGCATCGACCATGCCGCCGAAGAACGGGCTATCGGAATGCTGCAAGCGGTCCGTGACGCGTCTGCTTGGGACACGCGCCCCTCACCGCGTCCTGATGCTGCATCCGTCGGATCCACGCCCGTGCGGGGTCGCGGAGTTTCGCTGATGCTGCGCAGTGGAACGTACTGGGCCTGCGTTTGCCAGATCGCCGTCACTCCCGGTACTGGGGTGATCGTGGTTGAGAAGTACACCATCGCAGTCGATCCCGGCATTGTCGTCAACCCGATGCAGTTGAAGCGGAATGTCGAAGGCGGTGCGCTCATGGGAATCGGCCACGCGCTCTTTGAAGAGGTCACGTTTGATGAGAGCGGAATTACCACAGAGGACTGGATTTCCTATCCCATTCCGACCATGGCGGACATACCTGAGATTAAGGTTGTGCTGCTCAACAATCCGAAAGTCGGTGCTTACGGCGGAGGTTCGGAAGCGGCGAATGCACTGGCTGCGCCAGCGATCGCGGCGGCCCTTCACGATGCAACGGGAAAGGTCATGCGGCGGCTTCCGATGAAACCGGCTTACGTGCAGGCGCTTTTGAAGACATAAGCGAGCGGCGGCAGGGCACGCTCGCTTCGTGTGACGACAGAAACTCGGGACAGAACTAGGGGACAGATGTAACGTCCCCTAATTCTTCGAATCGTTTACGTTACCGTGCAATTCAGGATGCGGCTCCTGCTCGACTTGATCGAGCTTTTTCTTCTGGTCATCGCTCAGGGTTGCGCGGAGCTTTTTGTCGGCGGTGTAGCGCGAGTCCCTGACTTTGCCGAGGCGCTCTTCGCGGGACATGTTCTCGTCCTGAACGAGCTGCACCGTGCGGTCATGCAACTCCTGCAGGATGGGTTTGATTTTCTCCTGCTGATCGCCGGTGAGATCAAGCGTCGCGGCCAGAAACTTTAGCTGCACTTTGGCAGTTGGCACGCCGGCGTGTTCGCCACCCGATGTGCCTTTGGTCGGACCGTCGGCGCTGGTGGTAGCCTGTTGCGCAACCGTGGTCAGAGCGAACATCAACATGGTCCCGATTGCAAGTAAGCGAACGTGATTCATAGTGTTTTCTCCTTTGTCCTATGATTGGGGAATGTAGCGGTCGAACGCCGCGCAGTCGAGGACCATTTTGAGTTGTTGAACAAAGAGGCGGTCGATGTCCAGGAATGAGCACTCCCAGTTGCAGAAACCTGCCGGGCAAAGGAAACATGGGGCAATGCAGCGTCGCAAACCCGATCAGCGCGTCCGGCGTACGCACGAGCGGCTTGGCAGTGCACTGGTGGCGTTGATCCAGGAGAAATCCATCGATGACGTGACGGTGCAGGAAGTGCTGGATCGCGCCTCGGTCGGTCGTTCCACTTTTTATCTTCACTTCCGTGACACGGATGACCTTCTGCTAAGCCAGTTAGAGAGATTTTTGGAAACCATGAGCAATGCCCTCAGCGTTCGTAAAGAAAAGTCGCATCGAGTTGTTCCTGTAGCGGAGTTGTTTGCACACATCGGCAGCCAGAAGAAGCTCTACCGCGCGCTGGCCGACTGTGGTCGTCTCAACGATTTCTTCGATCTCGCGCAAGGCTACTTTGCCCGTGGGATCGAGAAGCGCCTTGCGGAATCCGGGCGTCTTTCGAAACTTCCGCAGCATGAATTGGGTGCTCGCGCGTCTGCATTGGCTGGGAGCATGCTGTCGCTGCTGCGATGGTGGCTGGATCGGGGCGCGAAAGAGACACCACGTGCCATGGACGAACTGTTCCACCGGATGGTGTGGAGCGGGCTCCAATGATCGCAAAAGGAGGTATTCTCCAAACCGTGAAGACCAACGGCAAAATCACCTCTCTGCAGCGCGCAGATAGGCTCGCGGGCCCAAACGAACCTGACACGGCTAAGTTGGCCCGTTTGATTGCCGCCTATGCCCCTCACGACGGCAGTTTTGAGCTGCGCATCCCGGGCTTGCACGCCAGCCGCTTTTCGCGAATCAACCACGAATGTGTGCACGCCCTCCGCCTGCCCTCGTTGTGCATCATCGCGCAGGGGGCGAAGACCGTCATCGTGGGGCACGAGGTCTACGAATATGACGCCGCGCGGATGATCGTGTTCTCGGTGGCTCTACCTGTCGCTGCTCAGGTCACGCAAGCCAGCCACTTCGAGCCTTACCTTTCCCTGAAGCTCGACCTCGACCCGCACCGGATTGCCGATCTGGTCTTGAAGGTGTATCCGCACGGTCTGCCTTCAGTGCAAGAGAGGAGCGCGGTTTACATCACTCAGGCCGACCCAAGCATTGTCAACGCTGCAATAAGGCTAGTGGAATGTCTGGCGCAGCCCGGGGATGCTGCACTAGTCGCCCCACTGGTGAAGGATGAGATTTTGATCCGGCTACTGCGCAGCCCCATTGGTGTGCGCGTGGCTCAAATGGGCTTTGCAGAATCTAGCGTCCAGCGGGTGGCGAAGGCCATTTTCTGGCTGCGCGCGAATTTCTCTCAACCCATGAAGGTCGAAGACTTGGCCGGGCTGGTGCACATGAGTGTTTCCTCTTTCCACGAGCACTTTAAGTCAATCACCTCGATGAGCCCGCTGCACTATCAAAAGGTGCTGCGACTGCAGGAGGCCAGGCGTCTCATGTTATCGACGGTGATGGACGCGGGTATCGCGAGTCAGCGCGTGGGCTATCTCAGCGCTTCGCAGTTCAGCCGAGAGTACAGCCGCTTCTTCGGGAGTGCGCCGACCAAGGACATAGCCAGATTGCGTCAAGAGCCTGGACTGTGAGTCCGAGCCTCGGAATTATTGGCGAGAACAGATAGCGCTCGCCTCAGTCAAGAGCGCTGGGGCAATTGAACGCCGGATTTGCTCACCCAGCCCGTTTTCCGGCTTGCAATTTCTTGCACATTGACAGGGCAACGACCCCGGAACCTATGGCGCCGATGATGGTACCGTGGTACATTGGTACACATGACCGACGATCCCAAGCTTCTGGTGGAGCGCGTGCAGACTGGCGTGCGCATCGAAAAACGAATTCTCAAAGTCCTCAAGGCTTTTGCCGAGTATCACGATATGACGCTGGGCGATGTGCTGGAAGGCATCGTGCTGCATGCCTTTGACGGCAAGACTCCGTTCAGTCCAGCCTCGCTCGAACGCATTCGCGAGTTGCAGAAGTTTTATGAGCTGGATCTCGACTCCAGCGCCAGCCATCGCCTGAAAGAAATCAAGGCAAAGTCTCCGCGCCAACGCGCTACCGACCGATAAGTTCCGACCAGGAAAAACATGAGTTTCCAGAAAACCAAATGCGCTATGACCGTTTTGCAATGGGCCCTCGGCATTGTGATTCTGATTGAAGCCGTGATGTTCGTGCTGCCCAGCGCGGCCCACGACTTTGCCCGGACGCACATGCCCGGGTTCGTCCGCCTGGTGCTGGGATTCGGCGAAATCCTGGGCTGCATTCTTCTGCTGATTCCCCAAACCGCCATCCGCGGCGCGTGGCTGCTGCTGGCTGTCTTCATCATGGCCATCCTCATTCACCTGCTGCACGGGACGTACAACGTTGGGAATCTGGTGATCTACGCCGCCGCAGCGTTTGCTATCGCTATGGGTAAGAACGGCTGACGTTGGCTATTTCCTGGCTCGGGAGGAACATTCGTGATCGCGTTCCATGCAATTCTGTTAGGTTCTGTCGTCGGCTTGGCAGCCACCTCTTTTGTGCGCGGTAGGGCGCAGCAGATTCGCCGTACCGGCGGCTTCGAACTGCCGTGCGGTGCAGACACCGCTTTCCCATTCTTCAGTCCCGAAGGGGAGCGGGAATGGGTGAAGGGCTGGAATCCCACGCCCGTGTTCCCGGACACGATCGAGTTTCGCCGCGACACCGTGTTTCGGGAAGGAGCGCCGGGCGAGGAAGCCGTGTGGACGATCGTGGAGGCCCATGGAGAAACTCATCGCGCGGAATATGTGCGCGTCGCCGCCGGTTCGCACGCCGCCCGGATCGTGGTGCAGATCGAACCGGTTGGCGCCGAGTGCTGTAAGGTGGTGGTGGCATATACAATCACCGCATTCGGGGAGAAGCCGGAAAGTCTCATGGCAGCGTTTTCTGAAGAAGCCTATGCGGCGAAGATGCGCGGCTGGCAGGAACAGATCCGCGCGTGTCTTAAGAATCGCAAGTGAGAAGTGCCAAACATCCCGTGCGCGCGCTACTATCAGCCACCGACGCTGTCCTTTATTGTCTTTCGTCGTCTCACCTGCCGTGACGCCAAGATAGGGTACGATCTCCATCGCGATAGGAAAACCTAAATGAAACTGCTGGTGCGAACTCTCCTCCTCCCTGCGCTGCTGACCGTCACCCTGGCCCACGCGCAAGACATCCACACAGGCGACGCCCTGCTGCGCGCGATGCACGACCGCTATCAATCTTCCTGGTACCGGACGCTCACCTTCACGCAGAAAAGCACCACTTATAAACCCGATGGCACGAGCACCGCCGAGACCTGGTATGAAGCCGCGCTGCTCCCGGGAAAGTTGCGCATCGATATTGGCCCGGCCAACAGTGGGAACGGCTACGTTCTGGTCGGCGGGACTGTGAGCATTCTGCAAAGCAACAAGGTTGTCGGCACGCGTCCTCTGGTCAACATGCTGCTCGTCCTGGGATTTGACGTTTACACCCAAGACCCCGAGACCACCATCAAGGTGGTGAAAGGCGAGGGCTACGATCTCTCCAAACTCCGCGAAGATAGTTGGGAAGGACATCCCGCCTACGTGGTTGGCGCGGACAAGGGCGATCTGACTTCCCGCCAGTTCTGGGTCGCCAGGGACACGCTTTTGTTCGTGCGCGAAATTGAACCTGCGCGGGGCGACCCGAAGAAAGTCGACGACATCCGCTTCACCGACTATCGCCCGCTGGCCGGGGCCTGGGTGGCGGCGCGCGTTGAGGTCCACTCCGACGACAAGCTAGTCTTTAGCGAGGACTACACCGACATCGTGGCCAACGTGAAACTTGCCCCCACGGTTTTCGATCCCCAGCAATTCAGCGCAACGCATTGGGAAAAGCAGTGACGCCGTCTTGACCTGGCAACGTGCATTTGCATCCACATGCTTCTCCGGCAGTAGAATAGCTTCATAATTTTCTAATCCGCTCCAATCCAGGAAGTGCCTTATGGTTCATTTCAAGGTGAACGGACACGCCCAGACATTCGACGGCGATCCCGAAATGCCGCTGCTGTGGTACCTGCGCGACATCCTCGGACTCACGGGAACGAAATTCGGGTGCGGCATGGCGTTGTGCGGCGCGTGCACGGTGCTGCAAAACAGCAAAGCGATCCGCTCTTGCAGCAAGCAGATGAGCACCGTCGAAGGCCTCGAGATCACGACCATCGAAGCGATCTCGGCTAACGGTCTGCACGCCGTGCAAAAAGCCTGGGCCGAAGTGAACGTTCCGCAATGCGGATACTGCCAGCCGGGACAGATTATGCAGGCGGTATCGCTGCTGTCGTCGAGACCCAAACCGACAGATGCCGACATTGACGACGTGATGTCGGGGAACATCTGCCGGTGCGGGACGTACCAGCGCATCCGTTCCGCCATCAAGAAAGCGGCGAAGGAGACCTCATGATCAGGGTGGACAAGACCGTCATAGAAAATGTGAGCCGCCGCGGTTTTCTCCAAGACGTGCTCTCGGCCGGGGCCTTTGTTATTTGCGCCCGCATCGTTCCGCGCCCGCTTTGGGCCGCAGCCAATGCGAACGCGCACCTTCTTGTTCCCGCCATCGACGCCACCGCGTTTCACCCCAGCGTTTTTGTCGGCATTCAGACCGACGGCCGAGTCATCATCGTGGCCCACCGCTGCGAGATGGGCAACGGGGTTCGAACTAGCCTTCCGCGCATCCTCGCGGACGAACTCGACGCTGACTGGAATCGCGTCCAGGTCTTTCAGGGCGATGGTGATGCCGCCTACGGTTCTCAGGACACCGACGGCTCGCACTCCGTGCGCGAGTTCTTTGACCCCTTGCGCGAGGCCGGCGCGACTGCCCGCCTGATGCTAATCCGCGCTGCCGCGCAGCAGTGGGGCATTCCCGAAGCGCAGTGCGTCGCCGACCCCGTCCATTTTGTCTCCGACAAGAGTTCATCCCGCAAGCTGGGCTACGGAGAACTCGCCGCCCTTGCCGCCAAGCAGACCGTACCCAAGAAAGAAGAGTTGCAATTCAAGTCGCCGCAGCAATGGCGCTACATTGGCAAACCCGCGCCCGGGTACGATGTGCGAGAAGTTTGCTCCGGAAAACCGCTGTTTGGCATGGACGTCCGCGTTGACGGCATGCTCTACGCGGCCATCGCTCACCCGCCCGTGCTCGGAGGGACAGTAAAGTCTGTGGACGACAGCGCGACTCTGAAAGTGATGGGCGTGAAGAAAACGATCCCCCTCGATCCGTTCAAGCCGCCGCACGCGTTTCAACCTCTGGGCGGCGTCGCCGTGATCGCCGACAACACATTTGCCGCATTCAAAGGGCGCAAGAGCCTGAAAATCGAATGGGACAACGGCAGCAACGCCAGCTACAACTCCGCCGACTATAAGAAAGAGTTGCAGCAAACCGCCCGCCAGCCGGGGAAAGTCGTGCACACCACCGGTGATCCCGACGCCGAATTCGCCAAGGGCGGCAAGATTGTCGAAGCGGAATACTTCGCCCCTCATCTCGCGCACGCTTCCATGGAACCTCCGGTCGCGGTCGCCGACGTTCAAGGCGAAAAGGTTACCGTGTGGTCGCCGACGCAGAATCCGCAAGGGGTGCAGGAAGAGGTCGCGAAAGCGCTCGGCCTGAAGAAGGAGAACGTGGTCTGCCACGTGACTTTTCTTGGTGGTGGATTCGGGCGCAAATCCAAGCCCGACTATGCCGTCGAAGCGGCGGTGCTTTCGCAGAAAACTGGCAAGCCGGTCAAACTGATCTGGAGCCGCGAGGACGACATCAAGTTCGACTACTATCACTCCGTCGCCGCGATGTACCTAAAAGCCGCGGTCGACGACGGCGGCAAGCCGAAGGCATGGCTGCAGCGCTCGGTCTTCCCTCCCATCGGGTCGACCTTCGACGCGAGTGCTAATTACGGCGGCGCCGGCGAAATGTCGATGGGATGGAGCGTTGTTCCCTTCGACGTCCCGAATTTCCGCTCCGAAAACGGCCAGGCGACTGCGCACGTACGCATCGGTTGGCTGCGCTCGGTCGCGAATATTTATCACGCCTTTGCCGTGCAGTCGTTTGCGAATGAACTTGCGTATGCGGCCAACCGCGATCCTTACGACTACCTGATGACGCTGATCGGCTCGGCCCGAACGCTCGACGTCGGCCCGCAAGGGCCTCAGGGAGTCGGAGAGAAATATCCTTATGACATCGCCCGGCTGCGCCGCGTCGCCGAAATCGCCGCTGAGAAGGCGAACTGGGGCAAAACAAAATCCGGGAAAGGCAGCGGCATGGGGATCGCCGTGCATCGCAGCTTCTTTACCTACGTGGCGACCGTGGTTGAAGTGGAAGTCGACGACCAGGGCGTTATTCGTATTCCGCACGTTTACACCGCGGTCGACGCCGGGATCGTCGCTAACCCTGAGATGGTTCGCCAGCAGTTCGAAGGGGCTGCCGTCTTCGGGACCAGCATCGCCCGCACGGGTGAGATCACCGCGACCGGCGGCGCGGTCGACCAGTCCAACTTCTATGATTACCAGGTCGCGCGCATGAACGACGCTCCGCGGCAGGTTGACATTCACATCGTCGAGAGCAGCGCGCCGCCCGCAGGAGTGGGAGAACCGGGCGTGCCTCCGTTGGTTCCGGCACTTTGCAACGCTGTGTTCGCGGCCACCGGGAAGCGAGTCCGCGAACTTCCGCTAACGCGCAACGGATTCTCCTAGGCGCACCGAGATCCGTCTTGTTACTGGATTTAGCTCACGTTTTATGCGCATTCTCCTGATCGGCGGAAACGGCTTCATTGGCCGATTTGTCGCCGTCCAACTCCTCCAGCAAGGCCATGCGGTGGCGATGTTTCACCGCGGCACCACAGCTGCGCCCGCAGAAGTGGAGGATTTCCGGGGCGACCGCAACCAACTCACCGCCAGCGCTCAGGAACTGAAGGGCTTTGCTCCGGATGTCGTGATCGACCTGGTCGTCAGCTCGGGTTCGCAGGCGGAAGATCTGATGAATGTTTTCCGGGGTGCGGCCCAACGCGTGGTCCTGTTGAGCAGCATCGACGTGTACCGCGCGGTGGGCATTTCTCATGGCACGGAGAGTGGACCGCTGCAGGAGGTGCCCCTTACGGAAGAGTCGGAACTGCGGCGTAATCTGCACCCCTACCCGCCCGAAGGCTTACAGCTCATGCGGAACATTTTTCCCTGGGTCACGGACGACTACGACAAGATTCCGGCTGAGGGCGTGGTGACGAACGACCACGCACTTCCCGGCACGGTGCTTCGGCTACCCATGGTGTATGGGCCTGGCGATCGACTGCGTCGCTTTTGCTCGGTGGTGAAGCGCATCGCGGACAGACGGCGTCACATTATTTTTCCCGATACCCTGGCCGCCTGGCGCTCGCCGCGAGGCTACGTCGAGAACGTCGCCGCGGCCATTGCGCTGGCCGCTACCGATGAGCGCGCAGCGCGACGTATCTATAACGTGTGCGAGGAGCCACCGTTCAGCGAACTGGAATGGGCGCAGAAGATCGCTGCGGCGATGCAGTGGGATGGAGAATTTGTTGTCCTGCCCGTTGAACAAACACCGCGGCATTTGCAAAAGCCGGGCAACGCCGCGCAGCATTGGGTGGCGAGTTCGGCGCGCATCCGCCGGGAACTGGGGTACCGGGAACCGGTGGCGATTGAGGAGGCAATCCGGCGGACGATACGCTGGGAGGAGGAAAATCCGCGACCGAGCAACGCGCTGTTCAATTATGAGGAAGAGGATGCCGCGATAGCAGCCCACCACGCATGAGTTCATTCTACCGCTTGAACCGCGAACCGATCCGCGCTACGATGACGTGCTGTGCCGATTGCAGAGGCAAGACTCGTTATGCCGCAAAACTACGTTCCTGTCTTTATTTTTATCGCCATCGTGGGCTCGCTGCTGCCCATCACCTTGCTGCTGGCGAAACTGGTGCGCCCGTCGAATCCCAGCAAAGCCAAGCTGATGCCCTACGAATGCGGCATTGACCCGATCGACAGCGCGCGCGGGCGTTACACGGTCCGCTACTACATCATCGCGATTCTGTTTGTCGTGTTCGATGTGGAGACGATTTTTCTGTTTCCGTGGGCTGTACGGTTCAAGGCTTTTGGCCTGTTTGGACTGCTGGAGATGTTGATATTCCTCGCGATCCTGATCGTCGGATATATCTGGGTATGGAAGAAAGGCGCGCTGGAATGGGTGTAGGGTGCACAGGCGCCCTGTAGCAGTCTGCTTCGATGTAACTGGGTGCGTGGGCGCGACGCCCACGCGACAACCGGCGAGACGCCGGCGCTACGATAGGGCTGCCTGACCAGCGAGCACAACCAGCACGAGTTCGATGAGCCCCATTCCCGCTAACCCGATGGACAGTTCACCCGCCGAGACTTTCACCGCCAGCCGCTGGACGCAAGGCAACTTTCTGTTTCCCACACGGCTGGTCATCAGCCCGCAGCGGGTTGCCCGGGTCAAGGGCCGGCTGTTCGGCAGCAATGAAGAGAGCATCTCGATGTCGAAAGTTGCATCGGTGCACATTTCCACGGGCGTGTTCTGGTCGGAGATCGTCGTCGAATCGACCGGCGGCACCGACCCCATCACCAGTCACGGCCACCGCAAGGCGGACGCGCAACGGATTCGCGAGCTCATCGAAACCTACCAGGCGCAAGCACGCGGCTAAACTTCCGCGGGCGTTCGGGGCGGGAGCGACGCTCATGCCCGCGTGGTGGAAACTCCTTATAGGGCTGCTGGTTCCGCAATGGTGAAAGGGATCCTTCGACGGCGTTGTCGTTCGCTGCGCTCGCGACAACTTGCTCGGGATGACAGATGGAGAGGGTTGCGATGAATGCGGGATTTTCACAATTATTCGCCCGGCCACTCGTTGACTTCGCCTCCTCAAGCTGATAGAAGTTAACGTTCTTTTCAACGCACGCTGCGCCGTAGGTTTGTGCCTTCGCGAGCTATGCCGGACGAAATCAAATCCCCCATTCCACCGCCGCCGGAAGGTGAACCGAAACCGGCGGCGGATCAGCCCGCTACCCCGAGCGGGGTGAAGGCTACTCCTTCCGGATCGGTTCAATCGGAAACGAAATCTGCTCCCGACAAGCCAGCAACTCCTGCAACTTCAGCGCCCGTAAGCCCAGCGAAACCCGCTGCTGCAGCACCCGCAGCCCCTGCCGCCGCCAAACCCGCCGCTGCTGCGCCGAAACCCGCGGCACCCGTGCCTACGCCTTGGGATTCGCCGATGGTCGCCAAGTTCAAGAGCGAATATGGATCGGGCATCGAGCCTCTGACGCATCTCGGGCAGAACTATATGGTGGTCGATCGGTCGCTGATTCCTGAGATCCTGCAGATTCTGCGCAACGAAGAAGAGTTTGACTACTGCGTGGACATCACCGCGGTGCACTATCCCAAGCGCGAGAAGCAGTTTGACGTGGTCTGGGTGCTGTACTCGTTCCCGCGCAACGAACGCATCCGCGTCACGACGCGAATCGCCGATGGCGACAGCTTACCCAGCTCCGTTCCTATCTGGGCGACCGCCAACTGGCTGGAGCGCGAAGTTTTTGACATGTTCGGGATTAAGTTCGATGGGCATCCCGACCTGAAGCGAATTCTGCTGCCCGATGGGTGGAAGGGGCATCCGCTGCGCAAGGATTACGGGATTCTGCAGCAGGATAATGAATGGGTGCAGATCAATTTGGGGATTGAGAGCGGGCAGTGACGACTGGAACGCTCCACGCGAGATCCCTCGCCTCGCTGGTGAACGCGCAAGGCTTCGGGATGACGCCCGCGACAAGACGAGCACTGACGGACTGACGCAGACGGACAAACCATGACGGACCCGAAAACACTCTCGCCGCTGGATCTGGAAACGCCGGACAAGACGTTTCTGGATGCCAACGAGCTCGTCATCAACATGGGGCCACAGCATCCCGCGACCCATGGCGTGCTGCGCGTCATTCTGCGGCTTGATGGCGAGAAGGTCATGGGGCTCGAGTGCGTGATCGGATACCTGCACCGCGGGGTCGAAAAGATAGCCGAGAACCGCACTTACACGATGTTCAATCCGTATGTCGACCGCATGGATTATGTCGCCGCGGTCTCGAACGGCCTGGGATATTGCGAGGCGGTCGAAAAACTTCTGAGCGTTGAAGCTCCGCCGCGCGCGCAATACATCCGGGTAATCCTGACGGAACTGAACCGCATCGCCAGCCACCAGCTGTGGCTGGGCACGCATGCGCTGGATATTGGCGCCATCACGCCGCTGTTTTATACCTTTCGCGACCGGGAGGAGATTCTCAAGATTTTCGAGAAATATTGCGGCGCCCGGCTTACCACGCACGCCTTTCGCATCGGCGGGCTGCAATACGAGGCGTACGACGGTTTCGAAAGAGACGTGACGAACTTCGTCAACTTCGTGAAGCCGAAGATTGACGAATACGAGGAACTGCTCACCACCAACCGCATCTGGCTGGAACGGACCAAGGGCGTGGGGACGATCTCCGGTAAGGACGCGATCGCGCTGGGTGTGACCGGACCTGTGCTGCGCGCCAGCGGCGTGAAATGGGACATCCGCAAGGCTCTGCCCTACGCCAACTACAAGAACTTCGATTTCGAAATTCCTGTCGGGCAGAACGGCGACACGTATGACCGGTATCTGGTGCGCATGGTGGAGATGCGGCAGTCGCTGCGCATCATCGAGCAAGCCGTCGCCGGAATTCCCGAAGGGCCGATCATGGCCAAGGTTCCCAAGGTGATGAAGCCCCCCGTGGGCGAGGTCTATCACTCGATCGAGGCACCCAAGGGCGAGCTGGGATATTTCATCGTCAGCGACGGGTCGACGCAGCCCTACCGCATCCGCGTGCGGCCGCCGTCTTTCGTGAATCTGCAAGCGCTCGACATGATGTGCCGTGGACAGCTGGTCGCCGACGTGATCGCCGTCATTGGCACGCTCGATATCGTTCTCGGCGAGGTAGACCGCTGATGCACGATTTGATTCTGTACATCCAGTCCTACCTCGACAGCGACAAAACGCCGGGCGGCGCCGGAAACATCTTCTGGGCGACGGTCTACATCCTTCTTGTCTTTGGCGGACTTTCGGTCGCCGTCATCTGCATGAACTGGCTGGAGCGCAAAATTCTCGCGCACATGCAGGTACGGCTCGGCCCTATGCGCGTAGGGCCGCACGGACTGCTGCAGCCGATCGCTGACGCTATCAAGTTGTTGCTGAAAGAAGACATCATCCCGGCTGAGGCCGATAAGCTCGTCTTCTGGGTTGCGCCGTTCATCGTTGTGCTGGCAGCCTTCACCGTCTTCGTTGTCGTCCCTTTTGGCCCTACCCACGCGATCACCGACATGAACATCGGCATCCTGTTTATGCTGGGTGTTTCGTCGCTGAGCGTGCTCGGCATCGTTACCGCCGGGTGGGCCTCCAATTCGCACTATCCGCTGATCGGCGCGCTGCGCTCCAGCGCCCAGATGGTCTCGTATGAAGTCGCCATGGGCTTGGCCGTCGTGTCGGTCATCATGATGACCAGTCTCAACACCGCAGGCACAGGAACGCTGAGCATGATCGGCATCGTGCAAGCGCAACTGGCACAAGGAGAATGGTTCATCTTCAAATTCTTCCCGCTGGGCCTGATCGGATTCGCGATCTTCGCCATCGCCATGGTCGCCGAGACTAACCGCGCGCCCTTCGATCTGCCAGAAGCTGAATCGGAACTGACCGCCGGATTCCATACTGAATACAGCGGATTCCGCTGGTCTTTATTCTTTCTGGCGGAATACTCGGCGATGATCGCCGTGTCTTCGATCGCGGTCACACTCTGGCTCGGCGGATGGCTGCGACCGTTTCCCACCTGGCTGAGCGGCTCGACCTGGGACCAGATATTCTCGTTCGTCCCCGGGCTGGCTTTCCTATTCCTTGGTGGCATGACGTTCTACAACGTGCGCCGCATGCCCAAACATCCGCTGTTCAAGATTCAAACCATGGGTCTCGCCGGATTCGGTGCGGTGCTCGGGTTGATCGGCCTGATCCTGTTCATTCCGGCTGTGCGCGACCGCGTTGGCGACATTTTCTGGTTCGCCGCGAAAGTTGCCGGGTTCATGTACCTCTATATCTGGTATCGTGGCACGTTCCCTCGATACCGCTTTGACCAGCTCATGAAAGTCGGATGGAAGATTCTGCTGCCCATGGGCTTGGCATTATTGATTCTGACCGCTGTCGTCGCCATGCGGGCTGACCTCTGGACAGAATTGCGAGGAGTGGTGCACCCATGAATCCTCCGGTCGCAACTCCATTCTTCTTTTATCTGCTGGCTGCCACCATGATCATCGGTGGCATCCTGGTGATCACGCGTAAGAACGCCGTTCACTCGGCGATGGCGCTGATCACCACGTTGCTCGCCCAGGCCGCGCTCTACCTCATGCTCTACGCCCCGTTCGTCGCTGGCGTGC
>Ga0181532_10000512_pt1 | contig 39950 bp, 39 predicted proteins | sample PEATcosm2014_Bin_33_FD_119768 | JGI IMG/M metagenome (GOLD analysis project Ga0181532, IMG submission 119768) | Peatland microbial communities from MTU Mesocosm Facility, Houghton, MI, USA - PEATcosm2014_Bin11_30_metaG | ecosystem: Environmental > Terrestrial > Soil > Wetlands > Peat | place...
CTGGAACTTCACGGATTCGAAGTCGACACCGCTGGCAGTTCTGTCGAGGCCTTTGCTCGCCTGGAGTCCGGCGTATACCAGATGGTGATCAGCGACCTGCGCATGGAAACTGAAGAGGCCGGACTGGAAGTCATCCGCACCGCGCGCCGCCAGGCTTACGATCCCGCCACTGCCCTGCTCACCGCCTACCCACCATCCGGAGAGCATTGGGGAGGAGAGGATTGGGGCGGAGCGAATTCCGACTCGCTGCTCATCAAACCCCTCGGCACCGGCGATCTTCTGCGCCAGGTGGAAGCCCTGCTCATCCGCCGCGCCGATAAACAACTCCGGCAGTGCGACTCTGTCTCTAAGGCGCAAGACGCCCGGCGCCGCGCAGGATGAGCATCCCGGTGGCCCCGCTTCCATTAGCGTTCAGAGAATAGTCAGGCGCTCGCGACCTGCCGTCCGTGCTGAAAGCACTCGCGGCACAGTACCGGTCGTCCTTGCGTCGGCCGGAACGGCACTGTGGTCTCTTTCCCACACTGCGAACAGTTCGTTCGGGTCTCGGTCTTCGCGTAGGAGTGCCCGCGCGACGGCCCGTGTCCCTGCGACGCTGCTCCAAGCACTGCCACGCGCTTGCCCTTGCAGTTCTTGCAGCGTTTGGGTTCGTTCTTGAACTGTTTGTCGTGGAAGAACAACTGTTCACCCGCCGTGAACACGAAATCCGTGCCACAATCGATGCACTTCAAAATCTTGTCCTGGTATTCCATTGAAGAGGCGCTCCCAGCGCTTCCCTGCTCTGCACGGGAGACCCGAATAGGGAAGGATCCGGTTCACATCGTGGGCAGGGGATTTACATCCCCCTCTATGCTGACCCCTGGATTCGGCCCGCCACGCGGTGTGCACCGCATGGTTACTGATTTACTGATTAAAACAACAGACGATTAAAACAACACATTCAACCGCGTCCGTAGAGACGCGGCTTGCCGCGTCTCGCTGCAACTTTCGAGTGTGAGGAACGGGCCGTCTTTTCCTAGTCCTGCTCCTTGCGTGCTTTCTTGCGGCTGCGCTTGCGAGCCAGCGCTTCTTTTACGCGCTTCCTCTCGCCGGGCTTCAGGTAAAACGAGTGACGCTTTACTTCCTTGATAATGTCCTCGGTTTGTACCTTCCGCTTGAACCGCCTCAGGGCGTTTTCGAGGGATTCACCCTCTTGAAGTCGAACTTCCGCCAACGGACAACACCCCCCCACTCGTCCTAACCGGACTCGTTAGTTATGGCAAGCAATGTACCCCTAAGTCAAGTGGAATGTGTGAAAATCTTTATCTCGCCTCAGAAATTCAACCGCATCGACAATTGCATCTGTCGCGGAGCAAACGAGCTCGTCGGCTTCATCAAGCTTGCAGGTTGCTGATAATAAGCGGGATAGTAAGATCCTCCCACGGATTGTGTGTACTTTACAAATTGTCCCGCCGGATTATAGAAGCCTTCGTCGTCTATCTGGAACCTCTGATTGTCGCGATTGAACAGATTGAACGAATCCGCAGTCAATTCCAGATGATAACGTCCGCCCAGATTCATCTTCCTTCCCACCTTTAGATCCATGGTGGCGTAGTCCGGACCGATAAACGCATTGCGCCCATAGCCCGACAAACGGTCATTGCTCGTGTTTCCGTCCTGATTCGGATCACCCGACACCAACGCGTTCGCCGGGCGTCCGCTGCCGAACGTCATAATCCCTGAGACGGTCCAGTGATCGAACACCGTCGCCAGAAATTTCTGTCCAGCCGCAAACGGATTCGGCTCCTCTATCGCTGAAACCGTGATCCGTTGCCGTTGATCCGTCACACTCGACGCGCGCTCGCTCTTCGTGTTGTAAGAATTCTGCACCGTTGACGGCGCTCCCGCCACCAAAGCATCCTGCCCGTTGTCGATCGCGTGCGCATAGGTATATGCCAGGCGGAAATACGTCCCACCCGACATCCGCTTGTGCAGCGCGAAGGTCATGCCGTTATAAACGCTCGAGGCCGCACTCTCAAACTGGTCGATTGCCCCCAGTTGCAATATCGGACGATCCAGGGTATTGATACACGGCGGATACGGACAACTGATGCTGTAAAGCGTGTCAATGACTGTAACGCTTGTTGTTGCAACACGTAAGCTAGTTATATAAAAATATTGTGATAATTTTGTGCTACGATCGAATGGGGACTTTATGGAGGCACCGTTAATCACGATCTTTGTGCGCCACTCGGCCGACTGCAAATATGCCGGGGACGAATTTAACAAGCGATGCGACTGCCGTAAACATCTGCGGTGGTCACGGGGCGGCAAGCAATACCGCAAGAAGGCGGGCACAAGATCATGGGTGGGCGCCGAGGTGGAAAAGCGCAAGCTAGAGGATCAACTAGCCGGGCGTGAGCCCAAAACAAAGGCCGCGGAAGTACAGACCATTCGCGCCGCTTCTGACTCGTACATCCGCAGCAAGGAAGTACAAGAGATCGCGGCGGCCGGGCTGCGCCAATATAAGCTAGAGCTTGGTCGCTTCGTCACATTCTGCGAGGGCCGCGGAATCTTCACCTTTGGCCGCCTAGACTTCGCAGCGCTCATCGAATACAAGGCCACATGGCCCGCGCTCTACCCGGCCAGCAGCACCCGCTTTCTAGTGCAAGCGCGTTTATCCGGGTTTCTGAAATTCTGCGTTAATGCCGGATGGCTTGCCCGCGTGCCGGGGAGGCTGACGCCTGTCAAGGTCACCTCGGCGCCCACGATGCCTTTAAGTGCGGAGGAGTACACCAACCTGTTGGCCGCCGTACCCCAGGAGCTTACGAACGGCACCGCGGCGCGGGTGCGTGCGATCATTCAGCTAATGCGGCGCTCTGGGTTGGCTGTGCGTGACGCCTCGTGCTTACGCACCGATCAGCTATTGTGCTCCGACGAGGTGTACAGCGTAACCACTAAGCGGCAGAAGACGGGCACTCACGTATCCGTGCCCATTCCAGCGGACGTAGCCCAAGAAATCCTAGCCGCGGCCAACAAGGGCGCGGAGTATCTATTCTGGGAACCGCGCGTATCCAACGCGGTTACCTTCGCACACAAGCGCGGCTTGGAAATTGCGCAATGCTTCCAGCGCGCGGATATCCAGAGTGAGGGCCACATGGTAAGCCACCGTCTACGGGATACTTTCGCCGTGGGGCTGCTGGAAAAAGGCGTGCCGTTGGAAGCGGTGTCCAAGATGTTGGGCCACACCAACGTGCGAACCACCGAAAGACACTATGCTGCGTGGGTCAAGGGGCGTCAGGACCGGCTCAACAAACTGGTTATGGACACCTGGGAATGACAATAAAGAACACCCAAACGAGGCTAAAGGGGCCTCAATCTCGGATAAATGTGGCCGAAAGTCATGTCTCACTATCTCAGTTTCGTAACCCATGGTCACACTTTTGGAAAATTACTCGATATAAAGTTGCAAAGCTTGGCGACGGGCCGCGGGCACATGCCCCCTAGAAACGCGAGGGGGGATATCCCGTGCCCACCCATCCTAAAACGGTACCGACCAACGCATACGTATATATTCGTACATATCATGGGCTACGCTATCTCCGCTTTGTCCTTGGGACCGGGGGCCCCACCGTCGCAGGCTATATCCCGATAACGAGGCTCGTATCCGTCCTGCTCTTGCCAGCTCTCAAGGCGTGGGCGATTCAAACCCGCGAGCTTAGCCAACGAGTCCGCAATGCGTTCGACGCCCGTTACCAAACGGTCAAGCACATCGTCTTCGTCGTTAGCCGCTAATGTGATCTTCAACGGTGAGACGCCGTAGCCAGAGCACACGTTAATGGCGTGTTCGTAGCTAGTCAGACGTGCTACAACGTCGGCCAATCCATCTAAGGCCCCCTCTATACCGGCCATCCCGCTGACATACGTAATCTCATGCTGATGTTTGGCCGGTGCGTCTGCAACGGCTGGTGGTGCCTGTTCCTTCCCCTTGCGCAGGGCTGGTACTTCGTCGTTCGGAATTCCGGTCATGGGTTCTCCATTTCGTTCGCGCATTCAAAATCGGCATCGTTAACGATAGCCGTGCGATGGCGGGCGTAGTCGAGGCGTAGTCGACCAGTGACTACACCGCCATCATATTGATTCCATTACGCTTGGCGCTTATACTGGCACCCAAAAAGGTCGTTGTAGTCATTTTCGCTGGGGTGCCTCTACAGGCTCACTTACATCAATTCATTTATATTCAGTGACATACATATATATAAAATGGCCGAGAAATACGCGTAGAGACACCCCACACCTTTTGACTACACCCGAAGTTCACTCGGCCACCGCCAAGAAAAATCCCCCATCCTCCCCCTTTCCCAGCCTCCCATCTTTGAGCAGTCCCTCAAGAGCACGATTCCACAATTCCGTTCCCACGCGGCCCGCATTCGTTCGCTGTTGCAATTGGCGCCGTGTGGCGAGACCTTTCATCCTTAGCGAGCGCAATATCTTGTCCTGCACCGCCGCGTAGGGATTGTCGATTTTCACGGTGCGGTAGAACTCCTGGGAGGCCACCTGATATTCGCCCAATAGCACCGCATCGGCAGCCGTCTTTTCTGTGATGGTTTCCTCCCGTCGCAGCCAAGCCAAGAGCAAAGCGCTCCGCCATACGTGAACATTCATTCGGACGGAACTTTCAGGGAGGGTTTCCACCCATTCAGCGATTACGCGATCCGCCCCCTCGCTCGGTGGAATGTGGCAAGGTGCTTTTGCCAATTGCACAATGCGTGGCAGGAACGATTCCTGTAGGACGGTGAAGTCGGGCGGCTTCATCTTGGGGACGTTCTGGTACTTGCCTTCGGTGCCGATGATGTTAAGTCGAGACATGAGGCCGCCGCCTATCACGTTGCCACGGCTGAGAAGATCAAACCAATCATCCTCTGTCACCGCGCCCAGCAAGGAAAACTGCATTTCTCCATACACGGCTTGACGCTTGTCAGTGCCGGGGGCAGCGAATCCGGTGTCATCCCACAACTGGCAGATGATGCCATCCATGCCGGTTCCCGTGCCACCTTCAATGAACAGGGTTGAAAGCAGGGTCTTCAGTTCCTCGTGAACAGACAAGACGCGCGGTACGGTGCCGCCCCAGGACAGGTGTGGCATGGATTCCGCAGTCTTCTTAAGGTCCTGGGTCAGCTTCACCATGCCGGGACCACTGGAGGCACTCGCGTTGTAGGCGCCAATTCCTTGGGGCTTCCATAGGAAATCTTTGGCCCCATTGAGCAGTCCCTGGGCAATCGAGGTGAAGGTGCTGTGCCACGTGGAACTGAAGAATTTGACAGCGCGCCGAATGGAACCGCCTTTTGCCCTTTCCGGCTGGTGCAATGATGATTGTGTAGGAGCGAGGGATCGCACCTTCCACCGGGCAGGTGAGGCGATCACCTACAACGGCACCGAGACAACAGAGGAACGATTCAACATAGAATTTCCTCGGCACGTTGTTATCGTGGGCGCACAGTTTGCCGAAATCCCCAGCTGCGGTTCCGTCATAAATTGAGACAGGGTAGACGGGGCGCTTGCGCTCGGGTTGCGGCGCGGGCTCGGGAGGCGCGGCCGTCCCAATAACTACCCGCCCGCTGTCGCTATCTACGAAGGAAAACTTCCGGTCAGGGAATCGGTTTTGCACGAAGACGCGAAACGCTTTCCAGTCTTTCGATGAACAGCGGTGCTTGCAATCGAAGCCGTAGCCCCCGCCCTCGGTGTAGACGATGCAAGTAGACGTGCCTTGGTTGACGTTCTCATGGCTTGCCAGCCAAGGACAGACAATGGGACGGTACCACTGCTTTCCCTTATTGAACCAATCGCCGGTAGTTGCCACTTCGTATCGCTCCAGGAAGGAATCTAGCAGCGCCGTTTGCCGCTCTGTCTCCGCATCCATCTTGTGCGCTTCGGTCGCACCTGGGGCCCCGTATAGCTCACAAAGCCGATTGAGCAACACATCCGGCATTGCGGGAATCGTTCTCCATTCCACGCCGTAAGGCTTGCCCGTCTTTGGGTGGATTGACCCCGGACCAACGACATAAACGCGGTGCTGCTTAAACTCGAACAGATTGTTAAGGCCCGGCCGCTCAAGAGTCATGTTTCCGGCCTTGCATGTTCGCATGGTCTGCCGGAAGACGTAATAGCACCGGTCTTCTCTCGCGCTCACGCGGGTTGTGTCCCAGATTTCTGGGTTTAGATCCGCGCACGCGGCTTTCAATTCCGCTTCGGAATCGGTTTCCAGGAAACAGAAATTTTCATCTGGGCAGAGCCCCACGTTAGCGTTGGGGCAGGCTTGGTTCCACAGCTCAAGCTGCGCTATGTCGGTGGTTGCCGCGTCGAAGTGGTCGCCCTCGGCCAGCGGTAATGGCTTCTTGTCCTTGGGCACGAGTCCAAAGACGCGGAATCCGTGCTCTGCAAGTGGAGTTGCTATTTCTAAGAATGACATTATGAAGTCTCCGGGATGATCGGGTCGCGCAGCGTTGACACGTGCGCCTTGCACCGCCCCGCATCGCGGTATTCTGCGGACCTCGTGCCGGGCTCGTTCTTTCTAGCAGACTCACAAACGCGAAAACGGTGCCGTGCATCACGCTCAGACGTGACAAGTACCCACAGAAGTCGGCACCTTGCCTGTCACCTGTTCAAAGCGGGAAACCCATCGGGGCTGAGAGAAACTATTGTGCACACTGTGCCATTGACGGAGCGACGGCACGCACAGGTGTGCTCGGCTCGGTTTTTTCGGTCATACTGTCTGCATGTGTGGACGCTACCGATTGTCGCGGAGAAGACAGGTTCTGGAGCAGCAGTTCGCAGCCGTTTCTGATGGCGTGGACTGGAGTCCTCGGTACAACATCGCTCCGACACAGTTGGTGCCCGTCATCAGGCGAAGTCCCCGGAGCGCCTGTCGCGAGTTATCTCTGATTCGTTGGGGGCTGGTTCCTTCATGGGCGAAGGACTCGTCGAAGGGCGCCGCGATGATCAATGCACGCTCCGAAACGGCGGCGATCAAACCCGCTTTTGGCGATGCACTGAGGTTCCGCAGGTGTCTGATTCCGGCGGACGGGTTCTATGAGTGGCAGAAGGTTGGCAGGGCTAAGCAGCCTTATTGTTTTGAAGTTAAGCGAGGTGAGCTCTTCTCGTTCGCCGGGCTATGGGAAACCTGGAACGATCCAAATGGGAAAGCCCTGGAAACGTGCTCGATTTTGACAACCACCGCCAACGCACTCACCGCTCCGGTCCATGACAGAATGCCAGTGATTCTCGATCCGCAAGGCTACGATCTATGGCTTGATCCGGGCACAACGGACACCGCTGTGATCTCGAAATTCTTGAAGCCGTTCGATGCTCGGCTGATGTCTTGCCTCCCTGTGAGTTCGCGAGTTAATCAACCCGCCAACGATGACGCGGAGTGCTCAGCACCGGTGGAAATCACTCAACATCAAGGCAGTCTCTTCTCCTAGGAGATCTGTGAGAGTCAAACCCGGAGGCAAAAGCGCGACGACTCGACCGAAGACTTCACCTAATAAACTCTCCGAGCTTCGCGGTTGGCCATCGATCGCCCAATTCCCCGGCTTGCCCAATTCCACCGTTCACCGTTGGGCGAAAGTGGGGATGCCAGTTCATCAGTTCATCGTGAGGGCCGAAACGTGGTTGCCAGTCCTGAGGAATTGAATCAATGGCTACAGAGCACCTCGGGGGAGGCCGTCGGCGTTCATTTCGCTACCCCAGGTTCCGATCTCTTGAAGGACTTGCGGGCCTCTGTCGCCGCACAGAAGGAAACCAAGAATTCCCCACGAGATCCCAAGAGCGAACGAATGCAACGCCCAGTGGTGAAAGCGCCCAAAACGGGGCCACGCGTAAATCCTAACCGGGACATCAGCACGAGTCAGACGGGCGTTTTGTCGCTGTGCAAGTCTGCAACATGACGATCAAATGCTCGTTGCAGTCTCTCGGTGTATTCAGCCTTTTGAGGGCGGTGATGAGGAGATGCTGCCTGAAAAAACGCATCGGGACACAACGAGCAACAGCCTTCAACGGGAATGTCTCCCAGCCATTTGGTGACTCGCAATGTAGGTTTCATAGCCAATTGTCCCCCGATCTGACTTGCATGGTCGTCCGATGGTCAACGTCGTCAGTGGCGAAACCTTTTTCATTCACGACAAGAATTCATCGACCTTGCGAAAATCTCCCGGCTGGCTCTGCCTGAAAACGATGGAAGACGAGATCAATCAAATCTTGTCCCGGACGGAATCAAAGCTTTGTGCTCCGAACGGCGGTATATGCACCAGCAAGACGATCGGCCTTCTGGCGCGAAGACATATTCGTTCGGGTGAGTTTCACTACATCGGCAGAGAGGCATCTACGCGCTGGGCCAGCGAGCCCGATCTTTCCATGATGACGGACGCGGGAATCCTAGATCCGATCCATGAAACATTTCGGGAGTGCGAAAGAATCGTTGACCCAAAATACCTCGACGAAATTCGAGCAGAAGCAAAACAGTTTTCGACGAAGCTCCTCTCACGAAAGTCCCGAGTTGCCGAGTGCGCTATCAGAAACTTCAAGAATGGGAAAAATACCATCAAGCCTCGCACCCTCCGAAAGCTGACAATGGCTATCCATGATCTGCAAGAAAAGAACATGCGAAATTAGCAATCGCCACCATAATGCTGGGCGGCCCGGGGCACGTATCTACAGTTTCGGAAAGCGTAAATTGTCCGCGCGGGGTTTGAGAGTAATCACAGATACCATTGAATCGTTTGGAGGTGCGAGCAACGCTGCCTGGCGAAATAGAAAGCCTGTCTGTGCTGCAAGGTCGGCTTTTGGCAGAACTCTGTTCCGGTGTGACGTACATGTAACCCGCGCCTCGCACGGTACGAATCCTCCATTCGTTCTCGCTGCCCAACTTCTCGCGCAAGATGTAGACACGTTTGCAAAGGTCGGACAAATCAAAGTCCTCAGGTACGGACATCATCAGTTTCTCGTTGGAAACGACACGATTAGCATTCATAAGCAACACACGAAAAAGCGCTGCGGTGACCGGTCCAAGAGAGATTTCCCTTGGGCCGATTGAGAAAGTCCAAGTGTCTTCCCGGATTAAAACGTCGCCAACAGCTATACAAGCCCGGCGGCTATTAGAGCTCGTCGCGATTTCGTTTGCTATGCTGCACAGGTCTTCGAGATTTTCTAGTTTCTTACCTGAGCGGACCCAAGGTGTATCCCCCCGCACTATTTTTTGTTTTGCGGAGCCCTCAAAAGGCGGAAGCACATAAAACTCCAGCAATTTCGAATGTGACGAATCTACTGTACAGACCAATGCCGGGAGGTGCTTGTGGCACTGGCGCAAAGGCAGTAGCCAGCCGAGTTCGCGCGAGTGTTTGTAGACTGTTCTGCAAAGATGAACACCCAATCTGCAGCAGCCGTCGATCTCCACGATGGGACCGATCTTTTGACATGGAAAACACAAGAATCGAATGCGATCTGGGAACAAACTTTTCAATTTGGCATATAGACCCTCGCGAAGGTGTCGCATCTTCCGCTCTGTGTCGTTTCGCTTAAGAACTTCCGGGCGCGGCTGATAACCCACAAGTTCATAAGCCTTCATCAGCGACCCAAATCGCTTATAGTAGCGTTGTCCCACGAGCCTATGAGTCAACATGCCGTGTCTCTCAAGAATCTTCTTCATCCGGCGGATTAGGTCAGCATCAGATTTAGGCGGTTGTTTTCCACGTTTCCGCAATTGCTTCTGCACCTGATCGAATAGCTCCTGATTTATGACGGGAACAAATACACCAGGCTGCGCAATCCAATGTTCTCGCTTGACTGCTCGACTGATCTGTCCGAGTTTCTGAGTGGTTTTCCCATACGTATTCCATCCGGCATAGGCATTATTCGTCAGGATGCGATGGATTCCAGCGCGTCCCCACAACTCTCCAGCCGGACCTGTCATTTGACGTCGGTTCATATCCTTGGCAATCTCTTTCGTCGTCTTCCCTAAGGCTGCGAGACGGAACATCGTACGAATACATCCAACTTCCTTCCTCGGCCCCGGTACCAGGATCGTTCGATCTGTGTGGACTGCCTTTCGCTCTCCGTGTTGCAGCACGATCGTTCTTCTCCCCTCCGGAGATACCATCATCCGCCGCAATCCAAACCCTGCCATCCCCACGGCGCGAAATCCAAGACGTGCTATCCGCTGTTGCCCTGCGAGAACTTTTACGCCGAGTTCACGGCTATATTCCGCTGCCATTGTTCTCTTCAAGGATTTCATAATCGAACTGGCGACAGAGCCATCGTTGTTGAACTGTTCGGCGCAGTAGTGGACCGGGATGCGAGCACTCCTGCACAGAAATTCGTAGTGAGCAGATTCGTCAATATCTTGAAATCGACCCCAGCGGCTTACGTCATACACGAGGATTGCCTGGAACTGAACCTTGCCACCAATGACATCCGACAAGAGTTGACGGAGTCCCCTAAGGTTTCTAATCAAAATGCCACTTCTGCCTGGGTCGGAGTAGGTCGCGATCACTTCGAAGCCACGTTTTCTCGCATATTCCGCAATGACGGCTTCCTGGTTGGCAATGGAATACTGCTGATCTTCAGTGGACATTCGTACATACTGCGCCGCTGGAACTAATGGGGTTGACTGCATTATGGTCGCCTTAGTTGTGTTTCTCCGTGGCGGCAATTGCGACACAGACACTTAAAGTCATCGACTCCAAGACAAACCGTATGGGCACAATCACGACAGACGAATCGCCCATCTTTGTACGCGATCATCGGTCTCCAAACTGTGCCGACCAGGCAAAATGGGCAAGTAACTACAAGAATCGTGTCGGTTTGAATCGGTTGCATTGTGTGTTGTTTGGAGCATGTCAGATGCCAAAAGCAATAATGCTCAAACTCTGGCAGCTCTATGGTTACGTGCTGGGAGGTATCGAAGACTCTGCCGGGATTTCGGCAGCTCTGCCAAGGGGTCGGCAGGATGGTTCCGACCGGCTGCCCGTCACCGAGGGTGATTTCGTGCCTTTAATCTCTCCCAGTGCAATCGCCGCGCCATACTCATCCTTGCTCTTACATCGTCGGGAAAATAATGCTCTCGGGTTCTCTTTTCAGCATATAAAGTCTTCTCGCGCCGTGTCACGAATGAACGAAGTTCATCGCAGAAACAGGCCAAGCTTGAAAGACGGATACCTTTCCTTAGCCATTTATGACCGGCGAATAGTTGGACTTCTCTAGTACTTGAAAATGGTGGCAGAATGTAGAAGGCCTCTAGAACCTTGTTGTCAGCGCTGGCTCCTGCCATCAGCGAGATCAGCCCCTTGTCGGGCCCAGGTTTGTGCAAGACCCATACGTTCCCGAGAATTCCCACCGGTCTCGAGCGACACACACGCACAGCGATTTTGCGACCATTCTTCAGTCGCAGACAGTTTCTCTGGATGGGCCCGCGAGAGTGAACGAAGACTTCGTTCGGAAAAGTCTGAACTACTTGATTCATGAGCTCTACCCGCAGTCGGGCAATCGCCATTCTGGTGCAAGCCGCTGGCCTTCTAGGCGACTCGTATCCCACTAATGAGAAAGCTTTAGTAAGGGTACCAAAGCGCCGTTGGTAAGAACTTGCTGAGAGAGCCAGGGGCTCGTTACGAATGAGCGAACTCGATAGTTTCCCATGAATTGAAAGGAGTCGCTTGAGTGGCGCCAGCACTTGCTCGTCCGAGGGATTCCAGAGTCTACTTCGACGAATCTGCTGCGCCGTTTCAAATGTCTGAGCATCCACGATCGCTGGAAATGCATTTGCAAGAACGACCCATTCAGATTCCGGGGTTGCCCTCTTAGGACCTCTCAATTTCGAGCTCTTACGGTTGTAAACGGCAGTTCCCTCATATTTCGGATGGGTTAAGACTCTACCGACATTTTGATGGCTCCACATTTTCACGCCCTGCGGGGGCGGCACTCTATGATGGTTGAGCTCGTCAGCAATATCTTGCATCGAGAAGCGACGCGAAATATACATTCTGAACATCTCGCGGATCCATTCCAGTTCTTGTTCTGGACCAAGGGACAATACAACCCGCTCGTTGGTCACGCTCTTCCATTCGCCTGCAGCCAATTCTTGCCGCCGTATGCCGTCTTTAGAAACAAGCATTCGTCGTAAACCATATCCCGGCCTACCGCCCACTCGAAAGCCCTTCTTGGCATTGCGGATGAGCGCCGCGAAAACTTTATCTGAAAGCTCACGAGAGTATTCGCCAGCCATTACCCGCTTTAGTGTTTTCAGGATCAGATTCGGTAAGTACCCATCATTCGAGAAATGCTCAGCGCAGTAGTGCACCGGTACGCCGGCAGCCTTACAGATAAATTCGTAGTGGGCGGCTTCGTCGGGGTCTTGAAACCGTCCCCAGCGGCTCACGTCGTACACAAGTATTGCCCGATACGGATGTTTCCCAGCTACGGCATCTTGTAGCAACTGCGCTAGAGCCGTCCTCCGTTTAAGTAGCAGGCCACTCTTGGCGTGATCGCAGTAGGTGTGAACAATTTCAAAGCTATTGCGAAGCGCATACTTGCTGATTTCTGTAATCTGGCAATCAATGGAGTATTCTTGCCGGTCTGTGGACACACGGATGTATTGTGCGGCGGGTATGCTCCCCATTCCCTTGCCCCCTCCTCGAACTCAGGGCGTACTCTTCATCAACTCCTCATCCTTGGAAAAGAACGCCCAATGGCTGTGCTATTGATCGGCAGTACCGCATATTTCTTTAGTTTCGTGAGCTCCGAAAACATGGACTGCCCCGACCCCCATTTTTGTCAGTCGGGAAGATGGCAATTCACACAAGCATCGCTTCCCCGCGTCTGAGTGCTGTCACCGCGGCATAGAACCCAGACAGCTTCTGTAGCCGGATACCCCCACGTAGTAATGCGTCATCCTTATGAAAGCGGCTTTTACGTGCCCTACCGGGGATGTCAACTCTCGGTAATACGTGATAACTTGCAATGCGCTTTTTGTCAGGGCTGATTTTGCAAAGCAATGTAATGTTCTCACGCTCTGCAAACGTTGGCCGAATTACCCACGATCTGTGTTCCCCGCCATGTTTGTAACTCATGCACAGTAAGATAGCGACCATGTAGTTATGATCTACTTCCACAATCGATCGAGCTGAATGCGGCAGGCTTGTGACTCTCACGTGCTCTGGAAATAACTCACCGAGTTGTTTCACCAATTGTCTTCGCAACCGTATCGAGGGTTCGGCAAGTTCGCCATGGTAGAAATCGTAAGGCGGAAGTTGATACCCAACCGCTTTGTAAAGCTGTCTATACGTTCCAAAATGGCTGTGAAGAGTGTTGGTTGCAGGCATGCCGGAAGTTCTTAGAATGAGACTCTCACTCAAGTACCCCTTGGACGCGAGCAAGCGACGCAGCTTCTTAATTATTTTGTCGTCTGACCATAGCGAATCTGATCTCCGCGGCAGCGCTGCCTGAGCTCGGTCGAAGGTTTCGCGATCTACGATTGGCGCAAACGCAGCCGGCTTGATGATCCAGTGTTGAGGCTCCACCGCCGACGCCTTCCCACGTAGACGCTGCGTGCTGCGACACCAGACGTTAGAGCCAGCATATTTTGGGTGCGTAACAATATTGTAGACGTCACAGCAGGACCAAGGCTTTCCGCTACGTTTGAATTTCTTCCTTCTGTTCAGATCACGCGCTATGGCGGTACAGCCGAGTCCGTCAAGAGCCATCGAGAACATTTCACGCACACGTTCCACTTCGACGCGCGGACCTGGAACCAGTATTTCGCGATCCGTAGTGAGGCTTTTGTGTTCACCATATCCCAACAGTTGTTTTGCCTTACCGTCTGCAGAAACCATCAGCCTGCGGTAGCCGTAACCGGCAGTGCCTCCTACCCAGAATCCGAGTTGTGCTATTCGGGTTTTACCCCGGATTACCTTTTCACCAAGCTCACGGCTATATTCGGCCGCCATGGAACGCTTCAGAGCCTTGAAAAGAGAACTGGGTGCCGTACCATCATTTGCAAACGACTCGGCGCAATAGTGAAGCGGTATCCCGGAACTGGAGCACAGAAATTCATAATGGGCAGCTTCGTCGTTGTTTGGGAACCGACCCCAGCGGCTGACATCGTAAACTAAGATTGCCTTGTACCCGGTATTGCCACCTACGACGTCCTTCAGCAATTCACGAAGCGCCGGGCGGTTCTTTATGATCACCCCACTTTTCCCGGGATCCGCGTAAGTCTTCACAATCAAAAAGTGGTGGCGGGCGGCATACTCTTGAATGGCAGTCTTCTGATTTTCGATCGAGAACTCCTGATCGTCGGTTGACATGCGTACATACTGCGCTGCGGGAACTAGGGGCTTTGCTTCCATGTGACCTCCAGGACCCAAGAAGCACCGTTTAATTCGAGGTTTGGAAAGGAGTGTTCGTGCGTTTTCCCAAAAGATGGTGAGAACGCTCTCATTGTATTCCTTCCCTTGCGGGTAGCGGGAAATAGGCAAGGATTCGGGCGTAACTCTTATCCGCAACTTTGCGTTCTAATCAGGGTTAGAATGTTGCTGTCCAAGGAGGTGTCCCGTGACTCCCCTTGCCAGATCCTCTTGGGGCCGGTTTTTTGAAGAATTTCGCTGCTGGGGATGTGGCTCTCAAGAAGCGTATCGCTCCCGCCCTCGTGGTTTCTTTGAAAAATATGTGCTTCCGTTATTCGGGCTGCAACCGGTACGCTGTGAGCGTTGCTATCACCGGAGCTACGTCTGGTCCACGATTCAGGTGCTCGAACGCTTTCAAGCCGACCGCAAACAGTCGCAGAGTGAAAAGGCGGGGGGTTCGAAGTCAGATGACCGCGTTGCATAGCGATATGCACCGCGTCTAGGGGGAGACTCCGTGACCCGCGTGGTGGCCACGAAGAGACGAGTCAATAGGCATCAATCTCTTTGAAAAGGAGAGTAGTTGATACCCGTTCGTTTCCGTCTTCGTCGAAGAACAGCTGTCGGTGAGAAAAGCTAATTTTCCCGAGTAGATAATAAATCCCGCTTGCGGTGAAGAGTTCTGAATAATCCTGTTTGAAAGAAAAGACCCCGTCCTTGTGATGGTAGGGGCGCTTATGCCGATGTATAGGATCAAAATCTGTAATGGCCAAAAAACCGCCGTTCTTTAACACCCGATCGGCTTCCGCAATTGAAAAAAATAGATCACTACGATCGAGAAGATAAAGGCAGAATCCGAAAAAGACCAAATCGAACGATTGAGTTTCAAAGGGTAGACTGGACGCCGTGCCGGCGTGAAGCTGAATCCGTCCTCCGCTGGCGAACTTGAGATTTCCCTCCTTTACTGCGAGTTCTGACGGATCAATACCGTTGCCTTTTGCTTGCAGAAGGTCGCACATGCGTTCGAGGTTTACGCCATTGCTACTTCCAATTTCCAAGATCGAGCTAATTTTGTGCTTGAATGGTACCAATGTTTGGGCGATCCAATCGATTTCAAAAAATCCTCTCTCCGATGTTGCTCGGGAATCCAATGCCGCCTTATTTCGGAGGAAGTAGTTGTCGCCTTCACCTTCAAGAAATGTGGCGGATTGTTTTTTCATAATCGTTCCTTTCGTTCACCCGAGCGGGGGCGACACCGGTTGTCTGACTCATATAGAAAAAGCATTCACCGTCTGTGGAATTGTACACATAGGTGATTGGGCACGAATCGGCACCGCAAAGCGCGGCCCATCGGGACAAGGTCAGGAATCGGGAGCGGCAAGAGCGGCTAAAAACACTGGGATCGCGAGCGCCGCCCCTCGCACGAGCCCACCCCGCTCAGCCCAGTCCGCCGGGCCCAATACCCACCAAGAAATGCGAAAAGATATGTCGCAAACGCACTGGCAAGCCGCCAGAATCAGACGCCCGCAAAGCCCGTAGCCGCCCCGGCCCCAGCCCACCAAGAAAATGCGAAAAGACATGAGCAAAAACCCTGGCTGAATCGCCAGAATCGGACACCCACCAATGGCTACCCCGTTTCGCTAGCCCAGTGCCCCCAACGCGCCCGGGGTCCCAAGCCCCCACCTCGGTCATAACTGTTTACTAGTCGGTAACGAGACCGGTTTCAAAATGCTCTACCTCCTATCCCCCCATCGCTTTGACCCTACTTTTCTCGCACCTGTAAGATCGCCCGCACCGCCGTACAGTGGCTCCGACTAAAGTAGGAAACGATGGGCTTCGACGCTCGGCGGAATCATATGCCGACGACATCCGCACTGGCCGACACCGCCCGCATCCGAGGCCGCCAGGCAAGATGCTGGCCCAACTCGATAGCGGCATATCTGGGCAATTCAGTGCACCCAGGGCACGATCCAGGCCAACTCTGTGAAGGGAAGACAGCCTGAATTTCGTTCTAAATAGTGTTGAGGGTGCGGCGGTGCCGACTTTCTGGGGGAGGGCCGGTAAACCAACCATGCCCGCACCCTTGTCCCCCCTTTAGTAGAATCCTCGTCTTTCCCAGAAAAGAGGATCGGATTGGTGTCTAAGATTGCCGATGCCGAATTCACTGGAAAAGTCGGCAGCTACAACTTCGTAGTGTATCCATGGGGCACCGACTTCAAGGCAGTCAGAGCCGTCTATGTAATCACCAAGCGCACAGCAGACATCTACAGTAGAGGTACTCACTCTTTCATCTACATCGGTCAAACCGGCGATCTGTCTGAACGCTTCGACAACCACGACAAGGCAGATTGCTTTACGAAGAGAGGAGCCAACTGCATTTGCATCCATGAGGAAAGCGACGAACAGAAGCGCTTAGCTATTGAGTCAGACCTTCTCGACGGGAACGACACTGCTTGTAACGGCTGATTCAACCTTCTTGGGCGCTGCCTTTCTTGGTATATCAACAGTTTTTTACCAAAGAAGTGCCCCCAATCACAAATCGGAGACTTCAGTTGAGTCTGCTCGCTCACAGACATGCAAAAGCCAGCGAGCGTGGGCGTCCTATCGCGAATGCGGTGCATCCCGCTCCGCGATGGAATCCCCGGGTGCCGGCCCGGAAAAAGATCAATCTGGAAAAAGTGAACGCGTCCCTGGCTACGCCCTGCCCGCAGTGCGGATACCAGATTCCACCGGCAGAACTGCGCAGAATCACTACGACTCAAGTGCGTTGCCCGAAATGCGGAGTCACTTTTACCACAGGCGCGTCGGCGTAAATCGCGAGACTGAGTTAATGGTCGTATCGGGCAGTACCGTGGTTCCGCCTTCCGCAGTACTTTGGCTGTACGTGACGGAGTCATATCCGGTATAGATGGAGCAGACCAGTCCGGCATTTTGGATGAAGCTACGCTAACCACGCATCGGTGACGATCATCACGCCGCGGCATTGCAGAACCCTCTAGAATTCCCTGGGGTTAGGCCATTGACCTTCGGCCTGTATTGGGAGCACAATTCTCCCGGTTCTCAACCGCCGCGAAATTCCTCCCCTAATCGGTAGTCGAGCCGGCGGTTTCTGTCCAATACCAAGATAAGATTTGACGTTCTATGAAGTGTGCTTACTTCTCTGCCTGATTCTGTGTTTTGACCATCAATATTCTCAGGATTTTGTGACCGGAGGGTCCCTGTGAGAATGTATCTGACTTTGTTTGCGTGGCTATCTCTATCCTTGGCTTTAGTAGCTCAGACACAACCAGCGGTTCCACAACAGCCTACGCAGACGAACTTTACGTCGGCGAAGGGGTTTGTCCTCGAAGAAGGAACGCCCGTGAGGCTACGAATCAATCGGACGGTTTCTTCGGCTGATTCCCACGTTGGAGACACAGTGGACTTTGAGGTCTTGGATGATATCAGCGTAAACGGCACTCTGGTCATACCAAAGGGTGGACTGGCCTCGGCGACGGTTACTGAAGCTCAGGCAAAGAGGAGAATGGCTCGTGGCGGAAAGCTAGATATCAACATCGATTACGTGAAACTGGTCACCGGCGAGAAGGCAGCTCTGCGCGCTGTCAGGGTTGTCAACGGAGGTGGTCACACCGGCGCCATGGTGGGCGGAATCGTGGCGACGAGCCTGGTGTTCTTCCCGGCTGCCCCGTTTTTCCTGTTTATGCATGGCAAGGACATTAGCATTCCGAAGGGCACCGAGATCACCGCGTATGTGAACGGCGACATGAAACTGGACATCGCGAAATTTCAGCCTGCTGCCCCCGCTAATGCGCCAGCACAAAGTGCAGCGGCGACCAGCGCCAGAGAAAACAATGTTCCTCGCTCGACGGATGAAGAGACTGCTGAGATCTCATCGGACCCTTCGGGCGCAGACATCGAAATAGATAACAACTTCGTCGGCAACACTCCATCCTCGGTGGGTATAGCAGCCGGGCAACATACTCTGAGGGTATCGAAGAAAGGGTACAAAAGTTGGGAGCGGACGCTCAGAAGCTCGACGGGCAACATCAAAATTACAGCAGTGTTGGAGCCCATAGCCATTGACGCCGCCGGAACTGCCCACATAGCTGCCGAGGTTGCCACGACCTCAACCAAGCCCGATCCTGCTCCGCGTGCTACTCCGCCTGCTACTCCGCCTGCCAATTCGTTAGAGGGTATGGCAGCGGAAGCTCGAATCGGAATCTTGGTTACCGGCAATCCGACGGCAAGACATGATGGAGTTGAAATCTCCGGTGTCCAGCACAACGGTCCTGCAGACAGCATTGGCATACAGCCGGGTGATGTTATCCTTGCGATCGACGGCCACTATCTCTACACCATCGATGAACTCCGCGCCGAACTTCTACGTCGTGAATCGGGGACGCGGCTGAGAATTCAATACAGGCGCGACCGAATTGTTTCCGAAAACTCTCTTACCCTCGGGAAGCCGGAATGAGTAATACCGGCATCTGTGCGATCACAAACTATTGGTAGCGATCCAACTATAAGCAGAGCCTATCAATTACGATCTCTTGCCGAGGGGGATTCATGGCAAATCTAGGCGGGCTCGCATCTTTTGTATCGGAGCTGAGGGTAGAGCGAACCAATCTGGTAGATCGGCTTCGGCACGTCGATGCGGCTCTTTCAGTGCTCGGCAAGTTGAACAGTGGGAGTTCGGGGCACACTGTGTCGGCGTCGGCTCGCAGGCGGATGAGTCTCGCGCAGAAAGCGCGTTGGGCAAAGAGAGCGTCGAAAAGCCAATCGGCTATGATGAAGCCCAAGCGCACCATGTCAGCATCAGCCCGTCGGAAGATCGAAGCGGCACAGCGGGCGAGGTGGGCACGGGTGAAGGCACTTAAGAAGCGTTAATTATGGAAACTCCGCCGCTCTTTCGAGCTTGTTCCCGAACCTTGACCAACTCTTCGATGAACTCCTCATAGCGCAGTTCCGGGTGCCTTTGCCGCAATTGCAGGTATGCGGGGGCAAGGTAACTCTTCATTAAATGATTGTTACTCCTATATTTCAGGGGGTACCCCAAGGCCTTTTCCCTGATTTCAGTTTTCATTGTTCCATCCATCTCTGTACACTCCTCTCGCCATCAGAACTCAGTCGCAAAGTCATTCACGAGATGCTTGCAGTCTGCGAATTTCATACTGATTCTTTGGACATAGTCTATCCAAAGCATCCCCTCGCACTTCGCCAGTTGCTGTTGTGAAACTAACGAATGAACCGCAGTCTATGCACTGGTTGCGATATCCCCACTTCCCTTGCACCCAATCATTTGAATTGATCGTATGGCCAAGATTGGAGACGCGATTGTTCGCATTATCCAATATCCTCGACGCCTGTCGAAGGACTAAGCGCGTGCGTTCACCTTCTTGCTCTGGATCGGCCCCGACCTCACTGGTCTCGGCACAGATCGCCTCGTCCGACAACCCAAGCACGGAATCAGCCAACTGGTTCATCAGTTTCTCCAAATGATTGCCGTAATCCTTCTTATCTGTCATGTTTTCCGTCTCTCCCCCCGCCGTTTTTCCGGCCCAGCAGTGTCACCCGGATTCGCTTCGCTGTGGCCACATATTGTTTTTCGTCAAGACCACATTTCGACTTAATTTCATTCTTCTTCAAGCCGTCCAGCAACCCCTGGAGCACCTGGGTCGCTTCGGAGTCACCCGTGAATATCGTGAGCATCTGGTCTTCCTCGTCCTTTTCGATCAGACACTGGTCGGCTGCCGTGTGGCCTGATGCCACATTGTCGAGCGGCGAATGTTCTTGTCCCTCGGCATCGCGTATGAGGAGCTCGGACACGAAACAGGCTTCCTGCTCCTTGAACTGCCGCTTCCAGCAGTTAGAAATGCTCTGCATCGCACCCGTAAGGTGCAACACAAAATCGACGTTCTTGTTCCAGTGTCTGCCCTTCCCAGTGGCATCCGTTCCGATTAATGTCCGTAGCTCGGCCTCCTGCAGCAAGTCTTCCCAAGTCCTGCCGCGGGCGGCCCGCCCGAGACCCCGAATCCGGTATTCGGCGAATTGCTGGAGTCGCAGCAACTCTGAAGAGGTTAAGGCTTCGATAGCTCGATCAACCTCGATTTTCGCAAGCAAATTGCGCAACTTGAAGATTTCGATCAGAAAGGGAATGTGCAACAACTCCCGCGGACGTAGCACTTCTCCCGCACTCCCATACGCAAATGCTGCAATGATCATCCCTTGCGAAGGATTAATCTCGCGGATCGCCGTCGCAAGCGCTGTTCCGCTTGTCTGTTCTAATGCACGAAGGTCGATCTCGACATTTTTGGCTTGGGGCACGAAATAGTCGATAAGCACCACATTGAACGGGGCACAATCACGGTACAAGCGGAGCCCTTCCTCACCATTGGTAGCGATACGTACCGCATACCCCTCGTCCGCGAGGGACCTTCTCAAGACTTGCAACAAGGATTCGTCATTTTCGACCAGCAACGCTGTTTTGGGGGAGGTGTTTATGTTTCTTAGCGGCGGTAAATGGGGTTCAGGAGGGTCAGGGTAGGGGAGTAAGTGCGCCATTTTGTTCTCCACTCTAAGAAACTTCTAATCAACTAATGCTCCCGGCGCGCCTTGATTTGTTGATTTTTGTGGATCAAAGTATTACCGAGGTAATAGTCGGGAAGGTGCATCTTCAGCTTGTTGCCAGGCGTACCTCACGACAGGTTGCGATGGTAATCGCTGGCGATTGCTTAATTCTGGAGGTGAACGTTCTGTTTTCTCGGTTTTCATGGAAAGCCTAGCAATTCACCACGTTCTCGCCGCATCTCTTCGGGCGAGTTCTCGGCTACACGCCGCCGCTTTCCTAGAGCGACCAGAAGCTCACCAGCCGGAGGGTTGACTTCGAGTTCCGCCAGCTTTGGGCGTATGGAGGGTACGGAATCGATTTCCGAGCGAATCAGCAAGGCATGTTTATCTTCGGTGTACATCCTTGCAAACTCGTTTGCTTCCGAATCGCCCAGGCGGCTCAAAACCAAGTCAATCATGTCAATGTTGATCGCGCTGTGCTTGACGATTGGAATGGACTCGGCGTGCGGAGCGACGCCGTAAGCACTCAGGAATCGGAACACAAACTCGACGTACGTTTCTCCTTCGCCTCCCGGGGGTATGCAATCGCTGATCGCTGCCTCTGCTGGCGCTGCTGGTATGGCGTCCAGTGGCGGCTTGTCAGTGCGAGGGGCATAGTGCGCACCTTGAAATTCTGCCTCCTCCTCCGCTGTCAAAGAGCGCATGACGCCATTCTCGACGCAGACAACGTAGCCGCCAGCGCACGGAATACAGCAATCAGCGTCCAAAACCGTTTCATGTCCGTGCGAGCAAGCGAGGAAAGACCCAGAATCGGTCCAAGCTGCGGAATAGTAAGTTGACCCCATCGCTTCCTCCTTGGGACCTCGTTCACTTGACCAACGCGAGTCAGCGTTGCCAGCAGGCGTATTCAATGCCGCCTGTCGCTGATCCCGCGACTGAAACCCGACCGGAATTTCTCTTTCCTGTGCACTTATCTAATGCACAGTTCTGAGCAGATTTGGACAGAGGGGAAAAAATCTTTGGGTGGTGAACGTTTGGTCCTCGCGCCGGCTGCGTACCTACTATCCGGGGAATCGTCTGCTCGTTCCATGGAGCGAGATCAAGGTGCGAAGGAAGAAGGGATGGGTGTTCGAGTACGTGATCTTCACGATGGGGCACGAGTTGGCAATCCCTTTGCGGATTCGTGCGAACCTGGCGGCGAAGTTGCGTGAGTCGGCTGGAAACTGTTGGCCAGTCGAGGAGACGTGAGAGGTGGAACGGGGTATGGTCGGGCGCTGGAGCGGTTGGCGGTTGTCTCGGCTAAAGCCGGTAAACAGTAGGGGGACTTAGTTTGATTCTTTCCCGCTATTGGAGCTTGACGTACTCCGCCTTGGCCTGCTTCAGGATCGGGATGTCGGGGTCGGCGTCTTTCCACAGCGTGAGGAAATCTTTGTATGCGGCGAGCGACCGGACGCGGGCAGCATCGGCATCCGCTCCCTGCGAAGTTCGAGATTGCAATGCATTGGCGCGAGCCACGCCCAGATGCGCCAACGCTCCTGTCCAGCAGGTCCAAACGATCCCGTTGTGGTCGAGAATCTTCTGAAACTCGGAGGCGGCAGCGCTGCCCTGTCCGGCTGCTAAGTATGCCTCTCCACGCACATATACGTGATAGAGGCAGGAATAGCTGTTGCCGAAATCAATTTCACCCAACTCAATAGGGGAAGCAGCTTGCAGAGCGTTCAGGGCAGCTGTCGGTTTCTTTCCATTCAATGCCAATTGCGCCTGAATCGGAGGCAGCCATAGCGACTGCATCATCGTGTCCAGCGGGAAGCGTTTCCCTAAGTCCTGAGCCAAGGATTCGGCTCGCGCCGTATCGCCCGCCATGGCAAACGCAAGCGCAGCTTCACCCTCGGTGTATTCACTCGTGGGAACAAGCTTTAAAGCTTCCGCCGCTGACTGCCCGGCTTCTGGGGTGTTGCCATAAGCAGCTTCTTGCAGAGCAGCAATCGCCAGAAAAATCGCTCCAGTTTCCTTGTTGTCGACTCGCACGGCGGAGTCCACCGCCCGCCTGATCAGTTCCCGCGCTTTGCCAACATGACCAGTAAACGCCTCGCTTTCAGATGCGGCCTCCAGTCCAAAAGTCTCATATTCTGGCTTGCCCGCAAACCACTGTTGCTGTTCCGTCATCCCGGCCGAGTCCGCCCCGAGAAAGGCAAGAGTGTAGAGAGCTTCATGGAGTCCATAATCGTCCAGTTTTCGCGACTGCGCCTCGTGGATAATCTGCCGGGCCTCGTCGAAGCGTTGCAAAGCAAGAGCTCTGTTGGCGAGAGCTTCGTATGGAACTAACCGATCCGGTACAAGGGATAGGCTTTGCCTATTGAGCTCCGTGGCTTTCTCATACTGCCCCTGAGAGGCGTACACGCCGGCCAAAGAGTCATACGCCACGTATTCCCGCGGATACGTTTCAATCTCCTCCTGATACGTCTGAGCCGCTTTATCCAGTTCCCCGGTTGCATTCTGATAGTAGTCAGCGGAGATCGCCAGCTTTTCCCGCTCGCTCGCATGTTCCCGCAACTGGAATGCCTTGCTGAAGTACTCGCTGGCCCGCCCTACCTCGCCGAGATTCTCGTAGTCCCAGCCCACCGCCAGGTAACCCATGGAAAAATTCGGATCTAGCTGAATGGCACGTTGATCGTAAGGCAGGGCTGCGGCAACGGTTTTCTCGTTGAAAGCCTTTCTGCCAAGGCTGTAGGCTTTCAGAGCTTCGAGGGAAGACGTTGTAGCCTGCGCCAGAGGAACATCAAACTTCTGGACCGTCGCCAGCGATTCGCCCAGTTCGCCGCGCAGCTTGGATGCCGCCTCGCCCAGCGCGTCCAGCACCTTCTCCTTCGACGTTGCCGTCACCTGCTCCTGCGCCAGCGTGTCTCCGCTCTGGCAATTCACCGCCTTCAATCCCAGCACATATTCGCTGCCCAGACTGCCAATCGTTCCCGCAATGTAAGCTTTGCTTCCCGCCCGCTGGCAAAGCTCGTGGGTCACCTCGGGCGTGAGTTTCGTGCCAGTCGGACGGGTCATCAGTTCCAAGGTCTTCGCGACCTCGCTGTCAGAGAGCACATTCAAGAAAGGTGATTGCCGCAGGGAAACGTTGAGCGCCGTCTTCAGCGTGTCGTCGAAGATTGCATCGCCCGTGCTGTTGTCGAAATCGGAGAGAACGATGGTGTCTTTTTCTGTCAGGCGGCGGCGCGTGGTCTGGCGCGAGCGGAAGAACATTCCCGCGATTGCCACGGCGACAAGTATCACGGCTGCGGGAATCAGAACCTTCCAGAGTTTCCTGCCCGCGACGGGAGCTTCGGCGACCTTCACGCCGCTCGATGACGGAGATGGGGCAACCGCATAGGAGCCGGATGCTGGCGACGGAGGTTGAGCGACCTGAGAGCCGCTTTCTCGTGCGACCGCCACCGTACCGGAACTCGCAGCCACGGCTCGTCCCGTCTCTGTATCTCGCTTCAGCCGTTGCAAATCCGTTCGCATGTCGGCTGCGTGCTGGTAGCGCAGATTGCGGTCTTTCTCTAGTGCCTTATTGATGATGTCTTCGAGCTTGGGCGGCACATCGGGATTCAGTCGCACCGCGGACGTGGGAGCGGCGTCCAGAATCGCCTTAAAGATGACTGCGGAACTCTCCCCACGGAAAGGCAACTGCCCTGTAGCCATCTCATAGAGAACAACTCCAAACGAGAACAGATCAGTCCGGGCGTCCAACTCCTTCGCTCTTGCTTGCTCTGGCGACATGTAGGCGACAGTGCCCAGCGCACTGCCAGGGCTGGTCAGATGTCCCTCTGATTCGATGGTGGCGGCGCTCAGGCCAACGCTTTCCGGTTTGAAAGAAACCTTGGCCAGCCCGAAATCGAGAATCTTGGCGTGCCCGTACTCGGTTACAAAAATGTTCGCGGGCTTGATGTCACGATGAACGACGCCCTTGGCGTGCGCCGCATTCAGACCATCGGCAATTTCAATAGCGATCGATAGAATCAGTTCGGTTTCTAGCGGTCGCCCCGTAATTCGGTGCTTCAGGGTCGCACCGTCCAGAAACTCCATGGCGATGAAAGAACGACCATCGTGCTTGCCAATTTCGTAAATCGTGCAGATGTTGGGATGGTTCAGTGCGGAAGCGGCGCGTGCCTCCCGGCGAAAGCGTTCCAAAGCTTGCGGGTCCTGGGCTAGGTCTTCAGGAAGAAACTTAAGGGCGACGAAGCGGCCAAGCTCAGTGTCCTCGGCCTTGTAGACCACGCCCATGCCACCGCCGCCCAGCTTCTCGACGATGCGATAGTGCGAGATGGTCTGGCCGACCAGATCGAACCTCCTGGGGAGACTGTGTCAGCGGCTGCTCTGTCTCTGGACGAAAGCAGGGCCGATTCTACACCAAGGGCTTCGCGGGATTGTAGTTAGTTAAAGGGTTTCGAGCAAACCGGAATCCGCAGTTCTTGCAAAAGCTGGATGCGGATAGTTCATGTACTAAGGCGATTTGTCCTAGACGGACCTCCCCGAGCGACTTGGCGAGAGTGGGTGGGCTACTTTCGAAGGGATATAAGTGCTCGCCCCCTCAGATGAATGAACGCTTTCCAAATCCGTCCGCAGATCGGTCAGTTATAGAGAATGAATTAAGCTCCTCGGGAGCCGCTTTGGCGTCAAACTATGGGTGATAAAATCGCAGGATGCCAAAGACAAAGACGCTGATGCAGTCCGTTGTCGGTCAACTCCAGAAAGAACGCACGCGACTTGAGGATGAACTACACCGCACAACAGCTGCCCTCACAGCATTCGGGGAAGTCTATCTCCGGGGAAATAAGCCCGGTCGGAGGAAGCGGACAATGTCGGCTGCAGGACGCAGGAGAGTAGCGGCCGCGCAGAGAGCACGCTGGGCAAAAGTCCGGGCAGCTAAGAAGCGAGGCTAGGTCTGCCCGCGAGCAATGCGTGAGGATTCACATCTGCTCGCGTGATCACAACGTCTTCAGGTACTCGATAATCTGCATTCGTTCCTCTTCGGACAGCTTTCGGCCGATTATGCCGTTGCCCTTTGGACCGTCGTTGAACTCATGCCCCGCGTTCGAATTGCCGGGCAGATCGGTACGGAACTCCGTGGCGCCTTCGAGCGGCTCGGTGTTCAGGCCGAGTTTGACGGGGTCGTATTGCTTGTTCCCAAGATAAAAGACCTTTGGCCGCTCTGAAACCGGCGAAAGCAGTGCAAACAGGTTGGGTACTGAACCGTTGTGAAGGTAAGGAGGAGTCGCCCAGATGCCGTTGTGGGGCCGCGCCTTGTACGCCAGCGGCGCAAGCAGTTCGTTGGTACGGTAGCCGTTCCACTCTTCCTGCTGGTCCGGCGAAAGCTTGAGCTTGGCATATGCCTGATCGATCACCTTCTGCGTAATGTACTTCAGCCCATCGCGCGCAGACACAATTCCTTTTCCCAGCGGTCCACTGTCGGCGGTACGGTTGGCAAAGTTCTGCGCCTCCTTCGGATCGGTCCCGATCTCCGCCAGCGGAATCATAGTTACTTTGAAGAATTGTCTACCTTCACTATTCGTGTCGTTCGTCCAATGCTCTGGGTTGCGGCCCTCGTCGGAAAGCATCGGCGGCTGGTGGCAATGCAGACACAACTCGTTGTAGAGCTTTTCACCCTTGGCCGCCTTATCGGCATCAATCTTCCCAAGAATATCCGCAGGCCACTTTGGCGACCAGACGCCTTTCCCAGGCCCATCACCGCCAAGCAAAAGTTCGATCTCGTGGAGATTGTCCACGTGGATCGTGTTCTGGAGCTGCGCTCCCGGATAACCCAGAAGGTTGATGCGCGACCGCACGCCCAGTGCCTCTCCGACATTTCTCCCCATGGGCTGCTGAATGGAGCCGTTGTATTGCACCCAATCCATCCAGGATGCATCCCACACCGGCGGGAAGTTTACGGGGCCATCGCCGACCACCAGGTTCTTGGTATTGTTCAACTCAGTTCCAAAGACGAAGTTACCGATTCTAGCCAGCGCGTCGGTGCGGCCGTAACCTTCAGGAGTCGGGAAGAGATGAAGGTTCGCTTTGAACTCGGTAAAACTGGTGTCGAGATAGTACTTGAGAGCCTTACGCAAGAGCACCCGGTCGGCATGCGATGGGTTCGGCCCGAGCACCCTGTTCGAAAATCTAGAAAAGCGCAGAGGATCGTAATAAGTCCACGTTACGGCGAGGCCGATTGCCTCGGTAAACTTCTGCAGATCGATCAGCGACGGACCTGCATCAATCCGTATTGCTTTTCCACCATAGAATAGTTCGCCGGTATGACAGGCTGCGCAAGTAATGCCGAGCACCACGGATTTCTGCCCGGTGTAGGGGTCAACGAAACGATCGTCGCGCGCGAAGCCAACCGGCAGGGCATCCGGATTTTGTTCGTAAGCGGAGTCGGGAATGAAACCGAACCCCTGCAAGTAGGAGTCATCCTTGAACAGAGGCGCTCCATTGATGGTGAAACGCGGCTGCTCAAGCGCGATGAACCACGCGTAAGGCAAGAGCTCACTTCCCTGCGCCATGTGGTAATAGCGATGGCGCTGGTCTTCCGTCCAGTTCTGAGCCAGCCACGCGATTTCCTTGGGCCTGTCGATCCGCGGCACTTCCAAACTGTTGTGTAAGGCAAAAATCGCAACGATCACCGCGCACAGTGCCAACAGCCCGAGCAAGGCCAGCGCGGAGATTACGCTTGGGCGTCTGAGCAGAGGTTGTTTTCGGAGAGTCGTCCCCTGATGTTCGATCACCGGCCGTGGCGCCAGTTCGCAGACGCTTTCCTGTTCCACGACGTATTGCCCAGGCAGGTTCGGCGGCCGGTATTCCGTCACGTCGCGCATCCGATCAAGAACACTCTGATGGATATGAGCCCCGGGTTGAATCACCCGCGCACGCCCCAAGTTGATGGTGATACCGCGCTTCCACTGTGGCGTCACTTGTCCGGCCACAATAATCGGATAGTAATAAAGCTTCGGCCAAAATTCTCCGAGCCACCAGAATCCACGCAACGACTTGTGCAACTCGCCCTTGGGGTTCGGCGAGACATATGGCGGTTTCCCGCCCAGCACATCGATGACTTTTTGCGGATCAAGCTGCAAGCCGGCGGATTGCGCCTCACACAACATCCACCGCAGCGCGATTTTTGATAGTCCGCTTTGAGCCTCGGCATAGCTGCCGCCGACATCCGAGTGAACACCCCCAAACCAGACTTGTCTTATATTCTGATTTGCCGCCACCGGCTCGTGGATCAGGTTCTGCCGGAAAAATGCGCGGCGCTCATCAATCGAGACCGCATGCCGCAAGAAAGGAACGTCAGGCAACGTCGCCGTATAGGGTAAGTGTCCGCCCTTTGTGTGAACGGGATCGAGAATCCACCCCACCGAGCTCACCGTGTCCCACAAGCCTAGAAAATGTGGTATGCATGGAACACTGAAAGTCGTTTTGAAACCCGCAGCAATCTCGAATTTGCAGGGATCGTTACTCTTGTAGAGTCGCAGAGCATACGGAATCAACGCCTCATTCCCCGGCGTTAGCAACCCGAACATATGCAAAAGGCCACACAGCGCGCGGGCGGTGTAAGCGCCGCGACTAAAACCGAAGATGAAGATCTGATCGCTTGGAGTAAACTCTCCCATCAGGAACGAGTAAACGTCTGCAATGTTGTCCGAGAAGCCGTAACCGAAGGCCAGACCTCTAACTTTCGTCCACCATTTTCCGACCGCGCTCAGGGCGTTTCGCGATCCCATCGTCCCGACGCCAGGGTGATAGTAGGCAATTTGCTTATCTTGCGCGGACAGCGTCCAATATAGCTTCACGACGTTCGAGTTTGCAGACCCGTACTGATTCCCGGTTCCGTCACAGCAGATTACGATATTCCTAGGCATGGGATCAGAATCTCCGCAACTTCGGCGATGTTGACGCGAAGCTTGGACGACTCGCACAACAAAACCATCCTACGGCAGCTTTTCGGCAAAGCACCCACTCGTAGTTCATTCTGGCGATACCTTCACTGCTGTTGTTCTTGTTTTTGTGATCCTGAGAGCTACTCTTCTCGTCCGCCGCGAGGCACTACCCCGCGCGTCCTGACCGTGTCGCCTTCTCAGCAAGCATTCGTCACCTACCCGCTTATCAAAAACAATGACAAAAAATCAAAACGCCCTTCAGATACTTTGAACTTGCTTGCTCCGGTCACTTAAGGCAAATCTTGCCACGAATCTGCGGGACCGGTTGTGTCCAAGTCGGGCAACTCGGAGAAAATCCTTTGAACCGTTCGTTACCGCGCTCCACCGGGCACCACAACGGCGTGGGGTATGATGGATCACAACGACCATTAATTGCAAGTCAATGCATGCAACGAGGTCTCTTCGTTATCGAGACGAACAAACGCTCACCGAGAACGCTACCTGGATACGGTTGCCTCCTCAAACTCCAGATATCCTCGTAAACTATCAATCGACAAATCGGGAGTTGGCACTCTGCTGCCGTCGTGAGGACGAGTCGCGGCCACTTGATCTCGTCGTGATCGAGCCGACCGAACAATGAGTTGTTTTCCAACAACCGCTATGCCAGCGATGTTAGAAAACCTTCCCCGAATCGCTCGCGTCGAACCACGCAAAGACTAGCCTTTTTGATTTCCATTTATGGTGTTAGAAAGGTGTAGTTTTCTAACCCTGTAGGTGCCCCGACCTCTGCCTTGACCCTGTGTGCACTCCTACAAAGTAAACAAGACACCCTGCGCCATTCACCCGCAGATCACGCGCTCCTGGCACCATTTCACATCAAAAGTCCCACTCAGCGTTTCCTCTCCCTTAAAGTGCAACTCGTAGCGGCCTGAGGCGCCGGCGCCTTCGTCATATCGTTCAAACGTGATCGTGCCCGATTGGGCGCGTTCACAATTGCCTTCTGTCTTGCAGCGTGAGGCAAAGCCTGCGTCCGACCCCGGAGCGAACTTCACCACCTGGCCTGCCTGAACGGGCAGCCCCCGCCATATTCCGATGGAAATGAATGGTTCGCTGGTTCGTTTGCACTGCACTGGCCCGGTGGTGAGCGTGATGCCGATGGCGGGGCCGTCCCAGGGCGCGCAGGAGCTTTGAATTGTTCCATAAGAGAAGGCACCGGGCGCGGAGATCGCGGTTGCGGCTATCGCGACAACTGCAATGACGGTGGCAAACACACCCTGCATTCGACAACGCATCGAACCCGCCTCCTGATCTTCCCTCTTTTGCAGAACGATACCATGAACGAATCTTGCGCATTAGGAAGTAGTCCTGAGTGCTCCCCGGGCACGGCATCTGTTCCTCGATGAGTGTAATCGCCTGGTTGCGACAGTTATGGCTTCGGTGCCTGAGAATCTCCGCTAGTGCACCATTGACGACTGCGTAGTTGATAACCTTCCAGCCCGCCCTTCAAAGCCAATTCATACAGCTCGTCTCCGGTTGCGTACTTTGAGCTAAGCACTTCCAATAGGATCGAGAAGGGAAAATCTCGGCAGCTAGTGTGGTGCTCGTAGAAGGCGGTAATGACATCTGTATAGGCACTAACGTCGAAGTGACCCTCCTTGTCAAACTTAGCCCTTGAAAACTCGCCCCGATGAGTAAGGCAACGCCCGGAAGGGAGGTCCGTCGGGTGTTGGTCGTCACCGATACGATGCGGCTTGTCTGTCTCGAACAATTGGTCGGCCAAATCGCACGCGCGGTAGAATCCCATCAAATAGCCATCAACTAACCCGTAAACGTAAGCATTTCGCTGCGCTGGAGTCCACGACAGCCATTCCGCTCTAGTACCCTCTCTAGTACCCTGTTGTTCGGGTGGGGCCTGCGCTACCGCACACAAGCCAACCAAGAGTATGATTCCGACTCCGCATTGGGTCATGAGTTTCATGTCTTGCATTGTACGACTGCTCAGGTTGTTGCAAAATCGCGATAGCACTCACCGACCTTCAAAAAGGCGAAGAGATGGCGCAAGGTTGTGACATCGCATGATTATATACTTCACAAAAGTGCGGGAGGGTGCTTAAATGTACCCTAGGCCGCGCGATTCGCGCGTATCTCCTTTACAAAAGCGGTTCTGGGCAGGAGGAATTCTGCTATGACGCTCGCAATAGGAACGTACTTTTTCGGTGAAGTTGGGGGAATGATTGTTTGCGCCGATACCAATGTCGTGTTTGGGGATGACAATGTCATTACGGGAGAGAAGATCAGCGCAGTAGAACTGGGAAACGCATCATTTGTGATCGCAAACGCTGGTAATGATGCCGACGCAGGAAACATGCTGTCAGCCGAAATTCTGGAAGAAATCTCCAAGAGAAACGCCGACCCGAAAAAAGATCGCTTCAAATTTGAGTCAACTATTAAGAAGGTGATGAAAGCGTGGCATTCTGGTTACACGCAAGCAGAACCCCCTCCGACGATTGAATTCATTCTTGCAACGACAGTCGGCCTTCAGTGTCCACGCCTTTATTATTGCAAAGCGCCAAATACTGTAACACTTAAACATGATTCATTCGCGTTAGGTTGCGGGTCTCGCATCGTCGATCCGTTGCTTCCCGAGGTACTTATAGGCAGGTGTCCGCTGATACCAACAATTTTGCAAATTTCCTACTTGATGCATCGTGCAAAACGACAAGATCGTAACCTCAAAGACAGCGGGACAGACATGATAGTAGTGTCTACGCGCGGAGAATGCAGGCGTTTAGGGAGGCATGAAACGCAACGCGCCGAAGCAGTGTGGCCGGATTTCGACCGCCTCGTGTCTCAATGTTTAAGCGCAGTTAGTTTTGGGGCAGATGCTGATCATGTCAATTACATGAATAGCGTTTTCCCGCTCATGTATTCCAACTGTGTTAAGAAATCATCGGCTCTAAGATTTGCATCTCTTAATAATTTCAAAACTTAGCTACGCGGTTAATTCGTTGAAGGTAAGTACAGGTGCCGTGACCATATGACGCAGGGTATCAAGAAACAAATTCGCATTCTTCCGTCGATTGAATCGAAAACTCATCTCTTCGAGATATGCCGGGAGATGCTTGGCACTGATCTTGTGCCATGTTCCCATGATGCCGCGCTTCAAGAGAGAAAACGCAGATTCGACGGTGTTAGTGTGAATCTCGCCATCAACGTAAACCCTGTCACGATGCCGGATGGTTTTATGCTTAGAGCCGTGAACTCCCGCGCTAATCATGGCTTTTGGGTAAGCGGGGAATTCGTCTGTGACCATGACATCAACGTCAGTGCTCACGTTTTCCTGAATGTACTTCGCCAGTGTCCCCGACTTAACATCGCTCGCATGAAAGAAGCGGAGATCGCCACCGCGTTGTCGCAGACCGATCACGATCTCCTTATTGTTGTCAGGAGTGTTCCATCCTCGACCCTTCCGTTCTCTACCGCCAACATAGGTTTCATCCATCTCGACAGTACCATCCAGCATCGGAGGATCTACTTCCTTCATAGCAGCGCGAATGCGATGGCAGAGGTACCATGCAGTTTTGTAGCTGACCCCGAGCTCGCGTTTCATTTGGTTCGCAGAGTGCCCCTTGCGCGACTCACAAAGCAGCAGCGTTGCAAGAAACCACTTTTGCAAGGCAAGATGCGAATCATTGAAAACTGTGCCGGAGGTCACGCTAAACTGGTAGTCGCAGCCTTTGCAGTAGAACAGTTGCTTAGCCGTGGCGAGTTCCACAGCGAGCATCTTGCAGCGCGGGCATTCAACACCAGCGGGCCAGCGGAGCCGTACCAGCAACTCTCGGCATCGTTCGTCAGTGTCAAACAGATTGATAACGTCAACTAGAGTCATAGGAGTTCTCCTTTGGACGCGAAAGAGAAACGGGAAGCACTGAAAAGGGTTCCGACGAGGAAATTGGTGGCGAGCATCAAAAGGGACTTGCGGAAGGCTATGCACGCCTCTCGTGTCGCCGCTAAACCAAAGAAAGGATGACAATTAGCTTCCATGTGGAGCATTATGCCCTATATGCCGTACTTTTGTAAAGTAAATAATCGTGTGACATCGCCTGTTAGCGCCAATCGACTTTGACTGCTGGGGTAAAATCAGCGGAAATGGTCAGCACCTTAGTAGAAATCAAAAAGTATATTTCAGCGCACCGACTTGGTTTGGCGCTGTTCATCGCAAACGTGACAGGAGCGAATCGTTTATGTATTTGCATCAATGGCTAGCGATTCCAGAAGAGCGTGCCGCAGGGATTTACACCGTGACCGGGGAACCGTTCGTATGGGCTACTCGTACTTTTCCGATTTTTATCTGCTTTGGACTAATAAATCTAATTTGGATATCACGCATACGAAAGTTGCGGGACAGCTACTTCTTAATTGCGACAGCTACGATTTGTATAATCGCGATGTGGATTGATTTCGCGCATCACTGAATCTGAACTGCTTGTCGTATGCACGGACCTCAGTGCTACAAACAAAGGTACGCTCAACTGTCGATAAATCTCGATAGCACTCATCGACCTACGAAGCGAGTCTATGAGCCAGGATCGTTGCTGGAAGAAGGCCCTCGCTTTTTCAGCTTCCGAATCATGACTGCGTCATTCAGCGCCTCAGCAAGTCTGGAAACCGTAACGGGGCTCAGGACCCACCCAAACTGTGCGCCCCGATCGCACACGCCAAAACTGATTCCATGGGAAACGTTGTCAACAGAGAAACTCAGGTTCGGGCCTACATCGATCTTCTCAGCCATGCGGAAAGTGTGCTGCGGGCGGCCCAGCAAGTCAACTGTTGTAACATCCCGAATTACGCTCACCGAGACTTGACGTGGCAATCGAGGTCGCTCTCCGAGAAATAGGGGTGGATCCCGTATCGCTCGAAAGACTGTAATGAAATTGTAATGATGGAAGGATCAGAACCGGTCAGATCGAATACACAACCGACAAGACGGCTAGCCTTGCAAGAGGTCATAGAATCAAATAAAGTAGAGGACCTTCAAAACGGCGCAACTCCCCCGTGTGTTCTCATAAACCGTAGTTCGTCAGCTACGGGCCCGCGCGATCACATCCTAAGGATGAAAAGGTGATGGTTGTACACTCAGGACGGATACTAGGTCAGAACGGGTCCAAACGGCTCCATGGAAAGTACTAGAAGAATCAGGTACAGTAGAGAATTTTCACAACGGATCAGAACACGCTGCGTGATCTTCAAGACCGGGGAACAGACGCTTCGGGCACACATTCCGGTCGGATGACGGCCAATCCTAAAGTCGTCAGCGAGAGTCCAACGTCCGGCCAGCGACAATCCGGGAGTGCCCGCGTGCACGCCAGGTATTCCAATCCATGGGCGTGGGTAGACCGTAGCGCAGGCCGTAGCTAGTCGTGCGAGCGCTTTCCCGGCCCCAGCAGCGCATGGCCGGGGAACACATCCGGCACGATCTTGCCTTCGTCAACGACTACGGTTCCTCCTACTACTAAATAGCGCACGCCCACACTCGGCTCCATTGGCTTCTCGAAAGTGGAGCGGTCGCTGATAGTTGCAGCGTCGAACACAACGATGTCGGCGTCGGCGCCCTCCTGCAATCTGCCTTTTTGCCGCGCCGTGGGAGTCGAACGCTCCAGCATCTCCGCCGGCATGAGGCTCATCTTTCGCAACGCATCCATCAGCGTGATCGTTCCCTTTTCGCGGACATATTGGGTCAGCACGCGCGAATAAGTCCCGGCGTTGCGAGGATGGCCTTCGAGACCATCGCTGGCGATCATCACCAAAGGGTGAGGGATCACTTTGTCTAGTACTTCCTGCTTATTGTTGAAGATGACCACCCAGTGCGTCGTCGTGGAATTATGCAGTTCGTCGAAACGCTCCTTGGTGAGGCGCTCGCCAGTTTCGGGAAGCATGAGGTCGCCGTAGCCGATGCCAAATTTGTCCTGCCAGCCGGGGTTGAACAGCGCTGAGTTTATGGAGGTCATGCCTGCGATGTAGGGGTACGCCTCGGTGGTCACATCGAGGCCGCGGGCGCGCGCTCCCTCGACCATGGAGAGACACTCGAAAACGTCGCGCAGGCAGGTGCTGTTGATGTGCACGATGTGCAGCGAAGCGCCCGTGATGGCAGCCGCCCCAATCACTTCGCTGATCTCCTCAACGGTGGGGCCGGGCTCGACGCGCCCCGAGCTGCGCGCGTGGGTGTAGACCGGCACCCTCCGCTCGGCGGCGAGACGGAACATGTCAATCACCTCCAGCCGAGTTGCTCCAGGCGTGTACTCGATCCCCATCCCGATGGCCAAGCCACCAGCGTCGAGCTCCGCGCGCAGGCGCTCCCGCATGCCCTCGATTTGTTCGGGCATGGCGGGCCGATCGGTCGCGGGCCCGCTCTTAGGCAGGATGGCTCCGGCCGGCAGCGGCGCACCGAATACCAGAGCCCGCGCCGCCACATGGCTGGCCGCAGTGCCGTAGTGAATCAGCGAGTGTCCTTCCTTAGCTTTCAAAAACTGAGCGACGTCGGGTGCACCGATTTCTAATTCCAGTGCCATGGTGACGCCGTCGAGCGCCTTGACGCGCTGGCTCGTGAAATCCTGGCCGTGCTGGTGCAGGTCAATGAATCCGGGAGCGACAACCTGGCCGCCGGCATGGACAACGCGGCGGCCGCTCAGCGCCTCAGACGAGACCCGGGCAATCTTTCCGTCGCGAATGCCGACGTTGCGAACAGCATCCACACCGGATTCGGGATCCATGACGCGTCCGCCTTCCAGCACAACATCGAACTGTTGTGCTGATACAAGGGAGTTTGATAACGCCAGAAGAAAGAGAGAGAAAATCAGCTTGCGCATGGTTGCTCCGTTTGACGAGCGATAATATCAGGATGAAGCTCCTTTTGGAGCTTGCCTCCGATTGCGAGCGGATGACGTTAGTGCTTTATCGGAGGCGCGCCCTCACAAGACGCGGGACAGAAACAGAGGGTTGGGGCGCGCGTTGGATAAACGGGTAACCCGGGAGTAATCCAAAATGCGCTTGTATGTCTGGGTCCGATCAGGGTCCGTTAACATTTCCTGAGAGTGCCTCACAACGCCAAAGGTGGCTGCGAGTGCCGTTGAATGTCAATCAGTTACCGTTGAATGGGACCTTGATACGGTAGAAACCTAATATCTCTTTGGCACTACGAGGCGTTCTGTACCCAGCGCATCAAGTCCGTTCTGAATCTCGTCGTTTAATTGCTTCCGTTGACCGCAGGCGCCAACCATCATACGATTCACCTAAATGGCAGCCACGTCGCCGAGCGCCGGAGACTTACTCGGCCATTTTCGCCTCATCGAGCAAATTGGTGAGGGCGGAATGGGTATGGTCTATCGCGCCCGCGACGAGCGGCTACAGCGTGACGTCGCGGTGAAGGTGCTAAACGCCAAGACTCGCGCCGACCACTCAGCCAGTCGCCATTTTCGCCGCGAAGCTCTGATCCTTGGCCGGCTCAACCACCCCAATATAGAGGCGGTTTATGACTTCCATTCCGAACACGGACTGGAATATCTGGTCATCGAGTACGTTGCGGGAACATCCCTTGACGACCTCCTGCAGAAAGGTGCCCTGCCGGGGAAAGATGTGATCTCGCTTGGAACGCAGCTCGCGCGCGGACTTGCAGCGGCCCACGCGCAAGGCATCATTCACCGCGATCTCAAGCCTGGCAATCTACGCGTCACGCCGGAGAACGTTCTCAAAATCCTTGATTTCGGTCTGGCTCAGCTTTTTGCAGCGGCGGATGCAGAAACTCTGACCGCGACCGCGACCGTCACCATGAAGACAAAGGGGGTTGCGGGAACTCTGGCATACATGGCGCCTGAACAGCTCAAAGGACGCGAGCCGGACGATCGCTCCGACATTTACTCTGCCGGGGTAGTTCTCTATGAGCTGGCTACTGGCGCGCGGCCGTTTCCGCAATGCGGGCGGACGCTGTGGAATGCCATCTTGCATTCCGTGCCTGATCCGCCGCGAATCAAAAAAGCAGATATCACGCCCGGACTGGAAGCGGTCATCGTGAAGTGCCTGCAGAAAGAGCCGACCCAGCGCTACCAGTCAGCAGGGGAGTTGCTCGCCGATCTCTCCCGCCTCAACACAGGCGAAGACGTAACCACCTCCGCCCAGCAATCCAAAGCAGCGGAGCTTACTGGCAAGACTCGGAAACGACGGATGAGGGTTATCCTCGCTGCGACACTTCTGGTCGTAGTTGCGAGTGGGATTCTGATTTGGGAACGGTCGCTGCAAGAGCAAGTGAAGCAGAAGATCATGGCGGTGTTGCCCATCGAAACAGTGGGACAAGACCCCGATACGAGTGCGTTAGGGCTTGGTTTAACCGAAACGGTCACAGCCAAGCTGGTGCAGGCCAGCGACAGCGACACCATCCAAATTGTGTCTCCACGGGACCTGCGCGATAAGGGGGTAAAGACCGCCGAGGATGCACGTCGTGAATTTGGGACGAACTTTGTTCTGGAGAGTAGTCTGCAGCGCTCAGGAAAGATCATCCGGATCAACTGTTATCTCGTCGACTCGAAAACCCATGGGGAAGTTGCTGCCAAAAGCATCGAAGCCGAGGTAACCGATCCCTTCGGCCTGCAGGACAGAGTCGTCAGTGCGATGCTGGACATTTTGCCGGCGCAGATCAAACCCCAACAGCGCGGCAAATTGAACGTTCGCAAAGACACCCAGCCTCCTGCCTACGAAGCGTATATACGTGGCCGGGGCTATCTCCAGGAGTACGGGAAACCGGAGAACATCGACAATGCGATAGCGGCGTTCAACCAGGCTCTCGAGGTAGATCCCAATTATGCGCCCGCCTACGCGGGATTGGGCGAAGCCTATTGGACGGGGTTCCAGCAGCCAATGAACCGGGGGAAGGAGTGGTTGACGAAGGCGTCACAGAACTGCGAGAGGGCTCTCGCCTTGGGTCCACAACTTGCGGAGGGTTACACTTGCTTGGGCAACGTCGATTTTGGGACAGGAAAATATGAAGAGGCGGTGAAGAATTACCAAAGTGCTCTCCAGCTTGACCCCAACAGTGACTATGCTCTTGGGCAACTGGCAGATGCATATCAGACTCTCGGGAATTCCGCTGCTGCGGAAGCTGCCTACAAGAATGCCATTGCGCTTCGACCTGGTTATTGGGGGGTTTACAGCGGTTTGGGTGCTCTCTACTTTACTCAGGCGCGCTATTCGGAAGCTGCAGACATGTTTAGTAAGGTCGTTGGTCTCGCGCCCGACAATTACCACGGCTACTCGAATCTGGCAGCGGCGTATCTCTACATGGGCAGGTACGCCGATTCGATTGCCGCGTCGGAACGGTCAGTTGAGCTCAGACCTAGTCGGGATGCGTATGCGAATTTGGCAGCCGTCTATTTTTCGGAGAGACGGTTTGCGGAGGCAGCTAATTATAGTCAGCTAAGTCTGAAGCTCGACCCGAGCGATCCGCTGAGCTGGGGAGTGTTTGGTGACGCACTTTACTGGACGCCCGGGCGCAGAGTCGAGGCAGCGAACGCTTATCAGAAAGCGATTGCGTTGTTTCGCTCTAAACTGGAGGTGAACTCCGACGACGCAGAGAGTTTGGGTTTCATCGCAGTCTACAGTGCAATGGTGGGCGACAAGAAAGCCGCTACGAATAGCCTACAGCGGGCCCTCGCTTTGTCCCCAAGAAACCCAGAGGTTCTATTTCAAGCAGCCTTCGTTTACAGTCATCTCGGCGACACGGACCAGTCCCTCGGATGGCTTAAAAAGGCCTTCGATGCTGGATATCCAAAGTCCGCAGTCCGGGATACGCCAGAATTCGACCACCTGCTCAACGACCCAAGGCTTCAGGCTCTCCTCGGCAAGAACTGATTGCGCTATTTCGAAACGTGGACCCAAGCAGGTCCCGGAAGAGGACTTCCTGTACAAGTGCCCTTGTCATTTTGCACGGTGTAGGGAAAGTCCCCCACCTTCCCAGGAGAAAGGAATTGCGCCATTGACGATCCCCCAGCGGGCACCTGCACGATGGATCCGGCCCGCAATGGTGTTTGGCTGGGAAATGTAATTGTGTAAGAGTGATTGCTTCCTATAGCACTCCACTTGATAGCATCGGGCACGATTGTATTTGCTGAGGAGTACAACTCTGGATCTGTGTCGGAGACGTAACACTGATTCGAATCCGTTGTCCCAACAAAAACCTCCTGTGGGGGTGGAAGGGTGGAGAGCTTCGTGAAATTCGCGGTTTCTATCGCGTAGATAGCCATTCCGACCAGCGATACAACGGACAACACGCCAACGTACAGGAAGCCCCGGTCCATCACGTTCATAAGCGCACCTCTTGAATTGCCGCAAACTGTTCGCGTCACATTAGCACGACGCGACTTGCTGTCAAAGCCAGAATCCTACCGGTTGCAGCGAATCCGGAAACGACCCCGGCAGCCGTCGATCTTTCGGACGTTGGCATCGCGTTGTCTCAGCACACAGAACCAGCGAGAACCTGCCATCAATTCGCCATCAAAACTAGGGAATTTAAAGGGTGTCTTTGGCCCTTTAGAGCGCGGAAAAGCCAGATGGGGAAAGGGTTTTAGGTCATTGACCTCAAAATTGACACGGTAGAGGTCAGATCAGCCCCGGTCTACTTGCCTAAAGGTCATTCCTCGTAACTCCGCTTTTTTGCGAAGGGCGCGAGGGTTCCCAGGAATTGGCGGATTCGCTCGAGATCCGGTTCAGAGATCCGGTTGAACATCAGGCCAGTTCCGATTCCTGCTGTGCTGTGGGCAACCTCGCAATCAGCGCAGCACTTGCTTTCTCCGATCCAGATACCCGCTTTCAGCTTCGTTCCCGGCGGCAATGGCATGGCCATTTCGACGTAACATCCGCCGACGCTGAGATCTGCAACCGTTGCCCGAAAAGAAGCTCCGTCTTGGGTCTGAATTTCGACCGAATTATGGCACTTGAACCGTGTGCACTTCCGCTGCTCAGCAACTCGTGGCTGGTGATTGTCGGGTGTAGGAGGGGGTAGTGGGAAATCCCAGAGAGGTTTTTCCGGGGAAATGTTGAGCAAGCCCAC
>Ga0181532_10000513_pt1 | contig 39862 bp, 37 predicted proteins | sample PEATcosm2014_Bin_33_FD_119768 | JGI IMG/M metagenome (GOLD analysis project Ga0181532, IMG submission 119768) | Peatland microbial communities from MTU Mesocosm Facility, Houghton, MI, USA - PEATcosm2014_Bin11_30_metaG | ecosystem: Environmental > Terrestrial > Soil > Wetlands > Peat | place...
CTTGTCCAATGGGCTTTCTATGAACGCGCTGGATTTCGCCGGTAACCATTCCGGTGACGCGCAACCGCCAGATCAGGCGCCTGTGGACTGCATATCCTGAGAAACCGTGCATAGCTTAGGTGTAACAGCTTTGGGAAACTGCTTCTCGGGCACGGACAACACAGACTTGGGCGGACCTCTTAAACCGGACCCATCTTCGGTAGGTCCAAGAAACATGAAAGGACCCGGAACGCTGCGATCCGGGTCCTTTGCTTGCCGTGAGGTTGTAACTACTTCATTGCGATAATCACGGTCTCCGGGCCATCGGAGAAATTGTTACTGGCCATGTTGAGTTCCTTCTCCGCCTTCGAGGCAGGAAGTTCGATGCCGTGAGCGCCGCTGCTGTCCCAGATTTGCCTCAGGAAGTAATGGTCGCCATATTTTTGGAAAACCAGCTTCGGGGGCTGGGCCTGGGAAGCCTGGACGTGCACGGACGCAATCACGAAACGTGACTGACGCGTCTCCAGGTTCTGAACAGCGATGACGTGTTGGTTGACCCAGCTGATCTCATAACCGCCGGCGGGCATGGAACTTTGTTCCAGGCTGAAAGCGAAGGGCACATTTGCTATGACCCTGCTCTGTGCTTGGGACATTGGTGCGCTGATCACCAGAGCCAATGCTAGCATCGCGAGGGCCCCGCAAATGTTGGGCTTTATAACCTCCCGCCTGGAAGCTGCAGACGAGCTGCCACCCACGAAGGTGTTGGTCGCGGCTGCAACGAATCGAGTCATTGTAGTTTCTCCTTGAATCTTGATGTCAGGACGAACATTTCTGTCCGCCTGCACCAAGTAAGGCGAAAACCATCTTTGAAAAGTGCAGAACACCGTCCATAAGATGTTCAGCGGATCGAGGGAAGAACTGCTGACACGAGAGGCGAAGTGGAAGCGGGCTTGGTCAAGAAACCAAACAATTTGGGACGGCTGGTCCGGGCCAGCCGCCCCACAGTCATCGCCGGTGTCTCCTATCCCAGATTTTGCCGGCTAAGCTGCAATCGGAAAACGAGCTTCATCAGGTTGCCGGAGCGCGCAGATGACTCGTCTCCGCGATAATACGTTCCTGTGCAGTCGGCGCCGCGGTAGTCCTCGCCGGCCTGCGGCATCTCGCAAGTGCCGTCCTGGATGACGGGTTGCCACGCGACCTGACGCACCGCAGCCAACAGCTCAGGAAAATTCTCGACTCCCAAGATGACTTCTGCGGTGATTTCCGCCGTCGGTGCGGCATTGTCCACCAGCGGCAGGACAAACGTGACGTTCCGCGCAACGCTGCGGACGACAGATTCGCCGTAGACCGGGCCACGGTAGTCTTCCCCGGGGTTATACGTAGCGTCGCGCTCGCTTCGAGCCAGCGTCATGTCGCCGGTGATCTGCATCTTACCGTCAGCCCGCAAGTCAATGCGCTTCGACTTGAAGGTCATGGCTAGGCCCTGCGGTAGCTTAGCGCTGATGTCCAGTGCCGATTTAGCGGGCTCGGCAGAATTGAACTCTGCCATGCCGCCTATGCGAGCAATGCCGACGTTCTGCAAATCCACATTGCTCCCGAGGAAAATCCATGCCGTCGAATGTTCAGCGTCGACCTTCCACTGGCTTTGCTGTGCCAAAGCCGGCAGTGCCGTAAGGCTTGCGATTCCCAGAATTACGAGCGTTTTGCGAATCGCTGGCGTGAGTAAGTTTTTCATTGTCGTATCCCTCCTCTTGATGTCAGGATGAACATTATTCTGTTCACCTGCACTAGGTAAGGCGAAAACCAACTTTGAAAAGTGCAGAACATCTGCAAGAATAAGACCTCCAAAGAGTACTTATGCAAACCGCACCCAGTCAGGTCAGTGCCCTTCTCAGCGATCTCCAAAAAGGGGACCCGGCTGCCGCCTCGCGTCTTCTGCCAATTGTCTACAGCGAGTTACGCCGCTTGGCTGCACATTACATGCGCGGCGAAAAGTCTGGACAGACGATCCAGGCCACTGAGCTTGTCCACGAGGCATACCTGCGCCTCGTGGGGCAGGAGCGCATAGAGTGGCAAGGGCGGTCTCATTTTCTTGCTATGGCGGCGACCTCGATGCGTCGGATTCTCGTCGATCGTGCTCGGCGGAAAATGGCTGATAAGCACGGAGGCGGCGGGGAAAAGATTCAACTGGAAGAAGCTCTCGTCTTTTCTCCGCAGAAGTCCAAGGACATATTGGCGCTGGATGACGCACTCAAGCGTCTAGAAGAAATGTCGCCGCGCCAGGGCCGCGTCGTAGAACTGCGGTTCTTCGGCGGACTCGAGATGGACGAAATAGCAAAGATTGAGGGCGTGTCCCTTAGAACAGTTAAGCAGGATTGGAGCTTGGCCCGAGCCTGGTTGCATCATGAAATAGCACGGGGGAAGTAAGTTGGACCCACTGCTTTGGAAACGGATCGGCGAGCTGTTCGCGGCAGCACGTCTGCTCAGCGGCGAAAGCCGGATCGCGTTCCTGAAAGAGAATTGCGGCCAGGACCAGGATCTTTTCGAACAAGTCATGTCTTTGCTTGATGTCGATGGCAAGCCGGGACCACTCGACTCACATCCTACGGTTTCGACGTTACCTATTCCCCAAATCATTGCCGGCCGTTTTCGCATCATTCGGTACATCGCCGAGGGTGGGATGGGCACCGTCTACGAAGCCGAAGATCTGACCCTTCATGACCGCGTAGCTCTCAAAACCATCCGTCCCGACATCGCCGCTCAGCCCAGAGCAGTGGAACGATTTAAGCGAGAGATTTCGTTGGGGAAAAAGGTCACCCATTCCAACGTCTGCCGAATCCATGACCTGGGCGTTGACCGTTTGGAGAATGGCGCAGAGTTTCTGTTTCTAACCATGCAATTCCTGAGTGGCGAAACTCTGGCGTCCCGCATCAAGCGCGGACCGATACCGAAGGTGGAGGCTCTGCCTCTCATTGAGGACATGACCGACGCGCTTTCCGCCGCGCATCAAGCGGAAGTCATCCATCGCGATTTTAAGAGTGGCAATGTCATGCTGGTGAGTGGCGCCAAACGCACCTGTGCCGTTGTCACTGATTTCGGTCTTGCGCGCGGCACCCGTGACAACAGGTCTTTGCACTCAGGGATTGTCGGCACCGTGGACTACATGGCACCTGAACAAATCCGAGGCGAGGAGCTTACACCCGCTGCCGACATCTATGCGTTGGGTATCGTGATGTACGAGATGGTGACCGGCCAGCGCCCGTTCGCCGGCGACTCTAAAGTAACCGTCGCCCTCAAGCACCTCAACGACCAGCCACATCCCCCACGAGCTCTGGCGCCTCACTTGGATCCGAACTGGAACGAAGGTATCCTCGGCTGCCTAAGGAAAGTTCCGGGTGAGAGGTTTCAGTCGGCGGAGGAAGTAAAGGCGTTTGTTCAGGATGGTGACAAGCGACACAAATACTTGAAGCCGAAATCGAGGACTATGCGGCACACGTGGCGTAGGGTTTTGCTTGCGCTGTGTGCCCTCATTGCGTTTGGACTGGCGACAATCGGCCTGGCCGACCACTATCGTCACTTGCCAAAACCCACTTCGTCGGTTGCGGTCCTTCCAATCGTCAATCGCACCGGCGATTCCGGACTTAATTACCTAAGTGAGGGCATTACAACCGCGCTCACGAATGACCTTTCCCAAGTCTCAGGCTTGACCGTGACCGCCGAAAGTATGGCTGGCCGACTGGCAGGGAAAAACTTAGACCCCCGGAGCGCGGGCCGTGACTTAGGTGTTCAAACGGTAGTGAGCGGCTCAGTTGTAACGGAGGAAACGCGGCTACGACTTCAGATTGAGTTGGTCGACGTGAATACCGGTTCGCTAATCTGGGGTCAGACCTACAATCGCAGTCAGGCCGAGTTAGCCGCTCTGCAGGAAGACGTCGCACGGGAATTGGCCTATCGGTTGCGTATCCGGCTGGAAGGTGACGTTTCCGAGCGGTTACGGCGGCAGTATCGGACGAACCCGGCGGCGTACGACGCATATCTTAAAGGTAGGTATGCTCTGCGGGAACGGTCAACATCCGGATTCGAGTCTGCGCTCGTCTACTTCCAGCAGGCTATCGATAACGATCCGCAATATGCTCCCGCTTTCGCAGGAATGGCAGACAGTTACTGTCTGATGGCCTACAATCGCATTCAACCGACTGTTACCCTTTTAGACAAATGCAAGGATGCAGCCAATCGCGCCCTTCAGATTGATAGCACACTGGCCGAGGCCTATACCTCTCTGGCCGGTGCTGTGATCTTGCTAGACTTCAATTGGACAGCTGCAGAAGGCATGTATCGGAGATCTATTCAGCTCGACCCCAACTATCTTCCGGCACACATTTGGTATAGTCTCCTGCTCACTGCCCTTGGCCGACCGTCGGAAGCTATGGCCCAGATCCAATACGTTCTCCACGCCGACCCCGACGCGCTGATGACCCGCGTTACCCTTTCACTCGTCGATTACTCCGCGGGAGATTATGACGCCGCGATTAGTGAACTAGAACGAGTCAAGCAGCATTCGCCATCCTTTGCCCGTGCCGACGAGGTTCTCGTGGAGGTCTATTTGGCCAAGAACATGCCGGCTGAGGTGCTTCGGATAGTTACCGAAAGCTCACCACCGACCCAGGAAAGCCGGGAAGTCTTGGCCATCGCGCGAGGAATGGCCTATGCCCGCATGGGGCATAAAACGTTAGCTTTGAAGCAGTTGACCGAGGCCGAGGCGGCCCTCAAGCATGGCTACCTTCTCAATTATCAAGTGGCAGCGCTGTGTACTGCCGTTGGCTATCGTCAGAAGGCGCTCGGTTATCTTCAAAAAGCACTTTCCGCTAGACAGACTAGCATCATATATGTTAACGTTGACCCTTTGATGGTGCCATTGCGCTCCGACGAGCGTTTTCATCAACTACTTTCAACTCTTCACCTGATTTGAATTTCCGCCGGAGAGGAATTTTATGAGTCATGAGGAGATGTTAAGGCAGCTTCGCCTTACTGAAGTACAGTTCCGCGACCTGTTGCAGAGGTATGCAAACTTTATGAACTCCCTGGATGCTGACCAAAAGGCCGTCATAAAATCGACGTCACCATCCTTGGCGCAGGCCGCCGCCTCCTTCGGGCCCGGAGCCAGTGAGGCTGACCTTCTCAGTCTCGTGGAAAGGTTCAGCCCGACCTATAAGAGCACTTTCTTTTGTAATGTTTGGTGTCTCAATCCGGAATAATGTATAGCATTGCCAGTGGACGCCCTAAGGTAGATGGCCTCCCCCGCATCACCTCGGCAGCGGACACGTTCGCGCGCGTCAAATCCACGGCGCAGGCGCTCGGTGTGACTCGCTTGGCCAACATTACCGGCCTGGATCGCATCGGCATCCCGACCTATAGTGCCATTGTGCCTCGGTCCGACGACTCGATCTCCGTGTACACCGGCAAGGGTTTGCGTCCCATCGACGCCAAAGTCGGTGCTCTGATGGAGGCGATTGAGCGACAAGTCATCTTGAGAACACGCCTACCTATCGTTGAGGGTAGTTATCGGCAGTTAAGACTATCTTGTAGTATCGTGAATCCTGGTTCGCTCAATGAGTGTTTACGAGCAGACTATTCCGAAACCAACACCTATTCTTGGGTCTCCGGTACCGACCTCGTTTCAGGCGAACAAGTGTTGGTTCCCGCGAAGTTGGCAGGCTACATCTGGGCTGATATTCCGCACCAGTCGTGTTTTGCGGTGAGCACTACGAACGGCGTGGCTTCCGGCAACTGCCGGGAAGAGGCAATTTGCCATGCGCTTTGCGAGTTGATTGAGCGCGATTCTTGGTCTCTGGCTGAACTCGGCGCGCATTTCCTGCCCTGCGCCCGTCGGGCTTTTGCTAGCGGCTCTTTCTGCGAAGGCGGCTTCGACGATTTCGAGATGTTTCCCGTCCTGGAACTAAACGACGAGCCGCTTTTGGATCTATTTCACCGTGCCGGCCTATACCCGGTACTGCACGATATCACCTCTGACTTAAGTATTCCTACTGTATTCGCCGCTGTTCCGGATAACTGTCTGCCGGGATTTCCCATGGTGCATTGCGGGTTAGGGACCCATCCCGATGCTCGCGTCGCAGCCCGTCGCGCACTCACAGAGGCCGCACAGTCTCGATGTGTCGATATTCAGGGTATTCGCGAAGACATTGTCCCGCCGGATTCCGCTGCGACGGCTTTCAACGTGCACACCCGCCGGGTGTCAGCGATTGACCCTCATGCCTGGTTTTTGGGCAAATCTACAAACGTACGCTCCCGCGAGGAACTGCCTTCCGCTATCCATGACGACATTTGTCTGGATATAGAGCACATCGTCTCCCGTCTGGTTTGCTGCAGCCTCGATCAGGTCGTCGTTGTGGACTTTTCTACCAGCGACGATATCTTCGCGGTAGTAAGGGTAATAGTACCTGGCTTGGAATCCTGGGCCATCGGCCGCGGACGCGTGGGCCGGCGTGCGCTCGAGTTCTGGCGAACCCATGCCTAAACCTGTAATCTATCTCGGCCCCAGCCTCCCGCCGCATCTGGCGAAGACCATTTTGGATGCCTGCTACCTTCCGCCTATCAAGCGCGGCGATCTTGCAAAATTGCCTGCCGATGTCACGCTTGTGGGTATCATCGACGGCGAGTTCTATCAAAGTCTCGCAGTTAGTCCCAAGGAAATTCTCTCACTTCTGGAACATGGTGTCGTTGTACTGGGAGCTTCCAGCATTGGAGCGCTACGGGCCGCCGAACTCCATCCTTACGGAATGATTGGCGTGGGCAAGATATTTCGAATGTACAGGGATGGGATCATCGACGCCGATGACGAAGTCGCACAAACGTATGTGCCACAAACATTTGTCCCGTGTTCCGAGCCGCTTATCAATATTCGATATGCTTTGGAGCTAGCTGTAAAGAAAGGTATCGTCCGGAAGTCTATGGCTGATGGAGTTATTCAGCAATTGCAGGATGTTTATTTCCCTTATAGGTCTTATCGACTGGTCTCTCAACTTTGTCCAGAGCTGAGGGATTTTCTGCGGTCACCTCCAAGCCTAAAGGCAAAGGATGCTAGACTGCTCCTTCAGCTTCTCAACCAAGAATGGTGGGCATATGACCTCGGAACGAACCATCGAGTAAACCGATTCAGCATGGTCCGAACATAATCGCTTGCCTGAAGAGTCCGAAACATATTCGAGGAAGTCGTCCAAATGTCCACAGATCCGCTCCATACACGCATGTTTAAATACAGCGGGCTCATCCCTGAAGATGATCCCTTGCATACACCCTTACCTGTCGGGATCGCAGACTTGGCCGAACTTGTGTCAGATCCATTTGAGGGCATTCGTGAACACTTTGAGAGAGCCGAACTGATTGTCGCTCCGTACTACGTTGCGATCGGACGACGAAAAATACCGCAATGGTCGCCGACCGTCAGCGGCGAGGTTAGAGGATTTAACCCAGCGCATGACTGCGAGGGTAACTTCATGTCATACAAGTATCAGCCCAACAACAACTGCTATAACTACGCCTGCAATATCGCGACGAACTCGTTCGCTCAACCGGGCAGACTTCATGGAATATCGGTTTTGAATGGGAAGGATTTGGACCCCGACAAAGTGGTAGACGGCGCTGTGGGAGATCGCTTAAAGTTGATCGGCCAAGACCTTTTTCCGATGGACAAATTAGCAAGTCTTAAGCTTGGAAAGGGCCATTTTGTCGCACTGCTCACCTCGAATCCGGATAAGTCTATAGGTTGGAGGGGAGATTTTCATTGGGTTCGGAGTGACAACGATCAATGTACATCATGGTCCCAAAAGTACGGTCCTGATCAAGTTGTGAATTTTGATTTCGCGGGTATGCCAATTGTCGATCCTACCCAAGCTAACTGGGAAATCAATGAGGGCCCTCAGAAGCTTGGGGGGAAGACTGCTATCAAAGTCACGTATGAATTTCAGGCATGGATGTTTGTGCCTTACGACGGAGTGAATATCATCTAGCCTAACAAAGACCAGCTTAACCACAGGATGGCGCTTCGGTAACGCCTCGGTGTGTGCCGAAACCATAACGAGAATAGGTTCTGGAGAGGCCGTTACCTTTCCAGAACTTGGTTGTGAGGGCATGATTACCGCAAGCTCGCAGTTAAGGTGTTGACCTCACAGCTCACGAGCCATCCCCCAGACAGGTTTCAGCTCAGGTCCTGGTAGATGGCGACGTTGCGAACCTGTCCCTACCAAAAACTCATTACCACTGAGTCGACTGCAGTTAGCGCGAAACCTTGCTGAGCGCCTTGCTCAGCAATTCGAGCTCACGCGGCGACGTCAATCTGCTTCGTCGCTGAGAGACTCGTCGCAGAGGTCAATCAGCATCGAGTGGTGCTGCCACTCAAACCAACGACAGAAAACAGCGAAGCCGCGGTCTTGTGGCCAACTCTTCTCGTCGGTCCACCAAGCTCCCAACTGCTCGATGAAGATCTCTCCACACAGCTTTCGCAAGGCTTTCTGGACGTCGCCTTCCGTGTCACATTCGGGGATAAGGTAGATTGTCGGATCTTGCTCTAACTCGTTTAGCGTGATAGTGCCGCTGGTCGGATCGGCTCTGTGGAGCCATTCCAAGAACGGCTGCTTCGGCCTCACCACCACGGCTGATCGATTCAACATGATCCCGATGTCCTCCCTTTCAGGCCGCGCGCCGTTCGTACCGGTGGTGCAGTCCGCCGACTTCTCGCAGCTCAATCACCCTTCCCAGTTCGGCAGGCTGAACCGCGCGAGGAATCGGTGCGTCTTTCTGCAACGAAAGATGAGTGCGCCAACGAGCGTAATAGTCGAAGTATGATCTCAAGACTCGACGCAGACCCGACTCGTGTAAGACGATCACGTGGTCCAGACATTCGCGGCGTATCGATCCGATGAGCCGTTCGGCATACGCGTTCTGCCACGGTGAGCGAGGGGCGCACAATACTTCTTCGATGCCAAGCCCAGCAGCCGTTTCCCTGAATATGTTCCCGTAGTTGCCGTCGCGGTCGCGCAACAGAAAACGCGGGGCGGTGTCCCAGGGGAAAGCCTGCACGAGCTGTTGCGCTGTCCACTCTGCAGTCGGATGACTGGTCACGGCAAAGTGCACGGGCCGGTGACGGTCATGAGCCAGGACTACGAACACAAATAGCAAGCGGAATGTGGCCGTCGGAACGACGAAGAAGTCGGCGGAAACGAGCTCCTCGCAATGGTTGCTCAGAAAGGTGCGCCACGTCTGCGAGGGAGGGCGCCGCTGCCGCACCATGTATTTGGCCACAGTGGTCTGCGAAACAACCATGCCGAGTTTGCCCAACTCGCCGTGAATGCGCGGTGCACCCCAGCTTGGGTTGGCCGCACTCATACGTTGAATCAGCTCCCGCACTTTGGTTGACATTGATGGACGACCTTGACGGGGCCGGCTCTTCCAAGACCAGTAGAGCCGAAAGCCCTTGCGATGCCAGGCGACGACGGTCTCAGGCTTCACAATGCGGAGGGCCTCTCTCCACTCCGACCAAATACGGGCGAGGCAAACCCAAAGAAGACGATCAGCGGCCGATAAGCGGAGGCGTTGTTTCTGGTGCCTGCGCTGAAGGACGAGTAGTTGATGGCGCAAGGCAAGGACTTCTGCCTGAAGCGCAGCTCGCGTGCGGAGCGAATCGCGGATGAACAAGAGCACAGGGAGCAGGACCGACTTCATCACGAGGAAGCCTACCGATATCCCACGTTAAGTGCAATCGAATCACAGCGGATGAGTTTTTGGTAAGGACAGGTCTGGATTGGCCCGCGAAGTCTTCTTCTAGTCCATCACGATATTCGGGAGATCCATCTGCGCACATGTCCCCGAAGCTGGTTTCGGGACGGCCGAACATTCAGAAGAGATGTTGGGCCGCAGCCCAGCAGCTGACGGCAAGTCCGACAAGTTGCCCAATTGCCCTGCTGAACTCAGGTACGCCCAACAAGGGGACGCCAGTGCTGTGTGAGTGCCCTGTCCGCGAGCATATCCGCGTACCGCATTATTGTTTCTGCATCAGATTTCTTCGGCATTGTCCCTACATTTCTATATTTCCATATCTATAGAAAAATAGGAACATTGTCAAGAACTCGAGCAGTGTTTGGCGGCCTGAAATTCGCACCGACTCAGCCTCACACACTTCCTGCTGCTTTGATTTTCTTCTTCTTTTCTTTATCACCCAGAGGATCTGCAGGCTGGTATTTCAGTTCCGCGGACAAACTCTTTACCAGTTGGGCCAGTACTCGCGTCCTGGCCCAGTACTTGTCATTGCCTTCGATGAGACTCCAGGGGGAGCCTCGCGTGCTGGTCTTCACCAGCATATCTTCGACAGCATCCTCGTAGACGCCCCACTTTTGGCGGTTGCGCCAGTCCTCGTCAGTGAGCTTCCAAGCTTTGTAACCGATGGCCTTTCGTTCTTCGAAGCGCCGAAGCTGCTCCTCGCGTGAGATGTGAATCCAGAACTTCACCAGGATGATTCCGAAGTCCCGCAATTGTCGCTCGAAAGAATTGACCTCTTTATAGGCCCGCTTCCATTCATCTTCGGTGGCGAGTCCTTCCACTCGCTCCACCAGTAAGCGTCCGTACCAAGAACGGTCGAAGATTGCGATCTGTCCGCGCTCCGGCAACCGCCGCCAGAAGCGGTACAGGTAGTGACGGGTCTTGTCCTCGCCATGCGGTGCAGCGATGGGATAAACCACGTAGCCTCGCGGGTCAAGCTTTTCGGTGATCCGCTTGATGGCGCCGCCCTTGCCCGCGGCATCCCAGCCTTCGAAGACGATGATTGCCGGGCGCTTCTGAAGGTAGATCTGATACCCAAGCTCGCGAAGCTGAATCTGCCGCCTCGACACTTCGCGAACGTAAGCTTGACGGTCGAGCGTTCGCGTGAGATCGATGGTTTCGAGCATTAGAGTCCACCTCCACCTAGGGACTCCATTGCCGCTCGCAACTCGGCATCCTTTGAGACTGCGACCGACGATTCGTTCCGGGGCGGCGCCTTGTCTCCCAATCGTTTTTCCAACGCTGTGATGATCGCCTCAAACACTCTCCGCCTGGTATGCCACTTGGAAGCAGCTTCGACGATAGTCCAAGGTGCATACTCGGATTCGGTAAGCTCCAGCATTTCTTCGTAGGCCAATAGGTACTGGTTGTACTTCTTGTGGCGAGCCCAGTCTGCTTTTGTAACACGCCACGCCTCCAGAGGATTGGACTCGATCAACTGGAAACGCTTCCTCTGTTCCTTCTTATCAATGTGAAGAAAAAACTTCAGGATCGCGGTGCCGTCATCGGCCAGCATGCGTTCGAATTCGACAATGTCGCGATACGCTTGCCGCCATGCCTTCTCGGGAATCGTGCGCTCAACCCGTTCCTCCAGTACCCGGCCGTACCAACTGTGATCGAAGATCACCATTTCGCCGCGATTGGGAACCCTCAGCCAGAAACGCCACAGCCAGGGGCGCTGCTGCTCATAGGTGCGGGCACTGGTAATTGGGTAAAGTTTGAACCCGCGAGGGTCCAACCGCTGGGTGACAGCGGCGATTGTCGTCCCTTTGCCCGAAGCGTCCCAACCTTCGAAAACAATGATGGTGGGGACTTCATTGTCCCAGCATGCCTTCTCGAGGTCGTACAGACGTGTCTGCAGCCCTGGCAGGATGCGCTTATAGTCTTCCCGCGATAGTTTCTTCTTCAGATTGAGATTTTCCAGCATGGCGGAAGCACAATTCTAACTGGCCTTCGCCACTGCCGGAGACAACAAACTGCTAAAGTGAGAAACAGGGTTTCGATCTCAAATCCGGTGATTCGATGAATAGCACTGCCGCCCACACACGTGTTACGCCGTCGCCGACTTGGCTCCGAGCGCTGCGTGCGCTTGGATTCACCTTTATGTGGCTAGTCCTGGCGCTGATGACGCTGTGGGCAATTGCGGCTCTATATGTCGATTTTCGGGTTGCGGCGTTGCGCATTCCGCTGACGGTGATCTACATTCTGGCGATAATCGCCGTCCTGGTGAAGGTCAAACGACGGCTTTGGGCTGCAGTGCTCTGTTTCGCCGGCTTCTGCATTGTGCTGACGTGGTGGCTCAGCCTGAAGCCATCGAACGAGGGCGACTGGCAAGCGGACGCTGCTCGGACCGCCTCAGTCGAGTTCAACGGAGATCGGGTCACCATTCACAACCTGCGGAACTGCGACTACATTACCAAGACCGATTACACGAATTGCTGGAGCGACCGAACGGTGTATCTGTCGCAACTCCATTACGCAGACCTTTTCTTCACCACCTGGGGACCGAAGTATATCGGCCATCCGATTCTCAGCTTCCAGTTCGGGGACAACGACCATATCGCGTTCTCGATAGAGGCGCGCTATAAAGTAGGCCAAGACTACTCGGCGATTCTCGGATTCTTCCGGCAGTACGAGCTGATCTTTATCACGGCCGACGAGCGCGACGTCATTCGATTGCGTACTAACTTCCGCAAGGACGAGCAAGTGTTCATGTATCGCACCACCCTGCCGGCGGACGAGGCGCGCAAGATATTCCTCATCTACGCGGATTATCTGAACCAGTTGCGAGATCATCCGGAGTGGTATAACGCGCTGACCCGAAACTGCACGACGACGCTCGATACCAAGATCGCCGCGGACATGAAGAATCCCCAGCCCTGGAACTACCAGCTCCTATTGAACGGCACGCTAGATGAACTTCTGTACGAGCGCGGGCGTCTGGTCACGGGCGGCCTGCCGTTCCCGGAGTTAAAGGAACGTGAGCACATCAATGCCGCTGGCCAGGCGGCGGACTCGTCTCCTGATTGGTCAGCTCTGATTCGCGTGGGGCGGGTCGGGTTCTGAGGAGCGACGGCCGAGGAACTGGAATCACGCCGGATTCTTTGCTCTGCGGCGCATTTGCTGGATCTCACGAAAGGTCTTCCTGACAGTCCTTTGGCCTACTTCCTGGGTTTGCCGACACGCTGCGCGGTGGCGAACATCAAGGCCACGGTGTTCATGTCCTTGGGCTGCACTTTGCCCGCGGGAATACGCAGCTGGGTGATGTCTTCGAGTTTTAAAAGCAGATCCACAAGCGCCATCGAATCAATCAGTCCTGACGACACCAGCGGAGTGTTCTCGCCGATCTGCAGACCGGGTTTTCTGACCAGCTTCAAAACCTGGTCAATCATCTGTTGTGCTTCAGGCGTCACGCGTCTTTTTCTCCCTATGATTCGACTGCCAATTCAGGATGTTCGGCCAGCAGCTTTTGGCGAGTGGTGGAGCGCGCCGCTTTTCCGGCAGTGCTCTTCACGATCCACTTCGGAGGCTTCAAGAAAATGGTGCGGACAGCCACTCCCATGTTGGCCACGACGTTGCCGCGGATCTCGCGTTCGATGCCGTCCGCCTGCTGTAGAAGCTCCTCTTTCTCCACCTCCGCAACGACCACGATATCTTCCGTGCCAAGATCGGGATTGAATACCCCCAGAGCAATGGCGCGGCCGTCGTGGATCGCCGGGTGGCTGCAGACAATCTCTTCGATGTCCTGCGGATAGATGTTCTCGCCACCGATGATGAGCAGGTCTTTCTTGCGGCCCACAACATAGAGTTCGCCATCGAGGTAGAAGCCGAGGTCGCCCGAATAATACCAGCCGTCGCGAATCGCTTTCGTAGTGAGATCGGGACGGTTGTAGTATCCCTGGAACAGCGAGTCGCTTTGGATGGCGATCTCGCCCACGTAACCGCTTTGCAGAATTTCACTGGAATCAGAGACTATTTGTACTCGATTACTGGGCAACAGTTGCCCCGACGAGGTGAAGGACATAGCGCCCGGGCTTCCTTCCGCAACCGGAGCAATGAAGTGCTCGGCGCGGAAGCGTTGTCCGTCGGCCCAGATCACTTCCGGTCCGAATTTGCCCCGGATTCCCGACTGCGTGACCGCGAATACATTCTCCGCCATCGCATAGGACGACTGCAGCGCCGACCTCTTCAATCCGCAAGGTTCAAACGCGTTGTAGAACTCGTTCATACTTGAAGCGCGCACCGGCTCGGAGCAGTTGATGAGTGCGCGCGCGGAAGACATGTCGTAATTCCCCCAGCGCTCCCCGGGAGTGCGGCGTGGCACGAACTGGTAGGTAAAGTTGGGGAGCCATGCCAACGTGCATTTGTAATCACTAAAGATCTGCAGCATCGTGTCGGGATGCATGACCCAGTCGAGTGGAGACTGCATCACCACATGGAGGTGGCACACCATCGGCAGGATGAAGCAGGCGATCAGCCCCATGTCGTGATAAAGCGGCAGCCAACTGTAAACGATGTCCCTCGTCTCATCGAGCTTCAGCACAGCGGAGAGGTGCTCAAGGTGCCGCAGGACGGCTGCATGAGTCAACGCGACGCCTTTTTGCAATCCGGTGGTTCCCGCAGAGTGCTGGATGAACGCGAGCGAGTCCGGCTCGTTTTCCGGATCAGGCAATTCCGCCTCGCCACCGGCGACGCTGGCTTCGGCTGCGCGAATCAACCGCGCATCACCCAGAGTGACATGTTCCAGCAGATCATCCGGAAACTCGTTGTCAATGACAACGGCTTTCGCGTGGAGGTTGGCCGTCACACCGGCCAATCCAAAGCGATACTTGGAGGGCTCGACCTTGAAGCTTGGATAAGCCAGGATGGCCGGCACTGCGCCCAAAAGCATGGCTCCCACGAAGGTCGCCATCAGCGGAATACCTTGCGGCATGATGAGCACGACACGGTCGCCGACGGAAACACCACTCTCTTTCAGCAGAATGGCCTGAACTCGTGCCCGGCGGCGAAACTCACCGAATGTGGCCGTTTCCTGTTCGTCTTCGTCAATCCACGCTGTGGCAAACGGCCGCTCCGCAGGCGCGGATAGCAGTGCATCAACCAAGGTGCGGTATTTTGTCGAGACCATCAGTCGGCTGTCGCTCACGATAGAAACTCAACCTGGCCTGTCCAGTAGCGCAGTGTAACCGTTCGCCGCGCTGCAAAACAATATGCAATAATTGGCGCGCTATGCGACCGAAAAGCTGCTTCTTCCTCTATACACTGCTGGCGCTTGCACTTTTCTCCTCTTCCCTGCTGGCGCAATCTTCCACTCCGCAGTCCTCCACAAAGACAGACGACGCACTCGAACTGGTCAAACAAGGCCAGAAGCTGAACAGCGAAGGCAGGCAGGATGAAGCTCTGGCGCTCTACGATCGCGCGTTGCAGTTGTCGCCCGACCTCTATCAGGCGCACCTGGCGGCGGGTATCACGCTCGATCTGGAGGGCAAGTATCAGCAAGCGCGCGTGCATCTGGCGAAAGCGATCGCGACTGCGACGTCCGAGCAGAAGATTCAGGCTCTGAGAACGCTGGCCGTTTCGTACGCCTTCACCCGCGATGCTGGCGAAGCGGCGAAATACGAGCAACAGGCATTCGATTCCCAATACGCTGAGAAGAAGTTCGACGATGCCGCTGGGACAGCAAACGAGCTGGCGCGAATCTACCTCGAATCGGGAGACGTGAATAACGCCTTCCAGTGGTACCAGACCGGACACCTGACCGCGCTGCTCAAGCCCAACATGACGCCAGCGGAGAAAGACCTTTGGGAGTTCCGCTGGGAAAGTGCGCTGGCGCGAATCCGAGCGCGGCAAGACCAAAAGGAAGAAGCGCAAAAGCATCTCGCGGCGGCGAAGGCGCTCCTTGACAAAGGCGGCAATCCGGACCAGACACGCTTCTATCCCTACATTGCCGGCTACGTTGCCTTCTACAGCGGAGATTACAAGACCGCAATCGCCGAGTTGCAAAAGTCCGATCAACACGATCCCTTCAACCTGAGTCTGCTGGCGCAAGCCTGCGAAAAGTCCGGCGACAGGGCAAAGGCTATTGAGTATTACAAACAGGTTTTAACCATCAACTCACACAGTCCGACCAACGCTTTCGCGCGACCGCTAGCGGAGCAGAGGGTCCCGGGGAAAAGCTAGACAGGGCGAGGCAATTGCTGAGTTCAGACGCTGACGCCTTGCAGAATCGGGAGCACGCTGCCAGCTTGCGTGCTCCCGCACGACACTCGTCACTGAAGCACAAGGTTCGAGATAGGCGACACGTACGCCAGGAGGAAAACGTAGACGCCAACCAACGCAGCCAGAGCAAGGCTGTGGAAGAAGACATAACGCAGGATGTCTCCTTCGTGGCCGTACCAATTCGTCGCGGTACTGGCGACAACAATGCTCTGCGCGTCGATCATCTTGCCCATGACGCCGCCGCAACTGTTGGCCGCAGACATCAGGACGGGTGAGACGCCCACCTGTTGCGCCGAGATCTTCTGCAGGCTGCCGAAGAGCACGTTGGACGAGGTGTCCGAGCCGGTCAGCGCGACGCCCAACCATCCCAGCAGCGTGCCGAAGAATGGATACAAGTGCCCAGTTCGAGCGAAGGCCAAACCCATGGTCGCATCCAGGCCGGAATATCGAGTCATAAAACCGATGGCCAGCATGGCCGCAATGGTGAGCAGCGAGAACCGGACTTTGAAGATGGTTTGCAGGTAGACCTTAAAGATCCTGGGAATGCTAAAGCCCATCACAAGGCCGGAGATGATCCCGGAAATGAAAATACCGCTGCCGGTGGCGCTTAGCCAGTTCAAGCCGAAGACGGCTCCTTCTTTGGTTGGCTTGGCAACCACTGGTGGCATGCGCATCGACAGTTTGTCTATACCTTTGACCGGGAACTGCGGATTAGTGATCTTGCTGGGTGGTGTGCTCCAGCTTGCCATCGAGGTGAAGACCTTTTCTGGAGTGTTCATGATCTTCTTGCCGGTCGGCGTACCCCAGCAGAAGACGATCACGCTGAGAATGATCCACGGAACCCAGGCGCGCACCACTTCGCCCGTGCTGTAGCCATGAGCGGCGCGGTGCTCAGTCTTGGCCTCTTCGCCCTCGAAGGTCCACACCCGCTTGGGATGCCAGATCATCAGGAAGCCGACGAGACAAGCCATCGACACCAGGGCGGCGCCCACATCCACCAGCCAAGGGCCGTGATGGTTAGAGATCCAATACTGCGTTGTGGCAAAGGAAGCGCCGGCTACCAGAATTGCGGGCCAGATCTCCAGCATTTCGGAAAAGCCCACGAAGGCCCAGATCAGCCAGAATGGCACGATGAGGGAGAACACCGGCAGGATACGGCCCGCCATGGCTCCTAGCGTTATTTCGCTGAAACCCGTGACTCCAGCCAAGGCAATGATCGGCGTACCCAACGCGCCGTAGGCCACCGGCGCAGTGTTGGCGATCAGCGACAGGCCCGAAGCCTGCAGCGGGCGGAAGCCCAATCCGATGAGCAGAGCAGCAGTCACGGCCACCGGAGTCCCAAAGCCAGCAGCACCTTCGAAGAATGCGCCGAAGCTGAACGCTATTAGCAACAGTTGCAGGCGACGGTCCTGGGTGACGCCGGTCAAGCTGTGCTTCAGTACGTCGAAGCGGCCGCACTCCACCGTGAGCTGATACATGAAGATAACGTTCAGCACGATCCAGCCAATGGGGAAGAGGCCGTATCCGGCGCCGAGCACAGCGGTTGCGCCAGCCATGCGGGCTGGCATGTGGAATCCGAAAATGGCAATGACCAGAGCTGAGGCCAAGCCGAGCAGCGCCGCATAGTGCGCCTTCATATGAAGGGCCAACGCTCCCAGCAGGACGATCACTGGCACGGCAGCGACGAGGGTGGAAAGCCACCAGACTCCGGTGGGATCGTAGCCTTGCGACCAGGGTTGAGGGAGAGGGGGAATTCTGAGGATGAAAATGACAACTATTATCGCAACAACGGTGAGAATTGCGGGAAGAAGCAGGTTGTCCTTGGGCGGAGCCGCCTTGACGGGAGTGGCTGCTGTGCTCATGAGTTGATCACCCATCTCTGCCGGAGATTTCCGGCAGGCACTTTCTTTGAGTTTCTTGCTTACATGGAACAATGCTCGCCAGCCGTGCGGGTGTTACCCGAATGACGGCAGGAAGATGAATAGCACTGCTGGCGCAAAGCAACCAAGTTGCCCAATTCGAAGGGCGCGCTCCCCATGATCCCGGTGACACCAGGCGTAAACCTGCGGGAACAAGGACAAAGGGCGCTAGGCCGAACGCGCCCTCCGAATCGGGAACTTGGTTTCGCCAGCAGGTTTACACAGTGTGAACGGCAAGTCAATAAAGTTCTAACTTTCGCCTTACCCCTTTCCGGTGATAGGGATACGAAAGACAAACACGCCCTGGTCAGCAGGTTCATCTGATCGCCAGAACACGCGCTACAATGAACGGGCAATTGATGCTGTAAGAGAGGACTTATGTCATCGCTGATAAGCAGCGTCGTCCCGGACCCAGCGGAAGCCGCCCGTCGGCCGCTGGATGCCGCGCAATGCGTTCTGATCGTGGTGGACATCCAGGAAAAGCTGCTGCCACCTATCTTCAACAAAGAAACCATGGTCAAGAACTCGCAACTGTTGATACGACTGGCGAGGATCCTGTCCATTCCAGTCATGGTGACGACGCAATACAGCAAAGGCCTCGGCTCCACGGTCCCAGATATCGCCTTGCTGTTAGGCGAGGTGAGGACGATTGACAAGCTGGAGTTCGGTTGCTTTGGCAACGACGAATTCCGCGCCGGCCTGAAGAAGCTGCCGGGCAATCGCAATACGGTGTTGTTATGCGGCATGGAAGCACACATTTGCGTGACGCAAACGGTGCTGGGCGCTCTCAACGATGGATACCTGGTTCACGTTGCTTCGGATGCGGTCGGCGCGCGCTCCGAGTGGAATTGGAAGATCGGGTTCGACCGCATGCGCGCCGCTGGTGCCGTCATATCCTCCACCGAGATGATGATGTACGAACTGCTGCGCTGTTCCGGAACGTCGCAGTTCAAGGAACTGCTGCCGTACATTAAGTAGACGCCATCAGCCCGTCCGGTACTACCTTTGAGCTCCTACGTGGGCTCAGATTGATTTTCCCCTTTTACCCAGCGCTTTTTGCGGTGCAACACGCGCCAAGTCACCCCAACGAAGACGGCGCGTGCCGGGGTGCCCTGCCACCCGCCCGGGCTCACTATATTCCCAAAATAATTTGAGCAAAGTGTTGACATACAGCCTGAAAGTATTAATATTCATATAGACGTATATTTATGCTATGTCCAAACTGTCACGCCATGCCGCTATTCGCGATGTGATTGACGCCCGCGAGGTGTCCAGTCAGGAGGAACTCCGGCGGGCGTTGTTCCGGCGCGGCCATCGAGTTACGCAGGCGACGCTCTCCCGCGACATTCACGAGCTCGGGCTGGTGAAGACCGCCGAGGGCTACAAAGTCCCTCCGGGCGAGGAAGCCGAGATCCACATGCCGTCGATTGAGCGTCTGATTCAGGAGTTCGTGTACGACGTGAAGACGGCGCAGAACCTGGTGGTGGTGAAGACCAGTCCCGGCAGCGCGCAACCGGTTTCGGCCGCGATTGACGCAGAAGAATGGGACGAGTCTGTGGGAACGATCGGGGGCGATGACACAATCCTGGCAATCGCGTCCAGCGCGAAGTCAGCCGGAAAGCTGGCGCAACGTATCCGCGGATATCTTGCATAAAAATGAATACCCGCATACAACCCGCGGTCTTCGGAGCCACTGGCTATTCCGGATTCGAATTGGTGCGCCTGCTCGCCCGGCACCCTGGAGCGAAGAAGCCTTTGCTGCTCCGGCGCAATGGCGATAGCGGCGAGTGCAGTGACCTGAGCGATGTTTATCCACAGTTGTTGGGCAACGGCGGCTTTCCCTTCGAAACCCTCTCGTGGGAGCGAATGAAAAATGCCGGAGTGGATGTCGTTTTCTTTGCCACGCCGCACCAGTTCTCACGCGAGCTTGTGCCCGACGCGATCAGCCGCGGCTTTCGGGTGATTGATCTGAGCGGCGCTTGGCGGCTGAAGCAAGCAGCGAATCGGAAGGTATATGGATTCGCGGAGAGTGCGGCGGAACTGGACAATTCCGCTGTTTACGGCCTGCCGGAGTTGCACGCCGATGCCATCAAGCATGCCACGTTGCTGGCCAATCCCGGGTGCTATTCGACGTGCATCATTCTCGCCTTGGCGCCGTGGGTTCGGGCTGGGTTCGTGGACCTGCAACACGGGATCATCTGCGATTCGAAGTCTGGTGTCTCCGGGGCAGGGAAGCAACCCACTCCCAAGACGCACTTCGTGGAGGTGGAGGGCGACTTCTCCGCCTATAACGTCTTTGGCCACCGGCACACGGGAGAGATGTTGGAGCAGCTCGGACTTGAAGGCGGCTCGCTGCAATTCACGCCGCATCTGCTGCCGATTCCGCGTGGCATCCTGTCCACCATCTACGTGAAGCTGGCGAAACCGGCAACCGTCGAAGAGTTGGAGCAGGCGCTCCGCGAGTTCTACGCCGGGAAGCCGTGGGTGCGCGTCTTCGGGGCTGCGCGCCTACCGCAGATCAAGTTTTCGGTGAACACCAACTACTGTGACATCGGATTTGCGCTCTCGCCCGATGGCCAGCGGGCGGTGCTGGTTTCGTGCGTCGACAATCTTTTGAAGGGCGCTGCTGGACAGGCGGTGCAGAACTTGAACCTGATGTTCGGCTTCGACGAGAAAGAGGGACTGCAATGAAGCTCGTCTTGAAAATTGGCGGGGCCGCACTCGACGACCGCGAGCTGGTCGGCAAATTTGCCAAGACCATTCCCGACCTGTGCCGCGAAGGACATAGTCTGGTCATCGTGCACGGAGGCGGCGCAGCGTTGAGCCGGACTTTGAAGCAACTGGGGTGCGAGACAACATTCATTGACGGTCTTCGAGTCACCGATGCGAAGACTCGCGACGTTGCCATGATGGTACTGGCGGGTCAGCTTAACAAGCAGCTTGTGGCTGCGATCGGCGACGCGGGTCAGCCGTCCATCGGCATCTGCGGCGGCGACCTGCGCATCTTTCGCGCCACAAGAAAGAAAAAGCCCGACCTCGGCTACGTGGGCGAAATCTGCGCGGTGGATTTTGCGTGGATCGAGCGTTTGTGGAGCGCGGGAGTAGTCCCCGTCGTCGCCAGCCTTGCGCTCGGTTTCGACGGCGAGTACTACAACGTGAATGCCGACCAGATGGCGTCGGCTTGCGCAGTCGCCTGCGGCGCGGACGCGCTGGTGTATCTCACCGACGTTGCGGGAGTGAAGGATGCCGAGGGCGCAGTCATTCGCTGGCTGGACGTGAACGCCATCGCCGCCATGGTGGAGGAGGCGACGGTCAGCGGAGGCATGTTGCCCAAGCTGGAAGCCTGCACCCGGGCGCTGAAGAAGGGTGTGACGCGCGTGCGCATCCTGCCCGCCACACGTGCCGAGGTTCTGCCCGGATTCTTTACTCATCCCATCGACTGCGGCACGGAGGTAATTGCCTCATGATATTGCGCAGCTTTGACCGTGCCCTCGAGCGACGTGGCTGAAGGCCGCTGTTTCCAGACATTTTGTTTTGATCATTTTCCCGACCTCGATTCGGACGGAGGTTGACATTGATTGCTACAACGATTCCCCCAGGCGTGAGGCCCTATGTTCACCCCAGCGTGACTGGCCGCGACCTGATATCGATCCAGGATTTCCTGCCGAAGGAGCTCGCCTGCGCGCTTGAGCTGGCCGCGTCGATGAAGGCTCGTCCGTCGGACTACCGCGGCACGCTGGTGGGCAAGCAGATCGTGCTGTTCTTTGAAAAGCCATCGCTGCGCACGCGGCTGACCTTCGAGGCAGGCATTAACAGTCTGGGCGGCGTTTCGTTCTTTGTGGACCAGACGCTGTCGCGCCTCGGCGCGCGCGAAAGCCTCAGCGATGTGGCGCACAATCTGGAGCGCTGGGTGGATGGCGTCGTGCTGCGGACCTTTGCGCACGAGACCGTCACCACGATGGCGCTGCATACCTCCATCCCAGTGATCAATGCGCTTAGCGAGCTGGAGCATCCCTGCCAGGCGATGGCCGACATGTTGACCTTGCAGGAGCATTTCGGCGACCTGCGCAACGTGCGGCTTGCCTATGTTGGGGACGGCAATAACATGGCTCATTCGCTCATGCTCGCGGCCGCCAGCCTCGGTGCGACCATCTCTGTCGCCACGCCGGAAGGATATGAGCCGAGCGCGGAGATCACAAACGCGGCTCAAGATCTGGCGGCCATCTCGGGCGGCGGTGTCGAAGTTATTCACGATCCTGTCGAGGCCGTAGCGGGCGCGGATGCTGTGTACGCCGACGTGTGGGCGAGCATGGGGCAGGAGTCCGAAGCGGCTGAGCGGCGCAATATTTTCACGCCCTATCAGGTGAACCAGAATCTGTTCTCATATGCCGCCAGGCATGCAGTGTTCATGCACTGCCTGCCAGCGCATCGCGGTGACGAAGTTACGGAAGCGGTAATCGATTCGCCGCGTTCCGTGGTGTTCGACCAGGCGGAGAACCGCCTGCACATTCAGAAAGCTATTCTCGTTTTGTTGCTGGAAGGCGGTGTTCACCGCTTCCCGCCGAGGAGTGCCAATGCGTGAAAAAGTTGTACTCGCTTATTCCGGGGGGCTGGACACCTCCATCATCATTCCCTGGCTAAAGGAGAACTACGACTGCGACGTGATCGCCTTTGTCGCCGATGTCGGGCAGGGCGACGACATCGAGGCGGTTGTCGGGAAGGCATACGCCACCGGCGCGAGCACGGTGATCGTGGAAGATCTGCGGCAGGAATTCCTCACCGACTACGTCTTCCCGGCGATCCAGGCGGGGGCAGTGTATGAGCACAAGTATCTGCTGGGCACGTCGCTGGCCCGGCCGATCATCGCCAAGTACCAGGTGGCAGTGGCGCTGAAGGAAGGCGCAACCGCTGTTGCTCACGGCTGCACTGGCAAGGGCAACGACCAGGTGCGCTTCGAGCACGCCTACCAGGCGCTGGCGCCCGAGTTAAAGGTCATCGTTCCCTGGCGCGAATGGACGCTGCAGTCGCGCGAAGACTGCCTTGACTACGCCGAGCGGCATGGAATCCCGGTGGCGCAGAGCCGGGAGAAAATCCACAGCCGTGATCGCAACCTGCTGCACGTCAGCCATGAAGGCGGAGAGTTGGAAGATCCCAATAACCCGCCGCTGCCGAGCACGTGGACGTGGACGAAGTCGCCGCAGGACGCGCCCGAAGCTGTGGAGACCGTGACGATTGAGTTCAAACGCGGCCTGCCCAGCGCGGTAAACGGTGTCGCGCTTGATCCGGTGGCGATCGTCGAGGTGCTCAACGAAATCGGCGCGCGCAATGCGATTGGCCGAGTGGACCTGGTGGAGAACCGCTTCGTCGGCATGAAGTCGCGGGGCTGTTACGAGACGCCGGGTGGCACACTGCTGCTGACGGCGCATCGTGAGCTTGAAGCGCTGTGTCTCGACCGTGACCTGATGCACTTCAAGCAATACATCGGGCTCAAATATGCCGAGATCGTGTACTTCGGACTGTGGTTCACGCCGTTGCGCGAATCGCTGCAAGCTTTTGTAAGCAGCTCGCAGGCCGATGTGGAAGGCACAGTCACGCTGGTTCTCTACAAGGGCAATATCGACGTGGCGGGTCGCAAGTCGGAGACCTCACTCCATCGTCCGGACATCGCGAGCTTTACCATGGGCGCCAGCTACAACCAGAAGGATGCAGAGGGATTCATCCGCATTCTGGGCCTGCCGGCACGTTCGCACGCGATGGTCCATGCGGAGACAATGAAATGAAGATGTGGTCGGGGCGCTTTAGCCAGTCGCAGAATGCCGAGTTCGAGCAGTGGCAGCGTTCGTTTCCCTTCGATCGCGTGCTATTGCCATTTGAGGTGACCGCCAGCCAGGCACACGCCGTCGCCATCGCCAAGGCGGGCGTGTTGACAAGCGAGGAGCTTGGCCGAACGGTTATGGCACTCGAGCAGATCGCGCGTGAAGAGATTCCCCAGGCTGACGATCCTTCCATCGAGGACGTGCATCACTACGTCGAGTCACGCCTGGTGGAACTGGCTGGCGAAGCCGGCTACAAGTTGCACTCTGGGCGCAGCCGCAACGAGCAAATCGCCACCGACCTGCGGCTCTATGTTAGGCGGGAGATCGACGCCGTATGCAGGCTGCTCGTGGAGTTCGTCGGGGAGTGCATTAATCAGGCCTACGCGGCCGGCGAAAACGCCATGCCCGCTTACACCCACTTGCAGCGCGCGGAGCCGGTTTTGGTGGCGCATTGGCTGCTGGCTTACGTAGAGATGTTTTCCCGCGACCTGGGCCGGCTGGCTGACTGTCGCCAGCGCTTGAACGAGTGTCCGCTGGGATCAGGTGCGGTTGCTGGGACCATTCTGCCTCTCGACCGGGAAGCGATGGCAAGGCAGTTAGACTTCGATGCGCCGACCACGAACAGCATGGACGCGACCAGCGATCGCGATTTCGCCATCGAGTTCGTTCAGGCGCTGGCATTTGTGGCGCTGCACCTGAGCCGATGGGCGGAGGAGTTGGTCCTTTTCTCGACCATGGAGTTTGGTTTTGTGAAGTTGCCGGAGGAATTCTCCACCGGCAGCAGCGCCATGCCGCAGAAGAAGAATCCCGACGCGCTGGAGTTGATTCGCGGCAAGGCGGGAACGGTCTGGGCCAACGCGACAGCGCTCATCATGAGCATGAAAGGGCTGCCACTCGCCTACAGCAAGGACCTTCAGGAGACACAGCAACCCGTCTTCGCGGCTGCCGGACAGGTGTCGGGCATGTTGCGCATGGCAGCCGGTTTCATGGCAGCCGTGGAGTTCGACTACAAGCGCATGGAGCGGGCGGCGACTCGCGGCTTCATGAACGCCATGGCGGCGGCGGCGTACCTCGTGCGCAAGGGAGTGCCGTTCCGCCGCGCACACGAGTTGGTCGGCAAAGCGGTGCGGTTGTGTCTGGAGAAAGGTTGCGAACTTGAGCAGTTGTCGCCGGAGGACTTTGCGCTCTGCGGAATCAAAGCCGATCAGCAATTTTATGACGCGCTAATGCTGGCCAATGTGCTGGCCATCCACGACGTTGAAGGAGGCACCGCCCCCGCGCGAGTCCGGCAGGCCTTACGTATGGCAAAGGAGAAACTATCCATGTATGCAGGAGCAGCCCATGCGTGCGCGTAACGCCAAGCTTCCCGACGCAATTGCCATCGAGCAGCTGATTCAAGTACACGTGGGCGACGGGACTTTGCTGCCGCGTTCGCTACGGGACATCTGCGAGAACATCCGCGATTTTATTGTGGTGGAGAATGACGGAGAGATCGTGGGCTGCGGCGCGCTGCATCTGTATGGGATGCACCTCGCCGAGATCCGTTCCATCACCGTCACCACGATGTCGAAGGGCAGAGGTGCAGGACGGGTCCTGGTTGATGCCTTGCTGAAGGAGGCGCGGCATCAGAGCGTGACTTGCGTATGTTTGTTCACCCGGATCCCCGACTTTTTCGGACGCATGGGTTTTCAAGTGGTGCAGAAGGAGGCCCTTCCCGACAAAGCGCTCAAGGACTGCCAGATGTGCCCGCGTCAGAATGCCTGCGACGAGATTGCGATGTACATGGGTACTTTGCCGAAGGCCACTGCGGTTTCGCGCCGTTCGCACGCTCCACAAAGCTACGTACAGATCGCGCCCAGCCAGCCGTGAGCTGGCTACTTGGGAGCCGGCGCTGCTGCGGCGTTCTTGATGTCGACAGACACTTTCTTGGCGACATTGTCCAGCGCCTGCTGCACGACGTCACCCTGCGATCCGACGTCTTCCGCCTTGGCCGAACCAGTTGCCACGGGTGTCGCGTCTGAGATCCGGTACAGTTTGTACTCTACAGTGGCATGGAAAGACGGGACATTCGATTCGAATCCCGGCTTGCCGGTTATATGCGATTGGCCCAGCGCTTCCGTTTGGCTGGTGAACACCACGAAGGCACAGTTCTTCTCCCGGGCCTCGGCCGAGATCTGATCTCCTCCGGATGCTTCTATCGGCACAGCTTGTAGTTGCGACTTCTTTTGTTTGTTCAGGGCTTTCACCAGCCGATCGCGCCCGGCCGCAGGCGTAATCCCATTTGCACTCCCAAGCACCGTTATTCCCACGCGCACGACCTGGTTTTCCTGGCTAAAGGCGAGTCCCGAAACTAGACACGCGAGCAGAGACGAACATCCAAGTAAGAGCCGTATTCGCTGCATGTGGCGCCTCACTAAGGCAGAAATGCCTGGCTAGACGTTACCGCGAACTTGGTCGTGGCGCAAAGGATTTTCTGGTGTTCGCTCCTGGGAATTTCTCAGTCCGAGGGAGAAATGGCACGGGCTTGGTCGAATGGCCCGGCGCTTCCACCCCGGAGGAACGTTCTAGCGAGATGGCCTTACTTGTTAGGTATCAGGCGGGCTTTTTCGTACTGGCTGAAGACGGCGTTCGCGCCCATATGGGCGGGCGTTCCCGCAAGCAACTGCTCTTTGCGGTAAACCAAATTGCTGGCGTTGAGGGTCGCCAGCTCGAAGCCGTGGCCGTGCGTGATGGCGTCGGTGGGGCAGGCTTCCACGCAATAGCCGCAGAAAATGCAGCGGTTGTAATCGATGTTATAAACCTTGGCGTAACGCTCGGCGCCGCTAACGCGCTTTTCAGCGGTGTTCTCGGCAGCCTCGATGTAGATGCAGTTCGAGGGACAGGCGGCGGCACAAAGGAAACACGCCACGCACTTCTCCAGCCCGTTTTCGTCACGCTGCAGCACGTGCATGCCGCGGAATCGGTCCTGGAACATTGCCCCGCGCGTCGGGCCTGGACCATCGGGATAGTTCTCCACCGTGGTGGGCTTGAACATCTCCATGAAGGTGACGCTCATGCCTTTGGCGATGGCGGCAATGTTTTTGACGATGTTCATGACTTTGTTCAGTATAACAACCGCGAGCTTACTGTACGCCAGCGCAAGCCTGCGCTCAGTCACTCTGGTCGGCGTCCTTCCCGGAACGATTCTTCAGCGCCTCGTAATGGTGCTGGGCATGGCCGGCGATGATGTACGCCAGCGCCCGAACTGTAACCGGATGCCCATTGGCAATCCCGGAACGCAACCCAGCCTCGGGTGAGATCGACCCCAGCAGCGCGATGGTGGCTCCCCTGATATTCTTCAGCTCGACCAGCAAATCATGCCGCAGGCGAGTATTGAACTCCCCGGCGGCAACGTAGTCGTCCTGCTCGAAACCTTGAAGTTCCTTTTGATCTCCGCGAGCAAACCGCAGCGCCCGGTACGCCATCACTCGCTCGGTGTCGCACACGTGCCCAAGCACTTCCTTGACGCTCCACTTGCCCGGAGCCGGACGCACGCTGGCTTCATCTTCGGAAATGTCCTTGACCAACGAAACAATCTCTTCCCATTGCTTTAAGAGGAGGTCTTCAATCGGGCCTTCAGGGACGCGGGCGATGTAGCTGGCGTAAAAGTCGGCGTATTCGGAGCGATCAGGACGGGTAAGCATCTGCTAAGTCTCCAATATCGAGGCGCAAATTTCAATCTCGTTGGGCTAACTGCTGACTGCTGAGCGTTGAACGCCACCTCATTCCAGCCCAAACTCCTTCCACCGCTTCGCTACCTGCACCCTGGTCTTTCCGTCCATGCGTATCTCGTCCGGCCAGGGGCGCGTGAAGCCTTCGCTGGGCCACTTGCGGGTGGCGTCCACGCCCATCTTCGAGCCATAGTCGGGCAGACGTGAAGCGTGATCGAGCGAGTCCACCGGGCCGAGCGTGAACTGAATGTCGCGCTCCGGATCGATGTTGTTCAGCACCTTGAGCGTCACGTCGGCCAGGTCCTGCACGTTCACGTCCTCATCCACCACCAGGATGCATTTGGTTGACATCGCCTGCCCCAGCGCCCAGATGCCGTTCATCACCTTGCGCGCCTGGCCGGGATACGACTTCTTGATGGAGACGATCATCAGGTTGTGGAAGATGCCCTCGATGGGCAAGTTCACGTCCACGATCTCAGGGATGGTGAGCCGCATCAGCGGCAGGAAAATCCGCTCCACGGCTTTGCCCATCCATGCGTCTTCCATGGGCGGCTTGCCGACGATTGTCGTCGAGTAGATCGGGTCCCTGCGGTGGGTGACACAGGTGAGGTGAAACACGGGATAGAGGTCCGCGGGCGTGTAGAAGCCGGTATGGTCGCCGAAAGGGCCCTCCATACGAAGTTCGTCGAGCTGCACGTAGCCCTCGAGGACGATCTCCGACGCCGCGGGCACTTCGAGATCAACCGTCTCGCACTTCACCAGTTCGACCGGCTTCTGCCGCAGGAAGCCGGCAATCATGTATTCCTCGATGTCAGGCGGCGCTGGCACGATGGACGAGAACATCACAGCCGGCTCGGTACCGATCGCGACTGCAACCTCCATTCTTCCTGCGACTTGCTTGCCTTCTGCCACGCGCGAGCCGCCGCCGGAACGCGCCATCATATCGAGGGCTGCCGTTACGGGATGCGCCTCGCCTGCCGCCGCGGCCTTGCGCATCTGTTCGCGATAGTGCTCCGCGCCATGCTTCTGGCGCTGCCAGTGCATGCCGGCGCTGCGACTGTCGTACACCTGCATGCGATAGACGCCGACGTTGCGCTTGCCCGTCATCGGGTCCCTGGTAATAACCGACGGCAGCGTAATGAATCGCCCGCCGTCCAGCGGCCAGCATTGCAGGATGGGAAAATCCAGCAGCGAGAAATTGTCGCGCTTAATGACTTCCTTGCACGGCCCAGTGGAGACTTCCTTGGGGAAGAACCGGCCCATCTCGGCGAGCATGGGCAGCATCTTGATTTTGTCGAGCAGACCCTGCGGCGACTTCACGTCCATGAAGTATTTGATCCGCTCGGCAATCTCGTCGAGCGAGTCAACGTCCAGCGCCAGTCGCATGCGGCGCTCGGAACCGAACTGGTTAATCAGCAGCTTCGTGCCCGGGTAGCCCTTTAGGTTTTCGAAGAGCAGCGCCGGCCCGCCTGGACCGTGCTTGCCGCGCGGCCCCCACTTGGAGACGCGGTCGGTGATCTCGGCGATCTCCAGCACCGGATCGGCCTCCGCTTTGATGCACTTCAACTCTCCCGCCTTGTCCAGGGCGGAGATCCATTCCCTCAGGTCGTAGTAGGCCAACTCAGCCTCGCTTCAGTGGCAGACAACGCCGCAGCAGATAGTGGATTCGAATATCCTAGGATTATAGAGGGCGGGCAGGTAGCATTCAGAATGAAGCGCTGCGATGAGGAATTCGATGGTCGGCTTCCGATGGCGCAGTTTGCCGCGGTGAGCCTTTGACCGAGGGGAGGAAAAGGTTGCATGGATCTATGCATAAAAGTCCGGTTATACGCTCAGCAAGCAAATTGCCATCAATTTCGCCGCTCCCCTTGAAGGTGCCCAAAATCGCTTTTATACTCTCAACTCAACGGGGAGAGGATGGCGAAGGATATTCGTGTCTCCCGCGTCCGGGCAGCCAATTACTCGGTTGCTGCAAAGTAACTTTTGCCGTGAGAGATTTCACCCGCTTCAGGCTTCGCTGCAACTTCTTCACCCCCCGTCCGTCTGCACGTTTGCCGATTTCCGCCCACCGGCCCGTTAGACCCAGGCAACTACACAACAATTCAAAACAGAAAAGGACGTTACCATGCCTGTGACTCACATTGATTTCCCCCTGGACAAATTGACTCGTCCGCAAACTGAAGAAGAAATCCAACGGAAGATGGCGCAGGAGCGCGCGCGCCTGGCCAGCATGATGGGCCTCGACAGCGGTCCGGTCCATCACTTCAAACGTCCCGTCGAACGGCCATTTACGGCGGAAGAGCGCGGCAAGGTGACCATCCTTTTTGGCGGCCTGACTTGGAAGCATGAACGTGTGATCCAGGCGGCCTTTCAAGCCTCCGGCTATCGCTGCGAGATTCTGCCGGTGCCGAATGTCTCGGCCTTCCAGCTTGGCAAGGAATACGGCAACAATGGGCAATGCAATCCCACGTATTTCACCGTCGGCAATCTCGTCCAGCACCTGCAGGGCCTTGAGGCGCGCGGTCTCACCAAGCAGGAAATCATCAGCAACTACATCTTCTTTACCGCCGGCTCCTGTGGTCCGTGCCGCTTCGGCATGTACGAGTCGGAGTATCGGCTTGCGTTGCAAAACGCGGGCTTCGATGGCTTCCGCGTGCTGCTCTTCCAGCAGGACGACGGCGTGAAGGCAGCCTCGGGGGAAGCTGGCTTGAAGTTTACGGTTGACTTCGGGATGAGCATGTTCAACGCCCTGAATCTCGGCGACATCATGAACGAGATGGTCTACCGCATCCGGCCCTACGAAGTGGAAAAGGGCAAGACGGACCGCGTTTTCCAGGAATCGGTTGACACGCTTTGCACCATGCTGCGCGAGCGCAAACCGTTTGAAGACCACGAGGACCTGCCGGAGTGGATGGCGAAGAAAATCCGCGCCAACAAGGGTAAGAAGTGGGAAATCTGGGTCAATTCACTGGCCAAGGTGCGCGAGCAACTCTACGGCATCCCTTACAAGGACGCGCTGGCTGCGGTGCGCGAACAGCTTGCGACCATCGAGGTGGACCGCCTCCGCGTGAAGCCGGTGGTGAAGATCATCGGCGAGTTCTGGGCGCAGATCACGGAAGGCGACGGCAACTTCCACATGTTCGAGTTCCTGGAGCGCGAGGGGGCGCAGGTATTGGTCGAGCCTATTGCTACCTGGGTGATGTACATGCTGTATCAGGCCAAGGCCCGCGCCGCGGCGCGCCGCAGCCTCGATGCTCCGTACAAGAAGGTGCAGTGGTGGGAGCTCCGCAAGACGGCGCTAAACGAACTCAAGTTCCGCCAGAAGCAGTGGCTGTTCGGGGTCGGTGAGGTCATCTATGCGCGCCAGTATCACCGCGTGGTCGAGCGCCTGGGTAACATCGCGCACCATCTGGTGGACCAGAAGGAAATGGCCGCCATGGCCAACCCGTTCTACAACGAGTTCGCCCGCGGCGGCGAAGGCCACCTCGAGGTCGGCAAGAACGTCTGGTACACCAAGAACCAGCTCTGCCACATGGTGCTGGCTCTGAAGCCGTTCGGATGCATGCCTTCGTCGCAGTCTGACGGTGTGCAGTCAGCGGTCGCCAATCACTTCAAGGAGATGATCTTCCTGCCCATCGAAACTTCCGGCGAAGGCGAAATCAACGCCCACAGCCGGGTCCAGATGGCGCTCGGCGAGGCCAAAGTCAAGGCGCGTCTGGAGTTCGAGCAGGCGCTGAAGTCCACAGGTAATCGGCTGGAGGACATCAAAGGCTATGTTGCCGAACATCCCGAATTGCGCAACTTGTTCTACCCGGTGCCGCACGTTCATGGATACGCTGGTATCGCAGCCAATTTCGTGCTGCACGTCAGCGATCTGATGAATGGCAAGAAGCGCCTGGCACGAGTGCCGGCGGCTCCGACGCGGAAACTGGAGGCAGCCGCCGCGTTCGGCGATTAGCGACGAGGTAGTTCTTGCGATCGAACCTTACTACAAGGAAGGAAGGTCACTCTCCCTATGCCGGAATTGCAGGTACCTGAAGGTACGCAAGCTGCTCCGACGTATCGCCTTGATGTGCAATTGCACGAGCTGCTGATGAAGCCGCCCGAGCAGCCCCGGCTGCTGCCTCCGCCGCCCAATGGCAAGCAGCAGAAACTACCAACGCCCGTCTTCCCGCAGTATCCCGAGCTAATGGCGGCGCGGGACGAAGACTTCTTTCCACAGAATGGGCGTCGGAAGTACAAAGTGAAGCACGTTTACCGCGCGGCGAAGGGGTGGGCGTTCCCATTCTTTCGCTCGCGAATTATGCCGGGCGAGTTTCATCCGATAATCGCTTATCTGTTCAACGAGTGGAAGTGCAATCTCGACTGCCACTACTGCTGGGCGTTCGACAACAGTGTCCGCGGCATGACCGAGGATGTCGCCAAGCGCTCCATCGATTGGCTGCACGACACGGGATGCCGCGTGCTCGCGCTAATGGGCGGCGAACCGCTTCTCCGCCCCGACTTCGCCCAAAAGATCTGTTACTACGCGGCGAAAAATGACTTTTGGATCTATCTGCCGACCAACGCTCGCCTGATGCGGCCGGAAGTGATCGACAAGTTGGCCGACGCTGGCGTCGCCACTTTCAACATTGCGGTTGACGCGTGGGATGTGAAACCCGGCCTGCCGAAGGCCATGGTGCCCATCCGCTCATACTTCGATTACCTGATCAAGAAGCAATACAAGTACGGCTACAGCGTGTTTCTTAACATCAACATCTGCCACAACAACATGGACGATGTACGGCAGTTGACGGAGTTGGCGCACGACAGCGGCATCGCCACCGACTATCACATCTGCGAATCGCCGATGACCGAGCAGCCGCACTTCAAGCACCTGTACACGAACCCGACGTTCATCCGCGAGGAAGACCACCCACTGGTGGCTGAACTCGTGGACTGGCTGATCGCAAAGCAGAAGGCAGGCTACCACATGGTGAACTCGGTGCAGCGCCTGGGGCAGATGAAGGACTTCATCCAGGGTGAACTGGAAGACTGGAATTGCCGCGCCGGTCACAATTCGGTGGTCGTTCGCGTGGACGGTACGCTCGCGCCATGCTTCCCCATGTACTCCGCGGGGTATGATTGGGGAACGATCGAGAGCCAGAAGTTTGAATCGAAGCAATTGAAAGACATGAAGAAAGAGTGCCAGAAGAACTGCTTCTCCACCCTGAACCACATCCTCGCGTTTTGCTACAACGACCGGCGAGTAATCAACTGGTTGTTCAAGCAGGCGAAGAATGGGTTCCAGGGAGTCCAGGGCAACTTCGGCGATTCATGGTAGAGCGGCGCTTTAGCACCGCGTATACGCAATTGAGAAATGAGAAGGGGCTTCAGCCCCTCAGATGGAGTGTGGGAGGTTCAGTGGATTTGCATCCTCACCATCACGGTTCCTGCAGCCCTGGCGAGCAGAAGGTCGACGTCCAATTTGACGCTCTGCTGAACTCGGCGCTCGTGGAAGAGTCGCTTCCCGCGAGGATTTTGGCCCGTTCGCGCGAGGTAAGTGTGCAGTCGGGATTCAAGGCGGTCTATACGGTCGGAATGGACGTTGGCTCGACGACCGTCAAGGCGGTGGTCGTCAGCGCCGAAGACGACCAGATCATCTGGCAGGACTACCAGCGCCACGAGACCAAGCAGCCGGAGAAGCTGCTGGAGTTCCTCAAGCGTATGCAAGAGGAGGTGGGCATTGCCCCGCATAACGCCCGGATCTTTATCACCGGTTCCGGCGGAGGCGCGCTGGCCAACCTGATCGGCGCGAAATTCGTGCAGGAAGTCACGGCAGTCTCGCTGGCGGTCGAGAAGCTGCATCCCGAAGTAAATTCGGTTATTGAGCTCGGCGGTCAGGACGCGAAGATCATCGTCTTCAAGGAGGACGAGAACACCGGCCGCAAGAAGAAAATTCCTTCCATGAATGACAAATGCGCCGGTGGCACAGGCGCGGTCATCGACAAGATCAACGCCAAGCTGAAGATTCCTGCGCAGGAACTCTGCGACCAGGGCTACACCGGAATCAAGCTGCATCCGGTGGCCGGCAAGTGCGGCGTGTTTGCGGAAACCGATATCAATGGCCTGCAGAAGCAGGGCATCCCGCCTGACCAGTTGATGGCGTCGCTGTTCGACGCGATTGTGCTGCAGAACCTGACCGTGCTGACGCGCGGGCACACACTGCGCCCACATGTGCTGCTGCTCGGAGGCCCGAACAGCTTCATCCGCGGCATGAAAGAGGCCTGGCAGCAGAACATTCCTCGCACCTGGGAGGAGCGCAAGGTCCAGCTTCCCGAAGGTGCGAAGCCGGAAGAGCTGATCAAGGTTCCAGACAATGCTCAGTATTTCGCGGCGCTCGGCGCCGTCGAGTTCGGCAAGGATGAAGAGCCCGAGGTCGGCATCTACACGGGTACCGAATGCCTCGAGGACTACATCTCTGTGGGCCGTCAAGCCGAGAAGGCGAAGTCCGGCGCAGCGGGCCTAAGCACTTCCGAAGAGGAGCTGAGCGAGTTCAAGAAACAATACACGATTCCGAAGTTCATCGGCGCGAAGTTCGGCGTTAGTGAAACCGTGCGCGGATTTGTCGGCCTCGACGGCGGCTCGACCTCGACCAAGGCCGTTCTTCTGTCCGAACAGGGCGACGTGCTCTGCAAGGCGTATCAACTTTCGGGCGGCAATCCGATCAAGGACACCATCGACATGTTCGTGGCGCTCCGCCAGCAGGTGGAGTCGCAGGGAGCCACGCTCGAAATCCTGGGAGTCGGCACTACCGGCTACGCCAAGGACGTGTTGAAGGACGTGCTCAAGGCCGATGTGGCGCTGGTGGAAACCGTGGCCCACACCGAGTCAGCCATGAAGTTCTACACGAACCCGCACGTCATCGTGGACGTCGGCGGCCAGGACATCAAGCTGATCGTCCTGAAGGACGGCCGTGTCAAGGACTTCAAGCTGAACACGCAGTGCTCGGCCGGCAACGGCTACTTCCTGCAAGGAACGGCGGAATCACTCGGCTATAAGGTAGATGAATACGCCGACATCGCCTTCGCAGCGAAGACCATGCCTATCTTCGGATACGGCTGCGCCGTGTTCATGCAGTCTGACATCGTGAACTTTCAGCGCCAGGGTTGGCGCGGCGAAGAAATCCTCGCCGGACTGGCGAACGTTCTGCCGAAGAACATCTTTCTCTATGTTGCCGGAATCCCCAACCTGGCCAAGCTGGGTTCGCGGTTCATCCTTCAAGGTGGCACGCAGAAGAACCGCGCGGCAGTGAAGTCGGAAGTGGATTTCATCCGCTCGCACTTCCACGGCGTCGGGCACGAGCCCGAAGTCATCGTGCATGAACACTGTGGCGAATCAGGGGCGATCGGTGCGGCGGTTGAAGCTGTCCGTATCTACAAGAACGGGCATCGCAGCACGTTCGTCGGGCCGGATGCCGTCCAGAACATCGGATATCGCACCACGCGCAACGAGGACACGCGCTGCTACTTTTGCAAGAACAACTGCCTGCGCACATTTATTGATGTCACTGTCGGTGAGGTGGAAGCTCCGTCGCCGTTGCCGGTCTTCAAGTCGAAGGTTCCGCTGCAGGCTGGCGAGCGGCGGTTGATCATCTCGACTTGCGAGAAAGGCCAGGTCGAAGACGTTAACCAGATGCGCGGCATCAAAGCCGGTTTGGACGCAGTGAAGAACGCCAATCCGAACTTTGTGGACATCGCCGCCCGCGAAGTCTGGCGCTCGCGCAATCCAAAAAAGGTCGCCGACCCAATTCCGACGCGCCACACGTGGAGCTCCGCGGTGAAGCAGCGAATCGCGCTGATGAACAAGCGCTCCACTCTGCGCATCGGCATGCCACGCGTCCTGAACATGTATCTGTACGCGCCCTTATTTAGCGCATACCTGGAGAGCCTGGGCGTGGAACCGGAGAACCTCGTGTACTCCGAATTTACCGGCCAGGAAATGTACCGCGCCGGCGCGGGCCGTGGCGCCATCGATCCCTGTTTTCCATCGAAGATCGGCATCCCGCACGTTTACAACCTGATCTTCCAGAAGCACCAGAAGAAGCCACTCGACGCGATTTTCTTCCCCATGATCGACACGCTGCACCAGCCGCTGAAGAACTGCAACGGCAGCAACGCCTGCCCGACGGTAACGGCCACGCCCAACGCGGTAAAGGCGGCGTTCATCAAAGAGAGCGACGTCTTCAAGGAGAATGGAATTACCTATCTCGATCCCATTCTGAACATTCACGACCCCAAGATGCTGACCTTGCAGATGTTCCAGACTTGGGGGCCGATCCTGGGGATATCGGAAGAAGAAAACCAGCGCGCGCTGGATGTGGGATATCAAGCCTTCGAGGATTTCGACCGCAGCATGCGCCAGCGCGCGCGCGAGGTCCTTGACACCCTGGAACGCGAGAACCGGATTGGCATCGTGATGCTGGGCCGCGTGTATCACCACGATCCCGGGCTGAACCACGAGATCATGGAAGAGTTCCAGAAGCTCGGCTACCCGGTGTTCTCGCAAACCTTTCTGCCCAACGATGAAGACATCCTTGATCGTTTGTTTGGCGAGGAAGTTCGGTCCGGCGCAGTTACCCACGCGCTCGACATTCGCGACGTGTGGAAGAATGCATATTCGGCCAGCACCAATCAGAAGATCTGGGCAGCGAAGTTCACGGCGCGGCATCCGAACCTGGTGGCTCTGGAGGTCAGCAACTTCAAGTGCGGGCACGACGCGCCCATCTACAGCGTGATGGAAGACATCATCGAAAACTCGGGCACGCCGTACTTTGCCTTCAAGGACCTCGACGAAAACAAGCCTACCGGCTCCATCAAAATCCGCGTCGAGACCATTGACTATTTTCTGAAGCGTTATCGCGAAACCCTGCTGAAGAAAGCGAACGCCGCGCAGGAACTGGAGCGTCAGCTCGCCGACTACGAGCGCTCGCTGCGAATGCAGTTGGCGCGCACTTCAGTGGAGCAGGAAGGGATTGCCATTCCGTTCGCGCAAACCGCGACAGAACCGCAAGCAGCAACGGCATCGGGGGACGACTAAGAGGGAATAATTCGGATCTAACTCCGAATTGGGAACAAGCCTATGCACGTGACTACCGACAGCAAGAAAGTGATGTTTGAGATTTACCGCGACGCCGATTTTGGCGACCGCTACAAAGTGGTGTATTTCACCGAACTGGGTGAGCACGATAAAGAAAAAGAGATCGAAGGCGCCATGCGCGGCGAGCATGTCTTTGACGGCTTTCTGCTGCACCGCGAACGAAACCAGGCCAAGCAGGTCGTGGACGAAATTCTGGAGCGTCTGAACCGCGGGGAGCCCGTGGACGAAAGCACGATCGAGCAGAAGCTACAACCATTTCTGGCCTGACGTCGGGTTCCGATTCGTCTCTCGGCAGAGCGTACCCGTCGCGTCTCCTACTTTTTGGCATCCGAGGATAACCACTTCCAGCTCTCCCTGGAAATGTATATACGTGTAGTGTATACTTGAAAGAGGAGGGTGATCGTGACAACCACAGCCCGCATCTTCAAATCTGGCAATAGCCAAGCCGTACGGGTACCAAAGCAGTTTCGCTTCCATGTCAATGAGGTGGAAATCCTTCGCCGTGGACGCGAGATTGTGCTGCGAGAGCCAAAGCGTAACCTGGGTCGAGCGTTTGCTGCGCTAGCGGCAATGCCGGAGGACTTCATGTCTGGCGGGCGGCAGGACCAGGTACCCCAGAAGCGGGTCGTGTTATGAAGGCGCGCTATATGCTGGACACGAACATCTGCATATATATCGCCAAACACAGGCCACCGGAACTAAGGTCTCGTTTCGAGCGGCTGAAGCCGGGGCAACTGGTCATGTCGGCAATCACCTATGGGGAACTCTCTTACGGGGTGAGCAAGAGTAATCAACCAGCCCAGGCTCTCACCCAATTGGAGGAATTAATTCAGGACGTCCCAGTTGAGGAGTTGGATTCGAGGGCGGCGGAAACCTACGGGGGAATCCGGGCAATCTTGGAGAAGCAAGGCCGGCTCATTGGCAACAATGACCTCTGGATTAGCGCCCACGCGCTGGCGCTAAATCTCACACTTGCCACCAACAATGAGCGCGAGTTCAAGCGAATTCCAGGGCTTTCGCTCGAGAACTGGACAAAGTAGGGACTGGCCTCTTGCGGATCCAAGCAGTCCTGCATTATCTCTTCTTCTTCGCCGGTTTCTTCGCAGCTGCCTTCTTCGTAGGCGCTTTCTTGCCTGCTGTCTTTGCCGGAAACTTCTTCGCAGGAATTCTCTTGCCGGCAGCTTTCTTGGGCGCTGGTTTCTTCGCTACAGCTTTCTTCTTTGCTGGAGCTTTCCTGGCCGGAGCCTTCTTCGGCGCAGATTCTTTCGCCGGGGCAGCCTTCTTCACCACCGGCTTGGCTGGCATCTTCGCTGGCTTGGCTGGCGGCGCTTTCTTTGCCGTGGTCTTGGCGACGGGAGCCTGCGCCGCTTTCTTCGGCTCGGGAGCAGGCACAGCAGCCTTCTTGCCAATCACAGCGGGCTTCTCTTCCTGAACCACTGGCGGCACAGGTGGGGCTGGTGTCGGCGCTGGCGCCAGCTGCGCCGTTCCCTTCGCTTTGCGTCCCCGTCTCCCCGGAGCCTGTGCTTCGCCGCCTGGGGCTGGCGTTCCTGCGGCCGCTGCCGCTTTGCCGCGTCCGCGCTTGGCTTGCGGAGGCGGAGGCGGAGGGGGCGGCTCATACGGCTTCAAGAAATTCACCACCTCGGTATGCGATCGCAGCTTGCCGTCCAGCAGCAGCAGGAACGCCTCGTCCATCACCTTCTGGTATTCCGGAAGCTGCGGCGTGATTCGAAGCTCTGCCATTTCCGGGAATGGCAATTTCTCTTTTACCTGGCGCCACTTCCCGAAGAAATTCTTCAGCTTTTGATCAACCGACTGTTGTTTCGTAGTAAGGCTCAGAAAGAGAATATCTTCCGGCGCTGCCTTCGAAAGCATCTTCCATGATCCGGAAGGTGTGCCGGCCTCCTTGCCGGTCAGCTTCTTCGCCAAATCATGGGCCCTGCTTTCCAGGTGCTTCCATTTGTCCACGAAATCGCGCCGCGGAATCATCCGCTGTATTTCGGAGATGTCCTTGTCTCCCATGCGGCGGGTGATGAAGTACATCACGATCGGGCCCGTTTCAATCGAGTAGCCAAGATCGTTCATCATCTGCCGCGTCTTCACTACCTGCCCCAACTCGCTGACGTCAACCTTGGCCATGCTCCAGTGCGGATGCAGCACCTTCAGCCAGCCGTCCTTGTCCAGCACGCGCATGATGTGGAGCGGGTCCTCTTCGTGGGCCAACTGCTCCAACTCGTACCCAACCTCGCGCTTCCGGATATTCTCGATGTAGTTGTTCTCTTTCGCCGTGTTATAGCGCGCCTGTGTGCGCTCCTCCAGCGGCCAATGAAAACGCGCGCTCAAGCGTGTCGCCCGAATCAGGCGGACGGGTTCTTCCAGGAAGGCGTAATTATGCAGCACGCGGAGCACTTTAGCTTCGATGTCGGCGGTGCCGTTGAATGGATCCAGCAACAGCCCGCGAGAACCGGGGTTCAGCGAGAGCGCCATTGCGTTTACCGTGAAGTCACGACGGCGCAGGTCTTCATTGATGGTGGCGAGAGTAACGGTGGGTGGCTTGTCGGGCTTATCGTAGGTTTCGGCGCGAGTCATGTTCAACTCGGCGCGCACATTGCCGGGCATCAGCAGGTGGAGCGTTCGCAGCTCCTCATCGACGCCCTGCACCGAAATGCCCGCCTTCTCCAATTCTCTCTGGAGTTTGAGTGGGTTGCCCTGGATGCTGAGATCGACGTCGCGGATGGGAAATCCGGTGACGAGGTCGCGGATGGTGCCGCCGGTGAGATAGAGGTTTAAGCCCGCATTCCGGGCAATTTCCTGTACCAGGTTCACACCACCTTGTTGATCCGGTGTGAGCCGGGTCTCCATGCTATAGATGTAGTCTGCCATCTAAATGTATGACTCTAAAGGCAAAATCCGCAGATGAACGGATCCAAACGTGGACACCCCTACAGCTAGACCGCTGAATCGAATCCTCATGCCCCTGACGCAGCCTGAGAGCATTTTTCATAGCCTAAAGGTGCTACACTATAGGCCACCAATCGCGTAACTGGCTCTTTCGGCAGAACTTAAGGGCGTCTTGCACCTGGGGTTGCTGCTCAGCGAACAATAACACAAGGTTGACAATTTGGCTACAGAGAGTCTTGTCCAATACAAGATGAGCCTGAAGGAGGAGTCGGTTTCCAATACAAGGTGAGCCTGGAGCGGGTGGCATGCTGAGGATTGACAACCAGCGTGCACGAAGCAGAAAAACTAAGCC
>Ga0181532_10000514_pt1 | contig 39853 bp, 37 predicted proteins | sample PEATcosm2014_Bin_33_FD_119768 | JGI IMG/M metagenome (GOLD analysis project Ga0181532, IMG submission 119768) | Peatland microbial communities from MTU Mesocosm Facility, Houghton, MI, USA - PEATcosm2014_Bin11_30_metaG | ecosystem: Environmental > Terrestrial > Soil > Wetlands > Peat | place...
AACCATCCGCCAGCACCTGGAAGGCAAGATCACGGTCGGCCTGTATGCCATCAACCCCTCGACCCAGCGCTGTAAATGGGTCGCCATTGACGCCGACTACAAGAACTCCATGGAGGACTTGCTGAAGCTGCAGTACCACCTGACACAGGACGGGGTTGAACCGGCACTGGAGATGAGCAAACGAGGGGGTCATCTTTGGATCTTCCTGGCAACGCCCTTACTGGCGAAGGAGTGCCGAATCTACATTCATGATCTTGCCCTGAGGTTGGGAGTGCCGGTGAAGGGCGCGGGCTTGGCGGACGGCATCGAGGTGTTTCCGAAGCACGATGCCATAGGAGTCGGCGAGTTCGGCAACGCGATTCGCGGTCCGCTGGGAATTCACCGAGGCGCCAATCGCCGATTTTGGTTTTACGGCGCTGATTACACACTGGCCGCCCAGATCGCTTACCTCAACGGTCTGCGGAAAGTGACCGAGGAAGAACTGCGAAGGTTCATCGCCGGAAAGGAGCGTCCCGCGGCGGGCAGCTCCCCGGCACCGAGCAGGAACACTCTACCTCAACGTAGGCGTGGGCGTGACGGGTCGGACTTTCGCATCCTGGCTCACGTTGGTGCTGTGCGGAAGGTTGGAAGGAACTACATCACGCGCTGTCCATCCTGTGCGGATTCTGGCCACGACCGCGTTGGTGACAACTTGGCCATCCTGATTGAGGACCCTCGCTTTTACAAATGCTGGGCAGGCTGCACCAAACAGATGATTCGGGCTGCCCTCGGCTGCCCGATTCGTGTGCGGCAATCCGCCTAAGACAAGGAGAGTGTTGTTGCCATGAAGCAGAAGCGATTCTCAGATGGACTGGGGCTGAGGCTATCGCGGCAAGCGTTGCGAGTGTTGAAAGAGCGAGGAATCTTTGCCCATTCGCCCGTGAGCCTGGAACACCAGCACCTGGCGAGACGCTATGTGGTGCGTGGGCTGGAGTCCGGTGGGGCGGTCGGAGACCTGGGGCGATACGTCACCTTTGCACGAGAAGATGGCCAGGCGATGGAGTGTCTGCATCCAGTAGAGGCAATCGGAGTGAACGGTCTTCATGCGGTCGTCGTGGCGCCGGTGCTGGTGAGAATCGAAATGCTGCGCAAAGAACGGACCTACGAACTGTTGATTACCCGGCATTGGCCAGGAGAGGTAAGCGGCGGCAAGCGACCTCCACTGGAGACGAAAGTCCTATTTCGTGGCATTCACGGGCGTCTGGAGTTGGATCTGTCAGGCAAAGAAAAAAAACAAGCCGGTGCCGTATTGCCGACGTTTTACTCGCTCGCCGGTGAAGAAATCACAATCCCAACACGGTTTCACGAGGTGATCCGTGCCATCACAAGGGCGGTGAACTGCGTTGGCTGTTCGCATTGTCATTTTTCCAGAGCAGCGATGGGAGAAAAAATACGGATCGAAAACGGCGTACCCGCAAGTCAAAACAACGAGGGAAACGTGCTCGCAGCCAAGATGGCATGAAAGGAGTGGAGGGGACATGCACGGAAGACTGAAGAACTACGGTCTGGTCATCTGCCTGTTTATTTTCCTGTTCGTATGCATTGGAAACGGTCTGCACCTGACTCCTGGTGCGGCATTCATTGGTGCTCTGTCTGGCACACCGCTTGTAATCTTTGCTTTCAATCGCTGGTGCGATGCCCAATGTCGGAGAGAGGAGACGCGCAAGGAGGAGCCCGCCTCCGAGATCATCCCACTGCGCGAGCGACCATGAGATTCCTGCTGCGTCTGCTGCTACTGCTCGTTCTTAGCTCCTACTTATTGAGGCACTATGGGTTTTTCCTGGGCGAGAATCTTTGGCATATGCATTCGGCCGAGCACGGAGAACTCCTGAACCGTCATCCCCAAGACGGATCGGTACAAGCGAGCCTGCCGCCTGGAGTGTTGCCGCGTCACGACCTGACGCCAGGAGCAACGGATCCGCGCATTACTCAAAGCAATATCAGAAACACCATCTGTCGGCCAGGCTATACGGTTACCGTCAGACCGCCCTTCGCGTACACCAATGCCATGAAACACCTGCTCATGCGGCTTTACGGGGTTAGGGGCAGCATTCACGATTACGAACTTGATCACCTTATACCTCTGGAACTGGGCGGTTGTCCGAACTGCGAGACCAATCTCTGGCCACAACCTAGGAACGTATTCCCAGGGGCGAGTGAGAAGGATGAGGTAGAAGACTACCTGCACCACCAAGTCTGTTCTGGCGGCCTGCCGTTAGCTGAGGCACAACGAGAAATCGCCTCCGATTGGTATGCGGTCTACACAAGAATTCACAGGCGGACGATAAGGCAGCAGCGGGGAGCGCATCAATAGCGAGGTTGCATATGTCAGCAGTAAAGCAAGTCATCGCGATCAATGAAAACGAAGTCACATCACGGGAGGGTATGCAAGCCGGGTCGGTGCCCGCGCCCGCGGAGATTGAGGGTTCAAGGTCCGAACTCGTGCGCGCGTTGCGCCGGCGCCTACCGGATGAGCGGCGGGCGCTTACTCATCACTTTTCGGTAGGCGGCCAAGAGGGATATCTCACTGTCGGAGTCTACGACGACGGTCTCCCCGGAGAAATTTTCCTCACCATGTCGAAACAGGGTTCGACCATCTCCGGGCTCATGGATTCGTTCGCAACGGCAGTGTCGCTCGCCCTCCAGCATGGTGTCTCGCTCGAAGTCTTGTGCAGCAAGTTTACCCACGTGCGCTTCGAGCCCAGCGGGTGGACGGGCAATCCCAAAATCGGCTTCGCCAAGTCCATTGTCGATTACATCTTTCGCTGGCTTGAACTGAAGTTCTTGACGGGCGAGCAGGGCGAGCTGTTTGTTCCTCCTCCGGTCGCAGTACACTCGTCCGCGGTTCCGAATGACAACGATGCGTTAGGAGCGCTTGGAGAGTTGGTTCAACTCGGAGATGCGCCTGCATGCAACATTTGCGGGGCCCTTATGGTACGCAGCGGGAACTGTTTCCGATGCATGACGTGCGGTAGCGAATGCTCATAACAAGTCGTTCACAATCAATAACATACCGCCTCTCTCTCTTCTTCTTCTTTCTGTTTCTCTATAACCCCCATAAATCGTGGCAGAATTACGCAGGTTGCGTTACACATCTTGCGTAATGGGTCTGACGCTATGAAGAACCACTTCGAATACGTTGGGATAGCCTACGACATGGGCTGTTCACACATGCTATCTGAGGATATCCAACTTCCGGTTTGCCGTCACTCGGGCGCATTCGCATAGGCCGGCGGATCCACCAGCTCTTGCGAAGGATTGGACGAAGGACGTAGTATTGCCCCGGTCGACCGCTGCTCCCCGATGACTTCAATGACAGGATCTCAGGCGATTCTCACTTGAGCTTCTCGGGCTGATGAAGTATCCTAAGGGGGGCGAACATTTGGCGAAGGTGCGATGGCAAACCAATTCGATGTTGTATTACAGCTCACATCCGGTCATCTTCCAGAATCGGATCGCGCGGTTCGCCTTCAGGAGTTCTCGCGCGAACTCGGGTGGCGACCCACCGATCGCCTCGACCTCCCCGCATTACGGGGAATTGCCAGCGCCCAATTACTTGTAGAACACGGCCTCGAAAACAGCGCCGTTGTCTCCTTCCTGCGGGCCCCAAAGCAATATTCGACTTTGTCATCTGAGGAGCGGCAATCGCTCCTGAGCGTGTCGTACAACAATCTCGTTGACTGGCATGTCGCGATCGAGGGGTCTGCAATTGACTTCGTCTATGTTCGGACTAGGGTTCCGACTTCGGTGCAACGGTACGAGTTTTCGCGTGAGAATTATGAAAGTCTCCGAAGCGAAATGTTCGAGCAGATCGTGGGCCGTCGGCCTAGTCCTAACATCCCCGCTCTCGACGATGCACTAATCAAAACCATATCGCTATGGAAGAGGAGCTTGAGCGCGGAATTGCACAATGCGGTCACCACCGCTCAACTGGCGCGCCTTTTTAATGCTCTAGTATTTGTTAGAGCCCTTGAGGATCAAAACCGACGACTGGCACCAAATGACGAAGACTTATTACTAAAGCGATGGAGACAAGAAACTGCGCCGGCGAACGTGCGTATCCTTTTAAACGATGCCCTACAAGAACTCGTGGGATCCAATATTCCAGCGTTCTTGTTTGACGCGTCAGACTTAGCCAGATTCGATCGACTTGATCGGGATGCGGTTCAAAGTTTGCTGTTAGACTTTTACGAAAACCGCTTTGCGCCTTATCGATACGACTTTGCGGTGATCTCGAAACACGCACTAAGTCGGATCTATGAGCTTTATGTTTCGTTATTGCGACAGGATGAATCGGCACAGTTGAGTCTGCTACCGCAGCTCCCATCTGAATTTTCGGATAAGTCGCAGGGCGCTGTTTACACTCCGCAATTTATTGCGCGGTTCTTTTCAAGATTTCTCCGGGAGCATATTCCTCCTTATCAGTTCAAAAGGCTTCGGACGATTGACCCTGCGTGCGGTTCTGGTATCTTCCTCAGGACTCTTCTTGAATTTCAGTGCGACCCTACCAATGACTCCTTGCGGCCAGAACTAATTGAGTCCGCCTTCTTGAACACGGTCGGCCTGGATCGTGACGCCAATGCTGTGGCAGCTACCCAGCTATCCCTCTCACTGCTCTATCTAGTTCTTACGAACCGGCTGCCGACGCATCTTTCCATCTTTCAGAAGGATTTCTTTGATCCAGTTCCACCACCGCCGCCCGCTGAGACTCCGTTTGATGCTGTCTTGATTAACCCTCCGTTTGTTTCGCTGGATGTGCAAGATGCTGCGACACGAGCGCGTTTGGCTGAATTCCTCGGTTCCCAGGGAAGTGGGCGAATCGACGTTTACCTAGCATTTCTCAAGAATGCCGTCGAACGCCTTATTCCTGGCGGCTTTGGCCTCTTTGTTCTTCCTCATAGCTTCCTGCTCAGCGATAGTGCACGAGGAATCCGCAGCTGGGTTCTTGAGCAATGCGTGATCCATTGCTTAGCGGACCTGTCGGCAATACGGGTCTTTGAAGACAGCAATGTTTACGTAATTCTCTTGATCGTGCAAAGGAAGAGCGAAAGCCTTCCCGATGTGAAAGCAACAATAGTCAAGTGCCAGGATCAGGTTGGTCGCGCACTTCAAGATGCGATCGAGGGGAAAAGAACTGAGGGCAAGTTTTATAGCATTCATGAGGTCGAGCAGTCCGAGTTCAAGCCGGAAGGCTGGCTAGTACTTGCTCCAACCGAAGCTGCCATAGACAGACGGTTAAGCAGTTTGCCCTTCCTCGAGGAGTTCTTGGAAGTGCGGCAAGGTATCATCACTGGGGCTGACGACGTTTTCATCATTGACAGCAAAGGTGTCCCGGACGACGAACCCTCTTTATTCGTTCCCTTACTGCGTGATCGCGAAATGCAACCATACACTACACCGAGGCGCACTTCGCAAAGTGTTTTCTTTCCCTATTTCGACGGCGCTAAAGTGACGGAGAAAGTGCTGCGAAGTGATTTTCCCAAAACTTGGGCGTATCTACTGAAGCATCGTGAACGTTTAGAGGGGCGCAAGGCATTGGCTCGGTACCGAAAAGCATGGTGGGAGCCGATGTGGCCACGGGAACCGAACACCCTGCTGCGGCCCAAACTGGTAGTTCCGCACTTAGTAATTATGCCCCGTTTTGCCCTCGACGGAAGGGGACGGTACGCGGTGTCGCACTCGCCATTCCTGATTGCACGTGTTCTTAGTGATGAAGAGCGCATTCTCAAGTTAATGCTCGCCGTCTTAAACTCCAGTGCCTGTTTCTGGTACATACAGACGCACTCCCATGTATATCGACACGGATACACGATGTTGGAATCAAAGACTCTAGCGAAGACCCCGGTCCCAGATATCAACCTTTGGAGCTCGGCCGACAAGAAGCGGCTACTGGGCCTTGTGGACAGGCGGCTAAAGGCGGAGGGAGCGCGGCGTGACGCTCTGAACGCGGAGATAGACGTATTCATTAGCGACGCTTATGGGTTAACAGGCAACGAACGGAAAGCATTAGGACTCGAAGAGGCTCGAATCTAACATGCGCCTTACTGAGGAGGAACTAGCACGGCGTGGCGCACGAGTCCAGGAGTTGCTCCGTCCAATTTCTCGGAGGGCAACGGGACCGGCATGGACACGGCAGTCCCTCGGAACGTCGCAGGTCATCATCGGGACACACGATGAAGCCCGTCCAAGCAGCCACTATCGAGACTGGCGCTTCACAATCGACGCCAGAAGACATCACGCGATGTATTTTGAAGCATGGCGAATGGAGGCACGGAACCGATTCGTGCTCGACAAGGCGTATCTGAACCTTTACGAGAAAAACGGGCTTGATGAAACCGAGATTGTTTGCCTGCATTGCGATCCCTCACTCCCGTCAGATGCGGATCATGCAATATATAAGCGAGGCCCACACGTCCACATGGCCATCGCCCGTTCCCCTTATGACAGTGTTCACATTGCGCTTCGAGGTCCCAACCTCGCACCCGTTCTTCAATCCATTGACGCGTTGCACGACGCGCTCGCATGGGGAGTTGAGATGATCCGCGACGAGATTCTAGTCCTTATGCGCAACTAGAGTTGAAGGAGGGGGCAGTCTGGCAAGAAGGCTTAGCCTGAACTGCACAATTGTTTGTGGCCGGATCGTCGGCTACTCGGCAGTTAGGGCGAAGTGCGGTCGGCGCAAATAGTGTCGTGAAATCCCCATTCCGTACGTAATCCGCCTTGCTCCGTCAGCCATGGCTTTGACCCCTCCACTCCAATTTCTTAAATTGTGAGCAGTGAGAAGTCCGCGCGACCTCGAGATAAATAGCCACAGCAAAAGCACTTCCGCTCTAACCCGCCAGTAGCAGCTCGTGCTGTCCAACCCAAGCGCAGCCAACACCTAGTTCGCACCTCCCGATACCACAACTGAACTGCTAGCAAAACCTCAGGTACCTGAAGGGAGGTACCTCGCCATGCCAACTGAAGACACAACGACATTTCCTTCGGGACTGGACGTAACCAAGCTCCTTTTGGAGCTTGAAGTCCCGTTTTCACCCGGCCAAGTCCGGTGGCGGGTTACCAACACAACGAACGACAAGAAGCGCGGTCAGATCGTGCCGTACGCCGATTCTCGCGCGTACACCGACAGGCTGAATGCGCTCTTCTCTCCCCAGGGCTGGACGCGGGAGTACAAGATCGAAACCATGAATAACATCACCCGGGTGAAGAAGGGCGAGAGCATCGTCTCGGGCAAGGTGATGGTCACCTGTACTGTCACCATCATCGGCCTGTGGTCGCACTCAGGAACCGGTGAAGAGTGGGCCGACGATGACAACGGCATGACTTCAGCTGACGCGCAGGCCTTCAAGCGGGCGTGTTCCTGCTTCGGTCTGGGCCGGTACTTCTACGATTTCCCCGCAATCTGGGTCGATCTGGACCAGAACCGCCAGCCGGCGAGAGCACCCATGTTGTCCGCTTGGGCTCTTCCGGAGAACTGGCGCAAAGGAATGCGGCCCCCGGGCAGGAATGGCAACGGAAAGGCAGGCGCAGGATCCCAAGAGGGGCGTCCAAACGGAGCAAGCAACGGCAACAATGGACAAGCACCCACTCGCCCAACTTCCCGCACAAATGGCAACGGCAACGGGCAAAGCCAGACCGAGAAGGCTAACGGTTCATCTGCCGCTGCCCAAGCCGACGACCTCGATGAGCGCATTCTGTGTATGGAAAAGGCTGTTGGCACGACCTTCTATCGCAGCATCCTCCGCGAGTACGGCCGCGTCAACCAGCCAAAGCTAATTCGCGACGCCAGCATCAAGCGGAAAGTTCTCCAGATGCTGGAGTCGGTCGCACGCGGGATTGATCGTCTGGAAGCAGTCACAAAGCGGCTCGATCCGAAGACTGTTGAGGCGTTGCTTACTAAGCTCCAAGCTCCTCCTCTCGGCGAGATTTCTGACCTCAAGACGCTGCAACACATTGTTTTCGGCCTCGAAGAACTAGCTGGTCCCGACCAACCGCACGCAGCCTAGTCTCTAGCTTCCCCAATATGCGGGGCGGCATGGATACATGTGACTCTCTGCTGCTGCGAAAAAACCCACCGATGGCGTTCCACACCAACCACCACCAAAAACAGAGGAGCTAACAACGTGTCGATAAAGGCAATCAAGAACATCTCCCAGGTTCGTGGCGGGTCGCAAGCTCGAATCATGTTGGCCGATGACGGGAATCAGTATGTTGTCAAGTTCCAAGGAAATCCGCAGGCCACTCGAGTACTTGCCAACGAGTATCTAGGGTGCCGACTCGCACGCATGATCGGGCTGAGCGTGCCGGAGCCGGTCATTATCCTCGTGGACGAAGAGACGATCCTTGAGCAGCAAATCACCTTCACCCTGGCTGGCAGGGTGGTTGCTCCGCACCCTGGATTTCAATTCGGCTCTTTGGTGGTGACTGATGAAGAGGTCTGGGATTGGCCGCGGCCCTCAATGTTCGGGCAAGTTCACAATCGAGGAGAGTTCGCCGGCATCCTCGCCTTCGACAAGTGGACCGGCAACGCCGATGGTCGGCAAGTCCTATTCCACAGGAAGCTGCACCAGCGAAAATTCAGAGCGACGTATATCGACTTCGGCTACTGCTTCAATGCTGGGGAGTGGAGTTTCCCCGACGCGCCTCTGCGTGGGGTGTATGCCATCAATGAGGTTTATGAGGCTATCCAATCGTGGGACGACTTTGCGCCTTGGCTTGGGCGGATCGAGCGCTTCTCCGAGACAAAACTGCAGTGCATTGCGGAGGAAATCCCTTGCGAGTGGTATGGGGAGCGCTCAGAACTGCAGCGGCTGCTGAGCTGCTTGTTGGAGCGTCGCAGCATAGTCCGCCAGCTAGTCGTAGATTTCAGGACCTCAAGCAGAAATCCTTTCCCGAATTGGACCGCGGAACGTCCGGAACCTTGCGCGACAGAAGCCAGTGGAGAACTCCAGGCCATGTAAGATCCGCCCCTTCGCAAATCCTGAATTGGTTCCACGCTTCGGAGGGAAAAATGAGAAATGCTGGCCGCATCAAACTCGGTTACTACCCGTTGCCTGTCGAGGAAGCCCGAAATATCCGCGCCTTGCTGGTGTCCTCCGCGCCCTACTCGGCGATCGATCCGTGCGTTGGCGATGGCACCGCTCTCATCGAGATCGTTCGGAACACAGGCGCTCATCTGGCCGGCATTGAGCTCGATGCGGACCGAGCAGCCGCGTCCACCCAGAATGGCGTCGCGACAGTCCACGGCAGTGCTTTTGAATGCCGGGTATTGGCCGAAACCTGTTCGCTTCTGTACCTAAATCCACCTTACGACACCGAAGTTGGACCGCACAGTAACAAGAGGATGGAACTGGTGTTCCTGGAACACTGCTATCGTTGGGTGGCCAGTGAGGGAGTGCTGGTGTTCGTTGTACCAGCTCCCGCCGTTGGAACCTGCGCACGTCTGCTGGCGAGCCAGTTTGATCGGCTCTCCGTCTTTCGACTCGAACATCCGGAGTCTGTCCGCTTCAATCAGGTCGTGGTGTTTGGCAGACGAAAGAAATCCCATCTGCGTGGCGAACCCAAGGGAGCGGATGATTTGCTCCGGATCGCATACAAGCCACATCTTCTCTCTGCCCTCACTCAGGAGATTGCGGAGCGCTATGCAATCCCGCCGTCGGCGCCCGCGACGGTCTTTTACACCGGATTGCCACTGGATGTGATTGAGGATGCAGTTCAGCGCTCTGTCGCGATGCAAAACGCTCGCGGGGTTCTGGTTCGTAAGCAGCAGAAGATGAGCGGCCGACCAGTGACGCCGTTGCATAAGGGCCACGTCGGGTTGCTGGCCTGCAGCGGGATGTTAAACGGTTTCTTCGGAGATGGCGAAACGCGGCACATCGCACACTGGCGATCAGTCAAGCATGTCGATGAGTTCAACGAGGAGGGCGAAACGGAGGGCGAGACCATCATCCGCAAACGCGAACGGTTCAGCCACGAGCTAACGCTCGCTTACGAGAGCGGCCAAATAGTGGAGCTCAAGGAGACCAAGCAGAACAAACCCTGCCGTGAAGCCGGTTAATACTCTGAAGCACCAATCGTGCAGGATTGGGTCGGGGGCTTCCCGGTTTCTGATATAAAGAGGACTCCGATGGCACTACGCTTTGAATGGGACAAACGCAAGGCAGAATGGAACCTCAGAGTACATGGCGTGTCCTTTCGCGAGGCCACCACCGTATTCGCCGACCCACTCTCGATCACGATCTCCGATCCCGATCATTCCACGACTGAAATGCGTTTCGTCGATATCGGTCTCTCACACCTCGGGCGCTTGCTCGTGGTATCGTACACGGAGCGAGGCGATCGAATCCGCCTTATTACTGCGCGATGCGCGACCCGCAATGAGCAAAGACAATATGAAGAAGCAGAGTAAGAGAAAGGCCCGTACTTCCGATCAAATGCGTCCTGAGTACGATTTCAGTAAAGGTGTGCGCGGAAAGCATGCGGCCCGCTACGCGTCCGGTACTAACGTTGTCGTCTTGGCGCCTGATGTCGCTAGCCAGTTTCGAACTGCTGACGACGTAAACGAAACGTTGCGGGCAGTTGCCAGATTGATGCAACGGCGAAGAGGCCGCGGCAAACATCAGACCGCTTAGAAACAATCAGCCGCTGCCCTTGTGCTCGGCTGGACCTCAGGCAGCTTTACTTGCAACGCGTTCCGCGGTCAGTGCATTCCAAAGAACCGTTCTCCCCTGACACTTCCTCCGCTCAGTTTCCACACTGACGAAGTTTTCTTCTCTCCTATTGACCGGCGCTTCGAACAAGCACGCTGCCGTTCTCTCCTCTCCGCCACCAAACGGAAGACCGCCAAAATTCGTTGACCCACAATGAAAACAAAGGGATACGGCTGATGAAAAACGCTCATGAGCGATTCGGAAAACTGATGTACCGACGCCAAACGGAAAAGACCTCCACGAACCTTCGCGTGTTCCTGGACGCCTTCGTAGGCGAAGATGGGGGCAAAGCCCACCTTGTATCGGTAGTGGGCGGGGACGTAGAGATTGGCGCCCTGGCTGCCGCATTCGCCAACGGAGACTCATTTACCGTGGAGAGTCCTTACGGTACTGAGAGCATTGTCTCGCTGGGCGAGAAGCCACTGTGCTTCCGAGGCTCCATCGTGGTTCATGGCCGTAAGCGGCCACTGAGGCATCTTGTGAGTTGCTCGCGGGAGTTGGCGGAAACCACTTCGGACGGGAAACTGCTCCTGATCAGCGACGACAATTCATTCATCTGGTCGTCGCTAGTGAGCCACTATGGCCTGCCCGCCACACCGGAATGGGGCTCGTGGATGATACGGCAATTGCAACAGCAGAAACGTATACAGACTCTTCCCGGGTTTGGATACGTGGGTGTGGCGGTCAAAGCCACGCGAAAGCAACTGCTGGCGCTGCTCGCAAGAGGTCTGCGGAATCGGCAGCTCCGTTTTCCAGCCCAGAACGGCCCAGTCGAATGGCCTGCCATCCAGCTCGTCAAGAAGACTGCCTGATTCCGCCGGAAGAGCCGTATCCGCTGACTGCCGCGGAGAACCGACCATTCGCGGCTGAGCTACGACCCACATTCAGAACAGTTCTGGGAGGACCTGACTTATGGCGTTGCTACATACAGGCGACCGCATTTGTGAGTCGTGCGGAGGCACAAACGGGCATCACGAGCCGGCGTGCTCCGGTGACGACTCTATTGAAGTAATCCACGTCTACTCTCGCCGACAAGCGATTGAGGACGGCATTCTGGTCGATTGCGAGCAAACTCCAATGGGTGAGATGCGCCGCCAGCTTATGAAGTGGCCGCTCGCGATGACCGCTACCGCATTTCACCGATACCTGTGGCCGATAGATGAGGAGGCGAACCTGCCAACAGACCAGAGTTTGGAAGGCCGGTTCTGGGATGTGATTTGGATGTTCCATGCCGCCGTCAAAGGGAAAGTCTCAGCCAGACGCATTGACCCGTGCAACCTGCTGTTCGACTTCTACTGCATCGTTGCTGATCCCGCACTGTGGACGAACGAGAAATTCGATCCAACCGCGAGGAGTGGACCAGCCGGGATGCGGCTCGTAACGCTGAAGGCGGTTTCTGGGCCTGGCGATGACGGCGAGCCCGTGATGACGTTCATGTTGCCGGAAGAAGATTGAAGGTGCTCGCGCCGTGAGCCACAGTGGACGAATTATCAGAGGCTGACGACGAGCATTTTCTCAAATCAGCTCTGGCGCGGCAGTTGCCGGAACGACACCAGATGCCAAGGCCCATCGGGCGTCGACGTTTCCCTGCGCAGGATGTAGAGATTGCCGTCGTCCGCGCGTACCTTGTAAAAGGCATCTTGCGGGCCGTACCACTGATCCAGCACCTCCTCGACCATGTACTGACAATCGTCAAGCCGAAATCGAACCGGCCTTTCGTCCGCCATCCGCCCAGAGTAGCAATCCACTTCCAGCTTCATCTCCTCCATTCTGACGCATAGGCGATAGACCCGCCACCCGCGCGCCTTCACACCTCCTGTCCGGAGAAATCCATGCAGAGCTTAGATACGATTCACGACTATTTGAGGTCTCACTCTGACGAGATCGGAGAACGAATTCTCTCGTCTTATCCAGCCCTGCACGGCGCCGAGGAAGCCCCTTCTCCGCTGCTTTGCCGAATGGTGCGCGTTCCATATCCGGCCCAATCCCTAGCAATCATGGGCGTGAGTAAGCGATGGCAGTTGGCGAGTAATGCCAACGTTGTCGCCGAGTGCGGTTCTGGTAAGACGCTGATTGCACTCGGAAGCATGTTGGTGCATAGCGCTGGAAGACCGTTTTCGGGCTTGGTCATGGCGCCACCGCATCTGGTCGAGAAATGGGCTCGGGAAACCTTTTTAACACTGCCACAGGTGCGAGTGTTTCTGATCGACGACATGCGCAATGGCGGAGATCCGACCCAGCCTCATGGCATCAACGAGGTCCGGCTGCGGCGAGGGGAAATCGTGCGTGAGGGCCTGCACACCTCGCTGGCTGAATTGCGGCGTCTAGGACGTAAAGGCTGGCGCAAGCTCTGTCCCGGAAACACGATCTTCTGCATTGGCCGAGAGAAGGCGAAGCTCTCCTATTTCTGGAAACATTGTTACGGCAATAGCCGTTCGGGAAGATACCTCGGGTCGCTTACGAATCCGGACACCGGTTGTCCGGTCGAGACCGACGGGGTGCGGCTGAGCGCGCTTGACTTCGAGAAGAAGCGCCTGCACGAGATCGTGGAGAGCTCGAAGGCAGGGACCACGAAATATTGCGCGCTCTGGCAGGCGGACAACAGCAAGATTGCGCGCGTGGCGCCGGCGGAATACATGGGGCGCTACATGCCGGAATGGTTTGATTACGCCATCGCGGATGAAATACACCAACTGGCCGGCGACACGGCCCAGGGCAATGCACTCGGAGTGCTCAACAGAACGGCAAGGCGTTTCCTGGGACTAACAGGAACCCTGCTTTCTGGCTATGCAGACGATCTGTTCAACACGCTCTTCCGCACCGATGCCAGGCGCATGATTGAGGACGGATACGAATGGGGCTCTGCAGGGCGGGAACGCTTCACGCGCGACTTCGGCGTGATCGAAACCATTGAACGCATTACGGTCGAGGACAACGCCTGCTCCAGGAAGACCAAGAAGACGGTCACGATCAAGCGCAAGCCCGGCGCCTCACCGCTACTGTTCGGCAAGTATCTGATGGACCACTGCGCGTTCATTGGTCTGGAGGACATCTCGGACGGGTTGCCAAGCTACCGAGAGGAGGTTGTGCCAGTGGCGATGGAAGAGCCACTGAAGGGTGCTTATGAGGAACTCGAAGAGGAGATCACTGCCTGCCTGAAGGAGCATCGAGGAAACAGCAGCGTGGCGAGCACCATGCTTAACGCTCTGCTGGCTTGGCCGGATCATCCGTATGGTTTTGGCACTCTGTACGGGTCTGAATTCGACCCAGAAACCAAGTGCCGCGTGAGCTTTGTGATCGCCGAGACCGTGAATCTAGACCGGCACCAGACCTACGCGAAAGAGCGAGCGCTGATCGAAGAAGTCAAAGCTCAGCTTGCACGTGGCCGCAAGTGCCAAGTTTATGCGGTCTACACCAACAAACACGACGTTACCGCACGGCTGGAAGAGCTGTTTCGTGCTGAGGGAATACGGGCGGCGATCCTGCGCGCCAGCGTTCCTACGCACAGGCGTGAAGCCTGGTACCGCGAGCAGTTACGTCGTGGAATCGATGTCGCGATCTGCCATCCCAAGATCGTTGAGACCGGGCTGGATCTTCTGGACTTTCCTACGATTCTGTTCCATGAAACCGGCTATTCTCTGCACACGTTGCGCCAGGCGAGCCGTCGGTCATGGCGGATCGGACAGAGACGTCCCGTGGAGGTGAAGTTCTTCGCCTACAAGGGAACGATGCAGGAAGTCTGTCTCCGGCTGATGGGTAAGAAACTCCTGGTGGCCTTGGCCATGGAGGGGAAGTTTACTTCCGAAGGTCTCCAGGCAATCGACGGAGATGACGACATGCTCACCGCGATGGCGCGGGAGCTGGTTGAGAACAAGGGGATCGGAGAATCAGCCGATAGTGTCTGGAAAAGCGTCCAGCAGCTGCGCCCGTCGATGCCGGTACCGGCAGAGGAAGGACCAGAGGACGCCTCGATTGAGCAAGCGGAAGTCGAGATCAGTGCAACCCTACCCCTGATGATCGATAGGATCCTCGGTGCTACCCTCTTGGAAGCCGCCACTGTGCAACGCCATCCGCGCAAATCTATAGCACCCGACCAATTGTCGCTGTTCTGACAACTACTCCGCGCACCCGGCGCCTGCGAAGTAAGTATCTCACTCTGTCTGAACTGTTCTGTTACCTCGTTAGCGATGCTCAAATCAGCCCGCGTCAGGCCGTACGCCTTCAACCGACCCTTAAGTGCTTAATGAAAAGGACTAGCAACCATGTCATTACCACCAGTTACCCAACTTCCGCAAACAGATCACCTCCGCATTCAAGCCCTAATCAAGTCATTGGCGAGCGGTATGATCGTGCCCATCGAACTAGCCGAGCGCGCCTACCGGCTCGGCAACGAATCCTGTCACCGGGCAATGGATGATCTAACAGAATCGCTTCCGGAAGAGCCCCTTGATCTCTCCGAAGTAGAGAGGATCACCATCAATAAGGCACTGGCGAAGTGCCGAGGAGACAAACTCCAAGCAGCCCGAATCCTCGGCATCGGCAAGACCACTTTGTATCGAACGGTCGCGGCTTACGGCATCCAGCCGGTGCATACACTCGTCTGCCCCTCATGCGGACGCAAGATCAAGTACCCGCGACGTTCGTCCCGCTGCTCGTATGAGCCCCAAGCGAATTCCCTTAGCGCGATCACGACTGAATCGCCGATCTCAGCGGGATAAAGGCAGCGTCCCGCAAACTACCACGCCAGTTGAGCCCTCTTGGTATGGGCTGTTGCACCGACCACAAGTTGCTGGGCACTAGCTGACGGCTGCCCGTCGAGAGAAACATATGGAAGAGATCACAATGCAGAATGTGCGCCTTTACTGTTCGCCCACGGTCCATCTGACGCTCGGGGAATACCGCGACACCTCTGACGCCAGGACCCGCGGCCGGCGCAAGTACGTTTTCACTGACCAGATCGATCAGCTCGTGCGGGAAATCTATCTCAAGTCTCCAGACGCGAAGACGCGCCCGGGCATCCGGCTCTTGGCCAAGAAAGTCGGCATGCCATATTGGGCACTGAAGAAGCGCGCTCGTGAGTTGGGTCTAGCCCGCACGAAAGAGCTGCCTTGGGGCGAGCCTGAGCTCGAAATATTGGCGCGCTATGCGTGGATGAGCGATGAACGCATTCGGCTCAAGCTGAAGGCCGCTGGCTACTCACGCACCGTAACCGGAATTCATCTCAAGTTGAAACGAATGCGGTTCAAGCACGACGGGAGCTTCTATTCCGCCTGTAGCCTTGCGCAAGGTCTGGGGATCGACCCTCATGCCGTAACACGCTGGATCAAAAGCGGGCATTTGAAAGCCAAGCTTCGCGGTACCGCAAGAACTGAGCAGCAGAACGGAGACAGCTACCTCATCCAAGAGAAGGACGTCCGCCGCTTCATCCTCGATCACCCCACGGACATTGATCTGCGCAAAGTGGACCAACTCTGGTTCCTCGATCTGATCACCAACGGATTAGTGCGCGCCGCCTAAGAAACATCGCCACGTAGTTGCCCTTCACGCGGACAAAGACGTCTGTTCGTGCCGGGCGCCGAACCGCCGGAAGCGGCATAACCCGTTCGGGAGAGCGGCAGGCTCAGTCGTCTGCCAGCTCTCCGGATTTCTTTTCAGGAGGAAATGCTATGCAAGAGACGAACTTGATCGAGCAGGAGCAGACAGTTGGACTTTTAACAACCCCGGCACCCGCTCCCGCACCAACGATGACGCTGTGCTCCTATGGTACAAAGCTGACCCGCGACGAACTGGCTCGGGTAGCAACGCCCATGGGGACAGCAACCCACAAACCCATTCCACATATCGCAGTCGTGGAAAAGCTGATCGAAGCACTCGGCTTTCGCCAGATCGGTGTGGTGCAGGAAGAATACGCAGTGTCAGCCGACGGGATGCGCATGTTCGGCGTGATGGACTTGAGTTCCGGCTTCGACGGCTGCCGCTTCGCCATCGGCTTGCGGAACAGCCATGACAAGAGCTTTAGGCTCAGTGTCACCATCGGCCTCAGAATCTTTGTTTGTGAGAATCTTGCGTTTCACGGGGAATACACTCCCGTGCTCGCGAAGCATTCGAAGCACTTCTCACTCGAAGACAGCCTGGCCATCGGCGTCGATCGGATGCAGAGAAACTTTGGGCCGCTGAAGCAGCAAGTCGAGGAATGGCAGGCGATGCAGTTGTCGGCGGCTTCGGCAAAGCTGCTGATCTACCAGGCGTTCATCGAGGACGAATTTGGGTTTCCGAAGCACCTGGCGCGGCGTGTGCACGAGTTGTACTTTCAGCCCGTGCACGAGGAGTTCCAGGCAAGAACCATGTGGAGTCTCTCGAATGCCTTCACCAGCGCGTTCAAGGAGCTGGACCCAATACCCCAGTACAAAGCAACGGCAAAATTGGCCGGATTTCTGCAATCGGTCCGGCCTGCGTGAACCCCAACTGAGACGCAGATGTGCGGTTCCCACCGATGCCTTGGCAAGTCTTTGTGACAACGCGGCACGAGGTGGAACCGCGCATCAGGCCCGACCTGACACACGTCAGCCAACCCAGGAGAAATCCCATGAAACTCCGCAGGAATGAATTCTGTCCGATTCACCGCTCGCTGTTCTGCTGCGGCCGTGAGCAGGCTCGAAAAGAACGCCGACTTAGGTTGGGTGTTCAGCGCATCGAGGATCCGCATCATCCTAGGGGATATCGGGAACTTCGGTCGCCAGCGGAAATGCGGAAGCTGCTGAACCGAAAGATCGTTGAGCAAGGCGGGAAATGTGGAATCTGCCACAAGGAATTCTCGGATTACAGTGACATCGTCCCGGACCACCGAGAGCCGAAGGGCATGGGAGGAGCCTGGCGAGACGATCACCCGGGCAACATCCGGGCTGCGCATTGGTGGTGCAATTCGGGAAAAGGATCAGTCCGAGAGGGTGACTGAGTCCGGCCTCTGTGTCTTAGCCGCTAGTTACGCGGTCAGAATGAGATAAATGTGTGCGGGATGTGCACAAATCGCGTGGCAACTTCACGTCTTGAAAGCATTCGAGAAGCAATCGGGTGGTCTTAAAGCCGAACTTCAAGTTCTTCTAAACTCGATAAAACACATTATCGCGTTTACCGTCACGCGACTCGGAGTCTTTTTGGGACGACTTTCAAGTACTTGGACTACTTGCTCCCTATAGTTAATCGAATGGAGGCTCCCGCTGGCGGCGTGCCAGGCGGAGCAGTAAACGCCTCATGACGCGGCAATGAGAGATGTGGCCCTTTGGGGTTCAAGCCCGCATCCGTGAGCGCCGAATGCAAGGCCGTTGCTGCGCTTCGGGTAGGAGGATTCTTAGGATCAAATTCGACGAGAATTCCTAACATTGCCGACCCGCTGGAGCAGAATGTGCCGCGCGAGGACGTACAGCACCTGGCCGGGCACGCCGACCCGCACACCACGAATCTCTACGACCGGCGCAAGCGCAAGGTCAGCAGGAATATCGTGAAGACGATTTCGGTTTGAGAGTCCGATTTGTGTAAGACGCAACCGTGCACTTTGTTTTGAGGAAGGCCGGATTTCACTGATCAGGGGTGAGCACTTGCCATGTAAGCTGAACTTCATTGCACATCCTGTCGTGGCGTACAATCGGCTGGTGACATGGGAAAATCAATTCTCTGGCGCACGCATTTCAAAAGGTTGCTGCTCTATTTTTCAGGCACCTATCTAGCGGTTCTCTCCGCGATAGTGATTCCTGCCCTTGGGATCTGGCACGCGGGTCAGAGCCAAACAAACCCACCACTTCGTCAGCACACTTTCTCTTGGCTAATCGCCGGCCTTCTTGCAGCAGTCGGCCTGATAGTCTTGCGGAACTACTTAGAGTACCGGAGGGTGATTTATGACCCGCACTGGGCTATGAATTTTCAAGACAGGTTTGATGGGATGAAGAAGAAACGATCCAGAGCTGCCAGGATTCTGCTGGAGAAGAGAGCAGAGCTTGAAAACATTGAGAATCCAGAGCTTGAAGACATTGATGATGTCTTAGATTTTCTTGAGGATGTCGGGTTGTACCAGCGTTCGGATTATGTGAGTCCAGAACTGGCCCATCATCATTTCTTCAATTGGACAAGGGGATATTGGCAAGCTGCCGGAGCTTACGTTCAGGCTTGGCGCAAGGAGGAACCGGCACGGTGGAATCACGTTGAGGAGTTGTTCGAAACCAGTTGTGACATTGAGTTGAAGGAGCACGGTGGAAAGCGTGAACAACTCCTGTTGAGCGCTGCGGACCTGGATAAATTCTTGAGGCAAGAGATTGGAGAATCGGCGGCGACGATAACGTAATGTGGGCATGATACGTCATACCGTCTCAATTGGAGGCTTGTTCCATGTGCCATTGGTGGGAAACGGCAAAGTCAGTCGGTGAGGCCTTCAAGGTATGGGCTGAGTTTGTTGCATACAGCTCTGCTGGAGCCTTTCTGATATACAAAGTTCTCTCCGGCTATTTCATTACGGATCTGTCAGTGAAGATCTCGTGCGAGCGATTCACACAAAAGCCAGGCACTGATTACGTTGCAGTGACAGCAATCCTGAAAAAGGGAGATAAGGGTACTATCCGCATCCACGATGCAAAAGTACGGATAACGAATAGCGACGGTAAGGTCGTGGATGAGCAGCAAATGACAGGAGTTGATCGGTTGAGTTTTACAACGGATCGGGACGATCGAAAAAGGATCAATTTTGATCGCCTTGCAGAGAAGAAGTGGTTAAGTTTGCCACCAGGCGACGAAACGCAATTTGCGGGGCTATGCAGTGCGCCTCAAACGTTCCCTGGTCTGGTGGAGGTCGTCGTTCTCGGACGCAAGCTCTGGGGTGGTAAGGTCGCTCAGTGGAGAGCTTCCGCCGTCTCTTTTCCGAGAGTGATTGATACTCTTTAGCTGTTAAAGAGGCGACTGGTGTAATCTTCAGCGCTATTTTGGCCCAAATCTTCAGGAATACATTGCACGGTGACAGTCTGGCACCAGCCAGCACAATCCGTGTCAACCGCAACATCGTCCAGAATACGGTCGCGAGACTCGCATCCATGTGGAAGTGAACGGCTTGTGCGTGCACTCGATGCGCGCGACGGCGGCAACGAATGCGCTGTCACATGAGGCGCACATCGCCAGAGCACGCGAACGTCTCGACTACCCGCCTCTACGACCGGCGCAAGAGCAAGCCGGAGGACAGCCCGACATTTCATGTTAAATATTGAAGGGGAATTCATTGAGCGAGTGGACGCCATATCGGATCGGGATTCCGAAAGGGGCGTCGCCGTCGTCGGACGATGGTCGGCGGCTGGAAACCGTTTACCACGTTGTACACCTGCCCACGGCGCGTCGTATTCTCGAAGACGGTCACTTGCGCAGCGGGCTTATCTACGACGAGAGCCGCCTTAGGAGATCGAGAATATGCGTGACTTGGCTATCGGCAAATACTTGGGCGGTCGGGTCGATTTACGGTAATGTACAGTTCGCTTTTCCATGGAGCAAGCAAATCCACAAGCGGCGCTGCTATTGGGTCGAGGTCATGACGGGCTACAATCCTCACGCCTACCGGATTCTCCTGACCGACCGCGACCTGTCAGAATCGAAGCACGTACGGGAATATGATCCAGCATCGGACAGAGGTCCGCTTCGAGAGCGGGACGGCGCGTGGTATTGGAACGACCGATACACCTCCGAGTTCTTGGTCGAAAGCGACATTAGCCTGGAGGACTGCACTGGCTTGGAATTTATCAGCCACCACTCGCAAATCTGCAGGCTCAACGGCTCGAACTGCCCCGATTTCGACACGACGGCTGAAAAAGTAGGCGGCGGAGTGATGGCCTTTCTCCTTGGCAACGGCCTGCACAGCTTTGACGACGTTCTGACCCAGGGTTCTCGGCGCCGTGCCGACCGCCTCCTGAGTAGAGCCGTGGACATGGGAATTAGCGGCATATGGCGCACCCTCGGAAGAAGGAAAGAACTTTTTGGGGGCGCCATCAAGTCGAAGTCCTCGCGGAAGGCCGTGCTGCGCGGTGCCCTTGCGCTGTACGGTCACGGGAAGACCTCTGCAGCACGCGAGCTTGTCGCGCTTCTGAGTTCACAAGGCACCTTCGAGAAGGCGCTGGAGGAAGTGGTTAATGAGCACTTTGAAATCGCTGGCTGGACGCTTCCCGATTAGAGATGGGCGGCAATGACGGCCCGCACCTGATAAACGGGATTATCACGTACTGAACCCGATGCCAAGGGGATGCCGAGGCGCAATTGGAAAGTCGATACTGGTGATGCTGGCTTGCAACGTTTGTGATCGGTGATCTACGAGAACCACTTCTTGGTGGCCTGCCAGATGCGCTTCGCCGTACTGCGTCCCGTTTTGCCGGTATTTTCCTTAGTCGTTCTATGGGCCATCCTATCGGCCGCGCCAAAGTAGTCTTCCTTGGCATGGCTGTCATGAAGCCGGCCGCGCTCGATCTGTTCGCGCGACCATTGGGGAGCCCATTCCACGCGGTTGTTTCGTATCCAGTAGTGGGACTGGCACGGAAAACTCCAGTTACCGATGGAGGGGTGCAGCGAAACCGTCTTGCCGTCAAAGATGAGCTTCCAGTCCGTGGGCCGGATCGGGGTTACAACCTTGTTACCGCAGCCGCAGCAGCATACATGTGAAGCCGTTGCGAAACGTATCGAGATGTAAAGGGTCCCCCGCTCCGGCTCATCCGGAATGAACTCGACGAATTCATGTTTGAGAACGACTCCGGGTTTCATTGTGGCCGGTCCTCATTCAGGAGCAGGTTGGTGTCGATGCTGAACTGGCTGTGGTGCTCGGACTTGAGGTCGCGGTAAAAGCCAAAAAGCTTCTTCCACTTGATGACCGCCAAGGCGGCGTTCAGCGCGTTGAGGTCCGCGATCTGGATGTTGCGGTTGTAGTCATCGTCGCCTGGAGTGTCCTCGAAGGACACCCTGCTGCGGAAATGGTCGCGCTTCTGCGGCGTGCTCGTCGTCATTCTCACTATCCCGCCCAAGGTGTTGTCGTCTAGCTGGACGCCCATACCCGCGTCGACGAACGGGATATTAAACTCTTCAAGCTTCTCGACAATCAGTTTCTTTGGGCCGCCCTTGTCCAGGCACAGGAAAACAAAATCCATGCCGCGCAGCTCCTCGACATTGCTGGCGTCCAGATAGACCGGATGATCCACGATACCGCGGTGCATTTTCGCGTAAAGATTCTTGAAATACGTCACCTTGGGCTGCCTGGCTCTCAGTTCGTCGCCCGACGGCGCGCCCGGCGAGCGGAACGCGTTGTGCTGGTAGAAGGTGTCCCCATCATAGAGGTGAATCTCCTTCACCGGCGTTTTCGCCGTCAAGTCCAGCACGTAGGAGCCGGTGCCGCCCAGGCCGAGGATGGCGATCTTCCGGAGAGCCAGTTTCTTCGTGACTTCGACGATTTCTGCCCGGCTGGAGGCGGTATCGGTGTAATTAAATGGTTCATCACTGTCGGCCTCGGCGGCGACCACGGGGTAGGTCTTTGCCGTGATGGTCGGATCGATTCTCTGCGCCGGACCGGAAAGGATGGCGACATAGGTCGTCACTTGGGCGTAGTAGTCCGGGTAAGAATCCGCCGGCTTGGGCTTGGCCGAAAAGGAATGGTTGACAGGCACGCCTGCGGCGAGTGAATGCGCGTTGCTGCCGTGTTTTATCTTCGCGATTTCCGAGCCGTCCTCGTTACACGGATGGTCCCCGGAGAAGTAGGCGACGTGCGTGTCAGGCCGACCCGTCTGGTCATCCGCGAGTACGAGCTTGATGACCAGAATCCCGCGCTTCACTTCCTTGCGGGAATTCACATAAGGAACGTCCTTCACCAGCAAGCAGCCGGAGCGGATTTCCAGGTCATACCCTTCATCGCGCAGCTTCTTCAGGTCCGGGCTACGATTTATCGGTCGCTGTGACATTGAAAATCATCCCGTTCTTCACCTTGACACTTTGGCCTTGCTTGAGCGAGCCCTGCGGATTAATGCACGGGCCGTCCTCGTAGGAGACGGTGTAGAGGATGTTCGTGCCGGTCGGCGGCGTCGGGAAAGCCAGCTTGACGATCTCGTCGAACGTCACCGTGCGGGTCGTGACCACCTTCTTTTGGCCGTTCACGATGATGGTGTATTTGCGGGGCTGCGCCGGACCGCTGTGGAAATGCTCGTCCTCCCGAAGGTGAATAGGTTCGCCGTCGTTTTCCACGATCGGATCTTCATTGTCACCCCGGACTTCACGAAAGAGGTCGTAGCCGGGCTGGACGTGGGCCAGCTTGTAGAGAGCCTCGCCTGTGCTCGGATTCGGCGACTCGTAAGGTTTCTGGTCGATGTGAATTCTGACGCGATGCTTGCGCTCGTGATTTTCCATTGTTCTCTCCATTGGTTAGACAGTGCATTGGTTCAGGGACAGCAGGTTATCGTTCCAATCGCCATCTGCGTGCGTCCTGAGGTATGGTGGGCGGCCCGCAGGCCGAACCACTCCGACATCGGAGCGCTTACCGATATAGGGATCGATGACAAAGAACGTGTTGGTCCCTGCCTCAATGCTTCTGATGACCTCATCACGTGTCCACTTCCATCCGGCTTGGGGGTTTCCGAGGTGGGTGATGTGCTCGTGCGGGCTCTGGGGATGTGGCTTCGTGATACATGTCACTCGAACGTCAGCCATCGGTCTGGTTTCCTTTCTTTAGGTCTTGAATTCTGCGTTCGCGTCAACTAAAGTGTGACGAGAGCGTATACAACTGGGTGCAAGAAAAAGCGCCTCGCTGGCGCTACTCTAACGTCACTACTTTAGTATACGCTTTCGTCTACAGGGATGTCAAGCATGTCTGCCAAGTTTCCCGACCGGCTGCGGTCGGCTCGTCAGCTGCGCAATCTGAGCCAGTCAGAATTGGCTGAGAAAGCCAAACTGCAGCCGTCCGCTGTCTCACATTTTGAAACGGGGCGCCGTGCGCCCTCGTTTGACAATCTCAAGGCTCTCTCCGAGGCGCTTCAGGTTACTACCGACTACCTCCTGGGGCGCGTGGATGAGCCGGGCATGATGGGCGTCTCGACGGACAAACTTTTTCGTCATGCCGAAAATATGTCCAGCGACGATCTGGATATGCTCACAAAATTTGCTGAAATGCTCGCAAAGAAAGCCGCAGAGAAGAAAAAGGAATAGGGTGTGTTACGACGCGATGATGGGTTCGGCGCTGAATTGCAGGCGCACGAAGTTCTAAACAAGCTGCAAATTTCCTCTCTGCCGGTGGACCCCTTTGCTGTGGCCAACGGCCGCAACATCGCGCATCAGGAAAAGCCGAGCCTGGCTCCCGGAATTTCGGGTTGCTTAATGAAAGTCGGGGATACCTTCGGCATTTTATACAGCTCCCGGTTCGCCAGCGAGGGATTCAAGAGATTCAACGTCGCCCACGAGCTTGGTCACTATTTCTTGGCAGGACATATTGAAGCGCTGTTCGGCGCGGGGCAGCAGTTTCATCAATCCGAGAGCGGGTTCACTTCGGATGATAAATACGAACGGGAAGCCGACAGCTTTGCGGCCGGACTTTTGATGCCGAAACTGTTGTTCAAGGCGGCCTGCGACAGGAGCGGCCAAGGATTAATGGCAATTGAAACGCTTGCCGACTTGTGCGTCACCTCACTCACCGCAACTGCGATCCGGTTTGCGAAGCTTTGTGACGAGCCGGTGGCCGTCATTTGCTCGGTCGGAAATCGCGTCCAGTTCGCCTTCATGTCGAAGCCATTGCAAGACCTGCGCGGACTGACATGGATTCGCAAAGGTTCCGGGCTCCCCTTCGGAACCGCAACGGCAAATTTTAATAAGGACGAGGACAACATTCGGAAGGGGAAGCGGGTAGTTTCAACGTCGACGCTGGACACCTGGTTTGACGGCGGTAGTACCGCAGAACTCAACGAAGAGATTGTCGGGCTTGGCGACTATGGCAAAACGCTCACAGTGCTGTGGGCTGACTCACTGCCCGAGCCAGACGAAGTAGAGGAGAGCGAAGAGAGCCAGGATGAGAACCTTATGCCTTCACAGCGATGGCGTGAGCGTGGGTAAAGGGTATTCCGGTGAAGGTGAACGCCGATTCCGGAGGAAGCCGAACGGCATTCAGGAGCGAAGGTGAACAGCAGTCGGAATACCCAAGCAAGACGGAAAATGCGCAATCTGTCACGAGTCGTTTACCGATTACAACATTAAACGAGATTGTGCCCGACCATATCGAACCCAAAGGGAGGGGCGTGGCGAGACGACCACCCCGAAAACATCCAGGCAGCGCACGGCCGATGCAATACACAAAAAGGGTCGAAGAGGTTGCGTCCGAGTGATTTGGCCTAATGGTTACGAGAAAGTGGGCCGCTGGGAGCGTCAGCGGCCCAGAAGCTATGCTGGTGTCTAAGCATCAGAAGCCAATGCGTAATTTGTGGCCTCTGGAGCAGATGCCAATGGTGCGCTTCCTGTGTGCAGTGCGAGTGTGGACCTTTCGTGCGACCGGCTCACGGAAGATGGTGAATTTGTTTGAACCACAGCTGCACGCAAATTGGGATTTCATCCATCGCGGGTAATACTTCCTTTTGCGGTTGCTCTTACGTTTTGCTATCTTGCTATTACTCATATCTCTTTCTCCTTTTTTGGGGTAAAAAAAAACCGACTGAAGGCCGGGCTTGGTTTAGTTGTTTAGAAAATGAAAAAGCCGGCTGAAAGCCGGCCTTCATGCGATTGGACATTCGGGGCCCCACGCCAAATGAAGTTCTCGGCGCAGTATCTGGATACAGCTTCGCCCTTTGATAATTATATATTCTTTTCGAGATTGGACCACACAGAAAATTTGAGCGGATTTCGGTAGTCAGTCTTTCAGGCCGAGCACCTTGCGGATGGCGGTGCGGAACTTCCTCTGATTCCCGGTCCCGGGAAACCGAATGCTCACTCCATCGTTGAGGACTTTGAACCCAGCGATGTTTAGCTTTGGTTCGAGTGCGGCGCAGACATTGGCTTTCACGAGAACGATCGCCGTTTCTGGGCCAGCATGCTTCCGCAGATCTTCTACGAGGAGCGGAAAATCGCGATCAATGATTGCATCCGCCTCCTTGTCATCGAGGTTGTTCACAGGGGTGTATGTTGCGTCGATGACGAGATAGCCGAGGGCTGCGAATTCCCTCAGTCCTTCGTCCTTCGTGTTTGGCGTGATCTCGAGAACATCTTTCATCATTGCCTTGAAGAGCGGCTCCGTCGTTTTGCCGTCGGGATTGTAGAAGTACAGTCCCGAGGCCGGCGGAGATTCCAAGATGAAGATGATCTTCGGGTTCTCCGGAGTGAAGCCGTCGCGAAATTGGAGGTAGTCGGATTTGGTCATTATTCCAGTTGCGCGGCGTGGGACATAGCCAGTCCCGCTACTTCGAGAGCTTAATGATAGCGGCCTGAAGAACCTGCCAGCAGATTCTTGCCGTATGCTCGTCCGGATAGAAATTGGACGACATCTGCTGATACGGATGTATATAGTTTCTGAAATCTCGGAGCGCGTGGCTGAACTTCTTCACGTCCTCCCCGACCAAACTTAGATCACGAGCGACGTTGATGAAATCATTCAACGTCCAGTCCTGAAACTGCTTCACTTTCCCTGACTTGTCTCTCGGGCTGACAGCAGACTGATTGAACTCTCTTGCCTTGGTGCATGCAATTCCGAGCAGTACGCCCTCGAGTGTGCTTCCACAAAGGAAAATGACCGCTAAGGGTGTTCGTGCCGTTAGTCCTCTCCTGATCTCATCTATTCTTTGTTTCAGTATCCCGCAGATGACCGGATCTAGGCCAAGCTTCTCGATAGAAAGATCCCCGAACTCCTTGGAGATGAACTCATCCTCAGTTGGTACCGGAGCTGCTGACGGCTTGCCTCCACACAGTCGAGTAGCTATGTCTCGCCCACGCCGCATTAATTCCGGAGGAAAGTCTTCCTTCTTCAGGTATCCCAGTAGGATCTGGTGCTCTATGAAATCGATCAGCTTATTTGTGGACTTCCCAACGAGCGCATTGCTCGCGGTTTGCCAAAATCCTCTCAGGCGGTTGGCTTTTGATCCGCTCGCGTAGTTATACTTCGGGTCGCAGATGTCTACCCCAACATCGTCTCTGAAGAATTCCCCGAATGTTCGATCCGAGAAGTTGAGAACATAACCGCCGCCCATCTGAAAGAGCTTCTCCAAAACTTGCTTCTCGTTGGTGTTTAGGGTTGCCATAGCCTTTTAGCAGACTGACTGTCTTGGCCCACAATCCGCAGGCGTTCGCTCTCTCCAGAGCGCTATCTCAAACTGTTCTGGCTGTTTCAGATCCACGCGAGGAACGATCACAAAGAGTCGATACAGTATAGCCAAACGAGTCCCAGATATCGCATTCTATTCTCGATCACGACCTCCATGTCGTCGGCATGACCGTGCTGGAGCGACTAAATAGCCCGAACGAAGAAACTTTCATCGAGAAGAGCATCGAAGAATCGGCAAACTCGCTCGGCGAGAGCACCCGATTGGACTAGCAGCCCGACTTCAATGTTTCGTTCCTGGGCGGCCTCGGTGAAGTTGGCTGATGATACGAACACGTGCTTGCCGTCTACCACGATGCACTTAGCGTGCAGTGATCCCGGTTTCCCACCCTGGGTTATCAGATGGCCACAACAGTAAACATTCGGGAGCGGCATACCGCTAGGCCACTCCGATCTCTTGAAGTGTTGTACGAATCTGGCGATCAAGGCATCGGCCGATGACGTATCACCTTGTATCCTCGGCACGTCCAAGAACATTCGAACTTCAAGCTCGGGACGCTGCATCATGCGGTTCCCAAGTGCGCGAAATACTTTCTGCCCCTGGTACACGGAGTAACCTGCGATCAAGACGGAATGTTCTGCGCCTCGGAACAATTCGCTCACTACTACTGCGGTGCTGCGATTTGCAACGCCACCGGCCTCTGGCCCAGTCGTCACGAGATCCACGAAATCTTCAAGCAGGGGCCGGCTGCTGAGCGCATCGGCGGTTAGTTCAAGGCAAACAGATAGCGCTTCTGATGACATCCCAGATGCGGAAAGGAGTGCGAGTTTCCTCGACACGGATTCTGCAGCATCTTCCCCAACAAACCGTTGGAGGCTTAGCGCCGAGTATGGAGCTAACACGCGCCCCGTGCGCACCGAAGTTGCAAGCGCACGCAGTTCAGACGGCGCCAACGACAGAAGCAGATCCTTCACTTGTCATAATCTCCGAGAAGAACTGTCCCCCAACGTCTTGTACAGTTGGAACGACCAGTGCGCGATCAAGAAAATCGTTCTGCTGCTCACAACTGGTCTCCGAGATGAGAAGGCATCCGTGACAGGCGGCGCCATGAAGGAATCTTCTCTCATGCCGACTCGCTGGATCGTGTTGGGCGCACACCGGGTCGTTTGAGCAGAGCATTCCTAAATCTAACGCAGTCTTTATGGCCTCGTGGATTCTGCGTCCCACCTGCACAAGTCCTCCCAGCGTTCCCTCAGCATCGGACGTTCCCGTGTAAAGCAACACTCCGTACCCGACATTCGGGATCGCGTACACGCGTTCTCGAATCGAACTAGCTGGATACCCGCAGCTTAAAGAGAGCGCCGTGATTAAAAGATGTGAAAATGAGTGAAGCATCAAGTAAGCCGCTCCGGGGAATTCTCGAGTTGTTCCCTGATGTTCCTTTCTCCATTCAGCGAATCCCATACCCAGTTTCGTAGAACGCGCCTGCACTTCAGGTCGTTGAAGCCAGTCTGAGATCGCCTTACTTCTGAACTGAAGGAAGATCCCTTCGCCCTTGTTCTCGAATGCCGGGAGCCAGCTCACCTCGCGAGCTATGGATGCGCGGCGTACACCGATGTCCAGCTCACCCTCGATGTCTGGTGCAGCAGCCTCAAATCTGGTAAAGGCGACCTGCGCAACAACCTCGCGAAGCCGGTGAACGAGCACAACTCGTTCAATTTGCTCCATCCACGGGCGGTCCCACACAGCACGAGGTAATGCTCGTGCGTAGAAAATCCCTTCGGGCCGATCTTCACCAACCTCGTCTTTGGAAGCGATCAGAGTCTCGAGTTCAGCGATTTTCACCGGCTTGTCAGCTTTCATGCCTCCAAATCGCCGCACCTGGATTTCAATGAAGGCTTCGTCGTCCGAAATACCCTCAAGTCCGGCTTTCACAGCCGCCTTCTTGCGCTCATACTTTAGGTCGTCGATCGTTTCCACTGCCTCGACATACGACCACACCGCGTCAATCGCTTGCCTAACGGTGTCCCCTCTCTCCGGAAGAGATATCACGCTCATCGTCTGAGGAAAGTACGCGTTAGATGCCGAGCGAATCAGCAGCCTGTTTGGTTCGCCGCAGGTTTCTTTGGTGTATGGACCCAGCCAGATTCGGGAGCCATCACACGATCCGAGCGCCCGATTGGCTAGAATCGCTGCCTGCGCCATGCTGCGCTCGGCCTTGCCGCACTCGCAGCGAATCCATACTTCGGTCAGATCGCCGCTGGTTCCCCGCTCGTCGATCAACAGTTGGCGCCCTTGCTTCGCGCAGTCGGATGGGCCATTGTGAGCAAAGGCATACCAGTCGATGTCGGCAATGTGACCGGCCCGGCATGCACGAACGAATCGAACTGGTACGACGACCTTCTTCTTCTTGTCGCGATCGATGTACTTGCCCTTCGTTAGTGCCTTTCGGTGCACAAGGAGTCGCGTCCGAACTGCGGGGCCTTTCGACTCCTCCAGACCTTGCGTGATGAACCACTCCGGAAATTGAAAGCCGGTGATGAAAATCGTCGCGACGCTCGGATCGTCATTCGCCGGCGGCGGCGTGCGAAGCTCGACAGAATTGACGCCGAGCACGGCTGCAAGTTTCCGAGCTAGTCTCGGTTCCGAGATGGTCTCACCGCCAGCCGACCAGAACTCCAAGCCCGAAACGAGAACAGAGTAGTTTGGCAGGTCAACCATCGAACCGGGGCCGAACGTCGTAACGAGCTGGCTTTGCCGGATTTCGCCGTGTGGCTTCTTCGCCTGGTTCATACCTTCTCCTCCTCGAGTTCCTCGTCCGCCAAGGTCTTCACAAAGAGGTTTACATCCGGCTCGACGTCACGAAGTGACCGATTTGCCCTGAACTTCATCTGCCACTTATCCGGCGGAAGATTCTTCACTTCGGGACTCAGGAAGTCATATAACAATTGCTTTGCGCCACCCGCCTCGATCGGGTTGTACTGAAGCCCTGTGCCCACGTTCTGGTAGTCCTGTGCCACCTTTGCCCAGTCATCAAGCAGGTCCCTCGCTCGCTCCTGTACCCGCAGCCGCAAGCGCTCTTTCTCCTCCTGCGGAAGGTCCTTGACGTGAGTGAACGCCCGATCTGCGAGAGCCTGCACGACCGCCTCGAGCGTCAGGCGCTCTTTGAGGATTTGCATGGCTCCAAGCGGTGGATTCATCGCCTTGTAGCCCTGCCGGGATAGACCAACCAACGTGGCTGCGAGGCCCTTATCGAGAGCACGCGGCGAAAATGGAGTAACGCTTGTTGCCTCGACGCTGCGGTAGAAAGTCTGGTGATAGTAGCTGAAGCGCTCAAAATGTGATCGATCTCGGGGTTTGTGCACGTTAAAGATCGTGACCACCAAACCCGGCCGTTCGATGTCGCGGCCCACTCGGCTTGTTGCTTGAATATATTCAGCACTCGCTTTCGGTTGGCCGAACACGACCATTAGTCCAAGGCGGATGATGTCGAGGCCAACCGAGATCATGTTCGTCGCAATCGCGACGTCGACTCGGTTTTCGTCAGAGAACAGGAGTGCCAACCGGCGTTTCGAATCAGCTACCTCCGCAGTACTTACACGACTGGTCAGTTCGACTGGTTCGTAGCTGATCTTTCGGTCCTCGAACAGCCCTTCCGTTTCTCCAATGCGTTTGCGACTCGAGTAGCCAGCCAACCGGTTGCGAACTTCGTCTTCAATTACTCGCCGCGCTCCCCCAAGCTCGCGCAGGCTGTTAAAGTAGCCAACCAGCGTCATGTAAGGATCGACCGGGCTCGACTTCTCTCCCTTCTTCTTCAGCCGGTTGTGCCACAACTGCCCTGAACCGAGCAGGGCCAGGTACACGCGCAGCATCGCGACCTTTGGGCTGCGGCCCTGCGCTGCGACTCCGACATAAAGCCGCGCATTAGCTTCTGAGGGCGGAAGCGTCTTCGCAAAGAAAGAATCGCGGCGGTCTGGTCCGGGTGAAGGGAAGATGTCCACCGTCGGGCGATTGAACAGAGCGCGTATCTGCGTGTCGGCTCGTCGTACCGTCGCCGTGGAGGCGATGATCTTCGGGCGAATCTTCTTCCCGTCCTTCTCCATGGTGCAGAGTTCGTCGAGCGCAGTCTCGTACAAGCCAACCATCGTGCCCAACGGACCGGATATAAGGTGCAATTCGTCCTGGATGATGAGATCCGGCGGCAACAGCCGACCAACAGGCAGTTTCGAACCGTGCATCGGATCGCAAGGTCCATAGAATCCGTTCTTGTCATGCCGTTCAACTCTACCGAAGAAGGTTCCAACAAGACCTGTCCAAGGCAGTGCAGCAAATTTGTCCACTGTCGCGATCATGAAGCATGGCAACCGCCGGTAAATCGGTTCATCAACGGCGATTATCGGCAGGGATGAATTGCCGGAGAACGCACAACCCGGTTTGACACACTTCACCAACAGGTCAATCGGCGTATCCGGGTTTGGAGCTAGCCGGAATGAGTTGCGTGAGAATTTCGTGTCACACCATGGACATTCTTCGAGCGGGATCGGTGACGGGTTCCTGTCGCTGTCCCAGAACCTACGGGTGCGTGCGCGTGCCGTATTGGGGTCGTTATCACCCTTGCTGCCCATGCGATTCGGTGTAGCAGCACGACCGACCCACAGTCCAATCTCAAACGGCCATTCGCCGAACTTCTCCACGTCATTCCGCCGCACGAGCTCAAGTGCACAGATCAACGTCGCTGCGCGTCCCAACTGATCAAGCGTCAGAAGGCGGAGAGTGTAGCGCATCAGAACGCTGAGGCCAGCCGACTGGATACCGGGATTCCGAAAACGCCTTAGGAGGAGCGTAAATGCTGCGAGACCGAGATAAGCTTCCGTCTTACCGCCCCCAGTTGGGAAGAACAAAAGATCCACAGTCCGGCGATCATCGTCGGTTGGGTTCGCGATGCCCTTCAGGTTCATCAGGATGAACGCCAATTGGAATGGGCGCCAGGTTGGTTTTACTTCTTCCGGCGGCTTCTGTTGCATCACACCCTGGCGTTGGCGAGCCGCGTCTGCCATACACTTGTTGGCGATACGGAATGCATCAAGACACTGTGGATCGGCGAGCACGTCGATACCAGTCTGAATGCGATTCGCCGCAAAGTTTGCCCGGTTGAGCAGCTCCTCGCCCGTTTCCTTGCGTTTCGGTGGCGAGGCGGGCACTTTTGTGGCTTGTGCTGCGATCCAACCGCGATAGGCTGTGACCAGCGGGGTGAGCTTCGCGCTAGCGTCTGCCGCGTCTTTCAGCGCTGCGAGATTGTCCATACTCAGATCGACATCCATCTTCGCTGGCTCGACCCGCTCCACCTCGGCTTGCGGAATCCAGCAAGTGCGAACCACATTGCAGCACTTGTGTCCTTCGAGCACAGCATCGGTCGCGACGTTATGGCCGACAGAGTATTCGCCGGTGTCGCGGTACTGGAGGTCGGCTACACGCTCGTCCCACTCTCCGCTGGCCAGGCTGCGCAGGTCCGGACGCGGCAGGAACTCCGTGTCGCCATTGATGTCAAGCTGGACCTGAAAAGCAAATGCTTCGTCTTTTCTTTCATCGGGCTTAGGCGTTCGCCGATTCACCAGGAAAACTGAGACCGTCCGCGCATCGGGTGGCACACCTGAATCGGCCGCTAGCATCCCAACTGGGCGCGCGAGGTAGGCGATCTTCAACCCGTCGCTATTCGGGACATCCCTCTCGACGGGCTTTGCGTAAGCCTTCGTCAGCTCGATCACGATAGGCTCTTCGCGAGCCGTGCGCTCCCACTCGACGGGAGAGTCCTTTCGGAGGTGATAATCGCCCCACGTGGCACGAACCTTTAGGGTCTTCGCCGAGGCCGGCACAAGAATGCTGGTACCAATCGAAGATGGGAAATAACGCGCACGCGCGGCCGGGCGCTCGGGCTGGTCGTCGTCATCCACTCCACCCATTTCGCCCGCTTCGTCCAGGTCGTCGTTGGCGGTTTCGTCGCTCTTGTCTTCCGGGGCGGCGTCGAGCGGGACGAGGAAACCAGTCAGATACCATCGTGAGGGTGACTGCGGCAGAACTTCTTTAGCCTCGCCGAGAGTGTCCGAAGGACCGACCAAGTCCAGGCGTAGAGCATCGACCAGCTTGCTGCGGACTTCTACCGGCTTCATTTCATCGGGCACGGTTTATGCCTCTCCGAGATTCATACTGATTTGATCGGATGCGGAGCCTTGCTCAGTTCTCTTCGCCTTCGGTTTCTTGCTGTTCGTCTTCTCAAGTGTCGCGTCAGGCAAGGGCGCATGATCGTCCGGAACAACTTGTCCTTCCTCAAGCGCTCGCTGACGGTTGAGTTCAAGCAGAAGCGCGATGATTTCTTCTCGAGATTCTTCGATCCACCGACATCGCCATGGCTTCTTTCGGCGATTGTTTGCAGTTTCGCCGCCATCCCCCTCGTCTTCGTAAGTCAACGAGAATACCGTCTGCTGCCGCAGGCTCGCCCACCCGTAAGCCTTCAGAACAGCTGCATCCATGGCAGCGTGGAGCTCCCGCTGGCGCGCGATTGCAGAATCGGTCTCCTCCGGATTATGGAACTGGTTGTAAAGCTCAGTTAGGCCTAGGTTTCTTTCTAGCATCAGAGCGCTGCGGAACTCGTAATACTCGCGACCAGCAGACTCCAACTCTGCATTGCTTGCCCAGCAGGACGGAAAAGGGAACGTCTCGAAGCAATCAGTGTTGTTGTAGATGAGCCTATCTTCCAAAGTCGATCCGAAAAACCGCGCCCATTCCTCGTGGACACGAGATTGCATGATCGCAAACGCGGCCCAAGAGGAAAGAGCAACGACGGTGAGTCGATCAGAGAAAACACGGTCAGTGGGCTGAAAAGCCCAAGCTGCACATTCCGTTACACGCGAGATCACAAGAACTCGGTCGAGAGACTTGATCGCAGAATACAGCTCTGGGCGAACGCGCCAAAAATGCCACCACGGCCAAGCCGCGACGTCTTTAGCTTTCTTCTGTCTCTCTGGTTTGACCTTGTTTTCCAGTATCTGCATGAGCATGGGCCATCTTCGTGCCTCGCCCTCGGACATTTGGTCGAAGTTGATGACATACCGGGAATGAGAGAGTGTTGGACTTTCGTTAATCTCTTCGCCGCCGATAAATGGGAAGATTCGCTCGGCATTTCGGGGCTCGACGTCCACCAAACGCTTCATCTCCGATAATGGCGTGCAATTCGGTGAATCATCAAAAACAAAACCCATCCCTAACACGTAGCTCCCTATGAAACTCTTTGCTGTATTTTGCCGTAGGAGATATGGGTTTTCATTCCCTCCCCTACGGAAGAGAAATGACGTGATATGGTCGACCGCTCGGCCGTCAAGCCTACAAGAAGACGGACGGACTTCTTTCGCTACATGAACAACACTGACCACGACGGCCGCGGTTCCCGGCCATTTCATGCGTTTCTTAGCCCCGAAAATTACCCCTCCGTGTTTGCATATCCAAGTAAGCCCCCCGCTTCTCGTGTCGCCTTGAGAGATTGTGTTTGTTGCTATGAGCCCAAATGTTCCCGCGATCCTCAACAAATCATATGCACGTCTGAAGAAGTAGGCGACTAGGTCCATTCGATTGCCGGTCTCCGTGAAATATTCGTTGAGGTAAGCCAGATACGAAACACCAAGTACAGTAGATATCCGAGTACCACCGAGGAATGGCGGGTTGCCCACAATTACGTCGAACCCCGGTGTGTGTTTCATCGTGTGATCGGTTGCAAAAACCTCAGGAAACTCAAGCTCCCAATGAAAGGGCGACACGCCCCTGCCGCTTCGCCGTAAATTCGTGACGGCCCGCTCAATCCTGTTGATGGCTGCGATGTCCGTGACATCTTTGAACACTCGCTCGATATCGGCGCGAAGTGCCAACCGTGCGCTCTCTCTTGTGCGCGGCTTATCAGCGGAAAAGAAGGCGGCCAGAGTGGAGTCTCCAATCTCGCGAGCAAATTCCAAGGACTCGTCTGCTCCCTGCAGCTTCTGCTTCAACGTGCCGTACGGAACTTCGTCGCGCGCTGAAAGGATTTGAGTACGATACTCTGTTACCCGCTTTATGTCCTTCCGAAGGGCTTCTTCCAAGAAACTTTGCTGTATCCCGGGTTGCCAATCGAACGTGGCGATCTGTTGCCGCGTAAGGCCAACCAGAGAATCGCCGCACCGCAGCGAGTGATCGAGAAAGGTAAATTGATGATTCTTGGCGAGCGTCGCCAGCCATAATGAGAGCTTCGCAAGGTCCACCGCCATCGGGTTCTTATCTACACCGTATAGGCACCGCTGCGCGACCATGCGTTGCGCATAGAGTGCCTCTTCTTCGTCGGCTGGAATCAAAGGAAGATCGTTGTGCGCGTGCCATGCTTTCATCAGCTCGTCGCCAAGCTGCCGGCAGGCCTCAACCAAGAAAGCTCCGGATCCCATCGCAGGGTCGCAAACCTTGAGGTTTAGAATCTGCTCCGGTTTGGGGTTCTCACCAAGCTGCTTCAGCACAGGCGCAAGCGCCCCTTCGACAATCGGCCCTGTCAGCGAACTGGGTGTGTAATGCGAACCGCTCTTCCGCCGCTCGTTCGACGGCTGGAAGATCATCGCTTCTGGCGGCACGACGTTGGGCGTCACCGTCTTGGCAATCTTCTTGTCAAGCACTACGAGCAAATCCTCGAGGGTTGTCGCCGTTTTCAACCCATCCGCAGCTTGGCCTGTCAGCTTCTGGTCGGTCGTCTCCGTAAACCATTTGGTCCGCTTATCCGACGGCGTCTGAAGTAGCTCTTCCAAATTGATCGTGGCAGGCGCGCCATGCTTTTTGGCCGGCTTAATCGCGATCGACTTGCCAGCGGCGACTTGCAACTCGAAGCCCATGATGGCTTCGTACACACTGCCAATCTGTTCGACCGCCAAAGTTCGATAACTCAGTCGCTCCCCGTCTAAGAGCAGCAGCTTCGACAGCACTCGATACAGCACGCCATCCGACATCCGCGGAATTACTGGTTTGTCTTTCTTGTCATGACGTCCTTCAAGGAACAGGTAACGGTCGGGATCGAACAAATAGCCTTCCCGCGCCGGGATCTTCAATGCGCCGTGGCTGCCGCCAGAGTAGACCAAACGAAACAGCGCCAGAAGTTGTGCCCAGGCACCGTAGCGCTGATCCATGGTGTCGTTATACCGTCCAGCATCTGCGCGCAGACGCTCGTAGAGCCCCGTCACCGAGTAATAGTTCGAGTAAATTGGATCGGTAGAAAGAAGACCGCGATCCTCGGTGTACAACACGAACACGAGCCGCAGTAGCGTCGTCAGAAGCCCGTGGTAAACGTGATCCGGATCCCGCGCGAGAACATCACGCAACAATTCGCCCTTGGTCTGGTCATTCGCCGCCTGGAATCCTCGCAACAACTCGTACAGAGCTTCGAGGACCTGCTCCGCAAGCTGCGTGGAAACGACATTCTGGTACTTGCGGCTGTTCGCCAGGATCGCAGGCAGCCGCTCCTTATCGGCGACGCTGTAGAGCCGCTCGAAGCCGAGCAGCATCTGCAAAGCGGCGAAGATCGGACGGCCCGCAACCTGCACCATGTCCGAGAGCTTGAAAGTGATGTGGCCGCTCAGCTCTTTCTCTGGCGCATAGACGAGGCGGATCTCCCGACCATTCACAAGCAATCCGCTTTGGACTCCGGTTTGCCGCAACAGGCGTTCGAACCGCGTTTGAGGACTGGCCCGCCAACCTCGGTCGTGTGGCGCATAGGGTTCATCGAGATTCGTTCCGATGGGGTGAACACTAATGAGCAACAGCCACTTGTTGTCGCCGTCCAGATTACGGAGCGCATAGGTCGGACGCAGTGTCTCGTTGTAGTTCTCGAGGTTGACCTCAAGTTCGCCCGGCACGGGGTCCGAACCGGGAGCACCTGCGATTAACGCTGTATCCCAGTACAGAACGTCCTGTGCGAAGCGAATGAAATCCGGAATTTCTGGGATAGGCTCCCCGTCGGCATTCTGGGGAAGCGCCGACAGGAATCGTTGGTGATCCGGTCCGTAATTCCGGTTGAGAAATGCACTGGCATCGATCAGTGCAGGAATGGAGACGACGAGGCCTATGGGCTGTACGTATCCGAGCCATTCTTGATGCGCGTAGATCGCCGGGTCTTTAGCCATTGTTCATCTCGTAATAGGCCAGAGGTACACGAGGCCAACTGGTTCGACCCGCTGTGCTCGAACTTCATACAGGCTGCGGATGCGGTCGGGCTCTGTCTTCATCTCGCCATCGAGTTGAGACAAACGCTTCGCCCAGTACCGCCGATTGGAATCTAGTTGTCTCAACTCTTGCTCATCGAAGAGATGAAGCTGCTCGATCTTTTCGTGCTTCGCGATCGTCTCCGAGAGGTGCTTCTTCTGCGATTCCAAAATCTCGCGCATGGCCTTCGATTCAGCCTCGGCGCGTCTCTCGAGTTTCGCGATCGCGTCCTTCCCGTACTCGGCGCCACGCACTTCGAGATGAGGAAGAAGCTCGCGCACATCCCGCGGCGCACACTCTTGAAGTTGTCGCAGAATCACGTCCGAAACCGTTTTCGCGTGCTTCTCAAGCAGGGCCGTGTCCAGCAGCGCCATCGTCTTGCTCTCGGCCTCACGGCTGTATGGCGCGAGCTCTCCTTTACGAACGGCCGGGTCGATCCACCTGGCAGTCACGGGGATGAGTTCCTCATGTAAGCGCGCCGCTCCGGGACCGTAGAGGGCAAGTCGGCCGATTAGCAAGACACGGGGCACTGCATCTGTCGTCTGTGCCATGCAGGCGCGCGAAAGGTCGTGGTGAACGAAGCCCTGCGCCATGAAACGCGAGAGTAGGCGCTGAACAACACGCTGCTCAAGATGCATCTGTACAACTTCTTCTGTGACGATTCCAGGATCTTCAAAGACGACCGGGCGAATGGGAGAGGTCCGTCGCCATTCCCAGAACTTCTGGTCACGAGGCCGTGGAACGCGCAGGCTGTCCATGGTCTCAGCCCAGGAGGGATCGGCACCCGCCCGCTGATCAAGAGCGGGAAATACGGAACGGGCTGGTGGCTTGCCGTTTGGCGCCGGCTTCAGTGGATTAGCCCCCATGACTTCAAGAGCGCAAGACAGGGCTGAGCGGAAGTGACCTTCTGAGAAAGCAATCGCCTGCTGCGACCGTTCAAGCATCGTGCTTAGCCGCTCGATCTGAGCACGTAGCTCCAGCTCGCGTTCGCGGGATGCTTCCAGTTCTTCCTCGACGGTCTCTCTCTGATCTTGTTCTAAGTCGGCGGTGTCGATCTTGTTCTCTAAGTCGCCTACGTCGGACCGGCGGATACCGCCCTTCATCAAGCCCTCGAGCTTGGAATCGATGACTTCTGACAGGCTGCCGAGTTCTTCACGGATCGTCTTCGTTTTCCGAACCAGCGCAGCCAGTACCCGGTCTTCGGGACGTTGCTTGTAGAAGAAATAATGACAGTAGACGACCGGATTCGGTTGAAGCTTCCGATCGACTCGACCGTTGCGCTGCTCCATTCTGCTTGGGTTCCACGGTACGTCAAAGTGAAAGACGTTCCAGCAGTGGCCCTGCAGGTTGAGCCCCTCTCGGGCCGCATCTGTCGCGACGAGAATGCGGACGGGATGCTGCGCCGGGTCTGTATTAAACGCTGTTTTGATCGCTTCCCGTTCGTCGGGAGGCGTAGGGCCATGAAAGATGGCGATTCGTTCGTCCGCACGATCTGAACTGCTGAGAGCAGCATTGAGCTGCTGCTGCAGATAGCGCCTGGTGTCTTCGTACTCGGTAAAAATGAGCACCCGGAGATTGTTCCATTTCGCATCAGGGGCACCGAGATCAGGGCACATCTCAGACTTTATCCAGTCAACCAGCTTGCTTACCCGCGCGTCCGGCAACGCCCTGCAGGATTCGGCGAGTTCAGTCATCTCTTCCAGCAGTTTCTGTTCGTGAGCAAAGAGCTCGCTTTCGGAAGCGCCAGTAGTCTTCCCAATAGAAGCAGCCGACACCGTGACGAACTGCGCCTCTTCCTCTTCAGCAAGTTCTTGCTCACTAAGCGCAGCTCGGTCGTCATCGGAGCTGACCATTCCAGTCAGCAAATCGGAGCGAATGGCGGCCGTATCTTCTTTAGCAAGCGAAGCATCTCGCTGCTTCTGAACCGTTCGGCGATGAACCCGCAATGTCCTGGCGAATGCCTCGATCGAGGAAAACAAGCGCTGCTGGAGTCCGCAGATTAGAAGACCGGATGCGGACTGTGTTCGGCGCGAGTCACCGCTGAGGCGCAGCTCTCGAGTAATGCGATATTCATCAAGCAGAGCCGTGAGACGGAGTTCGGGAGCGTCTTTGGGTAGACCGTCTATATTCTCCTGAACCACCTTTCTTTCTGGGAAACCACCTGAAATCTTCCGCAGATCGTCCTTGAGTCGACGCACCATCACGTCATCCAGCATTTTCTTCGACACCTTAACGCCTCGGCAGAAGCGCTGCGGGTCGAGTATTTCCAGGAGGGCGGAAAAGCTGTTGGAATGGCCGTTGTGAGGTGTAGCCGACAGGAAAAGCCGATGCTCGAACTTCGGGGCCAAGTCCCTTACTGCGCGCGTGATATGGCTGTCGATTGCGTAACGTTGACCGCTGGATGGAGCGGCGTGATGGGCCTCGTCCAGGATGAGCAGGCTACCCGCCCGAAACGTTCCCAACCAATCATGCAGAGACGATTCGTAAGTTTCGTCTATCAACAGGCGCTGTGAAATCAAAAAGCGCGAGTGAGTAGTCCAGGGGTTAACGCCAAATCCGCGTTCG
>Ga0181532_10000515_pt1 | contig 39754 bp, 29 predicted proteins | sample PEATcosm2014_Bin_33_FD_119768 | JGI IMG/M metagenome (GOLD analysis project Ga0181532, IMG submission 119768) | Peatland microbial communities from MTU Mesocosm Facility, Houghton, MI, USA - PEATcosm2014_Bin11_30_metaG | ecosystem: Environmental > Terrestrial > Soil > Wetlands > Peat | place...
CACGCCGGGCGATTACGACATTGTCACTGCCGCCCTGCCGGAGCAGATCGAAGCCCTGTTCCGGCGCACGCTGCCCGTGGGGCGCAAGTTCGGCGTCATGGTGGTTGTCGAACACCGCCAGCCGTTCCAGGTCGCGACCTTCCGCGCCGAGGCGGATTACCAGGATGGCCGGCGCCCGGGCCGCGTCGTGTTCGGCAACGCGATGGCCGACGCGCGCCGCCGCGACTTCACGGTCAATGGCCTGTTCTATGACCCCGTGCGCAAACAGTTGCACGATTGGGTCGGCGGCGAGGCGGACTTGCGGGCGCGGATCATCCGCACGATCGGCGCGCCGGCGGAACGGTTCGCCGAGGACCACCTGCGCCTGCTGCGGGCGGTGCGCTTCGCGGCGCAACTCGACTTCACCCTGGAAGCCACCACCTTCAGCGCCCTGAAAGCCCATGCGCCGAAGATCAAGACCATCAGCGCCGAGCGCATCCGCGAGGAATTGGTAAAGCTGTTATACCCGCCCCACGCATCTCGCGGCCTGGAGTTGCTGCGGCAGAGTGGTCTGCTCGAACAGGTTCTGCCGGAAATCGCCGCCACCATCGCCTGCGAGCAATCGCCCGATTTCCATCCCGAGGGCACCGTGTTCGACCATCTCCGCTTGATGCTGCAACTCATGCCGCCCGATGCCGACCCGGCCCTGCCTTGGGCCGTCCTGCTGCACGATGTCGCCAAGCCCGTGACGGCGTCTGCGGACCCAAAGACCGGCAGCATCCACTTCTACGGCCACGAGAAGCTCGGCGCGGACATGGCCGAGGCGATCCTGGGCCGCCTCCGGTTCCCGCGCAAACAGATCGAGGCGGTCGTCGAAGCCGTCCGCTATCACATGCAGTTCAAGGACGCCATGCAGATGCGCAAGTCCACCCTGCGACGCCTGCTGATGCGCCCGACCTTCCCGCTGGAACTGGAGCTGCACCGCCTCGATTGCCTCGGTTCTCATGGCCGGCTGGATGTCTATGACTTTCTCGTGGCGCAAGCCAGACAACTGGACGAGCAGCCGCAAATCCGCCCGCCGCTCCTGAACGGCGACGATCTGATCGCCCTGGGCATGAAGCCCGGCCCGGCCCTCGGCGCCCTGCTGGCCGAGATCCGCGAAAAGCAATTGCAGGACGAACTCAGGACTAAGGCCGAAGCTAGGAAGTGGGCGAGAGAAAGGCTCAAGGAGGGAACCCAGGGGACGCGGCACTCGCGGCCCCATGCGCCGGGCGGACGCTAGCAGGGCAAGGCCGCGAGTCTCCAGCGCGCTTAGCCCCTTTCAGACGTCTGTAGATCCGGCGCCGTGATATACAAACGGCTGCACTTTGGAAGCGAGCGCTACCGGCTGAGCGAAGGGGGGTACGGTTTTTGGGGTATTGACCGAGTGCTGCCGAAGCGCATAAGCTCCTCGCATGAAAGGATTTGGGTGCTATATGTTCGCGCGTCAATATACTGACGGCTCGTATGTATAATCCATGCCTATCCGGTTGCGGCCCAAACAGGGAATGCGCACACGTGTTTTCCCTTTGTTTATTGCGGGGCTAGCTCCAACGGTGTTGGCTTTTGGGCCGCAACCGGATAGGCATGGTATAATCATTGTTAGTCATCATCCGGCGTATGGGCATGCTGATTCAACTCGCCATAGGAGTCGGGCTCCTATTGTTTGCAATCGTTTACCACCTGGCGTGGAAAGCGAAGCAACGTCGTCGCCAGCCACTGCCCCCCGACGTGGCCAAGTGGGGAGTGCCCGTGAATGACCCGGATTCCGCCATCGGCGCTGGCTGGTTTGTGGAGGTTGATGGGCGGCGCGTTGCTGTGCTCAGTGATGTCAGGTGCCAGATTGAGACACCGCATTGGCTGAGTTACGTTATCACGCCTCTCACAGAAGATGCGCAAGAAAAGGCCCAACTCCTTGCCCTGGAGTTCTGGCGCAGCGATAAGCCCAAATACCGCAGCCGCAAATTTGGGGTTCTCTCGTCGGGGGCTCTCGTCAGCGGAATTCCGCCATGCCCGGAAACCCAGCGGATTATCATGCGAGGTCCTTACATTGACCTCGACCCAGGTCCGAGCTTGGTCGAGAGGGCGGTGGCCCTATTCAGAAGAAAGCACCCGCGAGGTTCCCATGACTAACCTGGCTGCTCCAGTGGACGCGCCGACGCGCGTCTGTTTGCGATGGTTGCGTCAGGGGCAGCGCGCCACTGAGCAGCGCTGTTAGGCACCCTTTGATACCATGCAGACACCACCTCGGCTTCCTGAGCCTCGACACGGAATGAACCCGCCACCCTTGCTGCAGCCACAAGATGCTCGGCGGCAGAATGGACTTCCACCGGTGGCGGCTGACTATCTGGAGGTCCGCCGGGGGAGAGCTTGGTTCGTCCCAGCGATTCTTCTTGGCATCCCGGTGGGTCTCCTGAGGCAGGTATGGATAGAGGCATCGAGGGGCGATCCCGATTCCCGACACCTTTTTGCCTTTCTTGTCATCGTAGGCCTTTGCGGCGTTGTCGGCATTCTCGGGTTCATGCTGTATCTCTTTGCATATCCCGAGAAGAAGACCGTGGGAGGTCTGAGGCGCTCCTTCTGGTTCCTGGGACTGCCAGCAGCGTGGTGCTTGGGAGTTTCAATCGGGGTGCTGTGGAGATATATCTGAACCAAATGGTGCCTAGCCGCCTGCAGCGAACCCCGCGGTTGCCCTGGTTGTGCGTGCCTGGCCTCAGTGGGGCGGGGTCGCTGAGGCGGGACGTTCGGACGCGCTGGGCCGCCCGCATCAGGTCTGGCGTTGCGCCTGCCGCCCACCGGACTCCATCATACATCAATCGAATCCTCATTCCGCCGCGACAGTGAATCCCGCAGGTCCGCCGCCAGTTGCGGCTTGCGCCCCATCCAGCGCCAGAGGCCCTGCGTATCGGTCATCAGGTCGAGCGCCGTGTCGAAGCCGTGGTTCACCATGATCTGCCACCGCTGGTCATAGCCCCGGTCCTTGGTCCGCCCGTGCCAGTGATGCATCGCCAGCCCCGGCACGTAGCCCACATTGCGCTGCACCACCTGGTCGGCACGGTCCGCCCACGTGTTCAGCGCCGCCTGGTAGGCCGGGGAAAGCTCCTTCGGATAGCCCAGCAGGAAGTTGCCCGCCCAAGCTCCGACCATGTGCAGGTCCGCGCTGCCCGCGACACAGGAATCCAGCAGGCCCCCCATCGCATCCAACGCCTCGCGCCGGAAGGCCCAGCCCAGCCCCGGATGGTCCTTCTGCCCGCGCCAGACCGCCTCGGGGCATTCCCAACCGAGTCTTTTCCTCTTGTCCTCTAGCGACACGCGGCGGAACACGTTGGAACCAAAGACCCACCGCTGATCCGTAAGTCGCTCTGGTTCAGAGATATGCGCCTTAACTAACTGCCATTCAGGGCGGACACCCGCGCGGGGCGGGGGATCGGTCGCCCCTGGCCACCGTGCTCCGCCGGAAACGGTCCAAGACCTTCTGGCCCCGACCGGGAAGCTTGGATTCGGGGTCGGCACAGCCGTCCCGAATGGCTGGGGTGCCGGGAAGGCCCGAGAGTGCCTAGACAGTGCCTAGACAGCACTAGGCTTAATACATTTTTCTATTAAGCCTAGTGCTGTCTAGGCACTGTCTAGGCGCTGGCCAGGCCATGGCCTGACCAAAGGCCGCGGGTCCGACTTCAGGAACCGAGCAGGCCATGCCCTAACCAGCCAGTATTTGGGGGCGTTCCTTGATTTCACTGTCTCCGAGCCCGCAGGCGGAGCTTGATTTGATGGGTCGGCTGTCCAGAATCCCTTTATGAATACTCACACCCCTGGTATTCCCCGCCGCGCCTTTCTCGCCGGTGCGGTCACTGCCGCAACCGTCGCCGTGATCAAGCCCTCCATCGTGTTTGGCGCCGAGGCGAACTCCGCCCTCGAAATCGGCCTGATCGGCTGCGGCGGGCGCGGGAGTTGGATTGCCAACCTGTTCGCCGAGTCCGGGAAGTATCGCCTGGTGGCTTGCGCCGATTACTTCCAGGACAAGGTGGACACCACCGGTGAGAAGTTCAAGGTGCCCGCTTCGCGCCGTTACACGGGGCTGTCCGGCTATAAACGCTTGCTGGAGAGCAAGCTGGATGCAGTGGTGATCGAGACCCCGCCTTATTTCCATCCGCAGCATGCAGCCGACGCCGTGGACGCGGGCAAGCATGTCTTCCTCGCCAAGCCCATCGCGGTGGATGCGCCCGGGTGCGCGAAGATTGCCGAGGCGGGAAAGCGAGCGACGGCCAAACAGCAGGTGTTCCTGGTGGATTTCCAGACCCGCGCGAACAAATACTTCCGCGATGCCATTGGGCAGGTGCACCGGGGCGCCATCGGGGAGCTTGTGATGGCGGAAGCCCATTATCCCTGGTCGGGCGGGGGCCGCGGGAGTCCGCCGGCAAGACCCGAGGAGCAACTGCGCAGTTGGTATTACGTGCTGCCGCTGTCCGGGGATTTCATTGTCGAGCAGAGCATTCACGCTCTGGACGTGGCGACCTGGATCATCAATGCGGACCCGATCCGTGCGCGCGGCACCGGCGGCCACAAGGTGCGCCCGGCAAACAGCATCTACGACCACTTTGCGGTCACTTACGCCTTTCCGGGGGACCTCACACTCGCGTTCACCTGCATCCAAAGCATTCCTACGGTGAAGGACGAAATCCGGGCCCGCGTCTTCGGCGCCGACGGTGTCATTGACGCGGACTATTACACCGGGGTGCTGCTCCGGGGAAAGGACAGCGCTGTTCGCGGAGAGGTCAGCGACCTGTACACGAGCGGGGCGGTGGTCAATATCACGGCATTCCATGGGGCAGTGACCAAGGGCGATTGTTCCAACCCGACCGTGGCGCCGTCCGTGCGGTCGAATCTGACGGCCATCCTGGGCCGCGAGGCCGCCTACCGGCGGAGGGAGCTGACCCTTAAGGCGTTGATCAAGGAAGGCAAGAAGCTGGAGCCCAATCTCAAAGGCCTGCGGAGTTAGTATGCCAACTGATCGGAGCGCCGGCATGTTGCCGGCTTACACGGTTCGGACGGCCTAAGCCGGCAACATGCCGGCGCTCCGGGCTTGAAGGTTAAGCGGCTGGAATGAGTCGAGCTACTTGACCAATTTGAGTATCTGTTTGAACTCGGCAGTGCCTGCTTCCCCAAGCAGTTCGAACAGCACCATTTCTGTGGACGCAACGACCGCCCCGGCAGCCGCCATCCGCTCCACGCCGAGCCGATAATTCTCCTGCGTCCGCGAGGACACGGCGTCTGCCGCTATGAAGACCCGCATCTCTTGGTCCAGAAGGTCCAGGCATGTCTGAGTGACGCACACGTGGGCCTCGATGCCGCACAGGATAGCCTCCGAGACGCGCGTCGTCTTGAGCGCTGCTGTAAAGCCGCCCGCGCCGCAGGCGCTGAAAGCGACCTTCTCCAATGGCGCGAAGTCTGGAATGGCCGCCGCCACCTCCGCCACCGTGGGGCCCAAGCCTTTGCGATACTGCTCCGTGGCCAATACCGGTACCCCCAGAATCGCGGCCCCGTTGATCAAACGAACGGCATTCTGCACTATCCGCTCCTTCTCGAACATGGCCGGCAGCAGCCGCTCCTGAATATCCACGACCACCAGGGCGACTTTTGCCCGCGTGATACGACGAGATGTGCTCCCCATAACACTCGAAAGCAAGCCGGCGCTCAAAACTCCGTGTCTGCCTGTTCGAGGACTGTGAGTATCTTATCGAAGGCGTCGCGGATAGCCGCGTAATTCTGGAGGTCCACGGTGAACCGGCCATCCGCGTTGGGTCGGGAAAGGGCATGTCCATCCGAGAACAGAATATCGGCGAACCTCTGGCCATGGTGCGTGCGCGGTTTGATGTCGAAGACCGCCAGGTCCGGCGGACACAGGAACATGGTGTCAATGGCCAAGGCACGGATGGGCAGGCCGTTGCGGTTGTCGCCCAGGTTGTCGAGCTGGATGTGGTCCGGCGTTGCCGGGCTGCCAGGGCTGTCGAACAACTGCGTGTTGCCCGCATGGCGATAGTAGTAGCTGCTTTGGGCCTGGCTGGTGCCGACTTTCGCCAGTTCCGCGTTGGCATCCAGCGGCTGATCGCTGCCCGGGCAGAACAAGACCTTGGGCTGCCCACAGAGTTGCTGCGCCAACATCAAGCCCAAACCGACGGGCGCCCCGCTTTGCAGGGAAATCAGGCTCGTCGGGGCGCCGGTGGAGGGATAGAAATCCCCTGGATTGGTGAACGGCGGCGCTTTAGGGCCGTAGGGAATCCTGCCATCGTTGTCCGTGGCATAATTCAGCAAGGCGATGCCCATCTGCCGCAGGTTGGACACGCAGGCAGTCTTCCGGCTCTTGTCGCGCGCCGACGCCAAAGCCGGCAGCAGCAACGCCGCGAGGAGGCCCACGATAGCGATCACCACCAGCAACTCGACCAGGGTGAAAGCTCGCCGGCTTGGAGCCGCAGCGGTCATCCGCTGCGCCTCCCGCGCATTCCGCACCAGGACTGGCAATACATTGTGCTTCTTGCCTTTCGCTCAATGATGGCACACACCTCAAGATAAGGCAAGGGAGCCCGTAGAACTGCGAGAGACAATGGCTGGCAAATATGCCGGCGGGTTTCTGTTGAATGGCACCTTCGTGGGGCCCCCCGGATTGTGAGACGGGCGCCTGCCGGCATCGAGCCGTGTTGGCCCGCCGATGGCTCTGGTGTGTGCAGACTGACCCAACTATGATCTTTCCTCCGCCATTGAGGCCTCCCGGCACAACGGCGTCACGACAAAGCCGCCTCTTTTGTTTGCCTTCAAGTCGCGCTTTGAGTTAGTTTGGCCGCTGTGTTCGAGATTTTGGGCCAGAAGGCATGACAACAGAGTCCGCCGCGCTTCCCCCATCCGGATCGCCTGCGCCCAATCCGTCGGCGCGGGAGGCGCCTGTCTCGCGCGGCCTCGGCTGGCTGGCGACGGTCGTGCTGGCGTTCCTATGGGCTTATGCGGCGTACCGGTTAGGCACGTTATGGCACAGCAACGCGGATTACGCTTACGGGTGGTTTGTGCCCCTGCTTTGCCTGTGTTTATTCTGGGAGCGTTGGAAACACCGGCCCGCGCCGGAACCTCTGGGTGCGTCCACAGGACCGGTTATCCTGTGGGGATTGCTGGCGCTAACGCTCCTGCCGAGCTGCCTGTTCCTGGAGGTGATCCCGGCTTGGCGCTTTGCTGGCTGGGCGTTTGCCGGGGCCATTATAGGGATCACCTTCTGCGCACTTTACCTGATCGGCGGCCGGAGCTGGGTGCATCATTTTGCTTTTGCCCTGCTCTTCTTCCTGATCGCGGTGCCATGGCCAATGCGCCTGGAGGCGCCTTTGATTACCAAACTCTCGCACCTCAATGCGGCGCTGAGCACTTGGGCCGTCAATTGGATGGGAACGCCTGCCATACGCAAAGGTGTGGTGATCCAGACGGGAGCCGGAATGGTGGGTATTGACGAGGCGTGCAGTGGAATTCGTTCGTTCCAGGCCGCGGTAATGGTGGCACTGTTTCTCGGGGAGCTGTTCCGGTACAGGCTTTTCCGCCGGATGTGCTTCCTGCTCAGCGGAGTCGCCCTGGCCTTCGGCTGCAACGTGGTCCGGACGACGTACCTGGTGCGCGTGTGCGATTTGAATGGCCGGGCGGCGGTGAACCTGTCTCACGACCCGGCAGGCTTCACGATCCTGGGGATCACTCTCTTGGGCCTGTTGGCGCTGGCATGGTTATTCCGGCCAAGGAAGCGGCCAGAAGCCCAGAGCGAAGAGTCGCCCTCCGCTGTGAAGCCGGAAAGCGCGGCGGAATTGGAAGTCAGGCGCAAGTGGTCGGAAGCCGGAACTCAGGCCGGAGACCCGGCCACCGGGCCGCGGGCTGGCTCAGGCAGCAAGCCCGGAGATCAGGAGTCAGTGGTCGGGCTGAAGGGAGCCCTGGTGTGCTTGGTTTTGTGGATTCTTGCAGTTGAGGTGCAGGTCGAGGTGTGGTTTCGGCCAACGGAAGCCAGGGCAACCACGAAGAGCAATTGGTCGCTGCGGCTGCCGACTGAGCAACCGGAGTTTCGTGAACCGCCGATTCGCGACAGCGTGCGCAGCATGCTGAGATACGACGAAGGCAAGCGGGCCGAGTGGCGGGAGGCGAATGGCCGGCCGTGGCAGCTCTATTACCTGCGCTGGTTGCCCGCGCATACAAGGTACCGGGCGGTCGAGGCGGCCGAGCAGGCCCAGGGGCACCGCCCTGATGTGTGTCTGGAGCTTGCCGGGATGTCGCTCCAGAAGGACTTTGGCAGCCAGTTGCGCCAGGTTAACGGCGTCACCCTGCTGACGACCGTCGAGAAGTTCTCGGACCGAGGCCGGCCGCTGCATGTGCTCTCCTGCTACTGGGAGCCCGACCCGGCAGCGCTGGTCTATCAGCCCGCGAGCCCGCCGTCCACGGCGAACGCTTTGCGCAATGCGTGGCACGCGCTCCAAACCCACGACCGCACGCGCAACGAGAAGTGTGTCATCAAGGTTGCCGTTTGGGGCATGGAGACCGACGAAGAGGCCGAGCTGGCATTTCGGCAGTTTCTGGAAAGAGCGATTCGAACCTGAACGCTCGGGGGGTTAATTGACCTTGCTGGCCGCGGTTACCAAGGCCAGCTCTTCGGGCAGCAGGAACGCCTTATCCGACCGATTCAGGTAAGCCTTCGCGGCCCCGCCCTCGCCGGCAGCAGAAAGCAGGACGCCGTAATAGACGGAGACGGCCGGGTTAGCCAGTTCCTCTGGTTTCAGCGCCCGTAAGACCTCGAGGCCCTCTTTGGTCTTGCCTTGCAGATGAAGGGAAAAGGCATAGGTGGAGGCAAACACGGGATTCCCCGGCTCAGCCTTGTAGAGTTCGGCGGCATCCGCGTGGGCTGCCGCGACGTCCTTCCCCAAAAGCAACGACAGCATCGCGAAGTTGTTCCTGGCCATTTTGTCCTTCGGGTCGCGTCGCACCGAGGTCTGGTACACGCGCCGCAGGCCCGCGGTGTCACGCCGGGCGACGTAAAGGTTTTGGAGCGAGGTTAGCGCCCAGGGCTGCGTGGGGAACTTGGCCGCCGCATGCCAGAGGGCCTGCTCGGCTTCGGCCACCCAGCCCCAGTTCAAGGCCAACTGCGCCAGCGTATTCAGCGGCCCCGGGGCATCGGAGGCCAGGCGTATGGCCCTGTCCCAGGCAAAGGCCGTGCCTTGCTTGCCTGACTGGTTCTTTATCGCGAGAGCCAACAATGCGATCCGGATATGATCCTGCCCGATCCAATGCTCCGCCTCGAGATACTTCTCCAACTCCCCCCATTTCTTGAGAGCGATGTATGAATCCGCCCATGCCAGCGGAACCAATCCCTGGCCCGTGACCTGGCGGGGGAGGGCGTGCAGCCAAGTCAAGGCCTCGGAGGCAAAACCGGACTGATTGAGCCAGGACGCCAGCTCTCCAACATAGACCGGGTTCTGCGCCGCCTTTGGCTGCAGCTCCTTCAGGAAACTCTGAAAGTTCCTCTGGCCGCCGGCGTGCAGAATGGACAGGTGCAGCATCCGGTCGCCGAACGAACTCTCGGCGTTGGTGAGCACCTGGTCGGACAGCCTTTCGGCCCGCGCGAGATCACGGGCCGCCACACTCTCGGCTACGAGCGAGCGCAGCGGCAGGATGCCGAGCTTGCCGTCGGCATTGAGCAACTCCAGCGTGATGCGCGAGTCCGACACGACTTTCGGATCTTTGGATTGGAGCCGAACTACGGCGAGAGACATCCGGGTAACCGGATTTTCGGGCTGGAGTTTGAGCGCCTCGGCATAGTGTTGCTCGGCCTCACCCAGGCTGTTGAGTTTGACGGCCAGGGCGCCAGCCACCAGATGGTAGTTGGCGGTGCGGCGAAGCACCGGTTCAATTCCATTCAGGGTATTCGCCGCCGTCGAATAGGGGAACGGCTCGGCTCGCAGGGCCGTCGAAGCCAGGGCGAGCCGATTGGTTAGCGTGGGCTCCAGAGACACGGTTCGCTTGCGCCAGTAGATCGCAAACGGCGAATTGGCCCAATCCGCCAGATCCGCGTTGACGCGGTTGGCGGCGGCATTGTTCGGATTCATTTCCATCACCTGCTGCGCGCGCAAATAAGCCCGGGCGAAGTCGCCTTTCGACAGGAAATGCTGGGCCTGCCGGGCAAATCTCAGTTCCACATAATGGCGGTAACGCGGGTGCGCGTATTTGGACCAAGCCACTACAGCGAGGATCAGAAACATCAGGACGGCAATGCTTTGCTTTCGCCAGAGGAACCTCTGTATCCGGCGCCAGGAAAAAGCCCGAGCCGTCTCCTCTTGAAGGAACTGGAGCAGGTCGGTGGCCTCATCCAGAACCCAACCAAATTCGCGGCCCAGCCAGGTCTTGCGAAACCGGCGGTTCCAGCGGCGGTAGGCCTGGACCGGGCGGCTGACCCTTCTTTGATAGTAATGAGGATAATGAGCTTCCGAAGTCTGGACGGGCGGATACCACCATTCGTAGAGGCGATCGAGGAACTTGCGCCAGCGCTTGCCCATCCAGGAATTCCGAACCCGGCGCCTGCATTCGCGCCAAGCCAGGACCACCCGGCTCCTTCTCTGGGGTCCGTAATAGGCGAGGTATGGGTACGGGTCGTCCGAGGCCGGGTACCACCATGCGTAAAGTCGGTCATACGTCTGCCCACACCATCGGCCAGGGGCGGAATGTGTGATAGCGCGCCGCAAACGCCGCAGAGCCTTCGCAAGCCGGCTGCGCCTGGCGTGACCATGGTGGCCGTAATCGAAATATGAGTCGTTTGACGGCGGGTACCACCATTCGTGTAAACGCCAGAATGTCGTGCGGACGAAGGGGACAGGCCCTGAATCCCGGATCGCACGCCGCAAACGCCGCAGAACCTTTGCAACCCGGCTGGGCTTGGCGTGACCATGGTAGCCGTAATCGAAATATGGGTCGTTTGACGGCGGATACCACCAGTCCTGTACACGCCAGAATGTCGTCCGGACGAAGTGGACGGGCCCTGATTCCCGGATCGCACGCCGCAGACGCCGCCAGGCCCGGGACAGGCGGTTCGGACGGGATCTGCCGTAATACCCATGAGTGGGATACGCGCTATCCGAGGGAGGATGCCACCAGTTGAACCGCTTCTCGCACAACTGCCACCACCGATCAGCCAGCCACGATGAAGAGAACCAACGCTTCAGGCGGCGGAACAAGCCCGCTCGTTCATGATGCCGTAGTGGTTCGCCCGGGGTTGGATTTCCCTCATTAGCGTTCATAGTCTGGAGTCGCTCAGAGGTTGCGCCGGCCGAAGAGGTCAGAGAATCCGCTGCCGACCGTCACCCTCTCGGATAATGCTCTCGAGCGCCAGCTCGACGGTCGTTTGCCGCCCCAGAAACTCGAGCAAGACCGCGGCCCGCTCCTGGCTAGGCATAACGCGCGTGACGACCGCTCGGAGACCGTGAAAAACGCCGCCGGCAATCTGGACGGCTTCCCCCGGACGCAGGTCCTCGCGTATGACGTGGACCTGGTCGGAGCCCACCATGGCCCGCATCTCCTCGACCACGGCATCGGGAACGATTGGCCAGCGGTCGCCGAAATGGACCACCCCGCGGACGCCTCGCGCATGGCAGACAATGCGGAGGTCGGCAGCCAGTTCGAATCGCGCGAAGAAATAGCTCGGGAACAGGGCCTCGGTGAACCACACCGGCCCGCGCCGGGTCGCGCGCTTGAATCGTATGCGCGGCAAATACACCTCGATGCCCCCTTCCTTCCTCAAATGCGCCGCCGCGATATGCTCATGCTTGGGCTGCGACCGAATGCAAAACCAGGCCAGGCCCGGTCCGAATTCGGGTCTTATCGGCGAGACGTTCACGTCCCCCTTTGCCCCTGGCTTTCGACCTTAGGCTCCTTCTCCTTCTTTGCGCTGGCATCCGGCGTGGGATATCGCGTGTAATACTCTCTGTAATAATCTCTGTACTTGTAGTAATAGTAATCAATGGAGCTGGGGGGAACAGCGTTGAAGATCAAGCCGAGAACACGCACCTGGCGCTGATATAAAGATTCGAGTGCTGCGCGGGCCACACGGCCGGAGGTAAAACTTGCTCGGATCACAAACAGGACACCATCCACCTGCGGCGCGAGGCTGGTGACGTCGTCAGCCGCCATCACCGGCACACTGTCCATTAAGACGTAATCGTACTTGGCGGCGGCCGCCTTCAGAAATGCTTGCATGCCTTCCCCAAGGAACAACTCGCTGGAATTGGTTGCGTATGCCCCTCGAGGAAGAAAGAACAGGTTGTTGAAGCGGGTGGTCTGCACCGCCGCTTCCCAATTCACCTTCCCCGCGAGGACTTCCGAAAACCCCGGCTCGCCCGCAAGCTCGAAACGGCTATGGATTGCCCCCTTTCGCAAGTCTCCATCCACCAACAACACGCGGGAACCGGACCCCACCATGGTAATGGCAATGTTGGCGGTAGTAAACGACTTGCCATCGTTCGGCACCGAGCTCGTCACCAGAATGGTTTTGGGCCGTTCCCCGGTCTCTGCCATATACAGCAGGGACGACCTCAGGTTGCGGTATGCTTCCACCAGGGCGTGGCGCGAATCATCGGACGTGATCAAGGGCAGGTGTTTGCCGGACCTGCCGGCCCTCTCCCGCGGGATCTGGCCCAAGACGTCCTCGTCGAACAATTCCTGGAGCTCGGTAAAGGAATTCAGCCGGTCATCCAGCCGGTCCAGAAACCACAGCAGCAGGACGCCCACTAACAAACCCGCGACGCCGCCAATCGCCAGTTTCCTCGGCAGGTCGGGCCGGTCCGGCAGCGCTGGCGTGGCCTTCTCATAGATGGTGACGCTCTCGGGGCTGATTTCCTTGTTTACATCCAGCGTTTCCATTGTGGCCAGCAAGCGGTCATAGAGCGCCTGGATTCTTTGCGCGTTTCCTTTGAGCCTTTGGTATTCCGCGGTCTTGCCCTGGATTTCCAGCATTTTGCGATCCCATTCCTTGGTATCCTTCTCCAGATTCTGGATCTGTAAGGCGAGCGACACCTTCTTGCTTTCCAACTGCTCCGCGCTCTGCTGGCGGTATATTTTGAGCAGTCCCTCCCGCCGGGCGATGTCTTCGCTCATGGCGATCATTTTGGGGTGCTTGGGCCTCAGGTAATGGCTCAATTCCTCCTGTTCCGCCTTCATCAGCAGCAACTGCTGTTTGGCCTTGAGGTAATCGCTATCCATCAAGTCGCCGCCGGTCCCGGGGGGCTTGTCCGTCGAGTCATTGGCACTGGGTGAGGTAGCTCCGAGGTCTTGCTGGCGATTCAGGCTCTGGTCGAGTGTGAGCATTTGCAACAGCTCATGCTCCGATCGCATCGCCGCCAGCCGCTGGTTCAGCGCCGCCAGATAGTTGCCTGCGCTGTTGCCTTGCTCCTCGGACAGCACCACGCTGTTCGTCTTCTGAAACTCAGCCAATTCCTCGTCCGCCTTGCTCAAATCCTTCTGCAGCCGCATGACCTCCTCCGTCAAGCCCGCCACCGTCGTGTCCGACGTCTGCGTCCGCATCTCCCGCTTCATTGCGCTGTACTCCTCCATGCAGGCCTGCAAGAACGCTTGCGCGTAGCCCGGATCGCTGCACGTCGCTTGGAGAACGAAGATCGTCGTCTTCGGAACCACGGTGACCTTCATCGCGACGGGGTGGAACACTTGATCCGACTTCTGGACCATGACCCGCTGATGGGCCCGCCGCAAGACCTCGCTGCTTCTCATCAACTCCGCTTGCGTCCCCAGGAAGTTGCTCAGTTCCTCCGTATAGACTGATCCTTCGGGAATGGCCAGTTTGATGCTGACGATCATCCGGCCGATGGAAACAAACGACGGCGGCTGGTACCACACAATTCCGCCCTGAATAGCCAGTCCGATCAGCGCGGCCAGCACTAACACCCACCATCTCTCCTTCAGCAGGTTCCGATAGCGGACCGACCGCGCTTCAAAATGGGCCTTGGACGCGGACCGGTCCTGCCTGCCGTTGACTGTTTCCTCATGCGTGTGCGACATAGTATCCTCAGAAATTAATCAGCCGGGAGGGCACGATGACGAAATCGTCTGGTTGGAGGACCATGTCCTTTTCGGTCTTCCCCTTCTCAAGGATGTCCACCATATTCAATTCAAAGTTCTGCTTGCCGGCGCCGGCCGAGGCCGCGCGCACCACTTTCACCTTCTTCTTGTTTGCGAAATCGGCGAATCCGCCGGCGCGCAGGATGGCCTTGCCGGCCGTCAGGTTCTCATTGACGGCAATATCAATCGGTCCCTGGTTGCGCACCTGGCCCCAAACATAAACCCGGCCCATGAACCTGTTCGCCGCGTCCAGCGCGATAACCACGGTCGCCCGATAGTAATATTCCTTTTCGAGCGCCGATTTCAATTCATCCGCCAACTGTTTGCACGTCTTGTCGGTCGCTGCCACGCGGCCCACGTAAGGCGCGTCCAGCTCCCCCGAATCCGCCACCACCAGGCTCTTCGGCAGGTCTCGATCCTCCAGAATCTGCAGGCTGACTTTGTCACCTACGCGCAGCTTGTACTTGTCGTCGGGGACATACCCGCTCAGGTTCGTCCGCGTGGTGGCCGCCGCATTGGTGGGCGCGGCCAGCGCGGGAGGGCTGACGGCGGCAGGGGGCGCATTGCTTCCAGGGGGCATCTGGGCCAGGCTGGTCAGGCCGGCCAGAACCAAAAGGGCAGCCAACACGTCTCTCATGTTCATCTTTCGTTGCTCATGACGCAGCCTTTATACCAGTTCGTGGAATAAAGGCCAGCATTGTCTCACGCTCCCTCCGCCGAGCCGACCAGTGTGGAGGCCCCCCCCCTCCAGGGCGGGCGCGGCAATCTGCCTGCTTCTCCCGCTACAACCATTTGGGGTTAGGCCTTGAAAAAGCCCTTTCTCCTTCACTTAGAACCTGTAGCCAAGATAAAGGCTTACCACGCTTAGGGTATAGTTCTGGCCGGGGGAGTCCGATTGCCGAAGGTAGAACTGATAGCCGAGGCTGGCGGACAGCTTGCTCGTGATGCTCCGCCCCAGGCTGATCCCAAAGCCATAACGGTCATAGGTTTCCGTTGTACCGGTCAGATAGGTGCCGTATTCGTAGCTCAAGGTCGTACTGAGGGTGACCTGGTGCAGGATGTTCCAACTACCGCTCAGGCGCGCGTAGTATTCATCAACCGTTCCACCATAAAAGGCCAGGTTGATCATGCGCCCGCCGCTCAGCGTGTAGCTCAGATACTCATTGAGCCGGTGAGTCAGGTCGAGTTGGGCATACATGCCGTTGAAGCTCGTTGCGCTCGTCTGGATTCCGTTCGCCTCCGGGGAGTAAACGGTGTAACCCGCGTGCGCTGTGAAATGCATGTAGTCGCTGACCGGCGTGTCGTAAAACCCGCCCACGTTCCATTGTATGGCACCGCTGTATGGGAGGTTGTTGCCCGAGTAATCAATGAGATCTCCGCCCAGCTCCAACCCCGCCAGCATCTGCGGCTTGAGCGCGTAACCGGCCGACAACGACACAACCTCCGATACACCATTGGGTTGGCCACTGTTATTTGTTTGGCCGTTGTTGCTCATTAACGTCACATAATTCACGTTATCATAGCCGAACTTCAGCACGACCTTGTTCAAGTCCCAGGCCACCGTCGTGCCCAACGCGTTTTGCAACTGCGAGTAATCTCCTGTCCCCACTACCGTCGGGTCCTGGTAAGAATTCTCTGTAATGGAGATGCGGTCGTGCAAATTGATCCAGAAATCCCCAACATACACATCAAACGACAGGCCCGTCCCCGGCGTGAGAAACAACTGGTCCAGTTGTTGGTTCTTGAGGTAGGCCGAGTAACCGGCGCCGAGCACCAGGTTAATGCTGTTCTGCTCCGTGAGCGGCCAGAGCATCCGCGTGTTGATCTGCGGACGGAATATGAAATCCCCCTCGGGATTATTCTCGGTGTTATTGACATTGCTGTTGTAGTCAGCCTCCAAGCCCGCCTGGAAGTTCCAGGCCGTCGGCCCCAGCTTCAGATTATAATAATCAATAGTCGAGGCCGCCTTGCGCTGGGCAGCCGCCGCGTCGGCGCCCGCCATGGACATCTGGACCGCCTCCTGCGCCGGCGCGACCATCGCCAGGCCGAGCAAGAGAAACCAGGTCAACCCCGCAGCCCAGATGCGCCGCCCGTCGGACTTAACCTGATCAAGTCCCGGCCAACTGCGCCCGTGAAACCACCCCAAGCGGATTGGACCGCCAATATCCCAGCGTGCAACTGGGTTATGAAGGCTCTGCTTGCCAGGGCTCCGATTCATGTCGGGTTTGCGGTTCTCGATTCGAGCGTTTCTTTGGTCTCTGGGTGCGCAGGTTCTATGCGCGGAATTGGAGCGTATTCCACCTGCCCGCTGCCAAGGGCTCCGCTCCCTCGCCCCAAAGACGCGCCGCAAGGTTGCCGGAAGCAGGCCCGTCAAGGAAGCTAATTCTTCTCTCCTGCCGGAAAGCAGTACAAAGCGAGACGGGTGGCACTCCTCGTCAGCACCACCAGAAGTAGAGTAGGCTTCACAAATCAGCGCCGACTGCACGTCGGCGGCTACGATTCCAGGTTTCTTGAACGTGCCCTGCGCACCATCAACGTGGCTCAGGACGTGCTGTTCATTTGCTATTGAACAGTTTAAACTACCCGCTACACTGGCCGGTGTGATTTTGGCCGCCGAAGCAAAACAGCCAGACCTGGACATCCACCAGGAGAAGCCGGCGGCTCGACTGAATCCACTGCAAACCGAGGTGATCGAGCTTTTCGTCGAGCTTTCCCGGCTGCTGGGCCAGCCCAGATCCCTGGCCGAAATCTACGGGCTGCTCTTCATTTCGGCGCGCCCGCTGGCGATGGATGACTTGATCGAGTGCCTACAGCTCAGCAAAGGTTCCGCCAGCCAGGGGCTGAAGTACCTGCGCAACATTGGCGCCGTGCGCATCGTGTATGTCGCTGGCGACCGCCGCGCCCATTACGAGGCCGTCGCCCAGTTGCGCAACCTGGCGACCCGTTTTCTCCGCGACCAGATTGTCCCGCATTTGGACAGCGGCCAGGCCCGGCTCGAAAGGATTGGGGCAATGGTCAAGCAGCTCTCGTCCGAGGACCGCGCCCGGGTGCATGGCCGGGTCAAAATGCTGCAGAGCTGGGAACGGAACGGCAGGCGCTTCCTTCCGCTCGTCGTGAGGATTCTTGGCAAGTAGTTGGTGCCTGGTGGTGAGTAATGAGCAGTCGGTGGTCAGTAATCAGTAATCAGTAATCGGTGGTCAGTATTCAGGCAGTTGATGCCTGGGATGGAAATAACGGGCGGCGGTTGCGGCCGCAGCCAGCGGATTGGCTATGCCGAAAACTTCGGCAAACGACCAAGTGCGGCAGCTTGTTCCTGAGTGATGTGCGGCATCGCCGCGATTTTTAATTACCGTGCTGGCCGGCCCGTTGACCACGGCGAGATGGGACGGATGCTGGACCACATGCGGCGCCGCGGCCCGGATGGCTCTGGCGAGTGGTATGGTTTGGAAGGCGCGGTCGGTCTGGGGCACCGGCGCCTCTCGATTATTGACCTCTCGGACGCCGGCGCGCAGCCCATGGCCAGCGCGGACGGACAGATCCTGGTCACCTTCAATGGAGAGATTTACAACTACCGGGAACTGCGCGCCGAGCTGGAAGCCAAAGGCCGCCGCTTCCGCTCGCAGAGCGACACGGAGGTATTGCTGCATCTTTATGAACTCGAGGGCCAGGCTATGCTGTGCAAATTGCGCGGCATGTATGCCTTCGCCATCTGGGACGAACAGCGGCGCGGCCTTTTCCTGGCTCGCGATGTCTTCGGCATCAAGCCCATTTATTACTCCGACGATGGCCAGACGATTCGGGTGGCATCGCAGGTGAAGGCCTTGCTGGCCGGCGGCCATAGCGACACCTCCCCTGAGCCGGCGGGTCACGTTGGCTTTTTCCTCTGGGGGCACATCCCGGCGCCGTACACCCTTTACAAAGGCATCCGTGCGTTGCCTGCGGGCTCTTATCTGTGGGTTGACCGGAATGGCCCCGGTGAGATCAAGGAATTCCTCAGCGTCACCTCCCTCCTCGCTGCCGCCGGGCAATCCGCCGCTCAACCCGCAGCCACCAACTCTCAACGCGCGGACCTTCTCCGCTCGGCGCTCACCGACAGCGTCCGCCATCACTTGATCGCCGATGTGCCCGTGGGCGTCTTCCTCTCATCGGGATTGGATAGCAGTACGCTTACCGCGCTGGCCGCAGAAAGCTCTGCCTCGCTGCGCACGGTAACCCTGGGCTTCCAGGAATTCCGCGGGACCCCGGACGATGAAACACCTTTAGCGGAGCAGGTGGCGGCTCAGTACGGCACGCGGCACCAGACGATTTGGGTCAGCAAACAGGACTTCCAGGACGACTTTCCGCGCCTGATGCAGGCCATGGACCAGCCGAGCTGCGACGGTGTGAACAGTTTCTTCATCAGCCACGCCGCCGCGAAGGCGGGACTCAAAGTGGCCCTTTCCGGCCTGGGCGGCGATGAACTCTTCGGCAGCTACCCCAGCTTTCGCGAAATCCCCCGCGCCGTCCGGTTTCTGAAGCCCTTCAGCGCTTCAACGCTTCAACCTGTTAACCGCGCCTTTCGCCTCCTCACCGCGCCAGTTTTGAAGCGCTTGACCTCGACCAAGTACGCCGGCTTGCTTGAGTATGGAGGAACCTACGGCGGAGCGTTTCTGCTAAGGCGTGGCATGTTCATGCCCTGGGAACTGCCGGACGTGCTCGACGCGGACCTGGTCCGCGACGGCTGGACGCGGCTCCAAACCCTGGCCCGGCTGGAAGACGCCACTCGGGAAATCAAGTCCTCTCACCTGCGGGTCGCCGCCTTGGAAATGACTTGGTACATGCGCAGCCAGCTTCTAAGAGACGCCGATTGGGCCAGCATGGAACACTCGTTGGAGGTACGGACTCCCCTGGTTGATACGGAATTGTTGCAACGGCTCGCGCCGCTGCTCGCCGACGGTATCACGGTTTCGAAGCGCGACATGGCGAACACCCCGGTGCAAAAACTCCCCGAGGAAGTCCTGAGTCGCCCCAAGACAGGTTTTTCCATCCCTGTCCGTAACTGGCTCCTTAGCTCGAATGCAGGGGGTGGAAGACAGACGGCAGCGACGAGAGGGCAGGAGCGTGGGCTTCGGGGCTGGACGAAGCTGGTTTACGCTCAGTTCGCCGGTGCCGGAAACACCGGTGCGGCGAGGTCGCGCAGGGCAAGGGGGCCAAAGCGAGGCACAGAAGACAGTGGATGCAGGACAAAGCCAATTTCCGCCGCGCCCACATTGGCAGGAAAACGAATCCTGGTTTTGGCGGGCGATGCTTTTGGCGGGCACGGAGGCATCGCCAAATTCAACCGCGACCTGCTGACCGCGCTGTGCAACTCTCCGGCAGTATCAGAGGTTTTGGCCTTGCCGAGGATCATAAGCCAGCCAGTTGAGCCAACCCCGCCCAAGCTGGCTTTTGTCAAACAAGCCGCGAACAACAAGCTTCGATACGTCCTTGAGGTGCTGAGAATTGCGCTCTTTTCCTCGCGCCCTGACCTGGTCATCTGCGGTCATATCAACCTTCTCCCGTTTGCCTTTATGGCGCGCCGGTTGGCTAATCTGCGCCGCCCTCGACCCGCAACTTGCGACTCGCAATCCCCAATGGTCCTGATGGTCCACGGAGTTGAGGCCTGGACGCCGAGGGAAAGACCCCTGGTCAATCGGCTGGTTAAGCGCATTGATTATTTCGTAGCGGTGAGCCAGCTAACCAAGGACCGTTTTCTCTCCTGGACAGGCCTGCCGGAGGATTGCGGGTTCATCCTGCCTAACTGCGTGGATGTATCGCGGTTCGGCGCGGGCCCCAAGAGCCCGGCGTTGCTGCAACGCTATCGTCTCCAGGAAAAGGCGGTTATTCTGACCTTCGGACGGCTGGCATCGGAGGAGCGTTACAAAGGCTTTGATGAGGTCCTTGAGATTCTGCCCGAGCTGGCCACGCAAATCCCGAATCTGAGCTATCTCATTGTAGGAGATGGGCCGGATCGCTCGCGGCTGGAGGAAAAGGCTCGCAGCCTGAAGGTGCAGGATCGGGTCGTTTTCGCTGGCAGGATTCCGGAGGAAGAGAAGGCGGAGCATTACCGGTTGGCGGATGCGTACGTAATGCCCAGCCATGGCGAAGGCTTCGGGATAGTGTATCTCGAAGCCATGGCATGTGGCATTCCCGTAGTCGGCAGCAAGACAGACGGGAGCCGCGAGGCGCTCCGCAACGGCGAACTTGGCATTCTGGTGGATCCTGAGGACCCCAGAGAAATTCGAGCCGGCGCTTTGCAGGCCCTGTCTGAACGTCGGCCCGGTACACTGCGGACCCTGCCTCCGGGTCTGGATTACTTCTCCCATGTCAACTTTGAACGGCGCTGCCATGCGATCCTCCATGAGTTGTGTCGAACACCGGCGGGCCGTGCTGATCTCCGCTGAGCTCCGGCCTCTGATTTCGGCTTTCAGCATTTAGAATGGACCCGTCGTCCGCCATCCCCGCGGTCAGTCGTCCGGTAGTCAGTACGCCGGCAGTCCGAAAGCGGCTCCGCTGTCTCCGCTCCGTCGTCCTGTGGTCCTGTGTTTTCTGCTTTCTACTTTCTGCTTTCTGCTTTCTCTTCCACTCTCCCCTCCTGCGAGGGGCCGCCCAAGCTTGGATCATCAACGAGCCGCTGGAAAAAGCCGATGCCATCGTTGTGCTGGGCGGTGGATTGGAAACCCGGCCGTTTGAGGCGGCACGTTTGTATCACGCTGGATTTGCTGCCAGAATCCTGTTGATGGATGTGAAGCCGAGTCCAACCACCAGGCTGGGAATCACCCCGACCGAGAAGGACCTGACGCGCCAGGTGCTGCTCAAACTGCAAGTGCCCGACACCAACTGTGTCACCGTGGGCGATGGAGCCGCCAACACCTATGACGAGTCTCGCGCCGTGCGCGCCTGGCTGGAACAGACAGGCGCCAAGAAAGTCATCATCCCCACCGACCTGTTTCACACACGCCGCGTTCGCTGGCTGTTCCACAAACAGCTTAACGGCACTGGCGCGACGGTTACGGTCAGGGCCGTCACGCCGGCAGACTATGCCGCGACCAACTGGTGGACCAACGTAGAAGGCCTGATCGGCTTCCAGAACGAAGTCATCAAGTACCTCTACTACCGGATCAAGTATTGACGCCGGGAGAACGAGGCAACAGGACAACAAGCCCACGGACCACTGACTTCTGACGTCAGGCCTCCCATTTCTGGTTCCTGCTTTTCAGCGTTTCAAATGGATGAGTTAGTAATAGAACCCGGCCGCGCCGAGCGCCAATACTGGCGCGACCTGTGGCGCTACCGCGAGCTGTTCTATTTCCTCGCCTGGCGCGACATCCTCGTCCGCTACAAGCAGACCGTTATCGGCATCGCTTGGGCCGTCATCCGCCCCTTTCTCACGATGGTCATCTTTACCGTCGTGTTCAGCCGCATCGCCAGGCTCCCCGCCCCCGGCGCTGTGCCCTACGCGCTGCTGGTGATGTCCGCCATGTTGCCCTGGCAGTTCTTCGCCACCGCGATGGGCGAATCCAGCAACAGTCTCATTAGCAATGCCAACCTCATTTCCAAGATCTACTTTCCCCGGCTCATCGTGCCGGCGGGTTCCGTGATCACCAGCTTCGTGGATTTCCTTATCACCGTCGCCCTTATGGCGGCCCTCATGGTCTGGTATCACTTCCTCCCCGACTGGAGAATCCTGGTGTGTCCGCTTTTCATCATCCTGGCATTTGGCGCCTCCTTCAGCACGGGTTTGTGGCTTTGCGCCCTCAACGTCGAATACCGCGACTTCCGCTATATCGTGCCCTTCATTGTTCAATTCGGGTTGTATGTCTCGCCAGTTGGTTTTAGCAGCACTATCGTGCCGGCCAAATGGCGGTCGCTCTATTCGCTCAACCCGATGGTCGGCGTCATTGACGGCTTCCGTTGGTCCCTGCTTCGCGGCCAAAGCCCCCTGGACTGGACCTCCGTCCTGTTGTCCTGTGGTCTGGTCGTCCTGTTGTCCGCCTCTGGCATCTGGTATTTCCGCATGATGGAAAGGACGTTTGCAGACGTCATTTAAGAAGCTGCAATGCTGAAAACTGAAAAGCTGAAAGAGCACATTTCAGCAGGTCAGCAGGTCAGCGTGTCAGCCTTTCGCCTGTTCAGCCATTCAGCTTTTTAGCATTCCCCTCCATGCCCCGCCTCCAAGCGTCGTTCCGCGATCCCAGCGGGTATGTGTTCGACCACCAGGGGCACATCTTTCGCGCCGTCAACGCGCAGTTCGGCTCTCTTTGGGACGGGCTGTGCCAGAGCGGGCTCGTCGCCAAACTAACCGCGGACCGCTTGCTCGTCCCGACCAAGGTCGCTGCCGCGCCGCTCGATCAGACCCTGGCTGCCGAGAACCCCGGCTTTGGCAGCTTTCTCGAGCACGAGCCCATCCAGCCGATCACCTACCCTTACGAATGGTCCGCCTCGATGCTGGCCGATGCGGGGATCCTCACTCTGGACCTCCAGATGCGCCTGCTGGCGGGCGGGTATTCGCTCAAGGATGCCAGCGCGTACAACATTCAGTTCGTGGAAGGGCGGCCGGTTTTCATTGACATCACCTCAATCGAACGGCCCCAGCGGTTGGACCTCTGGTTCGCGCTGGGGCAGTTCCAGCGGATGTTCCTGTTCCCCCTGCTGCTGCACCGTTACCGGGGGTGGGACCTGCGCTCCTATTTCCTGCCGAGTTTGGATGGCCGGACCCTGGAGCAAGTGCGGCGAAGCCTTGGACGCCTCGCGCTTTGGCGTCCAAGCCTCCTGTTGGACGTGACTTTGCCCTTGCTGCTGGAGCGAAAGGAAAACAAGCGACAGGCGGCGCATCCGCAGGGTAAGGACGCCTCGCCGAGGCGTCCGCTTCCGCCCCAAAGCGGACGTTTCGGCGAAACGTCCCTACCTGCGCAGGCCAAGCCGGCACCCGCTGGCGATTCCAGCCAGACACAGCTCCTGAACTTGAAACGTTTGCGCGGCAAGATGACCAAATTGGCGGCTGCCCTCAAACCGCGGAGCGAGTGGACAAGCTACACCGAAACGTGCACCTACGATGAGACAGCGGAGAACGCAAAAAAGCAGTGGGTGCGCGAGTTCCTGTGCACCCACCGCCCCGGTCAAGTGCTGGACCTGGGTTGCAATCAGGGCGATTACAGCTTCATTGCCGCTGAATGTGGCGCCCGGGTGCTCGCGGCCGACAGCGATCCCCAGGTCATCGAGCAACTCTATCGGCGCTTACGCCAAAACCCGCGAGCCATCACGCCGGTCGTTGCCGATCTCGGGAACCCCAGCCCTGCCATTGGCTTCCGCAACGCAGAGCGAACCCGGTTCCTCGACCGCGCCCAGTCTGATTGCCTGCTGGCTTTGGCCCTTGTCCACCACCTGTTAGTGTCCGCCAACCTGTCGCTCGAAGCCATCCGCGACTTGTTCTGCGACCTCACCCGCAGCCATGCCATTGTGGAGTTCGTGCCGACGCATGACCCCATGTTCCAAAGGCTGCTCAAGTTCCGCGTCAACCTTTTTGAAGGCCTCACCCTCGAGACCTTCCGGTCAGCCTTCTCCCAACGGTTCGAGATCCTCAAGGAAGCCGCCATTCCGAACTCCCCGCGGACACTCTTCTTCCTGCGGAAGCGGTGCTGAGGAAAAGTAGAAATTGGGAAAGCAGAAAGGAACCAGCATTTTAGCAGAGGACGGAGGACGGGAGACAGGAACGGAGGAGACGACAATGAGAATTGAAACTGCAAAGGACCTTGAAGTCTATCAACTTGCCTATCGCATTTCGATGCGCATCTTCGGTAGGCTTGGTTCTATGATCAAGAATCCCGGCCCCTTCCTGATTTCCGATCACTGACCTCCGTTCTCCGTCTTCCGTCCTCCGAATGGCCGATCACTGACCTCCAAGTTCAGATTTCTGCTTTCCCAATTTCTGCTTTTCGACACGTGATTTCTACTTGCTACTCTCCTAGTTTTCGCTTTTGGGCAAGTAGTTTCTGCTTTCTACTTTCCCAATTTCTGCTTTTTCCCCTACAGGCTGCCTCCCCCGACATTCCGCGTCTGGACTGGCAGCCCCGGTCGGATTGGATCAACGTCAAAACCGACGTCACCCCCGCGGCAGTCGGCGACGGCCAGGCGGACGACACGGCCCCGCTGCAGGCGGCGCTCAATCGCGGCGTCAAGGGCAAGACGGTGTATCTTCCGCCGGGCACCTACCGGATCACGCAGACCTTGGCTTTTCACGGGCCGGAAACCGGTGCGGCGATCATCGGCCACGGGCGTGATACCCGGTTGGTCTGGGACGGCGCCGTTGGGGGACGGATGTTCTGGAGCGATGGCGTGGCCTATTGCCGCTATGTCGGTTTAGTCTGGGACGGGCGAGGCAAGGCCGCGGTGGGCTTTGATCACGCCTCGGAGAAGCGGTTTGAAACCGAGGTGACGCACGAGCACGAAGCCTTCCATAATTTCACCGCCTATGGCATCCGGGTGGGAAACCGGCAGAAAGTGGCTTCGGCTGAGATTCTCTATCGCAATTGCCTGTTTGAGAACTGCGGCACCGCCTTGGGCCTTTTGACCTTCAACGACTACGACAACACGATTGACGCGTGCGAGTTCCGCGACTGTGGCACCGGCATCGTCGCGAACAAATCCAACTTCTACGCGCGCAACTGCCATTTCGAGCACAGCCGTGCAGCGGATTTTGTTGTCGGCGCCGAACATGGCTGCTCCATCCGCCGCTGCACGTCGGTCGGCTCGAAACGGTTTGTCCTCGAAACCGGCACGATCGCGCCGTTAACCGTGCAGGACTGTCACGTCGCTGACTGGACGGACCCGGAGGCGGCGGTCCAACTGAATGGCAGCCCGGTGCTCATGTTCGATTGCTCCTTTACCCAGGCTGCCTCCAACCGTTTCCCTGTCAAAGCGGTCAATGCTTCGCAAAAGCTTCTGTTGAGCAACAACCAGCCCGCTTCGATCGAACGGTTGGTAACGGGAATTGCCCGGGACAAGCTCTACGTTATTCCGCCTGGCCAGGGGAGCGGTGTTGTGACGAGCGCGGGGCAGTACTTCCTCCAGGAAACCGTTGCGGTTCCGACGAGGGTCTTTGATGTGGTGCGTGATTTTGGCGCCAAGGGCGACGGGCGAACCGATGACTCGGCCGCCATCCAGTCCGCCATTGACGCCGCCAGGCAGCAGGGCGGCGGAGCGATGGCCTACCTGCCGGGCGGACGCTACGTTGTGTTCCGTTCGCTTTCCGTTGCGGGCCGCGACTACACGCTGGGCGGGAGCGGTTTTCGCTGCGGGCTGATCTGGCGGGGAGAGCCCGGCAAGCCGTTCATCGTGGTTTCAGGCGCACAGAACGTGACCCTGGCCAATTTTATGGTAGGCCATCATGACCTGGGCCCCATGACCCACGGAAACGACATCCTGGTCACCGCACCCGCGGACAAACCCTGCCGACTGGTCCTCGATGAAGTCTATGCTTTCGGGATATACGACAAGGCCCCGGACAAGCATGGTATTCACTTTGATCGTCTGCCCGCTGGAAGCGTGATTGATGCCTGGCACGTACAGGGCAATCTCAGGATCACGGGCTGCGCCGAGGCCACCCTGCTGTTCCGAACCTCCTACGAAGGCACAGTCACAGTCGAGGGAGCACCGTCAGCCGGTGATGGCATTGCCGGCTTCCTCACTCGCCTGGCGACGACTTGTCGGCCTGCCCTGCGGGTGCTCGACAACAATTCGGTGGTTATGAGTGATTTTTATGTCGAGGAGAGTGACCAGGTCGCGCTCCTCAGAGGCGCCGCGGGCCAACCTGCTGGCCGCGTCACCATCCAGGGGCCGAAGATGCACCTGCACACGCAACAACCGGTCTTCGACATTAGCGATTATGCCGGGCAGGTTTATTACGGCCAAAGCCAGATGTATTGCGACCCCAAAGAAACCCAGTTTCGGTGCTCCGGAACGCGCCCCGTGCAACTGATCCTGGCGGGGGATTTCTGGTACAATAACCGCCCCGTCTTCAAGGCCGAACCCCCAGCCCAGGTAGTGCTGGTTGGCAACAGCGGAGTGGCCGATTCGACCACCGGCGCCCGCGAGTTGGCGTCGCTGGCCACCGCGCTGGACGACCTCCGTCGCCTGGGTGAAGTGGACCTCCGCCTTTCACAGAGCACAGAGACGAAATTGGGAAGGCACTAGAATTATGGTCCTTCCGCCCGCGTTCCCGAGCCGAGACCCGCCGTGCCCAATCTCGAACCAATCGCTGCCCTCATGCGACTCGGATACGGAAGCTACTGCGCCATCGCTACTTGCGCTTGCGCACTCTATCTCACCGGCACCGCATCGTATCCCCTCCCTAGCCTCTCCCGATACACACCGTAGGTTCAGTTTCAACCTACGGTGTGTATCGGGAGGGGCTAGGGAGGGGCTAGGCAGAGGCTGGGGTGGGCTGGTCAGTCCAAAAACGTGCCTGCCATTTTTCTTGGGTTATATCCTGGAAGAAACCAGAATGTAAAGGCGTTGAGGGCCCACCAGAAGCTGGACGTGTATCTTCGCTATCATTTGTGCGGGGGATTGGCTTTTGTGTGACGCCCGTTAAGATGTTTAATGCCGTCAAGTGGCGCTTGTACCGGTTAATGAAAAGCTGAGTGTCACCAAAGCGACCGTGAGCGAAATCGTCATTTCAGTCAAGGGACTGGGCAAGAAGTACCGCATCCGCCACCAGCAACAAGGCATGCGTTACAAAGCTCTCCGCGACGTCCTGACCGACAAGGCGCGGTCTGTGGTCCGTGGTCCGTGGTCCGCGGTCCGTAGTCTTTGGTCTGGTGGTCCCGTAGTCCGTGGTCCTTCTACCGAGGATTTCTGGGCACTGAAAGATGTAAGCTTCGAGGTTCACCAGGGCGAAACCCTCGGCATCATCGGCCGCAACGGCGCCGGCAAATCCACGCTGCTGAAGATCCTGAGCCGCATTACCGAGCCGACAGAAGGCCGCGTCCGCATCAAAGGCCGGGTGGCCAGCCTGCTCGAAGTCGGCACCGGCTTCCATCCCGAACTGACCGGGCGAGAGAATGTTTTCCTGAATGGCGCGATTCTGGGGATGCAGCGGACCGAGATCAGGCAGAAATTTGATGAGATCGTGGCATTCGCCGAAGTAGAGAAGTTTCTGGATACGCCGGTAAAACGCTACAGCAGCGGCATGTACGTGCGCCTGGCCTTTGCCGTGGCGGCGCACCTCGAACCCGAAATCCTCGTGGTGGACGAAGTCCTCGCGGTTGGGGACGCCGAGTTTCAAAAGAAATCGTTGGGCAAGATGCAAGAAGTGAGCAGGGGAGGGCGTACCGTACTCTTCGTGAGCCACAATATGCTTGCGGTTCAGAAGCTATGCTCGCGTGTTATTCTGCTGGACTCGGGCCACATACAAGCATCGGGATCTGCTTCAGAGATTGTTGCGGAGTACATTGCGATAAAGGCCGGTGTTGCATACTCGCGTCCGCCAAAGGGGAACGCGCCTCAGATCACCGCGGCAAGCCTATTGACAGATGCGCTCCGGACGGATGCCCCGGTTGAGATCATGATCGAGTGGTTTTTACCTGAAAACATGCGCAACGTAAAGGTGGGTGTCGGTTTAAACACACCGGACGGGCAGAGGATCTTCGATTGCGGCCCAGAGGACATTGGCCTCAAAACCCCCGACACGAAAGGGTCCCACAAGGGCCTTTTCAGAGTTCCTCCCAATACACTGCTCGCACGCCATTATGTGGTCTCCGTTGGAATTTGGAAAGACGGCGTCAGTTTCGATCATGTAATCCCGGCGTTGACATTCGCCCCGCAGGCTGGACCCAGCGGCCCATACGCCCACGAGGCAACCCGCGACGGTCTGGTTCATGCGAAATGTGAGTGGCTCGACCTCTCATGACAGAGAACCCAGCAGTTCCCCGTAGGCCTCCCGAACCGGCCCAAACCGCCTTTGACCGGCCCATTTTACCAGAACCCACAACAGGGCACAATACTGGAATGAGACCCATTAAGGTTGGTTTGCTGGTAGGTGAGTTCTTTGACGGCGCGCTGAAAAGACACAGCGGGTTCGGCGGCTATGGTATGCTGGCCAGGCACTACATCGCTGAGCATCTGCCGAATTCCGATATCCATATTGAGACCATAATCGGCTTCAACGATGAGACTGAATCTGAGAGCACTGTCCTGGACAGCCGAAAGATCGTAACCACGCTGCCCAAATGCCCAGGGCCCCTGAAATCTCCACGCCTTCCGAAGATCTTGTTGCAGCGGCTTCGGTACAACCGAAGACTGCGTCACTACCTGAACTCCTTCGACCTCTTTTTGAGCATTGAAACAGTGCATTACGGCGAATTTCTCCTGCGGTACGCACCGAGGAAGAAACTGATCCTATACATTCAGGACCCTCGCCCTCAGTCAGAGTGGGATGACCTGGATTCTCTAGGTCTAGCGGATGATGGCACTCCACGGCCAGACCCGTTGACCAGGCGGTTTTATAGAAAGCTGGTCCAGCAGGACCGGTTGGTTGCGATTTCTCAGGGAGAGGACTTGGTCCGAAAGGCTAAAGATTTATATCAACTGCCGGAGGGGCTTCCCGTGCAGTTGGTCCGGAACCCGGTGGTTTTCGATACTGCCTTTAGACTAGGGCAGGAGCCAAAGGAGAACGCCGTTGTGTTTTTGGGACGGCTCGATCCTGTGAAACGCCCCTGGCTGGCCTTGGAAGTGGCCAAGCGCATGCCCCATGTGGAGTTCTGTTTTCTGGGCAAGACTCAGGAAGGCGTTACTCCGCATATCATCTATCCCTATCGAGAGTTGCCGAATGTGAAGCTCTTGGGGCACCAGGCAGGTTCAGTAAAGACTGAGTTGCTGAAACGGTGCAAGTTCCTGATTAATACCTCAATTCATGAAGCCATACCCGTTTCGTTTCTGGAGGCTCTGGCTTATGGAACGCTGCTTGTCAGTTGTCAAAACCCGGATTCCCTAACTGAAAGGTTCGGGGCCTTCACCGGGAAAATACTGGGCGACGGCCGTGAGCAAGCTGGTCTATTTGTGGAGGCGATCCAAGGATTGCTGGATAACGAGACCAAACGGGCGAAATTGGCAGAGCAAGGAATGGCGTATGTGAAAGAAAACCATGATCTACAAGCGTGGATTCAGACCATGCGGCAGGTCATCTGCACGACGGCCACTTCGGGCTGAGCACGGTGAACCTCACGTTTATTACAACAGGGGGATCTCCAAATGGAGGCAGTGAGTTGCTTTGGAGCTTGGCCGCGATACGCCTGGCAAAAGCGGGGCATCGGGTAGCAGCCACTGCCCAGTATGGGGAGGAACCTGCCCCGCGCCTGGCTGAGATGAGGAAACTAGGAATCCATCTTCGGATGAGGCGTGGTCCAGGCATCTGGAGTCGCTTTCTTCGCAACTTGCTGCGCCAGAGAATAGAGGGTTTCCTTCCCGGAAAAGATTGGGCCTGGCTGTTGCGACAGAAATCAGACCTAGTCTGCCTCTCCCTGGGTTGCGTTCGCGATGGGCGTGGGTGGATGCTTCGATGCCGCGCGGCAAACGTCCCTTATGTGGTGGTTTCACATTTGACCTCTCCTGGCATGTGGCCGGAGGACGAGACGCGAGAGGAACGGGCCGCGGCCTTCTCGTCCGCTCAACGTTGTTTTTTTGTCTCACGCCATAACTGGGAGCTCTTCGAGCACCAAACGGGAGAGGTGCTGACGAACGCAAGTGTGGTCCGAAATCCGTTCAAGGTGCGCTACAACGCACAGGCGCAATGGCCCAGCGCCGACCTTGGCTGGCGGCTCGCCTGTGTCGGCACGCTGGATCCAGCAACGAAGGGACAAGATTTGCTCATTCGCGTCATGGCTATGCAAAAGTGGAAAGAGCGAAACCTAAGCGTCAATTGCTATGGAAGCGGTCCCTGCGAGCGGGGCCTTCGCAAGCTCACAGATGCGCTTCACCTCAGATCCGTGTGTTTCAAAGGATACGTCGAGGACATCGAGCAGATCTGGAGAGAAAACCACGGCCTTATCATGCCTTCCTGGGTCGAAGGTCTGCCGATTGCCTTGGTCGAGGCCATGCTCTGCCATCGCATGGCACTCGTCACCGACGTTGGCGGCAACACGGAGCTGGTTGAGCACGGAGTCAATGGTTTTGTAGCGCCAGCTCCTACCGTTGCTCTATTGGACGCAGCTATGGAGGAGGCTTGGCAGAGGAGGGACGAGTGGCGCGAGCTTGGCTTGGAGGCCCGTAAAAAGGTGGTGGCCTGCGTGCCGCCTGATCCGGTCCAGGATTTCTGCGGAAAGCTGCTGGAGACGGCCGCAGGTCACAAGCAGGAGTAAATGTCTGCGGATTGTCACGAAAGATGATGCCCCCTCTCGTCAGTGTTCTGATGACGGCCTACAACCGCGAGAAATACATCGCGGAGGCTATCGAAAGCGTCCTCGCTTCCACATTCCAGGACTATGAGCTAATCGTTGTGGATGATTGTTCGAGTGACAAGAGCTACGAGATCGCGCTGACGTATGCGAAGAAAGACCTGCACATTCGCGTCTATCGCAACGAGAGGAACTTGGGGGACTACCCGAACCGGAATCGTGCCGCCAGCTACGCTGCGGGTAAATATTTGAAATACATCGATGCGGATGATTACGTTTATCCCCACGGATTATCTGTCATAGTAGGCATGGTGGAGAGATTTCCGGAGGCCGCACTTGGATTTGCCTCGCTCGAGCAGGATGTCAAGAGACCATTTCCATTCCAACTGTCACCCAGGGAAGCCTATTTGCGGCACTACTTTGAACAGCCGCTCTTCCATAAAGCGCCGCTTTCGGCCATAATCCGAACTGAAGCTTTTCAAGTCGTCGGTGGATTTACGGGCAAACGCTATGTGGGGGATTTCGAGTTGTGGCACATCCTGGCGGGTCGCTATCCGGTGGTCCTGATGCCCCAAGGCGTGGTGTGGTACCGGGAGCATTCGGAACAGGAAATGCAGCAGAACCGAACCTCGGTTCTGATTCCATTTGAGTACCTGAATATTGCCGTCGAGCAACTCGGCCACCCGCAATGCCCTCTCCTGCCGAACGAGCGGGCCTGTGCGATCAGTGGCCTCAAGCTCGCCCAGGCCAGGACCATTTTCCGGACGTTGGCCAGTGGTGATTGTCGCTGTGCTCGTGAAATGCTCCGGCGTTCGGGGCTCAGTGTGGGGGAGGCGCTTTTGGCGGCTTTCCGCAAGGCCCCGAAACCGTAAAGGCCTCAACATGACGGGAAAGATAGGTCTGCTCTGGGCTAGAGATACTCTGGCACGGCTGGTCCGACGCCAGTATTGGCTCTACCGGTTGTCGCGCAGCTCGGTCGGGCGCAATGTGCGTATTTGTTTCCCTCTGCGGTTGGAAGGTCGTGGGCGGCTGTCGCTCGGCGATTGCACAACGGTCGAGGCGAACGTCCGTATCGGCTGTGCGGGGGCGACTCAAATTTCCGTTGGGGACCGGTGTGTTCTCATGGAGGGCTGCGCGTTGTGTACCGGTACAGGCGGCAGCATCGACCTAGGAGGAGATTGCGTGATAGGCCGTCGTTCGGTGTTGGACGCGCAGGGGCCTTGGAGAATAGGCAAAGGTAGCGTGGTTGAGTCTTATTGCTCTATCTCGTCTCGAGAGCCCACTTTGTTGGGAAGGATGACTGTGGGTATCGGCAGCTATATTGACGATCACTCTGTCATTGACGTGAGTGGCGAATTGACCATCGGCGATGAAGTGGCTATTGGGCCGATGTGTGTGATTTACACACACGACCATGACCACACTGGGGACCATGGGGCGGCTTGGAAGGGTGGTGTGACCCTCGGGAGCGTCCGTATTGGCAACGGTGTCTGGGTCGGGGCCCGCGTGACAATACTGCCCGGCGTCAGCATTGGTGACCGGGCCGTGGTCGGCGCTGGTGCAGTTGTGACTAGGGATGTGCGAGCCGGTGCTGTGGTCTTAGGGGTTCCTGCCAAAGAGTACCATCGCAAGTAGCTTTTGAGCTACTCACTACCAAATGAGATGACGCAATACAATAAAGAGTACTTTCTCAACACAACGCGGGCCAAGTACGGCATTGCCACATTGCCGCAGCATTTTGATGAGAAGTTTTGCTCCGATTACACACACGTTCGTCCGTTCAACACCAAAGGCCTTTCACGTCTTTTGACGGATTATGGTTTTACGGCAGCGACCCTTGGCTCAAACAGACGGGCCGGTCTGTGTGCTGCTGGGCGGCTATTTCATTATGTCTTGCGCGGTGGGGTTGCCGCCGACACAACTTATCCCAACGCTGCGGGGCCTTTGCTCGGAGGTGAAACGCTCGAAGCCTTCGCGAGGAGGGCGTGAACGCCCCAGAAGGTCGCGGTCTTAGGGCAAGCCGCGAAACTCTTGATGCCATCTTCATCAGCCAAGGCGCGATTTGTCTATTATTCTTACCCTCAATATTGTTGGGCGATGGAGATTGTTCGGGTGTTTCGGCGTGGGCTCATACCGGACCTCTCGGAGAGGTGGGTCGTGGATGTTCCGTGTGGAAGCGGTGTGGTATCCTATTGGCTGCGGCGAGCCTTCCCGGACCTGCAGCTACGGCTTTACGACATTGACCCCGCAAATGTGACGATAGCCCAGAAGCACTTTGGGGGCAGCAATGTGGGTCGGGCAGATCTTTATAGTCTGAATTTACCACAAGCCAACAATGTGTGGCTGCTGATAAACTCTTTGTATTGCCTCCCAGAGGTTCACACACTCGTTCGAACAATGTCTCGACAAATGGAATACGTTTTTGGCGTGTTCCCACATCTTGGAACCAAGAATATCAGGGCTTATCTGGCCGAGCCAGGCGCAGTCGACCCGAACCTCATGAGCCAGGCGGCCACGGTTGGCCTCTTTGGTGAGAATGGCTATGAGGTTCTGTATCAAAAGGACATCACTCGAATCGCGTACCTAAGCAGCCGTGTACGAAAATGGCCTTGGGGTTTCTGGTGGAGAAAAACATTCAATTTGACGGACCGTTTCGCCATCCTAACCGGTCCCTATTACTGGCTGGCGCTGTTCAGGCGCATGCCAAAATACTAGTTGTGAAGACGCCGCCGCTTACTTTGTGGCAAGGCTGATTAGGTTAGGGTCATGGTGAAGTCGTTGATTTGTAGAGCTCGGTACCGATTCGCCGGCACGCATCACCCGACTTCGGTAGAGGACTCGATCCATGCTGCGCTTGGCTGGCTGTCCGCAGCCCAGGATGTAACAGGCTACGGCGGGTTTTCCCGGGCCTACTCCCTAGCTGGCGGTTGGGAGATGCCTTATCCGGAGACTACCGGCTACATTATTCCAACGCTGTTAGCGTGCCATTCCCGCTTCCCGGAACTCAAACTCGTGGGGCGGGCCGAGCGGGCAGGTTCGTGGTTAGCGGAAATTCAGTTTGACTCCGGAGCGATTTGCTCCAAGCAATGGCATGCGCACAATACGACGCCCAGTGTCTTCAACACCGGCATGGTGCTGCACGGGTGGGTCTCGTTATTAGAGCGGGGGCTGGAGGACCGCCTACAAGAGGCGGCAAGAAAGGCGGTGAGCTGGCTAGTGGCGCAGCAAGAGGCGGACGGCGCATGGGCTAGGGCGGCCTTCAATAGCGTGGCGCACACCTACTATACAATGGTGGATTGGGCGCTGCTCCGTTACGCGGCGTTGTCAAGTGATCCCCGGGCGCAAGAGTCCGCCGTCAAGAACCTTGACTGGACACTGCGACAGCAACGGCGCAACGGCTGGTTCGACCGTTGCTGGTTTAACGCCGGTGACGCAGTTACTACGCATACGCTGTCTTACACAACACAAGGCTTGGTCGAATCAGGCCAACTCCTGGGCGAACGGGAATACATCGAGGCTGCCGAGCGAGCTACAACGCCTCTGCTTCTTCACTTCGAAACCGCGGGAAAGCTCGCTGGAGCTTTTGACGAGAACTGGCATCCGACCGTAGCCTGGGAATGCTGCACCGGCAATGCGCAGACTTCGCTGGTTTGGCAGACTCTCGGCCAGATCACTGGTGACAGGAAGTGGATCGTCACGGCGACAAAGCTTAACCGAAGGCTTTTGCAGTATCAGAAGGTCAACTGCCGCGTGCTTGGCATCAACGGCGCAATTCCCGGTTCCTGGCCGATTGATGGTGGCTACGATTCTTTGGCGTTTCCGAACCATGCGGCGAAGTTTTACATTGATGCTATGCGCACACAGGGAGCTTTACTCGGAAATCCGTAGCAGACACCTAGTGATTCTTAAGTTCATTTTGTGGAAGTGCCGAGTGCTGTTCGCCTTGTGTGAGCGATGGACACCATGCAGGGGCGCTCTTGCAGTGGCCGTGTTGTCCGCTCTCGCCTCAGTGGCCTTCAACTTCCCGGATTACCAGCACAACCTCGACTTGTTTGGCCTGGCGGCCCCCGAAAGGATAGCACCCGAAAGGGAATTGACACGCCTCGTACTGCGCAGACAGACCGAACATCCCCTGAGCCCGGATTCAGTGGCTGGCATCGAGGGAGGAGAGCACGCGGCGAGGTTGATCTATCGGATCAGCATGCCAATTCTCGGGCATGCCGCCGGACTCGGTCTGGGGGGGCTGATATTGATACAGCAGCTTTTTGGTGTCGTTTTTCTTGGGTTACTATCACTACTAAGCTACCGTGCCACCGGAGATAAATGCTGCGCGGTTTTGCTTCCATTCGGTTTCGCGTTTTGCTACGTGGGCCAGGCGTGCTTCCTTGACATGCGCCCGACCTTCGATGGGATGGCATTGTGTGGGCTGGCTCTGGCAATGGTCTCTCGCCAGCCGCTAATCGTTTTTGCCGCGTTGTTTTTCGCGTGCTGGACGGATGAGCGAGCCGTTATGGTTTCTCCCCTGCTGCTTTTGTGGCGGCTCACGAAACCAGAGCAGACCGATGGCACCGGGAGGGACCAGAGCTTTCTGAAGGATTGGAGATTATTGGCAACGATAGGCGCACTCGTGGCATATCTAGTCGGCAGATTCGAACTGGGACGGCTCTGGTCGGCCCAGTACCCTCCCGATGGTATCTCTTTTGCGGTGGCAGGACTACAATGGCCAATGTTTCTCATTGGTATTGCCTCTGGACTGAAGTGGCTTTGGATAGTGCTGCTGCTCGGTGCGACGGCGCTGCTGCTACGTGGCGCTACTTGGCTTGGCGCAGCATTCTCCATCGTCGTCTTGGCTTATGCAATCTCTTGTAGCATGGTTTTCGATACTACTCGGAGCTCCGCCTACCTTTTCCCAGCGGTATTCGTTGCCTTGCCGTGGCTTGTCCGCAGCGAAGGAGTTGCGCCTGTACGGTGGCTTGCTCTGGCGGTGTCAGCGATGTGTATTATGACGCCGTCTGCCTACATTCATGGAAACGCCGTGGAACCAGCGCCACCAGTCTTCCCTCAGGCGCTGAAGTGGATTCGATAGATTCGGCGCACTGGAGTTCTGCGTCTGACGATCTTGTTTGTTGCATTCGAGTTTCCTCCGCTGGGGGGCGGCGGTGTCCAGCGGTCCATGAAGTTCGCCAAATATCTCCCCCAATTTGGTATCACCCCTGTAGTCTTAACCACTGACGAGGCCAGCTTCCGTCAGGTCATGAGCGGACATCCTATCGACGTGAAGTTGCTGGAGGATCTGCCTGCGGGTTTACCAATTGAGCGCATTGCCTGTCCTCGCGCGCACCCGGAGGCAACCACCAAATTCGGCGAGTGGCGTCGCATCTTCTTCTCCCTGGTCGAGGAGCAGGGGAAGTATTGGAGATCAGAATTGAGGCGGGAGCTGCCCCGGCTTCTTCAGAAGCACCAACCGAAGGTCATTTATGTGTCCCTGCCCCCCTTCAGCATGGGGCCACTCTGGCTTGAGTTGAGCCGGCAAGCACAGTTGCCCCTGATGCTGGATTTCCGCGACGGCTGGACCCAATGGCGCATCAGCCCGTATGGGACCTGGCTGCACTACCAGCTTGCGGTACGGCTGGAACGGCGGTGCCTGGGAGGCGCGCGGCGAGTCATCTGCACGTCGGAGCAGACCCGGCGGGACTTTCTGCGCGTTCATCCGGGAATCCCGCCCGAAAAGATCACCGTGATTACCAACGGTTACGACCACGACATCAGCGATTGGAGTCTGAGTGAGGCAATCGGCCCAGGCAGGGAGGCGTTCCACCGCGTCCCTGCATTAGCAGGAAGCCAGGGACGCGGTGGAACGCGTCCCTACCTTCCCGAGGAGCTAGATCGAGACGGGCCTGTGGCTTCGGGCTGCCATTGCATTGCGAGCCGGCCCTTTACCATCGGCTACGTGGGTAATTTCTACTACAGCCCAACAGCCCGCGGCGCGATGCTGAAGCCCTGGTGGCGGAAGCGGCCCAACCGGATGATCCAGTACGCGCCGCGCAAAGAGGATTGGCTCTATCGCTCGCCGTATTTCTTTTTTCGAGCTGTCGCGCGCCTGCTGGCCGACCAGCCAGATCTGAGGGCCCGGTTGCGGATGCGTTTCGCCGGGAACAAGCCGGACTGGATTGACGCACAGGCCGCCCAGTTCGGCCTCGGTGGAATGGTGGAATTCCTCGGCTATCTCGATCATCCGAGTGTGCTGGCATTTCAGCAGGAGTGCGACTGCCTGCTCGTCACCTCATCCAAGGTAATCGGCGGACAAGACTACAGCATTGCCGGCAAGACCTTTGAGTATTTCAGCCTGCGGAAACCAATCCTCGGCTTCGTCACTGAGGGCGCGCAGAAGGACATTCTCGTGCAGAGCGGCCTCGCGGTGATCTGCGATCCGGACAGCCCCGCGGAATCCGCCCGGAAGCTTGACGACCTGATCTCCGGCCGGATTCGGCTGCAGCCCAATGCCGCGTTCCTCAAAACTTTGCATCGCCGGGAACTTACCCGCAAGCTGGCCGACGTCCTGCGCGACGCCGCCCTCTGCCCTCTGCCCTCTGCCACCTGACCTCCAGTCTGGGTTTTCAGCATTTCAGGATTTCAGAGTTTCACCTTTTAAATGAGAATCGCCTGCATCGTCGGGGCGCGGCCCAATTTTATAAAGATGGCGCCAATCCTGAAAGAGTTGGCCCGGCATCCCATCCGTTTTCATCCGATCCTGGTCCATACCGGCCAGCACTACGGCGCAAAGATGTCGGACGTTTTCTTTCGGGACCTGGACATGCCCGCCCCTGATTATTACCTCGGAGTCGGCGCGGGCACGCAGGCGCAGCAGGCGGCGGCGATCATGGAACGATTCGACAACCTGTGCCCAAAGGAACGTTTCGACCGTGTCCTCGTTGTGGGTGACGTAACTTCGACCATGGCCTGTGCGATTACAGCGGCAAAGCGGTGTATCCCTGTGGACCACGTCGAGGCCGGTCTGCGCTCGTTTGATCGCACGATGCCGGAAGAGATCAACCGGATCATTACTGATTCTGTCGCTGACCTGCTGTTCGTCAGCGAACCCTCGGGCGTAAGGAACTTGCTGGCCGAGGGCCATCAGCAGGAGCAGATAAAACTGGTTGGCAACGTCATGATTGACAGCCTGCGCTCGCATCTGGACAAGGCGGTTGCGCTGGCCAAGTGGCGCGACCTCGGCTTTCAACCGCGTGCTTATGCGCTCGTCACGTTGCATCGGCCTTCGAATGTGGATGATGCGCAAAACCTCCGGGTGCTGGTTAACGAATTGAGGGCGGTCGCGAAACGTATACCGGTGATCTTTCCCGTGCATCCTCGCACGCGCAAGAACCTCAGCCCCGCCGGAGAAAACGGGGCGCTCACTCTCTGCGAACCCTTAGGTTACCTGGACTTCCTGAGTCTTATGGCATGCGCACGAGTGGTCATCACCGACTCGGGCGGAATTCAGGAGGAGACCACTGGCCTGGGCGTCCCCTGCCTCACACTGCGCAATAATACCGAGCGTCCAATCACCGTCGAACTCGGCACCAACACCCTCATCGGCGAGGGAACAGACCAACTGAAGCGATTGGTGTCCCAGGTTCTCGAGGGCTCCTACAAAAGAGGAAACCCTCCTGAGTTGTGGGATGGGAAGGCCAGTGAGCACATCGTGACTGTGCTGGCCGAGAAAGCCAACCAGACCCTGCCGTGAGAATTCTGTATGTGCAATACGCCAATCCAGGAGCCTACCCGCCTTTGGAACATAGCTCGCGGATATTGGCCTCTGCCGGCGCAGAGGTCCGTTTCCTGGGAATCGGGTCGCTGGGGGCCGATGCCCTGCGGTTTCCGCCGCATGCAAACATCGAGGTTCGGCAATGGAACTTCTGTCCGCCCGGCTGGCGTCAGAAGGTGCACTACGTCCAGTTCGGTCTGTGGGTCGTGTGGACCGCTCTCCGCTGGCGGCCAGACTGGATTTATGCGTCAGACTGCCTCGCGTGTCCGATAGTACTAGCCCTGAGTCACTTGCCCCGTTGGCGGGTGCTATACCACGAGCATGATAGCCCGGCGGAGGAGGGCAGACGGCGGAGGGCGGAGGCCGGAGGCCAGGGGGGGGGGGCCAGCCGGTTCGTGAGGTTTGTGCTTTGGACGCGGCGAAAGGTGGCCCGGCGGGCCGCATTGTGCGTGTTGCCAAATGAGAAGCGGGTCGAGGACTTCAGGCGAGAAACCGGCACGGCACGCCCCGTTCTCTGCGTCTGGAATTGTCCTCGGCGTGAAGAAGCGCAGATCATGCCCCCGGGAAGACCCCAGAGTGAATTCATTCTGTTCTATCACGGGTCAATTGTTCCAGTGCGAGTGCCGGTCAGTGTGGTTCAGGCTCTGGCGTCCTTGCCCGAGCAAGTGCGTCTGCGCATCGCTGGTTACGAAACGATCGGCCATTGGGGCTACGTCCGGCGGCTCCAGGAGGAGGCGAAACGGGTCGGAGTTCTCGAACGGATAGAGTTTGTGGGAACGCTGCCCAGATTCGAGCTGCTGCCCCTTTGCCGAAAGGCCCATGTGGGGCTTTCACTCATGCCCAGGACGAGCCAGGACCCAAACGAAAACGCAATGACGGGGGCCTCCAATAAGGCCTTCGAGTATCTGGCCTGTGGGGCGGCTCTGCTCGTCTCCGATTTGCCGGAATGGCAGAAGACGTTCGTCCAGCCAGGCTACGCCTTGGCCTGTGACCCGGAGGACCGCTTGAGCATTGCGGGGGCTCTGCGTTGGTTTTTGGAGCACCCAGCGGAGACACGAGAAATGGGGGCCAGAGGCCGAATTTCCGTCCTTCAGGAATGGAACTATGAAGCCCAGTTTCGACCGGTTGCGGATCTGATGGCGGGAGCCTGAGGGGAGCTCTGAGTACGTCGCGCATCTATCCAGATGAACCCGTTCGAGGATCACTCATTGAATGAATAAGCCGAGTCGGCGTTGGCAAGCGTACCTGGGATACCTGGTGGATGTGTACCGCCTGGCAACTGCGAAGCTGGACAATCCTCACAGCTATATGAAGTTCTTGCGCTTGAACGCGCTCCGAAAGCAATGCCGATCTCCAATCCTCATCGAAAGCGGAACATATTTGGGAGTCACGGCCTGGCGGTGTTCGAGAGTATTCGACGCTGTGTTCACGATTGAGA
>Ga0181532_10000517_pt1 | contig 39734 bp, 36 predicted proteins | sample PEATcosm2014_Bin_33_FD_119768 | JGI IMG/M metagenome (GOLD analysis project Ga0181532, IMG submission 119768) | Peatland microbial communities from MTU Mesocosm Facility, Houghton, MI, USA - PEATcosm2014_Bin11_30_metaG | ecosystem: Environmental > Terrestrial > Soil > Wetlands > Peat | place...
CAGCAGCGCGCAAAGCAGGCCAGTGTCAGCGAGATAGAGTTTCGGGCTCTTGACGATGGACTTGGTTCGATTCGAGAACCACGGCTCAAGCAATACGATCTGACCGGAAGCTTCCAGCATGGACAGCCAATGATTCGCTGTCGACGGGGCAATCCCGACATCGCGCGCAAGATCGGCTTTGTTTAACAGATTTGCGGAACGGAGTGCGCAGGCGCGCAGGAATCTCTCGAAGTCCCTCAGGCTGCCAACGTTGGTTAACGAGCGCACATCGCGTTCGAGATACGTAGCGAGATAGGAATTGTAAAAAGCGACAGAATCAATGTGGGGATTGGCGTACAGCTCTGGAAAACCACCGCGCACGATGGCTGATTCGATCCTGGTTTGCGGCAATGCCGCTTGAATCTCGGCAAAGGAGAGTGTTTCCAGTTCCACGATGTCGGCCCTGCCTGCCAACGATTCGGAAATGTTCTTCATCAGGGTGAACTTTTGCGAACCAGTAAGCAGGAATTGTCCGTTGCGGATGCGGTGGGCATCCACGGCCACTTTGAGGTGCCGGAACAAGCCGGGTGCATATTGGACCTCGTCAATTAGGACTGGCGGCGGATGACGTTGGAGAAAAGTACCTGGTTCCTTCTCAGCCTGCTCAGCTTCAGCGGGAAGGTCGAGGGAGACAAACGCATGTTTCGGGAACAGGCGCAGAAAGGTGGAGGTTTTGCCGGTCTGTCTGGCTCCGGTTAGAACGACCACTGGCCGCGTCTTCGCGGACCGTAGTAGGCGGGGTTCAACCGCGCGTGGAATCCACATATGCAAAATATACGACACAATCGCATATGTTGCACTCGCAATCCTTTCTTTAATCGTCGGGGGCGAGCGTGCCGGGAGACCCACCGCTCGAAAAACTTGAATCAGTCAGACGGTGGAGTTGACGCGGAAATCGTTCTTGCGAGCACTCGCCAGCCAAGAAGCTCGCATGTTCGTTCTCCTGTAACACTTCACGAAGACTTTCCGTCCCGGTCTGTCACTGGATAGCGTGCGATGCAGCGGAAGCCGATGTGGTTCATGCTGGTATCGATCATTTGCGGCTGTCGCGCGGCTGGACGATAACGCAAGCAATAGTTGGGTGCGCACAGGTGTGAGCCGCCTTTGACAACCTTGCGCGGAATCCGAAACTGCGCCTGCGCGGGATCGTAACTCTTGTCGGGCGAGGCGATGCGGGGATTGACTGCCGGTCCGCAGCAGGCTTTGACTACTTCGTCGGCGTGGCGTGGGACGAACCAATCACAAGTCCATTCCCATACGTTACCCGCCATGTCGTACAAACCGTAACCGTTCGGCGGGAAGGATCCGACAGGGGAAGTCCCCTCATAGCCGTCGTGGAGCAGGTTTTGCCAGGGAAACTCCCCCTGCCAACTGTTGGCCATCGCCTTACCGCCGGGAGAAGGCTCATCGCCCCAGGTATACTTCTTACCGTCGAGCCCACCGCGAGCGGCAAACTCCCACTCCGCTTCGGTTGGCAGTTTTTTCCCTGCCCAGTGTGCGTAGGCTTCGGCGTCTTCATAGGCAACGTGAACCACGGGGTGTTGTGCTAGACCTTCCAACGAGGATCCCGGTCCTAGCGGATGGCGCCAACTCGTTCCCGGCGTCCAGGCCCACCAGTTGACGTAATTCCGTAAGTCGACCGGGCCGTCGGTTTTGTGAAACAGCATGGAGCCGGGCACGAGATTCTCGGGAGGAGCTCCCGGAAAGTCCGCAGGATTAAGCGGCCGCTCGGCGAGCGTCTGATAGCTGGTCTCATCCACGAACCGCGCGAACTGTTCATTCGTAACCTCGTAGCAATCCATCCAGAAGCCGTCCACACTAACGTCGTGAACTGGCCGCTCGTCGGGATAGAAGTCTTCGGAACCCATGCGGAACGCGCCGCCGGGTATCGAGGCCATACCTGAATGCCGTGGAATGCTCGATGTATCGGTTGTTTGGCTAGAGTTCATACTATCGCGATTTTACCCCAATCGTTGCCGGGTCTTCTTGCGACGGAAAAAGACCCTCAAAACGGGAAGATGGTTTTCCAGTCGTCCTTCATGCTCACCACTGTCCAGCCGCGTTTGGGCGCTTCGTCGAGGCCGCGGTCGAGTTTGCCTACCCCTGATGTGCGGTCATATGCGTACTCGCGCACCGCATCGTCATGGTGAACGAGAAGTCCGAAACGTGGCCCCGTGCCGCCGGTGACCCATTCGAGCATCCGAAAATCGCCATCGGAATTGCCGAATGCGGCAATGGGACGGCGACCGATAAACTTGTTAATCCCCACCGGCTTGCCCACATTGTCGTCGATGAAGTCCATCTTGGCTTCCCGCACCAGCACCGGCTTGCCGTCTCGAACCTCGTACTTCGTGATGATGCTGCTGCCGACGACCTGATCGGGAGGAATGCCGTATACCTCTTCACTGAATGTGCGCATGAACTCGATGCCGCCACCCGAGACAATAAAGGTCTTGAAATCATTCGCTCGTAGAAAAGCCAACAGCTCCAGCATTGGTTGATAGACGAGATCGGTGTACGGCTTGTTGAACTTCGTGTGCCGGGCCGTGGCCAGCCAATCTTTAACGACATGTTCGAACTCTTCCGTGGTCATGCCTGCGTGGGTTGCCATTATGATTTCGACTAGACCAGACATGCCAGCAGCGTCCAGAGCTTTCATGTCGTTTTCGAGCACGGCTTTGAACGGCTGTTTATCTTTCCACTCCGGATGCTGAGGCGCCAGCGCCCGAACGCGGTCGAAAATGAAGAGTCCCTGAAAATAAAACGGCTGTTCGGTCCAGAGCGTTCCGTCGTTGTCAAAGACCGCGATTCGCTCCCATGCAGGAACGAAATCCGAGCTGCCTTCGGTGGTCACGCGCCGGACGAAGTCAAGTATGGATTGTTTTGCCTTGCCATCGTTCCACGAAGCCAGCGGCCCAATTGCCTGATATTGCCACAGCTTCTTCGCTGCGGTGCCGAAGTTTCCGAGCTGGTAGATCGCTACTCCAGATGGCTTAAAGGTGAAGGCCTCGAAAGGCTCCGCTTTTAGTTGTTTGGAAAAATCTTCCTTGGCAACGCCCAGGGTGACGTGGGGCGAATAGTCTTGCCCGCTGGACTTCGGAACAAATGTCTCGACCCAACCGATGGTCTCAGCGTTGATCCCGGTACCAACGAAAGCCGCTCCGGTCCCGCTATTCACCGAAAACGGCGCCACGGCGTCAATCACCTTCTGATGCAGGCGCATCAACTCTGGAGTGCGCTCGATGACGAAAACTGTTACCGCAACTCCTCCCCAGATTACATACTCATAACCCGTAGCCTTCAGTTGCAATCCCGTCGGACGTTCGGCGGCGAAGACCTTCGTGAGCGCGGCGGTTACTGCGTCGAAGTCCTTGGCTCGCACGAAACGCTGCAGCAGCGTGACATGCGGGGCATGCGTGGAATCCAATTCATATCCAGACGGCAGATTCTCTCGCAAGCGAGCGTTGACGGCGTCGGCCTTTCTTACCATTCCATGATCCGGTTCGATGAGGACGTCGATGGCGATTAGGTTGTCACCTGAGGGTTGCATGGTTGCTCCTTGATTTTCTGATGTCTGATTCGCAATCGTTTGGGCACTCGCCTGCTTGGCCAAGACTGAAACGAACCCAATTGCAACTAAGAGTATGAAAGCGCTTCGCTTCATAATTGCCCTCCATTCGCTTGATACCATCTCGGCACTGATTGACCAGCGGCAAGTCGCACCGCTCTTGTGCTTACCGTCGACCCTTTTGAGGATCGTGCGAGTTGAGAAAAGTGTCGGCGCGATCGAGAGCTGCCAATCGCGCCGACAACTGAGTGTCACATCGTCAACGCGGCTATTTCACTCCAGCTCCGGAGCCGGATTCCAGGGCCGCCTGGTGACTCCGGAGTTTCGCCATCACATCGCCCACGCTCCAGCTTTCCGGCGACTGCCGTGGCGGAAACTCCACCATGGTCTGGATATACTGGGCGACGAGCGCACCGGCAGGCGCCAGTGCAAACACGCGATCCGCCCGCCACTTATCGTAGAAAAGGCTAGCGGCGACCTCTGCGTTCTCGAAGGGATCAGTTCGCAGGTTGACGAGCATGGGGAATCTCAGTTCCGTCAACGGCTCCTGCCAGGCCTTTAAGCCCTCGCCGCGCTGCACCGCGAAATGGACCTTCCAATTGCCGTAGCGGAGCGCCATCAGGTCGCCTTCATCGCCCCAGTAGAGGAAACCGGGACGCGGGTTCTCTTTCACGTCGCCTTGGAGATGAGGAATGAGGTTGTAGCCGTCGAGATGGACCTTGAAGGTCTTTTTGCCGGCCTTATATCCCTTCTTGCACTTTTCTACGATATCCGGTTCGCCGGCTGCTGCCACCAGAGTAGGAAGCATGTCCTGGTGTGAGAAGATCTCGTTCGATACCGTGCCCGGCTTAATGACGCCCGGCCACCGAATCGCAGTCGGTACGCGCCAGCCGCCGTCCCAGTTCGTGTCCTTCTCTCCGCGGAACGGAGTGGTCCCGCCGTCGGGCCAGCTCAATTCCTCGGCCCCATTGTCGGTCGAGTACATCACGATGGTGTTGTCGGCGATTCCCAACTGGTCGAGCTTGTCGAGAAGTTGTCCGACTTGACGATCGTGCTCGACCATGCCGTCGGCAGTTACACCCAGCCCCGTCTTGCCCGCGACCCCGTCCTTCAGATGCGTCCAGATGTGCATCTTGGTGGAATTCCACCAACAGAAGAAGGGCTTATCGGCCTTGACCTGGCGCTCGATGAAGTCGATCGCACCTGCCGTAATCTCTTCGTCCATTGTCTCCATGCGTTTCTTGGTCAAATGGCCAGTGTCTTCGATCTTCTGTGTGCCGTCCGGGTTCGCGAAGCAGTGCAACACTCCACGCGGTCCGAACTTCTTCGCGAAATCAGCGCCCTTCGGATAGTCCTCGCATTCCGGTTCTTCCTCGGCGTTCAGGTGATAGAGATTGCCGAAGAACTCATCGAAGCCGTGCACGGTTGGGAGAAATTCATCGCGGTCGCCGAGATGGTTCTTCCCAAACTGGCCGCAGACATAGCCTTGTGGTTTTAGCAATTCTGCGATGGTCGGGTCTTCTGGCTGTAAGCCAAGCTTAGCCCCTGGCAAGCCGACCTTGGTCAGGCCGGTCCGAATCGGCGACTGGCCAGTGATGAAGGCTGCACGTCCAGCGGTACAGCTTTGCTGGCCATACCAGTCGGTGAACAGCGCGCCTTCCTTGGCAATGCGGTCGATGTTGGGAGTCTTGTACCCCATGATGCCGTGGTTGTAGGCGCTGACGTTGAACCAGCCAATGTCGTCGCCCCAGATGATCAAGATGTTTGGTTTTTGCGATTTAGCCATACTGTTTAAGCTCCTATTGAATTTTTCTTTGAGTACCGTTTCAGACCGAACTGGGGATGCTTCGTGTCCGCGATGAAGAACTCCGCTGAGCCATAGGTGATCCGGCGAATGTCCCCGGCACGCTGCCGAGTTGATCGACAAAGATTTTTGTCACTATTCACGACGGCGACATAGATCGGTGCAACCTTGCTCATCGGGACTCCGATGAGGACTATAGGCGCAGGCGGTGATGCCGACTACTGCCCTTAGGGGAAGGTTGGGGTGATTAGCTATTCGTCAGAAAATCACCTTGATCAAACGGATCAGTAGTTCCTCCAACGACCAGATCATCAGCGTCAGCGGCAAAAGTGGGGCGGCCGTGATGGCCGCCAGTCGCACGATGTCATCAAGCCCAAACGGAACAATGCGCATCTGACGCACGAATGAGTAGCTGTTTCCCAAGTCGGCCAGCGCTTGGATGTCCTGGGTGCCGAGCAGTTCCCCCGTCTCTGGTTTGCCGCCTCGGATCCACTTTGCCTCGAACCCGAACAGATACCGATTGGCGAGCAAGCCATATTCGGCTTGGCCCCTACGTTTGACACGGTCAAGTCGCGCGGTAAACATGAAGAGGGGACCAAGAATGCATGCCATGAAGAGAGCTATGAATCCGCCGTCCTCCATCTTGAAGGACAGCACTTTTTGTCCGTCATACAGGACCCGGCTGGCGGTCATGCCCGCCACCAATGCGCCCTGAGCAAAAAGAATCGGCCCAAACGCGTAGGAACTCTTGCCCAGGAAACCAATCCCGCCGGCTCGATCCGGATGGGCGGGCGTAAGGTGCAGGTTCAGTCTCGACACCTGCCACAGAAACCGGAACCAGATCACGAGTCGCATATACCAGCGCAGCAGGAGGAACTGAAAGATCGGGATACTCACGAAGGCATACCAGTAGCCGGCTAGCGTGAGATGCAAGTGCCTCGCGTCTGGCGTGGCATACCAGGTTGCGTCTCTCATGGCGACTTGGCTCCGCCAGATCCATGTCCCGAGTGTGTAGACAAGAATGAGCAGCGCCAGTTCCACAGAGACCGAGTTGCGCACGCGCAGTGCTGAGTTGACCGCTGCATTGTATGCGGGCAAGTCTTCGGTCACCACAATACCCCGTTCCACGAATCGCCGGATCAAAGGAGTGATGCGGTTGAGAACGACAAGCTCGCCAATGATGAGCGCTGGCAGCGCAACCAGGAATCGAGCGTGGGCCTCGACGTCGTACAGGAAAGGGATCTTGATGCCTCCGCCAACTGCGTGACCACCGAGCACTGACAGGATCAGGAGCGGTAACCACGCGAACAGCGTGATGATCAAGACTCGGCGCTTCAGCAGTTCCAGCGCGTCTCCGGACAGATGCGTTCGCCGGTACAGCTGAAACAAAGGCCCGCCCAGGACCAATGAGAAGTCGGCTGGCTCCGGGATAGCAGTTAGTGTGTTCATTTTTGCCAAACCCTCGCGAGTTGGGTGAGAGGTGACAACAGCAGTCCTACGTTACTTGAACAATGTGGACTGGTCACCTTCCCTTAAGGGCAGTAGTCGGTATTACGCACCTGCGCCTATAGTCCTCACGGAGTCGATTCTCCATATTCCAGAAGCGCGGTCTCGATTGCTAAGGAGCAACGACATGGATCTCTTTCCGAGAAGTTTCGGTGAAGGCTTGGAAGCGCGACTGACTGGACCCGGCAAGGGCCGATTTGTCTTGCAGCCCGTGGTGTCCATTGCCCTTGGCATACGCGATGGAATCGCCGATGCCAAACAAGGTAAGCCGCCCTACTTCATTCGAGTACTGTTCGAGAGCGAGCACAAGCTCGCCGTGCTGAAGACCGGCCTCAAGAGCATCGCCACGCCACTGGCTGTTGGGATTGTGCTCGACATGATTTTGCAGTGGGTAATCTTCCAAGGTGTCTTTTTGCTTTCGGCGATCTTGGCGGGAACGATCCTGGTTGCGCTTCCATATTCCATCGCTCGCGGCCTGAGCAATCGCATCGCCTGCCGATGGTTCGAACGCAGGTCAAAGCTGGACGCATTAGCCCGCAATACCGCTTGATGGATGGCGGCCCTGGATGCAACGGCGTCTCCCACCATTGCGTCTGGCAACTTCAACTGATTTCGGAGGTGACACGCCTTGCCTTACCCATACACCCTCGTAGCAGCGCTGGTGCTCGCGAGCGTCTACGTCTTCGGTTTTAGACTGCGCGCCCGTTCACATCATCGGCGATGGATTTCCATTGCCGCCGGCGTATCCGTCGCTACGATCTTCGTGGACCTCCTGCCCGAGATCTCGGAACGTCAGGCAACGTTCTTCGGGGGCCCCCACGGTGACGCCGCACTCTTCCCGGAACAGGCCATCTACATCGCCGCCATGCTGGGATTTGTGCTTTTCTACGGGTTGGAATATATGGTTGCATCGCCTTCCAAAGAAGGCGAGCCCGGACGAATTTTCTCCGTATTCCGAATCACGGCCTTTGCCGCTTATAGCAGTCTTATCGCCTATCTCCTCGTCCATGACAGCTGGAAGGGCGTTCCATCTCTCCTGCTTTATTCACTGGCCATGGCGTTCCATTTGCTCCTGGTCGACCATTCGCTTGCTGAGGAGCCCCATTACCAACACCGCGGACGATGGATCCTTGCGCTGGCCGTCATGGTGGGGTGGGCCGCGGGAGTCCTCACCTCGATACCGGAACAATGGCTGGCCAGAATCACGGGATTCGTCTGCGGAGGCGTCATCATGAATACCCTCGTGGTCGAATTGCCCGAGGGGAGGGGAGGACGTTTCTGGCCTTTTGTGTTGGCTGCGGCGGGTTACTCCCTCGTGCTCATCGTCGTTCTGGGCTGAACGCGAATGCGAACGGCTCCTGTTCGCGAAGGGAGACCTGCGCTGCTCAATCTTTCCCATCCGCACTGTCTATTTTGACAGTAACCAGGGCGGCATCATGCTCATAGAATCGATGATACTTATGAGTGTGTCTGATTGAAGAAGATGAGCCGGGAGAAGCGGGGGCGATGGTCAGGGAGATTCTTCTCTTTCACGACCGCTGGGCTTGTAATCCTAGCGTGGGCTAGCGTCGGGGCAAGCGGGCAAGTAGCTGCTCCAAGACCGTCGCATCGGGTGCTGGTGCTCTATTCGGATGAGCGACTGGTGCCGGCTAATATCATCGTGGATGAGACCATCCACGCGACCTTCGTGGCCGACACCAGCGATCGCATCGAACTCCACAGCGAGTTCCTCGACATGGTCCGTTTTCCGGGCGAGGAGCAGCGGCAGCGACAGCGGGATTTTTTTCGGGAGAGGTATCGGATGCGTCCGCCGGACTTGCTGATCGCAGTCGGCGGAGACGCTTTTGCCTTTCTAACGGAACGCCGGGCCAAGTTATTCGCCGGAGTGCCGATCGTATATTGTTCCATCGCCGGTGATCCGCGTCCGGAGGACCTTTCAGACATAAGGATCGCAGATGTCCCGGTCCCGGATACTACTGCCCTTACGCTGGAGATGATGCTCCGCCTGCATCCCGACGCCCGCCACGTTGCTGTCGTCTCGGGCAGCGGGCCGAGAGATCGGCAGTACGCCGAGGTCTTCCGCGAGGAGCTAACCACCTTCGGGAATCGAATCTCTTTTACTTGGCTGACCAATCTTTCCATGGCGGAGTTGCGCGGCGAGTTGTCGCATCTGCCGGATCATAGCCTCGTGCTTTATCTCACGATGTTCCAGGATGCTACCGGTGAGACGTTCACCCCGCGCCAGGCGCTAGATGCATTCGCGCCTGCGAGCCGTGCTCCAATCTACGGCCACTATGAAACCTACGTGGGGCATGGGATTGTCGGCGGCTCGATGGTAACGTTCGAGGAAATCGGCCGGAAGGCCGCCCAGTTGAGCATCCGCATTCTCGCTGGCGAAGACGCTCAAGCCGCCGCACGGTCGGAGTCGTACCAGCCGGTGATCATGTTTGATTGGCGCCAGTTGCAGCGGTGGAAGATCAGCGAGGATTATCTACCTCCTGGCAGCATCGTTCGATTTAAAGAGGCCACGTATTGGGAGCAATATCACCGGATCATTGTTGCGGCGCTTTCTCTGTTCCTGCTGGAAGCACTGTTGATCGTGGCGTTGCTTGTCCAGCTCCGCCGACGCCGAGCGGCCGAGGCATCCGTGCGCGAAAACGAACAGCGAATGAGGTTGGCTGTTGATACCGCCAATTTTGGCATCTGGATGCGGGATCTAGCGGAGAACGAAATCTGGGCCAGCGACAAGTGGCGGGAGTTGTTCGGCTTCACTTCGTCAGAACGTCTGGATCTTGAGCGCCTACTGCAACGAGTGCACGCCGACGATCGCGAGGCGCTACAACTGGTTCTGACCAAAGCGCTCGCGAGCGGAGGTAGCTACGAGACGGAATTTCGGTTGACATTGCCGGATGGCGGGTTGCGCTGGATCTCTTCCCACGGCCAAGTCGAATCTGACGCCAATGGCGCGCCAGTACGGATCCGCGGCGCCTCCCGCGATGTCACCGAGCGCAAACAAGACGAACAGGAGACGCAGCTTTTGCGGCAACAGGTCGCGCACGTGGGGCGCATAACGATGATGGGCCAACTCGCCTCGGCGCTAGCGCATGAGATCAACCAACCACTGGGCGCTATCCTCCGCAACGCGGAGGCAGCTGAGATTTTCATGCAGGACCCATCGCCGGACCTCGACGAGATCCGCGCCATCGTTGCCGACATCCGCAAGGACGACCAGCGTGCGGGCGCCGTGATCGATCGGATGCGCGGGTTACTCAAGCGGGAGGCGCTCAATACTAGAGCGCTCGATGTGAGCGAACTCGTCAGCGATGTCACGGCCCTCGTGCGGGTCGACGCGGCGGCGCGGCATGTGAAGCTGGAGGTGGTCATGCCGGGCGATCTGCCACACATACGCGGCGACCGCGTGCATCTTCAGCAAGTGTTGCTCAACCTCATCATCAACGGCATGGATGCGCTAAACGGGACGAGGGGGGATCGGCGCGTCAGCGTGACCGCGTTGCTCGATGACGCGAAGAGCGTCGAGATCGCCGTGAGTGATACCGGCGGCGGAATCCCCGCGGACAAGTTCTCCCATGTCTTCGATCCTTTTTTCACCACCAAGCCAAACGGTATGGGTATGGGCTTGCCGATCTCGCGCACGATCATTGAGGCGCACGGCGGGCGGTTCTGGGCGGAGAATAACACCAGCGGTGGCGCGACGTTCCGTTTCACCTTGCCGATCGCGGAGGGAGTTGCCACAAAATGCGCGTGACCGAAGCCACCGTTCACATCGTCGATGACGACCGGTCCTTTCTTACCGCGACCTCGCGACTACTGCGCGCAAGCGGCTTCGCCGTGCAGACGTTTTCGTCGGCGAGCGAATTTCTCGCACAGCGCGATGCCGATGCGCCGGGCTGTGTGGTGGCTGATTTGCGGATGCCCGGAATGAACGGACTCGACCTGCAATCGGCGCTTGTGCGATCGCATAGTCCTCTGCCGGTTCTCTTCCTCACCGGCCACGGCGACATCCCATCGAGCGTGTGCGCGATGCGCGGTGGTGCGGAGGATTTTCTGGAAAAGCGCGCACCGAAAGAAAAGCTACTCGACGCGGTGAGGCGCGCGCTTGCCCGCAATGCGCAGGAACGCGAGGAGCGTGCCCGGCAGCGGCAGTTGCGCTCGCGCTTCGACGCCCTCACCGAACGGGAACTCGAAGTGCTCTCCCATGTCGTGCAAGGCAGACTCAACAAGCAGATCGCTGCCGATCTCGGTATCCACGAGCGAACGGTGAAGCTGCACCGGACGGCGATCACAACGAAGCTGGGCATACAATCCGTCGCGGAACTCACGCGACTCACCGACGAAGCTGGCATCTTCAGCGCATCCGCGCCTACCTTCCCCTAAGGGCAGTAGTCGGCATCACCGCCTGCGCCTATAGTCCTCATCGGAGTCCCGATGAGCAAAATCACACCCATCTACGTCGCCGTTGTTGATGACGATGAGAGCGTCTGCCGATCACTCGGCAGGCTACTGCGCGCGGCGGGACTGCAGCCGATCACCTATGCCTCAGCCGAGTCGTTCCTAGCGGACACGAAGCATCCTCAATTCGGCTGCCTGGTGCTCGACATCCAGCTTGGCGCCATGTCCGGCATCGAACTCGCGCAGAAGCTCGTTGCTGAAGGTGGGCACACTCCGACCATCTTCATTACGGCTCACGACGATCCTGAAGCGCGCGCAGAGGCCGAAGCTACAGGTTGCGCGGCTTACTTCCGCAAGACCGATTCTGGCGCGGAAGTGCTTGAGGCTATCCGGAGGGTGGCCGTTTGAACCGCCCGGTATGAAAGAACGTTCGCTCGTCAAATGCGCGAAGCGAGCAAACCAAGGAGGGTTGCATTCGTAACCCTGCGACTGAAACAAACGAAAAAGGTGTGAAAAGCGATGACGACGAAACCGATTCAAACGAAATTCCCAGGCTGGCAAAGTCTCGTGGCTCTACTGTGCGCACTACTGCTCGCGCCCGGCGACACAATGCTGTATGCGTGGCCGGCACAGCCGCAAGATGCCTCCGCAGACCAGGCAGGTCCGCCAATTCCCAATGATCAATTGGATTCACTGGTGGCACCGATCGCCTTGTATCCTGACCCGCTCTTGAGCCAGGTGTTGGTGGCGTCGACCTATCCGCTGGAAATCATCCAGTTGCAGCAGTGGCTCCTGAAAAATGGAACCCTGAAGGGCGATGCACTGACAACGGCTGTCCAGAAGCAGGACTGGGACCCCAGCATTCAGGCCATGGCCGTGCTCCCGGACGTGGTCAAACGCTTGGCGGACGATATCACGTGGACGACCGACCTCGGAAATGCCTTTCTCGCGCAACAGTCGGACGTGATGGACGCGGTCCAGCGCATGCGCGCAAAGGCTCAGAAGGCCGGGAATCTGAAGTCAAACGAACAGATGACGGTAGAAACAAAGGTTGTCGAAAAGCAGACCGTCGTGGTGATCCAGCAGACCAACCCACAGGTTGTATATGTGCCGATGTATAGCCCTGTGGTGGTTTACGGACCGCCCATCTACCCGTATCCGCCGATTTACTATCCTCCGCCAAGTTATTACGCGGCGGGCGCTGTCTTCGCGTTCGGAGTGGGCATCGCCATCGGGGCGGCGTACCACGGCGGCTGGGGCTACGGTTGCGGATGGGGGCACAGCTACAACAGCATCCACATCAACGTCAACAACAATTACGTCAGGCATTACAACAACACGAACATCAACGTAAATCGCAACAACATCAACAACGTGAACCGGGGCGGGAACAACACCTGGCAGCACAATCCCCAGCACCGCGGCGGCACTCCCTATTCAAACAAGGCGACCGCGAACAAGTACGGCGGCACCACTCGCGGCGATTCCATGGCCACACGACAGGCGAATGCGCGGCAGCAGCCAGCAGCGGGCAACAGACAACAGCCAGCCGCTGCTAACCGAAGCGGCACCGCAGCAAACCGATCTGGTCCGAATGCCGGTACGCACCCGGCCAACACGGGCGCGAACCGCGGCAGCGGAGGCGGGAACAATATCGGCAACCGGCAGGTTTCGAGCAATAACGCAGCGTCGAACCACAGCGCCTTCGGAGGAGCATCGAGCAAAGCCAATGCCCACGCTACCAGTACGCGGGGCGCGTCCAGCATGGGGGCTTCTCGTGGTGGTGGAGGCGCACGCTCAGGCGGCGGACACCGGCGGTGATGAAAGTCATGAATAAGGAAAAATATATGAAATTCACAAACATAAATCCGCTTCCCGCCAAGATTCTCTCGACGGTTCTTGGTATCGCCGCGTGCTGCATTCTGCCAATCGCCTTGCCCGCAGCGCCACAAACAAAGACGGCAACTGCGGCGGCGCAGCCGCAACAGAAAACCTTTGACACCGCGCAGGAAGCCGCCGATGCAATGATGCTGGCGGTTAAAAACGACGATGTGGCTGCTCTGCAGGAAATCTTCGGCCCCGCGGGCAAGGATTTTGTCGCCTCGGGAGACGACGTGCAGGACAAGCAATCGCGCGCCGCCTTTGCTGCGCTGGCAGAGCAGAAAATGCACGTCGACACAGACCCTCATAGCCCGGCCCGTGCGATTCTTTCGGTCGGCGACGAGGATTGGCCGTTACCGGTTCCGATCGTCAAGCAGGGCGGGAAGTGGCATTTCGATTCGAAGACTGGTCGCACTGAGATCCTTGACCGGTACATCGGAGCAAACGAACTGGACGCCATCGCCATTTGCCGCGGCTTCGTGGAAGCCCAGAATGCCTACGCGGAGGAGATCCACGACGCCTCCGGAGTGAATCAATACGCCCAGCGAATCATAAGTACGTCCGGGAAGCAGGATGGTCTGGCCTGGAAAAATTCGGACGGTAGTTGGGGCGGTCCCGTCGGAGAGGCGGTCGCAAACGCTCTTGAGGAAGGTTACGGAGACAAGGCAAAGCCCTTCCACGGCTATTACTTCAAAGTTTTGAAAGGACAAGGCCCGGCTGCGACTCTCGGGCAAATCGACTACGTGATCGAGGGCGCGATGATCGGTGGCTTCGCATTGGTTGCCGTACCTGCCGAGTATCGTGTCACCGGCGTGATGACGATGATGGTCAGTTACGACGGAGTTGTCTACCAGAAGGATCTGGGACCGGATTCCGTGAACATCGTCAAGAAAATGGAGCGCTACAACCCGGATAGGACCTGGCATCGCACGGACGACGAGGAGTAGTACGGGCTCAAACAAGCCCAACGACATGAACCGCAATCGCATAGACATAGGAGAGAAAGTCATGAGCCACCGAAGATTTCAGGTACTAGGAATTTCGCTACTGTTTTTGGTAAGCACGGCTTGCAAGAAATCGGATTCCGCTGAGGCTCCGGCCGCGAGTACTCCAACAGCAAGCGCGCCTGCCACGCCGCTACCACCTTTTGATGCGGCGCAGAAAATCGGGATGTTTGCGTATGCCAAGAACAATCAGAGCAACGATCAGCAACTCAGAGATGGGTACGACTGCTACAACACGGTCCAGCAGCAGACGGGAATAAACCCAGATACTCCGGCGCCCTCAGGTCCATCCGCAGCAGAAGTGCAGGCCGCCCAACAGCAAGCTGCCGCGAACGCGCCAGAAGCACAAGGCGGACGAGTGCGGGGTGCAGCCAGAGGTGCAGCCGGTGGGGCGGCCCTCGGAGCAATCACCGGCAACGCCGGTCGGGGTGCGGCTGTCGGAGCGACTGTCGGCACGGTGCGCGGGGGAAGAAAGCAGCGCGCAGCGAACGAGCAGTCCCAGCAACAGGCCGCGCAGTCGGCGGGTGCTCAACTGCAGCAGCAAGCCAAACAGGCCACGGCGGCTTACAACCAGCAGATGAATACCTTCAAGCGAGGGTTCTCGGCTTGCATGGATGCGCGCGGATATTCGGTCAAATAGTAGCTCGCGACCGGAATAAGGAAAGATCTGTTCCGAATGAATGCACGTTATCAAAATCAAATGCGGAGGTTTCGATTTATGACCAAGAAGATTGTCGGACTGATCATGTGCTTTGCAACAACGCTACCCCTGTTCGCCAGCAAGTCATCAGACCGTTTAGCCGAGTCGACGGCAGTTCTCAAAACAATATTCAGTAAACAGGAGATACCGAAGAGCGTCCTGGACAAGGCCGTATGCGTGCTAGTGTACCCGAGCGTCAGGAAGGTTGGTATTGGCATCGGCGTGACTTATGGACGAGGAATGATTACGTGCCGAACCGGGGCAGAGATGAAGGGCAAATGGAGCGCTCCAGCGATGTACACCTTGGACACAGGCAGCCTGGGGGTGCAATTGGGCAGCAGCTCTACCGACTATGTCCTGCTCGTTATGACCGAGAGGGGTGCCGATAAGGTCCTTTCGGGCAAACTGAAACTAGGCGCGGACGCATCTGCTGTTGCAGGTCCCACCGGTGCGAAAGCAACCGGATTCAATGACCCCAATGTGGACGTACTCACCTATTCCCAAGCGAAAGGGCTATTTGCCGGAGCGGCTCTCGGTAGCGCTTCGATGGCTACGGACGACGACATGAACAAGGAGCTCTACGGAAAACAATTGGACGCCACCCAAATTGTTAAAGAGGGTGCCGCTCCCGTACCGGCTGCTGGCAAAGGCTTGGTGAGTTTTCTGGATAAGTTGTCACCGAAGCGCAACTAGTTTTGACAGTTAACCCTCTGGAACGGGTGGCCTAAGCTCGTGCCAGAGGGCCGACTTTTTGCAAACGTGAACGCAATGAGTCGGAGAACCATCGGTGCACAACAGCCAGGTTAGGGCGACGGTCGCCGCAAGCAATGCAAAGCGGAAGGAACACAAAAATGAAAATCATACGTACAGTTGGCCTCATCGCCTTCGCGTTGGTTTGCGCGCTTGCGATAGCGGCGCATGCCGACGACAAGGACAAGGTAGTGAAGGAGCAGCAGGAGATTCGCAAAATGGCGCAGGACACGATTCAGCGCCTCTACAAAGCTGATCCAAAGGCCAAATCGGCGGTCGAAGGCGCAGCCGGGTATGCGGTCTTCAGCAACTTTGGCGTGAAGATCCTCCTCGCCGGTTCGGGCAAGGGAAAAGGCATTGCCGTGAACAACAAGAGCAAGAATGAGACGTTCATGAAGATGCTGGAACTCCAAGCCGGGCTCGGAATGGGCGTAAAGAAATTCCGCGTTGTCTTCGTCTTTGACAACGAGAAGGTGCTCAACAATTTTGTTAACTCGGGCTGGGAGTTCGGCGGACAAGCCACGGCGGCTGCGAAAAACGGAGACAAGGGGGCCGCGATGGCAGGAGCGGCGTCGGTGTCCGACGGAGTCTGGATGTACCAGCTGACCGACAAGGGCCTGGCCGCCGAAATCAGCGCTAAGAGCACAAAGTATTACAAAGATGATGATCTGAATTAAAGCGCGTTCGTTTTAGCGGTTCCGCCCCGAGTCAATCTGAGGTGTGGCGATCCCTGCATTCTGGAGAGGGGCAGCGGCGCAGATGGGGTTTTTAGGAGGCAACATGGCCATAGCAAAGCTCGCACCAATGCAGAAGTTCGACTTGGGCAGCAAGATGGTTCCGTGGGAGCAACGGCGCGCCGAGGGCAAGGCCCTTCGCGGCGCTATACCGCGCGAGTCGCATGCGGCGTGGAAGCCGGGAAAGAACCGGCCCGATCCGCTGAAACTTCTGGCCACCAGCAACAAAGGAAGACAAGCGGATCTCGTCCCGCTGCGCATGGGACGAATGGCGGCCTCGCCGTTCGCGTTCCTGCGAGGCTCGGCGTGCGTGATGGCGGCAGATCTCTCAATCTTGCCACTCAGCGGAATTCCGGTTGTAATGGCCGGCGATGCTCATATCAATAATTTCGGCATGTACGGCACGCCACAAAGGGAAGTGGTTTTCGACATGAACGATTTCGATGAAGCCACCATTGGCCCGTGGGAGTGGGACCTGAAGCGACTGGTCGCAAGCGTGAACGTTGCCGGACGGCAGAACGGCCTGAATCGGCGCGAGCGGGCGGCGGGAGTGATGCGCGGCGTGGAAGGCTATCGCTTCAACGTCACCCGCCTGCAGAACATGGGTGTGATGGATGTCTGGTACCTGCATGCTTATCCCGGACGCGACAATCCCATCGTCAAGATCGATCCGAAGTCCAAGGCGGTTTTTGCGAAGACCATGGCCAAAGCCCTGCGCACCGACAACCGGACTCTGCTGCCGAAGGTTGCTGACAACGCCGGTCCTGGGAAGTGGCGCTTCCGCAATGATCCGCCCGTTCTCACGTCCCTTCCGCGTGCGACCAAGGAGAAAGTAATTGAGGTGCTGAATCGATATGCGCTCACTCTTTCTCCGGAGCGGCGCATGATGCTCGGCCGTTACCACGTCGCGGACGTTGCCCATCGCGTCGTAGGCGTCGGATCGGTAGGGACCAGGGCGTACCTGGTACTGCTGTTCGGAGTAGGCGATGACGATCCTTTGTTCCTGCAAGTGAAGGAATCGGTGTCTCCTGCAGCCGCTCCGTACCTCCCGCCTCTTCCCGAAGAGTTCCGCCACCAGGGCAAACGCGTTGTGACAGGACAGCGCGCGCTGCAAGCTTCTTCCGACCCTATGCTGGGTTACACCGAGTGGGACGGGCGAGATTACATGGTGCGGCAGATGAAGAACCTGAAGGCTTCGGTTCCAGTTGAATTCCTAACCGGGGCGTCGTTCAACTTCTACGCATGGTTGTGCGGAGCAATCCTAGCCCGAGCCCATGCCCGGACGGGCGACCCGGCGCGCATTGCCGGCTACTGCGGCAACTCAACCGCTCTGGATGAATCTTTGGCTGAGTGGGCGGAGAGTTATGGAGATCAGACAGAGCTAGACCACAACACATTGGTGGCCTCCATCAAGCGAGGGAAAACCAAAGCTGCTGCTGAGGTGGACGCTGGGGACTAGGCGCCTCCGACCACAAGTCCGTGAAACACGGCGCGTGAGGTGCGCCAGCCATGAGCGAGGCAAAATCATCCCTGGCGGAACATTTCTCCATCACGCGCGGCGGGCCGCTGCATTGGATTTTGGTTCGTTTCGGACATGTCAGCGAGGAACGCCAGCGAGTCATTACCAGAGCGTTGCTCGCTGTCCTGATTACGTGGGTTCCGTTGCTCGTTCTCTCCTTCATGCAAGGACAGGCCTATGGGACGCAGATTAAGATCTCGTTCCTTCGAGATATTGCTGTGAATGTCCGCTTTCTGATCGCGGTTCCGATTCTGATCTTGGCCGAATCGGCAATTGATCGGAGATGGCGCATCATTGTTCTTCAATTTCTCAGGTCCGAGTTGGTAGGCGAGAAAGAACTTCCCGCTTTTCAGACGGTGATCGAAAGAACCGACCGGTTGCGCGATCGAGTTCTGCCGGAAGCTTTGTTGCTCGTTGCCGCATTCTTACCTTCCATCATCACCAAGACGGAATTGCTGATGAGTGGCGTCTCGAACTGGCACGCCGTGGGTGCGGGATCGGGCGAGGTAAGTCTGGCTGGTTGGTGGTTCACCCTCGTCAGCACTCCATTCTTCCGTTTTCTGCTGTTGCGATGGTTATGGAGGATGTTTCTCTGGACCTCTTTCCTGTGGCGCGTATCAAGAATCAACCTGTACTTGGTTGCCACACACACGGACATGGCGGCTGGCCTGGGCTTTCTTTCCGAGGGGCAGAAGGCCTACAGCCCAATTGTTTTCGCGGGAGGCACCGTGATTGCTGCCCAAGTAGCAAATACCATCGCCTATCAAGGAGCCAAACTCTCCTCGCAACAATTTCCAATGATCGCCTATGGTGTCATCGCGATCATTGTCCTCGGCGCTCCTCTGCTGGTGGTAGCGCCCGTCTTGCTCAAAATCAAAAGGAAAGCGCTGCGTGAATACGGAGCTCAGGTGACAATCCATAACCAGCTATTCGACGAGAAGTGGATTCAGGGGAAACGGCCAGCAGACGAGGTGCTCTTGGGAAACCCGGACGCGTCGTCTTTGATCGACCTCGGAGGCAGTTTCACCGTCATACGACAAATGTCTCTCGTGCCGATCGACAAGCTCACTCTTGGCACTTTGGCGCTGGCGGCCGCATTGCCGATGGTTCCAGTTGTGCTTTATGCCACGCCGGCCGATGAGCTGGTCCGTGCGGTGTTGAAGATGCTTGGTTGATCCGTTGACGGAGTTGCAGTAGTCGGTCGAAATCTGAATATTGAAGAGCTCGGTAGATTCCTTGTGCTAACTGCCCAGCGACAACGATGAAGGAGGTCTTTTTGGAGACACTGATCACGAAACTTCAGAAGTTCACGGTCTTGGCGCTCGCTGGAATGTTAGTCGTCGTCATGATGCTCTCCACGGTCCATCTTGGCGTGCTGATCGGCCAACAGATCTGGAAGCCGCCTCGATTCCTCATTCCGGTGGATGGCCTGCTCGAAGTGTTTGGATACTTCCTGCTGGTGCTGATCGGAGTGGAACTGCTGGAGACACTGAAGGCGTACGTGAAGAAGGACACCATTCACGTGCGGGTTGTCCTGGAAGTTGCGCTAATCGCCATGGCGCGGAAGGTCATTATTGAAGAACCCAACGCCGTGCCCAGCTTGACCCTGTTCGGGATCGCAGCGCTGATTCTTGCATTGGGGGTTGCGTTTTACTTTGAGCGACTGGCGCCAAGAGTTTGAGAGGGGTAGCGAATCGCGGATAAAGCTATTCAAACTCGTCTTCCTAGCGGTGCCCTTAACTGGCTCCCTACAGGTCCTTCGCGCCCAGGACCTTGCTCCGCGCGCCTATGTCATCACACCGCTCCATTCCAACGCAGTCGTTCTGACCTGGTCCTACTACGACGGCAGTATCAATTTCAATGGCGCGCTGCCTGTCAGCGATGCGAAGGGGAACTACAGCGTCCCTATCTTTAGCTACTACCACTCGTTCGGGCTGTTTGGCCGCTCGGCCAATATCGTCGCCGCGTTGCCATATGGAGTAGGAAAATTCCAGGGAACTTTGGCGGGAGCTGGCCAGAACCTGTACCGATCCGGTCTGGTAGATTCCGTTTTTCGCTTTACGCTCAACCTTAAAGGTGGCCCAGCGATGGCGCCACAGGAGTTCATCAAGTGGCATCAGAAGGTCCTGCTGGGTGTTGGTTTCAAGGTGATAGCCCCGACCGGCCAGTACGATCCGACCAAGCTGATCAACTGGGGCACCAACCGGTGGTCCTTTAAACCGGAGTTTGGCTATTCCCAGCGCTGGGGCAAATGGATTCTCGATGGCTACGCCGGAATGTGGTTCTTCACGACCAATCATGATTTCTGGTCGCGCAATGTCTACTATCCAGGGACAAGGTCGCAATCGCAAAAGCCAATTGGAGCCTTCGAAGGGCACTTGAGTTACGACTTCACGCGGCGCCTGTGGGTCTCGATCGACGGCAATTTCTGGGTCGGCGGAAGCACGACCGTTGCGGGCATAGAGAACCCCCTTACCCAACAGACGAACTCTCGTCTCGGGGGCACCGCCGCATTTCCGATCAGCAAGCATCAGTCTCTAAAATTCGGCTACAGCGACGGCACCTACATTCGGTATGGCGGTAATTATCAGAACGTATCGGTGGCATGGCAGTATTCATGGCTCGGCAGGCCAAACTAGCGGCTTCCATCTTGCGTTGAAACTTGTGGCTGCCGCGTTAGGTCAATAACGCGTACCCGCCGGTACAGGATCCTCCATCTCATTGAGTGATGACTCTCAAACAACATCTCGGAGCCCTTGCAATGGCGGCTCTGCTCGCGGTGTCCGCCCTCGCCCAGAAAGCACCTGACAATGCGCCCCCTGCATCCTCGAATGCCACTCCGAATCCGTGGGAATTCTCACTCACCACCAGCGGCTTCATAGTGCCAAGGGGCGAGTCCTATGTATCGCCAGACTTTTCTGCTGACCATGGCTGGCTGCACCTGGAGGCTCGTTACAACGACGAAGCCTTGAAGACAGGGTCACTATGGGTAGGCTACAACTTCAACGTGGGGAAAAAGCTGGTCGTGAATGCGACCCCGATGGTCGGAGGCGTCTTCGGAAATCTGAACGGGATCGCCCCGGGCTGCGCACTCGCACTCACACTCACCTACAAGCGGATTCAACTCTACGGCTCGGCTGAGTATGTATTCGATCTTCAGAATCGCAGCAACAACTTTTTCTACATTTGGGACCAAGTCACGTACTCACCGTTGCACTGGCTGCAAGTCGGCTTGGTGTCGCAAAGAACCCGGGTCTATCAAACCGGCCTCGACGTGCAGCGCGGAGTGCTGGCGGGCATCATCTACAAGAAAGTGAACGTCGCGGCCAACGTATTCAATTTCGGGTGGACCACGCCAACCGTGGTTCTAGCGCTGGGCTTCAATTTTTGAGCAGCGGTCGAGCAGAGCGAGTCCCTGCAAGCTACGGGAATCCTGCGGTCATTCAGCTATCATCTTCAACGATCGAAAGATCTCCCTTTCGGACAGACGGTGCAAGCTCCAGGTGGTGCGGAGAGTTCATACCACCGCAGCGGATTAGCCCGTCATTCTCCATGCGTTTTTTATTCTGCCGTACTCGTGGTTTTGCTACGTGGGCTGATAGGGGACGCGGGCGTGGATCGTGGTGCCGCGCTTCGGTTGCGAGTCGATCAAAAGAGTTCCTTTCACCAGCTTCAGTCGCTCCTCCATGCTGACGAGGCCTAGTCCTCGGCTATTGCTTGCTACTTTGAGTTCAAAGCCGGAGCCGGAGTCACTAACCGTGAGATGAACCTCCTCCGGCATTCCCCACAATTGCACTTCAAACCGCTTTACCCCACTGTGTTTCAGGGAATTGCGCAGGGCTTCTTGCAGAACGCGAAAGAGACAAAGAGCAACGGCTGGTGGCAGATCGCTCGGCAGATCGCGCATCTTGCAGTTGATCTCCACGTGTTGCTGCTCACCGAACTCCCTGCAGAATCCTCTCACGGCGGCGGCCATGCCCAAGAGTTCCAACTTGGACGAGTGTAATTCGTGTGACAAGGACTGGACATCAGTGGCGATCTGGGAGGCCTCGCTCTGTAGTTTGCCCATACGGCTGGAGACTTCAGCAGGTAAATCCGAGCTGTATTGGAGCTGTTCTAACCCGTTGCTCAACAGCGCGAGACGCTGACCGATGTCGTCGTGAAGGTCCCTGGCGATTCGTGCACGTTCCTGCTCTTGCGCCTCAATCAACCTGCGGCTCACCCGTGCGAGCTCCTCTTCGGCCAGTTTGCGCTGCGTGATGTCCGCGCCCACGGTAATCAGGCATGGCTCACCATTCAGCTCAATCGCTTCCGCTGCTATTAAGGCGATGCGGATGCTTCCGTCTTTCATTCGAAACTGGGCCTCCACATTACGAAGGGAACCATCAGTCAGAATCTTCTTTGCTATTTCCACTCTTCCGGCTGGATCCACCCAGATCCCAATGTCGAACGGCGTGCGTCCGATGATCTCGTCACGGCGCCAGCCGCTCTCACGTTCAAAAGTCTCGTTAACCTCGATGTAGCGATGGTCGTTGGCGCTCGTCAACGTGAGCGCCATGGGGCTTCGCCGGAAGGCTTTCGAGAACTTCTCCTCGGACTTCTTTAGCCCCTCTTCTGTTTGCTTTCGCCCCGTGAGGTCGATTAGGGTGACGACACTCGTCTCCCCAACGCTGGAAAGTCGAGCCTCAATATGGCGGAATGAACCATTCTTGCACCTGACGGTAGCTTCCATCGGTTCAATGTCTGTGCCGCTACTGATGGCTTTATCCATGCGTGCTTGCCATTCGGTTTTGACGAGTTTTCGGTATGCTTTGTCCGGATATGCAAGACGCCACCAGTGAGCCACGTCCGGAACATCCTCAATCGTGTAGCCAAACAAGGCGGTGAACCGGTCGTTCACCAGTTCGTTTCTTTGCTTCAACCCGCGAGTCACAATCATCGCCACATTGCACTGTTGCAGCAGTTGCCGATTGCGTTCCTCGCGCACGCGCAGTTTCACCTCCGCTCGCTGTCCTTTCACTGGATTAAATTCGTCTTTCCTTCTTCTCGGGCTGGGCTTCCTCGTCTTCTTAGCTGGTGTGCTCATGAGAAGCGCGGCGGCTAAGTTTGCGACGACCTGGCCGTCAATCTTGGCTTGAGGGCAATCACTTCTCGCCCTTTGCTTATGGGGTAAGCTCGCGCCGGATACGACGTTTTTCTGCGAAGTTCTCGGTCCCAAGCAAATGGCGCGATTGTACCCAGTTGCAACGTTATGCGTCAATCGCGCGAGAGTGGGGTGCGCGAGAGTGGGGACACCCTGGAAATGACCTACGCGGGGGCCCTTCGGGATGGTCAAGAGCTGAGACTCATGCTTAGGAGAGGAAATGCCGGAACGGTTCTCGACGACATAGCCCTGCGGGGCTCTCTCAGTCTTGCAGTCCATCTTTGGCTTGCCCTATACTCGATGCTCGTCTCGGCGGTGAGTCCCAGCTTGTACAAGTGGCATCATTAGAAGCGAAAAACTATGGCATGTAGGTCGTGCGGGTCGAAAAGTGTGACAAAATTTGCCGCCGAGATGGCTGTCCACATTCTCGGACTGGGGAATGTGGACAAACCTACCGTTTTGGTATTCCCAAACCCTCTTGTTTGCATGGACTGTGGGTTCACTGAACTCAAAATGGCAGACGACGAATTGCGTCTGTTAGGGAAAGGTCCTGCAAGTGATGTTGAGGCTGCCGGATAACTCTATAAAGTGCGGCATGATTCATTCGGTTTAGAAGACCTCCGTTGCGCCCCGCAACGAGATGCCCGTACACCCTGTTACAACTGCCAGTCGACGAATCTGGCTCCAAAGTAGTCTTATAGACACAGAAGCTGGTAGTTGTCGGGGCAGGCCCGCCCAGAGGAAAGCCTAGTTGTGCTCTCCATTCGAGTACTGATTGCCGAAGATCACCCGGAAGTGCTGTCCGAGATTCGTGTACGACTTGGCAAAGTGTTCGAGATAATCGGGGCTGTTGAAGACGGAAAGCAGGCGATCGACGCAGCGCTCCGGCTTGATCCTGATGTGCTGGTACTCGACATTTCGATGCCTCTCATGAATGGATTCCAGGCTGCGGCACGTCTCCGCGACATGAAATGCAGAACAAAGATAGTAATCCTGACAGTTTATGAAGACCGCGAGTACGTCTCCGCAGCATTTTCCTCCGGTGCCAGCGCCTACGTTACCAAGAGGCATCTCGGAACCGACCTCGTGGCGGCGATTCGCGAAGTGCTTAGCGGGAATACGTTCATATCCCCGTCATTAGGAAGGTGCCCCACATCTTTGCTGGGTTGACGCTGAGTCTGTTCTTCGCACGACCACTTGTCTGAATTGACAGTACCGGCTTCGAAAGTCAAGATCGAGAATGGGTTGACCAAATTGTGGGCCTTATGCAACCCTTCGCCATTCGAGACGCCCTTGTCGTTGATGCTGATTCAGACCTGAAGGACCTTCTATTGAAGATCCTGAAGCCAAGCATCTGGGCAATCCTACACGTGCCCACGAACCAAGCTGCCCTTCAAGCCGCGAAAGGAAAAACGTTCGAACTGATCATCACGAGCGAGAAAACATCTGGCAGGGAGGACGTTGACTTGCTCCGCAAAATTCGCGTCGGCCGGCCGCACACTCGCCTCATTATCTTGGCGAATGAAAATACGCCCGCGGATGTGCTCGCATCGATGCGCGAGCATGCTTTCAGTTTTTTCTCGCCGCCCTACTCGCTCGATCAACTGCGGAACATGATTCAAATGGCGGCCGAGGCACCCTGTTGGGATGATGGAATTGAGCTCCTGTCGTCCACGACGGAGTGGATCAAGCTAGAGGTGCGCTGCCAGGAGAGAACCGCCGATCGCTTGTTGCAATTCATAAAGGAAGTCTCGGGGTTGCCTGACAAAGAACAGGTGGAGGTGGGCATGGCGTTCCGTGAGATCCTGCTCAACGCGATGGAGCATGGCGGAGGGTTCGATCCCGAGAGCTACGTGGACGTCGAGTATATCCGGGCACGCCGTATGGTCCTGCCGTATCTCAGATCCGGGACCGGGATTCTCGCTCGACGAGATCTCCCACGCAGCCGTCGCCAATCCCGACGGCGAACCTCTTCGTCATGTCGATCTCCGCGACAAGCTTGGATTGCGCCCTGGCGGGTACGGAATCTTGCTGGCACAAAAACTGGTGGATCAGGTTATCTATGGGCAAGATGGAAACGAAGTTCTTCTAATCAAGTACCTGGATAAGCCGCAACCGAACCCGGCCTGACCGAGTTCAACCGTCCACGAAAAGGTGCAAGCCGTCTTCTCAAACGTGGCGACATTCAAACAACATCTCGGGGCGCTTGCAATTGCGGCACTGCTCATCGCCCCCGCCCTGGCCCAGAAAGCACCTGATAATGCGGCCCGGATTCCTCGAATGCCACTTCGAATCCGTGGGCATTCTCACTCACCGCCAGCGGTTTCATTATTCCCAGGGGCGAGTCCTACGTATCGCCGGACTTTTCCGCCGACCGTGGTTGGCTGCACCTGGAGGCTCGCTACAACGACGAAGCCTTGAAGACGGGGTCATTCGGTGGTGTCTTCGGAAATGTGAACGGGATTGCCCCGGGCTGTGCGGTCACACTAACCTACAAGCGAATTCAACTCTACGGCGCGGCTGAGTATGTGTTCTCTTTCCAGACTCGCGGCAGCAACTTCTTCTACATTTGGGACCAAGTCACGTACTCGCCGTTGCACTGGCTGCAAGTGGGCTTGGTGTCGCAAAGAACCCGGGTCTATCAAACCGGCCTCGTTGTGCAGCGCGGCATGCTGGCGGGCGTTACCTACAAGAAGTGAACTTCACAACCAACGTATTCAATTTCGGGTGGACCACGCCCATCGAGGTTCTAGCCCTGGGTTTCAATTTTTGAGGAGCGCTCAAGCAAAAAGATCAGTTGTCCAAATTAAGGTGAATAGGCTCCTTTGAGGTGTGCCATAAGTGTGCCGTACGCTCCGATCCCATATGCGCTAACTCGCTTCGTTTCAATACCAGACCAAATTGCTCCCGTGCGGGCTTGGTTATGGGTAAGTTATTGAGTCTTAACGGTGCTGAAACGTGGAAGGCCCTTCCATACTCGCCTACTCTTAATCAGTAGGTTGTAGGTTCGATTCCTACCGCGCTCACCATCCTCCATACAGTTGACAAAATTTCACTGGATGGATGGATTTGGTGCCACGCTTGGTTCCATCCGTTTGCCACTTTGTAGGAGCAAACCAACACGCCGCAAAGCCTCACCCACTTCAGAGCGCCGTGCCTCATCGTAGATTTCCTGTTGTTCCACCCGTGAATGTCCCAAGGTATCGCGGACGACAACAGGGTCTTCTTTGGCTCGTCGCATCTGCCGTTTCAAAGTATGGCGGAAATCGTGCCATCCACCAACCTTGACGCCGATGAGAGCCGCTGTAGGATGCAGCCAACGCTTGCGGGCGTTCCCCAAATCCACTGGCTCACCCGGTTCGTTCTTCATACCTTTATAGAGGCTGACATTCCGAATCGTCAGGATGGTTTTGACACCAAGGCCGTCCTCTGAACCACGCGCGTTGCATCTTGTCTGCCTTGGCTTGCTGTGCCTTTTGAACCTCGTTTACGACCGCGTCGCTGCCGCATTGGGCCTTGACGTCCTCTAAGAGTTTGTCGCCCCCGCCTCCTGAACGTTCATGCATCGCGTAGCCGCCTGCCCTGCTTTGAGGATCAATCACAAAGTAATATTGAGTCAGCCAGTTGCGCCACAGACCTGCGGCGTACTCCTGTGGGCTCTTGACTGGCAGCGGGGTCTTGAGTTCCTCTGCATAGGGGGCGATGATGTCCACTGGGTCCTGGTCCATCAAGGCAGTTTTTCCAGCCGCCCACGCCTCGCTCAGCGCCAGCTTCAGGTCCACACACGCCTGCTTAGCCTTGCTCCCTTCCGCGGCGAAGGCCGCTTCGCGTCCCGCTAGCCATACGTCGGGTTCAAAACCCACTCCACCTGTTGCGCTCCCCTTGCCAGCGGTCGGATCCACGCCGGGGGTCTCGGTGCCATGGCCTGCACCGGAGCCGCCACTCTTGCCAGCTCCCAACCGGACGATATATTTGGTGACATCGCCTCCCGCTGTAGCCCCGGCGATTACGATGAGTTCCTTGCTCTCACCCCTGATCAATTGCTGCATCGCACCGCCCGCGGCACCGCCGAGAGCGGCAAAAAAAACACCCATGAGAATATCGTCGGCTACTTGTTGCCGCCGTTCCCTGGCCTCCAAGGCCTTCTTATGCGCTTGGTAAGCCTCTTTATAGGGAGCAAAGGAGTTCTTTAGCAGTTTCACTCCGTCCAGGTACGCAGTGTCAATTTGCTGACCGGCAATGTCGGCGCGGTCGGCCAGCCACTGCAGATCTGCTACCACTTTGAAAGAATACGCATTCTCAAAGTGCGCGCCGGCGTTGAGCGCGGGGGCAACGATCCGCATCCAGGGTTTGGCGTCCACATCCTGGGGTGCCTCACCAGGCTTCGCTGGCGCGCCCATATTGCCAACAGTGACCTGCCACGAGAGCACGTTGCCATTCCAACCCATTTGTGGAGGGTTGGCCTTCCCCACCACCCGCCCATCCAATCCGGCCTCTACCTCACCCGGACTGATGTTCTCGCAGGTCGCGCTGAACTTGACAGTGTCTCCTCGAAATAGCGCCTGCGGAGTACGTGGTTTGCCTGGCGCTAAACCGCCCGCGATAACGGTCATGTCGCTAAACTTGGCCGCTGGGGTCGTAACCTGACCTTGTCGTTGAACCCGTGATGCGGCCTGCTGCACTCCTGTTCTCTGCAAGGCTACCGCCGCATCCGGGGTATTCAGCACTTGACGCGCTACTCGATCGGCCTCCTGCTCGTACTCCACCGCCGGGGCTATTTTTGCTTTGTCGCCCTCCTGTTTCGCCAGCGCCAACACTCGCTGAACATAACGGTTGCCATGATGACGCTGCAACCCGAGCAGAAGCTGCTCGCCGTGGGAAACCGCTCGGGTCGCGATCACGCGGTTCAGAATTGAGGCGTGGTTTTTTGCGCTCGAGCCGTCATGGCGCGATGCTGACACTCCGGCCAGTGGACTGGTTGCGGCAACGAAAGTCCCATTCATTCGGACATCACTCAAGACATCAGTATGACGTGACTTTGAAGCGGCTGTGTCTCCCAGTTGTTGCTCTCTCATTTGGCCCTCTTACCGGCATGTTCTGGATTTCGTCCCTCGGCCACCGTAGTTATACGTCAATAGCTACTCCTGCATAAGCGTAGAGCCTTAGTGTCCATCCGGAATTTCCTGTCTTACCTTGACAACGGAACAATAATACACGGTCTCGCTTTGTCGTGTTTCCTTATTAATTGCAGCGGCGGCATTTCCAGGGGGAATTTATCTTTAATGTGTGCACGAATTTTTCCTTAATTATTTCACGCCTCCGGCACTGAGCCGGCATATCCATTCTTGTGAGATGGTCTCACCGCCAGGAAATCCTCCACCGCCCGAGCACGGACAATTCCCCAATGGCGAAAAGCGTTCCAAAGATCATCTTTGTTGCACCGCGCCGACCAAAGCGGCACCGGCTTGGAAGAGTCTGCGACAACAGACCCCGAATGCGCCCGCGTGGAGTCTGGGTGTGCGGAATAGGAAACTCGATGCTCACTTACTCATCCGGTCATATATTTCACGTGCGACTTGTCCTTGTGGGAAGGTTTTACGTCCACTGCGGGTTTTAATACGGGCACAACGTAACTCGCGAAGCCGATGCCGACAAGAATGGTCCCGAACGACCTTTCGGGCGTGTACGTCCGAACGACCGATTTTCCAATCTCGAGTTTGTAGAACCTGGTTTGATAACGCCGCACAAAAAGCTGCTGCATCGCTTCCTGCAGGTTGACCTCCGCTTCTTCGAGCGATCCGTTGCCAGCATACTCGCACGCAAAACCGCCCAGATAAGAGCCGTCTGAATTGCGATACACCTTGGCCAAAAGCAGACCCGCAGTGATCCGTGTTCCCGGCTTATCGGTATGCCGAATAGCGATGATTCCCTCAAGCACGGACCCATGGTGGATGTCAGGCAAGCATGAGAGTTCGACCGCGTCGGGCGGCAGCACGGAGCTGTAAAGCATTACGTTGTAATTCTCAATGCCCGCCATATCCAGGGCTGCGTCATACGACCCGACCTCGATTCCGACATCGCTCTCTCCCCAGCCGATCACCCAGAAATATTCCTTGGGAATCCGGCAGCCAATTTCGCAGTAAAGAGCAGGAAGATGCTTCGGCATTTTTGACCTTACCCGGCGCAGCTTAACGCGGTTCCGGTCGCACCGTCAAATGGAGCTCCTGATAAGCGCGTCGGCAAAGATCCTGCTTCCTCCGGTCGGGCACTAGATCCAGTGCCTTCGCAGCAGCCATACCTTAATGATCTGCGTCAGGCCCATGTAGCTGAGCAGCGTGAGCATAAGGATGGGCCAGTACAGCCGGGGCAAGTGCGTGAAGCCCAGCGCGGAGGCCAACGGGGAATACGGCAGCAACACGCCAACGGCCATGATGGATACCGTTGTGGCCGTCAGCGCCCAACTGGCACGGCTCTGCAGGAACGGAATCTTATTTGTACGAATGACGTGGATGATGAGCGTCTGCGTCATCAACGACTCGACGAACCAGCCCGTCTGAAATAGCGACGCTCGGGATGGATCCCAGCAGTGGAAGATCCAGAGCATGACGAAAAAAGTCGTGTAGTCGAAAATCGAGCTGATAGGACCGATAAAGAGAATGAACCGCCTGATCTCTCCGATGTCCCAGGGCCGCGGCTTAGTTACTTGGTCTTCGTCCACGGCATCCGCAGGAATTGGCACTTGCGAGAAGTCATAGAGTAAGTTGTTCGTCAACACCTGAATCGGTGCCATCGGCAAGAAAGGAAGGAAGGCGCTGGCGCCCAACACGCTGAACATGTTCCCGAAGTTGGAACTCGCTCCCATCCGGATGTACTTAACGATGTTCGCAAAGACCTTGCGGCCTTCGATCACGCCGCCTTCCAGTACCATGAGGTCCTTCTCCAGCAAGATCAAATCAGCGGACTCCTTGGCAATGTCCGTGGCGGTGTCCACCGAGATGCCGACGTCGGCCGCTCGCAGGGCGGGAGCGTCGTTGATTCCGTCACCCATAAATCCGACCACGTGCCCCTTGCCGCGCAGCATGCGAATGACCCGCTCTTTATCCGCGGGAGAGAGCCGGGCGAACAGCGTCGCCTTCTCCGCTGCCTCAGCCAGTTCGGCGTCGGACATCTTCTGCACGTCGCCGCCCAGCAGCATAGGGTCGGCTAAGAGGCCAACGTCCTTGCACACCTTGCGGCTAATAAGGTGATTGTCTCCGGTGAGAATTTTTACGGCTACGCCATGCTTGGCCAGGGCCGCGAGAGCACGGGCGGCGGTATCCTTGGGTGGGTCCAGGAACGCAACATACCCTCTCAGCACGAGGTCATTCTCATCCTCCTTCGCGCAAATTTGCTTCCCGGGTAGTTCCTTTGAGGCAACTGCCAGCACGCGAAAGCCATCGTTGCTAAGGCTGTCGTACTCCGCTTTCAGCCCCACCATCCGATCGGTTTCCATTGGCGACAACTTGCCATCGAGCTCAAACTGCGAGCAGCGGTGAAAAACGTCCTCCGGGGCCCCCTTGGTCAGCAGGATCGCCTTACCTTCGGCGTCCGCCACCAGAACCGACATCATGCGTCGCGTGAAGTCGAACGGCAGCTCATCCAGCTTCTTGTATTTCTCGACCACCGCCTTCCCGTGGAAGTCGGCACTATCCAGAATCGCCCGGTCGAGCAGGTTCTTGAGTCCCGTCTGGAAGTAGCTGATCAGGTACCCTGCCAGGAGCACGTCCTCGGTTTCGCGCCCAGCGACGTTGCAATGCCGCATGAGAACGACGCGGTCCTCGGTCAGCGTACCCGTCTTGTCGGTGCACAACACGTCCATGGCCCCGAAGTTCTGTATGGAGTTAAGCCGCTTGACGATCACCTTCTTGCGGCTCATGGCGAGGGCGCCATTGGAGAGGCAGACGGAGACGATCATCGGCAGCATCTCGGGAGTGAGCCCTACAGCCACCGCCAGTGCGAAGAAGAACGCTCCCTTCCAATCGTGCTTGGTGAAACCGTTGATGAAGAAAACCAGTGGCACCATCACGGCCATAAACTGCATCATGAGCCATGTGAAGCGGTTGAGGCCCTGGTCGAAACTAGTCAGCGCTCGTTCTCCGGTGATCGAGATGGCCATACTGCCCAGGTAGGTTTGTTTCCCTGTCGTGACCACGACTGCCGTTGCCGTGCCGCTCTCGACGCTCGTCCCCATGAAGCATGTGTTCTTGAGTTCAGTGGGTGAGGTATTTTCTTTTGTTTCGGGATCGTGGAACTTCTCAACCGGGAGCGACTCACCCGTAAGACTGCCCTGGCTCACGAAGACGTCTTTCGAGGACAGCAGTCGCACATCGCCGGGAATCATGTCGCCTGCGGCCAACTTAACGATGTCACCCGGCACGAGATCGCGGAGCGGTATTTCCCTCGCCGCGCCATCCCGGACGACGGTCGCAGTTACATGGATCATGGCCTTCAGCTTCTGTGCGGCGGAATCCGCCCGCGCTTCCTGCCAGAAGCGGAGTCCGACGCTCAGCGCCACCATACCCACCATCACCGAGCCTGCGCGCGCATCGCCGGTAAGGAAGGAAATTGCCGACAAAGTCGAAAGTAGGATCACGAGCGGATTGCGTATGATTTTCAGAACGCGGACGGCCCAACTCTGCTTTCGCTCTTGTGCGATCTCGTTTGGACCCGTCGCGCGCGCACGTTCGTCGGCCTCAGCTTGCGTCAGGCCATTGAGGGAAGTTCGCAAGTCCCGAAGAAGCTGTTCGCCATCCTTGCGAGCCGCGTCGAGAACCGAAGGCGAAACATGAATATTCTGGTTTTTCGTTTTGGTTTGTATTGGCGACTCGCTCGGGCGAGCCGGTGGCGGCGCAAGCTTAGAACCTGCCATTCCACCGTCGACCAAAGCTCCTGCCGCGCTATCCGCATTCGGTGCTGTCATCGTTTTCTTAATCGGCTTTGCCGGGGGGAAGCTCTTAAGTCACTGAATCGCCCCAACCGATTTTCCGTGGGTAGATGCCAAGCACCTCGTCCCGGTTAACGTAGGGTTTTGGGTCGTCCAGAGGAGAAGCGCAGCGCGTGCCCGTTCGGTTGGATTCTGCTTGCCGTGGTTTCCCGCCCGGTCGCGAAACCCGGTGCTTGGTCGCGGAAGTGCGCTCGGCAGACATCGGGATCGTCAAGAGTATACCGATTAAGCCCACTCGGTGAGCCTGAAAGAAACGACCGGCCCATCACAGAGCAGCCAAGAACCTATGTTGGACACAAATATAGAGCGGGATTGTTAAGGAGGGATTAATTCGATTCGGTTCGTCCGCAATTGTCCGCTATTGCTCAGACCCGACGGAGTCGAGGATGAAAGAGTAATGCGTCCGTGATCTGAGTCACGTACGACCATATTTGTCGTCCTGTAACATTCGTGGCCTAAGCCTCAAACAGGGCAAGAATGTCAGAGGCGTTCTCATTTGCGCTGCTGGCCGTATTCGTCGTTCTCTTGGCGGCGATGCCTTGGCGCCGCCCATCTCGGACCCTGCAAAACCAAATCAATAATTTTCGAAATTTCAAAACTGCCCACTACCTGCGGGCTTGGCTGGCGGTTGAAAGGGATGGTTGGCGAAATATCGCGTCACTCATTGACCCTCAATGAGTCTCACTGTCGGATTTTGCACATTCACCCGTCTGGCAGGAAACCTGATTCCCGCGGCTATTGAAATTCTGCCCGATTTCTGTCATATACTGCAGTCTCTTCGCCGGGGGGTGCTGGAACCGTAGATGGGGTGTGCGGTTGCGGCTCCAGTGCCTCCGCTAGTGAGCATTATTCAGGGCAATGTAGGCTAGGCCTGCGACTGAAACAGCGATGAACACGTAAGGCCACGCTTCGAAAGCACGTTCGAAGAATGGCGTCGATTGCCTGATTCGGATCATCAACTCTCGCATGAGTCCCCCTTAATCGAATCGCCCGCGAAGGATTATGTCCGGTAGCACTAGAAATAGAAAGGGAGTGCCCTGACGGATAACGCGCAGGACTTCGGAACGTCTGAAGGACTGTACCGTGTAACCTCGCCCCGCCCGGTTACAAAACGGTAAATTCTCTTGCACAGAATCGGTTGGCGCAAGTTCCCCGCAAGGCTTTCGGCATTCGCGCCCGCGCGGAACATATCAGATCTCCCCATACGGGCTGTCTTGATCTTCCGCAATCGGGATCAGTTTTTTTCACGCTTCAAATTTTTCGCTGGAAAACGGGGCGACGGGCAGAAAAGGAAAATGGCCAAGGTTTGAAGTGACCTCTGAGTCTCAGGACTCTCGCGCGGTTGGCACCGCACGGCACAAGAGTCATCGGACGATCGACCCCCAATGCCTCAAAAATCCCCGCCCCGAAGGGGCGGAATCTCTGCACTAACGGATGATGAACGTCGCTTCTCCATTTCACGCTGAGCCAAGACATGGTTTCAATAGTTACTGCCGCGTAACGAACAGCGGGGCCGCTGTCACCTGACTTATGCACAGAATTCGGGCTTGTCTGAGGTTGTCTGCTGAACTCTGGCCCTCATCGTTTCTGCTAGTTCGCGTCTGGAATGTCGGCTGAGTTTCTTCTTCTCTCGACTTCTATGCTCCTTTCGCTGTAAGTGTCTGTGTCTTCTGGGTTGGTCGTGCATAGAATTTTATGCATTTAAGTCAGCCGGACAGGGGCGTGGCGAGCGCCGGCAAGAAACCTGACGGCCCCATCGCGATATCACGAAGTCGTTTCATCAACCGCTGAAACAATCCTCGCTCCGCATATTGGTCGCTATAGCGGATCCCCACCCGCCCGGAGTGCTTCCAGATCTTGGCGGCCACAAACAGAAAACGCAAACGCGCCGTAGCCAACCGGGTATGCTCCAGTTCGTCCACTGCCACTCCCTCTTCCCGCTGGAACAGCAGCAACCAGCAGTTCAGGTTGTAGGCCAGCATTACCAGCTGAAAATGTACGCAGTTGGTGGCCCAGCGCGCGGAAGGATGCGCCGCCAATCCGGCATCGTTATTGGCTTCCTTGATCAGGTTCTCCGCCCCAGCCCGCTGACGGTAGAACCAAACCAGCAGATCAATGGCCCGGTCCATGTCAGTCACAAACACCCGGTAGGTATACTCCGGGGTGTCGAAGAGTTGATACTGCTCGCGCTCTTGGGGGCTCTTCTCCTTCTTCTGATAGCGCAAGGCGACAAAGCGGTACGCCTGACCCCAACCTTCGGGCTGATACCAGAATTCGCACTGCTCGTCGGCGTCGGTCTTGCGGGAGCGCTTCCAGTCAGCGGTTTGCAGTCGTTCCAGCAGACGCGAGGTCTTGCGGGCCACGATGATGAAGTGCGCCTTGGTTTTTTCGTAGGCTTGGACTGCCTCCCAGCAATAGAAACCGGAATCGGCCCGCGCGAAGATCGTCTGAATGCATGGGGGCAAGGCCGCGCAGACACTCTGCAGATGACGCGCGATCTGCTTCCCATCGGGCCGATCACCATTGCGCAATTCTCCCCAAACGTATTCGTGGGTTTCGGCCATAAAGGTGAGAATGGGCTGAAAGCTTTTCTTGCCTTTGTTTTTCGGGTTATAACTCTTGCGGGCCCCCATCTGCCGGCCATAGAGCGTGTGCACGGTGGTGTCGGTGTCTAGCGTGATCGACTTCAGCCCTATATTGGCTGCTGCCCATACCCGTTCGCGCAGGATGCGCTGCAGCTGCAACAGCTGCCCCGCCAGGTTCAGATTCAGCGAGGCTAGAAACCGCCAGAACACGCTCTGCCCCGGCAGCCCACTCACCTTCAGAATCCCGGTCAGCATCGGGTCCTGGGCCACAAAACGGATGTGATTGAGGTGGGCAAAGCCCACGTAGATGGACAACACCATCCCCAGCAGGAATTGATAGATGGTCATGGCGCGCGGGATTCGCGTTATGGTCAGGGTTTCTTCGACCAGCTTTTGCAAGCCCAACCTCTCTAACATGGTGGCCACCGGGAACAGGCCGCCGTAGGGAGTCAGATTCTTACCCTCGAAGTCAAAGTGGGTGGAAGCACCAATTTTATTGGGTTCCGCGATATCTGCTGGGGAGCCTTGATTGCCGCGGGGTTTGTCGCTATGCTTTTTCTTGTTCTTCACCTTTTGGGTGACCTCCTGGAAATCAGCTCGCGAAGCGTCTACTTCGCGGCTTCTCTGTTTTACAACAGGATTTCCAGGGTCCCCGAGGTGTTTGCCGCCTCAGCATTTCTCCATCAGCTCAAATGCCGTGCATAGGTCAGGTGTCAGTGGTGACAGAAAACAAACGAGTTACAAGTTTGTTTTCTGGAGAGTAGTTCGTGACTCCGGCACAAAGCCGACAGGTAGGGCTGAAGTTCCAAGTTTGGTTCACAGGTTTTTAACCTACTATTCACATCCCGTTAACCTACACGAACTGCACACGGGAAATACTTCTCGCTCACGTTTCTAAGGAGACCAAAAGTGTCCTATCGTCGTTTTCTCCCCCTCGGGCTGGTTGCTTTGGCGCTGGCGAGCCTGCTTTCACTAACGGCTTCGGCACAAACAAACAGCAAGATTCAACGCGTTTTACTCATTAGCATTGATGGCATGCATGCACTCGACTTCGCCAACTGCGCCAAGGGCGTTCCGGCCTATGGGAACCTCACTTACTGTCCGCATCTGGCTTCGCTTTCTGCAACCGGAGTGCATTACCTGCAGGCGCTGACTTCGAAACCTTCGGATTCTTTTCCCGGGCTGGTGGCTCAGATCACTGGCGGGACGCCGCGTTCAGCTGGAATTTTCTACGACGTCAGTTACGATCGCGCACTGTCTCCTCCGGCGAAGACCACTCCATATGGCATCGTCGGCGGAGCCAAGCTTTGCCCCAGCGTAGTTGGTACGCAGGTGGGGTTCGACGAAGAAATTGATTACAACTATCGGAAACTCGACTCCGGGAAACCGAACGGCAGCTCCGGCATCAACGGAATCAATCCCGACTATCTGCCGCGCGATCCGAAGAATGGCTGCGTGCCGGTGTATCCCCACAGTTACATTCGGGCCAACACCATCTTCAACGTGGTAAAGAATGCGGGTGGTTACACGGCCTGGTCGGATAAGCATCCATCCTACGACTTTACCAATGGGCCGAGCGGCGATGGCGTGGATGATTTGTGGTCGCCGGAAATCAACTCGATTCCGGTGCCGATCCCAACGGTTCAGGGTTGCAGTCCGCTCCCTGATCCGGGGGCTGCGAAGTCGTCCAACGCTTGGACGGACAGCTTCCAGAACATCCGCTGCTACGACCAGTTCAAAGTGCAGGCGGTGCTGAACTGGATTGACGGCGAGACGCACGACGGAATCTCTGTCGGCAAGGTGCCAAACTTGTTTGGTATGAACTTTCAATCGGTGAGCGTGGGTGAGAAGTTGGTAGAAAAATCGCTCAGCCTGACGGGCGGTTATGCGGACCCGCTGGGAACGCCAAGCCAATCATTGTTCGACGAGATTCAGTATGTGGACGGTGCGATTGGTCAAATGGTTTCCGAGTTGACCAAGCAAGGGCTGTTGGATTCGACGCTGATCATTGTATCGGCAAAGCATGGGCAATCGCCGATTGATCCGAGTCGTGTGCTGCGCATTCCGGGAGATGTTCCCACGGATGAGCTCCCATCCCAGATCCTTTCGCCCGGCGGAGTCGGGCCTGGATTTCCGGTGGCGCAAGCCGACGAGGATGATATCTCGATGCTCTGGCTGACGGATCAAAGCCAGACGCAGAGCTCTGTCGCAACGTTGGCCCTCGCCGCGAATGAAGACCTGTTTGGGCAGGGAGAGATTTTCGCCGGGCCTTCTCTCATGCTGCAATTCAACAATCCGCTCACAGACTCCCGAGTTCCGGACATCATCGTGGCTCCTAACGTTGGAGTCATCTATACGGGCGGGACGAGCAAAGTGGCCGAGCATGGCGGCTTTGCCTACGACGACCGGAACGTTGTGTTGATCGTCTCGAACCCGAAATACAAGCCTGTAACGTTTAACGATCAAGTGGAGACGCGTCAGATCGCTCCGACCATCGTGAAAGCCCTTGGGCTGGATCCGAACCTGCTGAGTGCGGTAAGGTCCGAGCACACGGAAACGTTGCCGGGGCTGCCCTTCACGCAGCAATAACTGTAGACAGTGGGAAGCAATGCGGGGAGCTTAGGCTTCCCGCATTTTCATTACTGGCTATTCGGCGTCTGGGTCGAATCCCAACAGCAGGCATATATTCGCGGGAAGTCCAAGAGTCTTATGGGTTGTGAGTGTGCGCCCCGGGAATCGAGCAGGATTTATTGCTGAGATAAACCTCTATTTCAGCGGCGCTAATAATCCCGCATCGTCCAGATCGTCGGTGTGATGCTGGCCTGACGACTGTTGCGGGCGCAAAATCATCGGAGGTGGGCCCGGCGGTTTCGGAGGCAATGTGGGATGGTTTCCTCTGGGTCCGCGGGAAGTGTATGTGCCGTCGTGTCATGTGAGTCAGGCCTACGTGAATCGCGTGAACATCAGCAATAGCACGGTGAATATCACGCAGGTGACCAACGTCTATAACACCACCATCATCAACAGCACCACGAACGTCACGAACATTACCTATGCGAACCGGAATGTCCAGGGCGCGGTCATGGTGGTTCCGCAGCATGCGTTCACCAGCGCGCAATCGGTGGCGAAGGTTGCGGTGACGGTGAGCGCACAGCAAATCGCTTCTGCGCCGATGAGCGCGCGAGTCGCGGTGGCTCCGACCAGGGAAAGCGTTCTCGGCTCGAGGGCCGCCAGCGCCGGTCAGGTGGCCGCGCCTCCGGCCGCGGTGGCGAACCGGCAAATCGTCGCCAAGAAGACACCTCCTCCGCCGCCGGTGGCTTTTGCGAAACAACAGCAGGCTCTGGCTGCGCATCCCGGACAACCGTTAGCCAGGAGCGAAGTGCAGACACTTCGTCCGGCGAATACGGCGGCCGCGCGGCCAATGGTGAAGCAGGCGCCTCCGGGGAAACCGGCCACGCCAAATGTAGGACACCCGGCTAACCTGCCGAATGCAGCGAGGCCCGGACAACCTGCGCCGTCGGCGAACCAGCCGACGAATCGCCCTGGTAATCCGCCTGCTCCGAACGAGCGTCCAGCGACAGCCACTCCGGCTCAACCGAATCGTCCGTCATCATCGACGCCGAATCCCGCGCCGGCACAGCCGAACAATCGGCCGGAAGCTACCCGCCCTCCTGCAGCGCAGCCGAACCGTCCGCAGCCCAACCAGCCTGAGGCCCCTCGTCCAAGCGCGCCACCAGCACGGATTGATCATCCGCCAGCAGCACAACCGAACAATCGTCCCGAACCCACTCGTCCAGAAGCCAATCAGCCCCAGCCGAACCGGAACGAACCCGCACCACAGACGCAAGCTGCTCCGTCGAGCGAGCGTCCGCAACAGCATACACCTCCTCCCGCAGCGGCCAAGCCGGCGCCGCCTCAACAGAAGCAGCAACCAAAACCGCAGACGCCCGACGAGAAAAAGAAGGAAGAGGAACGGCAGAAACGGGAACAGCAGAAGCCTTCCGGTGAGTAGAGCTTACCTTGGCTGCATTCCCCGCGAAGCTTGGCGAGCCCTGTTGTTTTTGTCGTTTGTTTCCGTCAGGGACCGGAGACTCTCTCCAGAAATCGGGTCGCGCGTGAAGTGTCGGGCTGGCAGCGATGCCACGAGGTCGTTACCAGCCCGATTGGTTGCTTGATTTTGCGAGGACCACGGCTATCCTGTCCTGCCTAGTTAGTGGTGTCGTAAGACATCGAGCTATGATCGCGGTCATGCCCACAATCTTCAAGAGAAAGGAAGATGCTCACCACCCGTCAGTAACTCTGGCGTTAGTCCATTAAGCCATTAATTAAAGGCGTCTTTTCGATGATCCATTGGCGTAACATCCCCATTACACTAATGACTGGGTCGTGGCTCACGTGGAATCGTATGGCAAGAGCCTACATCCTGTATGCTCATTGGCAAAGAATAGGCGCCCGTCGTCTCAAACGGTGGGGGAGATGGACGGCTCGCGAAATTTCCAATCGGAGATACTGCATATGTCATACAAGCTCTTTGCTGCTTCGGCACTTGCCTGCTTGCTACCCTTCGCGGGACTGGTTCATGCACAAGACAGCGGGCCATATAAGGTCCTCAAGATTCAGTTGGTCGGAGGGGAAGGCGGATTCGACTACGTTACCGCCGACCCAGACGGCCGCAATCTATATGTTGCTCGATCCGGCACGACCGGCCACATTGGCGTCTACAACCTCGACACGCTGGCACAGGTCGGGGACCTCCCAGGGGTAAGCGCGCACGGGGGCGCGGTCGATACTTCGACGGGTCACGGCTTCGCAACTTCAAAGCCGGTGACGATGTTCGATTCAAAGACCTTTGCGATTCTGAAGAAGATCGACGTGCAGGGTAACCCAGACGGCTATCTGAACGACGCTTACAATCACCACTTCTACGTTCTTAGCCACTCGGATTGGCTGGCCAGGGTCAATGAGTGCAATCGGGATGTTAGTTAGTGCGCCGGGATAGTGCAGTGAAGCTAATTGATGGTCTCGCAGGTGAAAGTCCTGCCAGTGCAGGTTACCCAGTTGGCACTGTAGTGATATCCGGCGACGGGGCGGGTGACCAAACCGTCGGA
>Ga0181532_10000519_pt1 | contig 39684 bp, 33 predicted proteins | sample PEATcosm2014_Bin_33_FD_119768 | JGI IMG/M metagenome (GOLD analysis project Ga0181532, IMG submission 119768) | Peatland microbial communities from MTU Mesocosm Facility, Houghton, MI, USA - PEATcosm2014_Bin11_30_metaG | ecosystem: Environmental > Terrestrial > Soil > Wetlands > Peat | place...
CGATCTTGCTGCCATCGATGGCCACATGTCCCAACTTCACCAGCCCCGCCTTCTGACACAACTGCAAGGCTTGGCTAAACAGCCCCGCCAGGGCCTCCAGATGCCGTTGGCGAAATTCCGCCAACGTACTATGGTCAGATTGTGCCCCATCGATCTTCCCCATCCTGCCTAAGCGAGGAGCTCTTTGCTTTGCCCAGAATGGCGACTGCGGGCTCCTGTCAAGCTGACAAGCCAAAACCCGCTCAAGTCGAATCTCTATGGAGCTTCCCAGAACGCAAGACCCACAACGGTCTGCACCCCATCTTGGTGGGGCACGTAAATTTTTCCAAGGTACTGGAAACTTCTACCGTACTGTGTAAGGTGTTTGGATGGTTAACTTCTTTGTTTTCTGCGGTACAACTTTGGCACAGCGAGTGCTGGTAGGTAGACCAGACGAAGTGGCGCAATAAGGGTCACTCGGAAAGGGATTTCGGCCAGAGTTCCTTTTTCAGGGTGACCCTCTAAAGTTTCCGCCCCCACCTATGAGCTGACTGCAAGCCGTTGGATTTGTATAGCCTCCCGTTCAATTTCAACGGCGCGGAGAAATAGAAAAAGGCGAAGTGCCTCCGAAGCGCGCCTCGCCTTTTCTGCAGTGAGAGCAACCCCGAGCGAGGAGGAAAACTGCAGATTCCTCGACTCGTGCTCGCCCAACCAGCAGAATCATCTAATCGGAAACGCGAGGATGGTACGTCGCGCCCTCGATGACACCGCAAAAACAACCTTACACTAGCGCCAGCTTCTCGCGGATGTCGAACCCGGCACTTCGCAGCAGGTTTTCCACGGTTGATTCGTTCAGGCGCGTGGCGTCGTACTCCACTCGGATGGTTCGTTCCTGCTCGTTGAACTGCATGTGGCGGATGCCATAGACATCGTACATCTGCCCCAGCGCGGCCATTTCATTCTCGCCCGGCGGCATACCATAGCGAAATAGAGCGTCAACTGCAGTCATCGAACCACCCACTCGCAAACGTGCAATGATAGAAGTGCGCGGAACTCGCTATCTCAAATCCCGACGTGAGAATTCGGGCTAGACTCCCCGTGTCATTCCGTGCATTCAATATAGAGCATGGCAGTGCTTGTGAACAGCGCGACTAACTAAATCAGGAAAGGCAGGGAATGAGCGAAGCTCAGGAGAGCCAGGAGAACCGGATCGTTGATGTTTCGGCGAAGGATCCTGTCTGCGGAATGGCGGTCAATCCGGCCGAGGCGCGTGGTAAAGCTAACCACGAGGGTGAGACGTATTATTTCTGCTCGCCCGGCTGCATGCACAAGTTCGTATCGTCTCCAGAGAAGTACTCGGGGGGGCAGAAAAATCAGACGACCGCTGCGTTGCAGATCGGAGTTGCGCCCAAACTCGACAAAGATCCAGTTTGCGGGATGAATGTCGATCCTTTGAAGGCCGCCGCTTCGGTCGGGTATGAGGGCAAGCTCTATCACTTCTGCTCACGCGGTTGCGCGGAGAAGTTCAAAGCCTATCCGGAGAAGTATCTCTCGCCGAATTACAAGCCCGGCGGCATGAGCGCCATAGTGCAACTTGGCGCCAAGCCGGTGCAGATTTTGTCTTCCGGAAGCGTTGCTGAAAAGCCCCCGACCATAACCCTTGCGAGTGCCGATGCGGCGTCCTTCCGCCCTCGTGCGGTGACCAGGGCAGGGACGAGCCCGGCATACGTCTGTCCGATGGATCCCGAAGTGCGCCAGGCGCAACCCGGTGCTTGTCCGAAGTGCGGCATGGCGCTGGAGCCGGAGATTCCGCGGGCAGCAACGAAGACGCAGTGGACTTGTCCGATGCATCCGGGGATGGTGCGCGACGGGCCGGGGTCCTGTCCGACCTGCGGTATGGCGCTGGAGCCGAAGACCGCAACCACGTCGCAGGAAGAAAATCCCGAATTACGCGACATGACGCACCGTTTTTGGACGAGCGTGCTGCTCGGAGTTCCCCTGGTTGTTTACGCCATGCTGCGCATGGGCCCGCTCGCGCATGTGCTCAAGCCGAACGTGGGCACGCGGCTTGAGTTCGCACTGGCCACGCCCATTGTGCTGTGGTGCGGATGGCCTTTCTTCGCGCGCGGCTGGGCTTCGGTCAAGTTCCGCAGCCCGAATATGTTCACGCTCATCGCCATGGGCGTCGGCGTGGCTTACGTGTACAGCGCTGTCGCGACCATCGCTCCCGGGATTTTTCCGGAAACGATGCGCGTCATGGACGACCAGCCCGAAGTGTACTTCGAAGCGGCAGCAGCCATAATCGCGCTTGTATTGCTCGGACAAATTCTGGAACTGCGCGCGCGCAGCCGCACCAGCAGCGCCATTCGAGCGCTTCTCGACCTCTCGCCGAAGCTGGCGCGCATCATGCGGGATGACGGTAGCGAATATGATGTCCCGCTCGACCAGGTGAAGGTGGGCGACAAGCTGCGTGTGCGTCCGGGCGAGAAGATCCCGACTGACGGCCTCGTGCTCGACGGACTGAGTTCGGTGGACGAGTCGATGGTGACCGGCGAGTCGATCCCCGTCGAGAAGGGGACGGGCGACAAGGTTATCGGTGCGACCGTGAACGGCACCGGCTGGCTGCTGATGCGTGCCGAGCGTGTGGGCAGCGAAACTCTGCTGGCGCAGATCGTACAGATGGTGAGCCAGGCGCAGCGCAGCCGCGCGCCGATCCAGCGCCTGGCCGATAAAGTTGCGGCGTGGTTCGTGCCCGCGGTGCTGGCGGTTGCACTGATCACGTTCGTCGTGTGGCTGATCTGGGGCCCGGAGCCGCGGTTGGCGCACGCTATCATCAACGCTGTCGCAGTGCTGATCATTGCCTGTCCCTGTGCCCTTGGGCTGGCGACGCCGATGGCGATCATGGTCGGTACCGGGCGCGGTGCGCGCGCGGGTGTCCTCATCAAGAACGCGGAGGCGCTGGAGACGCTGGCAAAGGTTGACACGCTCGTGCTCGACAAGACAGGCACACTCACCCAGGGCAGGCCGGAGCTGATGACAGTGGTTGCGTTTGGCGGAGAGACGGAAGATCGCGTCGTACGGCTCGTCGCCAGCCTGGAGCGGGGGAGCGAGCATCCTCTCGGGGCCGCGATCGTTGAGGCCGCCGAGTCCAACGGGATCCATCTGATACCGCCGGACGGGTTTAGGTCGCTAACGGGTCGTGGCGTGGTGGGCACGGTCGGCGGGCACGAGGTCGCCGCCGGAAACGAGCAACTGCTGGAAGAACTGCATATCGATATGGGTGAGCTGAAATCCAAAGCGCAAGAAAGGCGCGCCGATGGTCAGACCGTGGTGTTCGCCTCGGTTGACGGACGTGCTGCCGGACTGCTGGGCATCGCCGATCCGGTGAAGCCAGAGGCGGCGCAGGCGGTGCGTGATTTGCGGCACGAAGGGCTGCGCGTGGTGATGCTCACGGGAGACAATGAGACCACCGCTGCGGCCGTGGCGCGCCAAGTTGGCATTAGTGAATTCGAGGGAGGAGTGTTGCCCGATCACAAGGCCGAAGTGGTGAAGAAGCTCCAACAGCAGGGAAGAGTCGTGGCGATGGCAGGCGATGGTATTAACGACGCTCCCGCCTTGGCGCAGGCGCAAGTCGGCGTCGCAATGGGGACGGGCACGGACGTTGCGATGGAGAGCGCCGGAATCACTTTGCTGAAGGGTGACCTGGCCGCGCTGGTGCGGGCACGCCGCCTCAGCCGCGGCGTGATGCGCAACATCAAGCAGAACCTGTTCTTCGCGTTTATCTATAACTCACTGGGCGTGCCGCTCGCGGCGGGCATTTTGTACCCCAAGTTCGGGATCCTGCTGAGCCCAATAATCGCCGCCGCAGCCATGAGCTTCAGCTCGGTGTCGGTAATCAGTAATGCGCTGAGGTTGAGGAGGGCGAAGCTGTGAGAGGCGGACTCGCTCCAGTCTTCGCGCCCGTGGCGCTCGTTGGGCGCGCAACCCGGGTAGCGTCGTTTACAGCTTCTTCAGGTAGTCAACAATCTCCGGGCCGGTCCAATCCGCCGCGCCAATGAATTTGCGGACGATCTTACCGTCGCGGTCGATCACGTACGTTTCAGGAAACTTGAAACTGCCGTAGAGTTCGTTGCTGTGCTTGGTGTCGCGGATGGTCAGCAGATCAACATTGTGGTCTTTCACAAACTGCTTGTAAGCGTTGTCGTCATCGTCCTCGCTGACGGCGAGGATCGTTACCTTGTCACCGAGTTGTTTCTGCAACTGCACCAGCGAAGGCATCTCCTCGATGCACGGCGGGCACCAGGTCGCCCAAAAGTTGAGGACGACGGGCTTCCCCCGGAACTGGCTCAGCGAGATGGCGCGCTGCCCGTCAGGAATGGTGAAATCGGGCGCGGCGCTGCCGATGCGCGGTGGATGCGAGCCGCTGTTGCAGCCCGCGAGCACAATCAGGAAAACTAGGACAGTGGCGGAGAAGAGACGCTTCACACACCTATAATAATTGAAGGACGATTTTTGTGACTCCTGAACGAACTCCCGACGTCTCGGTCATCGTTCCAGCTCGGAACGAAGAAGCATGTCTCGCCGATTGCCTGTGCACGCTCGTTGGCCAGGCGGGTACGAGCTACGAAATCATCGTTGTGGACGACCACTCGACTGATGGCACGCGTGCGATTGCCGAGAGTTTTCCGGTGCGCGTAATCACCGCCGAGCCATTGCCGCAAGGCTGGAGCGGCAAGTGCAATGCGGTGTGGAGTGGCGCCAAGGTCGCGCAAGGGCAGTGGCTGCTCTTCACCGACGCCGACACCAAACATGCGCCCGATTCCGTCACGACCGGATTGCAGGAAGCGAAGGACTGTGCTGCGGACTTGCTTTCTTATTCCCCCAAGCAGGAAGTTCACAGCTTGGCTGAGCGCGCGCTGATGCCGCTGATCTTTGCCGAGTTGGCCGCGACATATCCGCCGAAAGACGTGTGCGATCCAAGTTCTCCGGCAGCGGCGGCGAACGGTCAATATCTGCTCATCCGGCGCGAAGTGTACGACGCCGTCGGCGGACACGCGGCGGTTGCGACCGCCTTCCTCGAAGATCTGGAACTGGCGAAGCGTGCCAAGAAAGCGGGACATAAGTTGTGCTTCCGTTTTTCCGACGTGCTGACCACGCGCATGTACCGCGGCTTTGGCAAGATGTGGGAGGGCTGGACTAGGAGCCTTCGGCTGCTGTTTCCCAACCCGCGACGTCTGGCGCTGCGGCAGGTGCTCGAGTTTGCTGTGATCGTCGCGGCCGCAATATTTGCTGTGGCTTCCTGGCTGCTGGATGAGAAGTTCGCCTTTGCAGTGGCGGCAGTGGTGACGCTGTATTGGCTCTATCTCTTCTGGAAGCGCATTCGGTCGGCGCATTTTGACTGGCTGTCAAATGCGCTGTCGTTTCTTGGACTCCCGCTTTTCGCGGTACTTTTGTTGAATTCCGACATCTCTCATAGGCGGGGTTCGGTGCGCTGGAAGGGGCGCGAATATTCGGTTGAGCAGGAAGTTAAGCCTAAGGAAGCCGTAAGTCCGGCGGCGCATTCATAAATGAGCTGTAACGCAGGAGAACATGGTCTACTTAACCCGTAAGTGTGAGTTTTCCGCATCGCATTATTATCACAATCCAGAGTTCACGGCTGAAGAGAACCAGCGCATGTTCGGCAAGTGCGCAAACCTGAACGGACACGGCCACAATTACACGCTGGAGGTCACGGTGAAGGGCGACGTCGATCCGAGGACCGGCTTTGTGGTGGACCTGAAAGAGCTAAAGGAGATTCTGAACCGAGAAGTGATCGAGGTGCTCGATCATCGGCATCTGAACAAGGAAGTGCCGGAGTTCCTTGCGCAAATCCCGACAACCGAGAACCTAGCCATCGCCATCTGGGTCCGCTTGCAGAACAAGTTGAAGGTGGCAAAGTTACACCGAGTGCGCGTGTACGAACTGCCCGACCTGTTCGTTGATTTTTACGGTGAAGCATGAAAGCCCATCTGACCCGGCGCTACATGTTTTCCGCATCGCACCGTTTGCACTGCGAAGGGCTCTCCGAAGACGAAAACCGCGCAATCTATGGCAAGTGCAACAATCCATACGGGCATGGGCATAATTATGCGCTTGAGGTCACAGTGAGCGGCCAGGTGGATTCGCAGACCGGGATGATCTGCAACCTGGTTGACTTGGATGCCGCAGTGCGGTGCGAGATAATCGACCGCTTCGATCACGAGAATTTGAATGTTCGTCAAGAATTCGAAGCTGCAGTGCCGACTACGGAAAACTTGAGCGAGGTCATCTTCAACATTTTGAAGCAAAGCTTTACTGCTGCTCATCTTGAGAAGGTGCGGCTGGAAGAAACCATGATGAACAGCTTCGAGTATGCAGGCGGAGTTGAATCGCAGCCGTGATTATCCAAAGAGACCCATGAAAGACCTGATCGAAACTCCAACGCTAACCAGTGCCAGCCTTGAAGAACTGGCACGCGAGATGCTTGTCCGGCTGGGCGAACAGCATGATCGCGAAGGACTGGCGAGGACTCCAGAGCGTTACGCGCAAGCGTTGCACTACCTTACAAAGGGATACAGCGAAGACGCCGAGCAGATCCTGAGGGGCGCGCTCTTCAGCGTGGATTACGACGAGATGGTGATCGTGAAGGACATTGAGATGTTCAGCCTGTGCGAGCACCATTTGCTGCCGTTTTTCGGCAAAGTGCACGTCGCGTACATCCCAAAAGGCAAGGTCATCGGCTTGAGCAAAGTGCCTCGGCTGGTGGAAGTTTTTGCTCGCCGGCTTCAGGTGCAGGAGCGGCTTACAGTGCAGATCGCCGAGACGATTCAGAAGACGATTCAGCCGCTGGGTGTGGGCGTCGTGGTTGAGGCGCGCCACCTCTGTATGATGATGCGCGGGGTCGAGAAACAACATTCGGCGACGGTGACATCGTCGATGCTGGGCGCTTTTCGCGCGCAACAGACACGGCAGGAATTCCTTTCGCTGATCCGCGACAAGAACGGCAACGGAATCTAACCGATGGCTGCGAAGAAACCGCAGTCCAACAGCAAATCGAAATCCAAAGCGCGAGCCATGAAGCCCGAGGCGAGCGAGCAGCAACTGCTGGGCAAAGTTGCCGTGGTGACCGGCGGCAGCCGTGGGATCGGCTACGCCGTTGCGCACACCCTCGCAGCGGAGGGCTGCAGCGTGGTCATCTCCGGCCGCAATGGGTCGGCTCTCGCCGAGAGCGCAGTGCGAATCAGCAAGTCCCTTTCGAAAAAACTGAGCTCAGCGAAGAGACGCATGCGGGTTGTTGCTTTCACTTGCGACGTGCGCGATCCGGAATCCGTAGCGTCGCTATTTGCGGCGGTGAAGCAGCGTTTCGGGAAAATCGATGTTTTGGTGAACAATGCCGGAGTTGCCCAACCACTGGTTCCCATCGAGCAAACCAGTGTGGAACTCTGGCGCGAGGTGATGGACACGAACCTGACCGGGCTATTCCTCTGCACCCGCGCAGCGCTGCCTCTAATGGGCTCCGGCGGAACCATCATCAATAATCTCTCGGTCGCGGCAAAGACCGTCTTCCCCGATTTCGCCGCTTATAACACCTCCAAGCATGGTGCGCTCGGGTTCACACTGTCGCTGCGCGAAGAACTGATACCTCGCAGCATTCGCGTCGTCGCGCTCATGCCTGGCGCAACCGACACCGATCTTTGGCAGCAGTTCTGGCCCGAAGCTCATCGCGAGCGCATGATCGACGTGAAGAGCGTGGCCCAAGCCGTGCTGTACGCGGTTCTGCTTCCTGCCAACGCAAACCTGTCGGAATTAGTGCTGGCGCCTACGGGAGGCCCGCTCTAAGCGAATCTACGCTGGGATCGTGAAGTGAAACACAGAGCCGCTGCCGAGCTGTGACGTTACTCCGAGCGTCCCTCCGTGGGCCTCGACAATAGCTTTCGCAATGGCCAACCCCATGCCGGTACCCTGGATCCGGTAACGCTGGTCACGTCCGCGGTAGAACTTCTCGAAGATAAGCGATTGCTCCATATCGTCAATGCCGGGGCCGCGATCGGCGACGCTAACGCAGACCATTTTCCCGCTTGCTTCTGCGCTGATCGTGATCGGCGTTCCCGCGGGCGAATACTTGGCAGCGTTCTCAAGCAACTGCACTAGCACCTCAGCAATCCGCTCCAGGTCAATGCGGACGTGCGGCACCTGCTGCGGAATCTCCACCAGCACCTCGCGACCCGCGAGAGCTTGTTTCGATTTTTCCAGCGCGGCCTCGACCACCACGCGGACTGGGTAGATCTCACGGCGCAATTCCACCCGATGCGCATCGAGCTGCGCCATCTCCGCGGCCTCGCCCACCAACCGGTTGAGCCGGTCGGTTTCCTCGTCAATAACCGTGAGCAAGTCTTTCCGTCCTTCAGGATCGATTTGCGCGGACGAGAGTAGCGTGCTTACTGAAGCCTTGATCGAGGTAAGCGGCGTGCGGAACTCGTGGGTGACGCTATCCAGAAGGGCGGAACGCAGCTGCTCGCTTTCGCGGGTAGCTTCGGCGCGGGTGAGCGTTTCAACTGCTCCCGCGCGCTCAATGGAAATCGCAACCAAGCTGCCGACAGCTTCGAGGGTCTCGCGCGACAGAACCACGCCCTCCAATCCGAGGCTGCCCACCGGCCTGACGCCGATGCGCAGCGGAACGAAGCACAACTGTTTGTCCTCATCCAGGACCAGTTCGCCCCGCGCGCTCACGCACTCCAGTTGCTCTTTGCTAAGTTCTGGGTGGTCCACGCCGGTGCGGTAGACTTCTTTGCGCTTGGGCAGATACATCGCTGCTGCCGTCAGGCCAAAGGCATCGCGCACGAAGACAGGGATCGAATTCAGCAGTTCCATCACGTTGTCAGTGGCGAGCAACTGCTGGCTCAGGGAATAGAGTCGCTCCACCTCTTTTCGGCGGCGAGTGGCATTCAGCGTTTCGCGGCGCGCCCGCTCGGAAAGTCGGCTGGCGACAATGGCGCTGATCAGGAAAGCCAGCAGTGCAATCCAGTTCTGCGGGTCGGCGACGGTGAATGTGCCGATGGGTGGAAGAAAGTAGTAATTGAAAGCCAGAGTCGCGACAACAGCAGTAGTGGTCGCAATCGTTAGTCCCCAGCGGCTGGCCACCAGCAGCACTACCAGCAAGAACGTAAGCGCGACAGTGGTGGGATTCACATCCGGCAGACGGCGGTACGCAAACGTCACAATCGCGACAGTTCCCATCGCGACAGCATAGTGGTACAGCGCAGCTCTCAAGCGCTGGGGAGAGACGGCGAAGGAGCGCCGACCGTGTCGCGCAGCTTCCGGTTGTTGCGGATTCACGCCATGATTGTATCGAATCGACTTTTCCACGCCGCTGCCGCAGAATAGGTGGGCATGCAAAAGACCCCAGAGCAATGGCTGGAAGAGACCACTCCCATAAAAAAGAGTGGCGTTTTCAAGCTGTTTCTGGGATACGCGCCCGGCGTCGGCAAGACCTATGCAATGTTGAGCGAGGCCATCCGGCGACAGAGCCGGGGCGAAGACGTCGTGATCGGCGTAGTTGAGACGCATGGCCGCAAAGCGACCCAGGAACTGGTTGCGCGGCTGGAGACGGTTCCGCGCAAGAAGATCGACTACAAAGGCACGCTCTTTGAAGAGATGGATGTGGATGCCATCCTCGAGCGGCATCCTCAGGTCGCGCTGGTGGACGAACTGGCGCACACCAACATTGAAGGCAGCAAGCATCACAAGCGCTATGAGGATATTTTCGAATTGCTCGACGCGAAGATTGACGTAGTTTCCACCATGAACGTGCAGCACCTCGAGAGTGTTACGCCAATGGTGCTCAAGATCACAGGCGTGCTGGTGCGTGAGACCGTGCCTGACTGGGTGTTGAAGCGCGTGGATGAAATTGTGATGTCTGACGTCACGCCCGAGGCTTTGCAGACCCGCATGCGGCGGGGTGATATCTATCCCATGGAGCGTGTGGATCGCGCGCTGGGAAACTTTTTTCGACCCAGTAACCTGATTGCCTTGCGCGAAGTCGCCCTGCGCCATGTAGCGCAGGTGGTGGACCGTAGCCTGGAACCGTATCTCGATACACAAGGAGAGCCGGGCCGCGATCTGAACGTAGCCGAACGGATCGGTGTCGGCGTCAGCTCCAATCCCGCGGCACAATATCTCGTGGCCCGGGCCTCACGCATGGCAGAGGCGATTAACGGCGAATTGTTCGTTTTGTATGTCGATACCGGTGTCGATGGTGACGATCCGGAGAGGCAGCGTTCGCTCCAGGCAAATTTTCATTTCGCGGAGAATCTTGGAGCACAGGTCGTGAAACTGAAGGGCAAGGACGTTGCCAAAGCCATGGCAGAATTCGTCCGCGAGAAGCACATCACGCAGATGATCTTCGGACATTCCGCGACCAGCGGCTGGCGTAAGTACCTGTTCATGTCGGCGGTGCATCGCTTCCTGCGCGACGCGCCCGCGGTTGACGTTCACATCGTGAAGCAGCAGTCCAATTAGAGTTTCAAGTTTCGAGTTTTCAGTTACTGTCTGACAAATGCACACCCGACCGCACATCCTGGTGGTGGACGACGAGCCGCAAATCACGCGCGTGCTGCGCACCAGTCTCAGCGCGCAAGGCTATGAGATCCGGGTTGCCAACGATGGCGAGACGGCCCTCGAGATCGTCAAGGATTTTGCGCCCGATCTCGTGATCACCGATCTTGCCATGCCCAACATGAATGGCATCGAGCTGTGCCGCCACTTGCGGAAGACGTCGCAGGTCCCAATTCTCGTGCTCTCGGTGCGCGGCGAAGAACGCAGCAAGATCGAGGCGCTTGACTCGGGCGCCGACGACTACGTGACCAAACCGTTCAGCACCGGCGAGCTGCTGGCGCGAATTCGCGCGGCGCTTCGGCGTTCCCCACCAAGCACCAGCGCGCCGCAAACCAAGATTGACCTTGGCGACTTCCAGATTGATCTCGACGCACACTCCATCGCCGTCGCGGGCAGGGAAGTGCGGCTTACCCCCAAGGAGTTTGACGTGCTGTTGTATATGGCGCAGCATCCGCGCAAAGTGCTGACTCATCGCTCCATCCTCAATGCCGTGTGGGGCAGCAACAGCGTTGAACAAAACGAGTATCTACGCGTGTTTGTCGGTCAGTTGCGCAAGAAGCTGGAGCCCGACGCCGGCTCGCCGAAATACATCCTTACAGAGCCGTGGGTGGGCTACCGCTTCGAGCCGGGGGAATAAGGCAGTTTCGTTTTGTATAATCATCCGTTTGCAAGCCATCCTATAGGAGGCTCTAGTTGCCGCAAGCGGAAATTGGCATCATCGGCGGGAGTGGGCTGTACTCCATGCCGGGCCTGACCGAGGTGCGCGAGGTCTCGCTGGAGACCCCATTTGGCGAGCCTTCCGACGCGTACGTCGTGGGCAATCTGGCAGGGCGGAAGGTCGCCTTCCTCGCCCGGCATGGTCGCGGACATCGCTTCATGCCGACGGAGTTGAACTACCGCGCTAATATTCACGGCTTGAAACAGCTCGGTGTCGAGCGCATTATTTCGCTGTCAGCTGTAGGCTCGCTGAAGGAAGAACATCGGCCGCTCGACTTCGTCATCCCTGACCAATTTGTGGATCGCACTCGCCACCGCGTGGATACATTCTTCGGCAACGGACTTGTGGCACACGTTGGGCTTGGTCATCCCGTTTGCGACGAGGAGGCCGGCGTGCTCGCCGATGCTTGCCGTCGCGCCGGTGTCAACGTGAAGCAGGGTGGCACGTATTTGAACATGGAAGGGCCGCAGTTCTCCACCAAGGCCGAATCCAATCTGTATCGCAGTTGGGGTATGGATGTGATCGGCATGACCAACCTTACGGAAGCGCGGCTGGCGCGTGAAGCTGAGCTATGTTACGTCACGGTGGCCATGGTCACCGATTACGACTGCTGGCACGAGGAGCGCGATCATGTGACCGTGGATCAGATCATCGCCGTGCTGCTGAAGAATGCGGAGCACGCCTGCAACGTGGTGCGCGAAGCGGTAACGGTCATGCCGAAGACACGCGGCTGCAAGTGTGGCTCCGCGCTGAAGAACGCCATCATCACGCAGAAAGATGTTGTGCCAGCCGCCACGCTGGAACGCCTGAAGCTCCTCGTTGGCAAGTACTTCGACTCCGAACAGAAAGCGGGAACATAGGTTTGTCCATTCTTGTCGTTGGTTCCGTAGCATTCGATACCCTGAAAACCCCTTACGGCGAGCGCCAGAAGATCCTCGGCGGCGCGGCAACTTACTTCTCGCTATCAGCGAGCTACTTTACCGATGTCCGTGTAGTGGCTGTTGTCGGAGAGGACTTCACTGCCGACAATGAGGCGGTGATGAACAAGCGCGGGGTCGATACCCGCGGCATCCAGCATGCGAAGGGGAAGACCTTTCACTGGTCGGGCGAATATGGCGAGAACGTCAACGAAGCCAAGACACTGAACACAGAGCTGAACGTTTTCGAGAGGTTTGAGCCCCAAATCCCAGCCGAATACAACGACACTGGCTTTCTGTTTCTGGCCAACATCGATCCCGTCCTGCAAACTCGTGTGCACGACGCCATGCAAGATGTGAAGCTGGTAGGCGGCGACACTATGAACTACTGGATCAGCGGGCACCGCCAGAATCTGGAGAAGATGCTGAGGCGCGTGGACGTGCTGCTGATCAATGATGGCGAGGCTAAGATGCTGGCCGGCGACAACAGCCTGCCGCGAGCGGCGCGTAAGGTGATGGAACTCGGTCCGCGCGCGCTGGTGATCAAGCACGGCGAGTACGGCGCGACCATCTTTTTCCGCGATGGCGAGTTTGCCGGAGGGCATCATCCTTTTCGCGCTCCGGCATTGCCGCTAGACGAAGTGCGCGATCCCACGGGCGCTGGCGACAGTTTTGCCGGCGGCTTCATGGGATATATCGCCTCGAAGGGCGAGGTAAACCGGCGTGTGTTGAAGCATGCCATGTTCTACGGCAGCGTCATGGGCTCGTTTTCGGTGGAGCGCTTTGGCACCGAGCGGCTGCAATGCCTCACCCGTGAGGAGATTGACCAGCGGTTCGCGGTGTTTCGCGAGCTGACGCATTTGGACTGAGAGCGACAACACAGGCGCGTCGCGGCGAATTCCGCGCTACCAACTCTTGAGCAACCTCTCTCAACCCTCGCGCGCTGAACCGTGTGCCGATCCTTGGCGGCAACAGCGCCATGACGCGCGCTTCACACTGATAATCGGCGCCTTTTCCATCGCAGCCCTCCTTTTCTATTACGCAAAGCGGGACTTGCTGCTGTATGGCGACGCAGTGGCGCACATCAACATTGCGCGCCGCGTGGTGGACAACCGTCATCCCTTGCAGTCGTTTGACCAACTGGGCACGGTGTGGCTTCCACTACAGCACATCGCCATGCTGCCGCTTGTGTGGAACGACGCGCTGTGGCGCAGCGGGGCTGCTGGGGCCGTTCCCGGCATGCTGGCCTATGTTCTCGGAGCACTTGGCATCTTTCGTCTCGTAAGCGGCCGCGCGCCGAAAATCGTTGCCTACATCGCAGCCGGGATTTACGCGCTCAATCCAAATGTGCTCTACATGCAGACCACGGCTATGAACGAGCCCATTTTCCTGGCTTTCTTCATCTGGGCGCTGGCGTATCTGGATGAATTTCTTCGCGGCTGCTTTCCGAACTCCGATTCGCAGATCATGCCAGCGCGAATGATGCCCAACCGTGCCCTGGAAGCCTGCGGCATCGTCCTGGCTGGAGGAGCTTTCACCCGCTATGACGGTTGGCTCGTCGCCACCGTGGTTGGCGTGATAGTAGTATCCGCGTTCGCCGTGTGGTGGCGCCGAACAATAGACATTCGCCACCGGCGCGCGATGGCCAAGTCGCTCATCGAGTTTCTGCTGCTGAACGCGTTAGTCCCAGCCTTCTATCTGATCTACACCTACTGCGTGTCCGGCTATGCACTTGACTTTGCCAACGGTCCGTATTCAGTCAAAGCCATTGCCTTGCGCAGCGCGACTCGTGGCGCGCCGCCCTATCCCGGCCAGAACCATCTCCTTACCGCGGCGCTGTACTTCTTGAAATCGGCCAAACTCAACATGGGCCCAGCTTTCTGGGGCCAAGCGCTGTTCGTCGTCGCCTTAGCTGGAACAGCGTTGGCTATCTGGCGATTTCGAAGATACGCGGTCTTTCTGCTGCTGTGGCTGCCGCTGCCGTTCTATGCGCTTTCCATCGCATATGGCAGTGTGCCTATCTATGTGCCGGTCTGGTATCCATACTCGTATTACAACGTCCGATACGGGCTGGAACTGCTGCCCATGTTCGCCGTTTTTATCGCGCTCCTGACCGTGCTTATCTTGGAGCGAACCGGCGGCTCGAGTGTCAAGATTGTGGTCTGCTGCGTCTGGATTTTAGTCGTGGCTGGCGGTTACCTGTCCGCTTATCGCGAAACGCCGATCACGTTGCGGGAAGCGCAAGTGAATTCCCGCGGCCGTGTTCCGATGGAACGAGCTCTTGCGAATTATCTCGCCGAACTCCCGCACCCGGCCTCGCTGTTGATGTACCTGGCCGAGCATGCCGGCGTTCCTCAGCAAGCAGGGATTCCACTCCGCCACGTCATTTCCGAAGCGACTCATCCCGACTGGGAGTGGGCGCTGCTCGATCCAGCGGGCCATGCCGATTACATAGTCGCGTGCCAGAGCGATCCGGTCTGGACAGCGGTGCGGCAACATCGCGCTGAGTTGACTGAGATGCTTTCTATTAGTGCGCCTGGGCAATCCCGCTGCACGATATACAGACGCAGGTGACCATAGGCGCGGTACGATGTAAGATTTCGGTGGTGTCGGCGGTATGACCATGGCCCAAACTACCACCGCTGAGCGCGACTGAGATGGCGAGCGTTCCTTTCGTCAAGGCGACAGCTTGCGGCAATGATTTTCTGATCATTGATGTGGTTTACGCTCTCAGCGACATTCAATCGTTCAGCCGCCGCATCTGTGACCGGCACAACGGCATCGGCGCCGATGGCGTGGAATGGGTTTTGCCCGCCAACGACGCAGACCTTGGTATCCGTCTGCTGAACGCTGACGGGTCCGAGGCGGAGATATCGGGCAACGGGACACGATGTGTCGCAGCTTGGTATTGCGCAGAGAACAACCGCGACATCGTTGTGATTCGCACCGGCGCCGGCTTGAAAACCTGCAATTTAACGGCGCGTGATGGCAACAACTTCGAGTTTCGCAGCTCCATGGGTGTGCCGGAGGTGGGAGATCGGTTTTCTATCAAGTTTAGCTACGGTGAAATGTCTGGCATTCCGGTTTCGATGGGCAATCTGCACTTCGTGGTGTTCGTCTCGGAATTTGAACAGGGTTGGCAAGCGACGGCGCAACAGATCTCGATCCACGACGGCTTCAAGCACGGGATGAACGTCGAATTTGTGAGAGTGATGAACGAGCACGAGATTGAGGTGCGTTTCTTGGAGCGCGGTGTAGGAGAGACGATGTCGTCCGGAACGGGATCCTGCGCTGCCGCCGTGGCTTCCATACACAGGGGCAACGCGAAGTCACCAGTGCGCGTGAGTGCCCCGGGAGGAATGCAAACGGTGGAATGGAACGTGGAAGTGTTCCTCTATGGACCAGCTACGCTACTCTGCCGCGGCGAGTTTTTCGTTTAAGATAAGCCATTCTGATGCCCTCCTCCGCCCAACCGGAGCGTCTGCGTCCGCCCGCCCTGCAATCGGGCGATACGGTGGGCATCATCGCGCCCGCAGGACCGATTGAGCCAGACGCTCTCGAGGCCGGCTGCGCGACCCTGCTGCGCATGGGCTATCGACCGTTCTATCTGCCATCAATCTTGGATCGAGAATTGTACTTTGCAGGGTCGGTGGAACGGCGCCTGGGCGAATTGCACGAGATGTTCGGCAGGAAGGAAGTTCGTGCCATCGTTTGCGCGCGCGGCGGTTACGGCTGTAATTATCTCCTGCCGCACTTGGATTTGGACCTGATACGTGGAAATCCGCAGATTTTCGTTGGTTGCAGCGATGTAACGACGTTACTCACTTACCTGTGCGATGCTGCCGGACTAGTCACCTTTCATGGGCCCATGGCGGCCGGAGATTTTGGCCGGCCCGATGGCGTTGACGAGGACGCTTGGTTCTCGGCAGTGTCGTCCGGCAAGAAGTTTGCACGAGCGTTCGCCGCCGACGAGGTACAGCCACTGGTCGAGGGAATGGCGGAGGGCATTCTGTACGGCGGCTGTCTTTCACTGCTTTGTGCATCGCTGGGCACGCCGTTTGAGATTCGCACTGAGGGCACAATCCTCTTTCTGGAGGATCTTAACGAACCCCCTTTCCGCATCGACCGCATGCTTATGCACCTGAAACTCGCAGGTAAGCTTGAATGCGTCCAGGGAATTATCTTCGGCGAGATGCGCAAGTGCGAACAGCGCGGGGCCGAAGACTACACCCTTCGGCAAGTTGTGATGAGGGTCTTAGGCGACTTACGTGTGCCGATCGCATTTGGGCTGAAGTCCGGCCATGTTTCCAGCAAGAACTTCACGCTGCCGTTCGGCGTGCGCGCGAAGCTCAGCGTGGCCGATGTCGTCACTCTGGAATACGGGCCCGCAGTGCGAAAAAGGCGCGTGCCGACGGCAGTGCAGAAAGCATGACTACCAAACACATCCATCTGATTGGGATTTGCGGTACCGCGATGGCTTCGCTGGCGGGAATGCTCAAGGAGAACGGATTTCAGGTTACCGGCTCCGACCATGCGGCATATCCGCCAATGTTGGACTGCTTGGCGTCCCTGAACATTCCTGTGTCGCAGCATTTCAGCGAAGCCAACTTGCAGCCGCAGCCTGATCTGGTGGTCGTAGGCAATGCGATATCTCGCGGCAACTCCGAGCTGGAGTACGTCCTCGACCACAAGATTCCCTTGCAGTCGATGCCGCAGCTCCTGCATGACGAGTTCCTGGTTGCGCGCGAGAGGTTCGTCGTAGCGGGCACGCACGGCAAGACCACGACCGCGTCGCTGCTGGCATGGCTGTTCCACCATGCCGGGCGCGCCCCCGGCTTTCTCATCGGCGGAATTCCGGAAAACTTTGGTACTTCCTTCATGCTGGGTTCGGGGCGCGAGTTCATTCTGGAAGGCGATGAGTACGACACGGCGTTCTTCGACAAAGGACCTAAGTTTCTGCACTACTTCCCGGATGCCGCGATCCTGACGTCCGTCGAGTTCGATCACGCCGATATTTTCAAGGACCTTGATGCGGTGAAGACCGCCTTCAAGCGGCTGGTGAACCTGGTTCCACGCCGGGGACTGTTGATCGCCTGGAACGGTCACCCCAATGTTGACGAGTGCGTCAGCCGGGCGTTTTGCCGCGTGGAGCGTTATGGCTTCAGCGAAAGCTCGACTTGGCGGATCACCGATGTCGAGCACACACCCGTCCTGACGCGCTGGCGCGTGTTGCGAAACGATAAGTTATGGAACGACCTCGAGTTCCCACTGGCCGGCGAGTACAACGTGCTGAATGCAACCGCCGCTGCTGCCATGGCTGCGAACTATGGCGTCGCCAAGGATTCGATTGCAGATGGGCTGCGCAGTTTCCGTAGCGTGAAGCGCCGGTTGGAAGTGAAAGCAGAAATTCACGGCATTACCATCATCGATGATTTTGCCCATCATCCTACGGCCATCGCGGAGACGCTGAAGGCGGTCCACACTCGCTATCCCGGACGGCGGCTTTGGGCGATTCTGGAACCACGCTCGAACACGCTGCGGCGCAAAGTGTTCCAACGTGAGCTGGCACAGAGTCTCAGTTTGGCTGATCAAGTGGTCCTCGCCGGCATCTTCAAGTCAGAGACAATTCCGGAGCATGAGCGCCTGGAACCCGCAGCAGTCATCGCGGCCTTGCGGGCGTCTGGCAAACCGGCACGACTGCTCGATACGGCGGACATGATTGTGGAGTCGATTGCGCCCGAGTTGCGCGAAGGAGACGTGGTGGCAATCCTCTCCAACGGCGGATTCGCCGGAATCTACGACAAGCTCCCGGCGAAGCTGAAATCCCTGCGCGAGGTCTCGACCTCAGCGTGACCCGTCGCCGCATTGCTGGCCTTGCGTTTGCGCTCTCAAGCTTTGGAATCTTGTTCCTTAACGTCGCCTCGGCCGTCACGCCGGTGACCTGTGCCTCGCCTGTGAGTTCACCTCCCGAGCCAACTGAATATTTCGTTTCACTCGCCGATTCTGCCGCTCATCTCGCACATGTCAGCATTCGTATCCCGGGAGGCGAGAGTAAGCGCACGTTGGACATGCCGGTGTGGAATGCCCTCTACCAGGTGCGCAACTTCGCGGCAAACATAATGAATGTGCGGGCGCAGGATTCCTCTGGCACGCCCGCTGGAGTGAGCGACACGACGACCAGCCAGTGGGAGGTCACGGCGCCTGCAGGCTGCGTCGTGGTCAGCTATGACATTCGCCTCGACGCTTCAGGTCCATTCGGCAGCGCACTGAATGCAGAACACGGCTTCTTCAACTGGGCTATGGTGCTGATGTACTCACCGGCTCTGCGCACGCAAGCGGCAAGTCTCCGGCTGCTCGACGTCCCAGCCACGTGGGTGTTGCGTGATGTACATGTGCTCGGAGGCGCCGAGGCGGGCAACGTAAGCCAAGTGATTGGAGTTGCTCGAAATTACGATGAACTGGTGGACAGCCCGGCAGAAGTGGGCACCTTTCGACAGTCTGCATTCCAAGAGGATGGCGCAATCTACCACGTTGTGGTAGATGGTGACCCGGCGGACTACGACATGGCGAAATTGCAGGAGATCCTTCGCAAGATCACTCATGCCGCCGTCGATTGGATGCAGGATCGCCCTTACGACGAATACACCTTCCTTTATCACTTTCCGCGCGGCCATGGTGGCGGCGGTATGGAGCACGCCTACGGGGCGGCCATCGACATCAGTGCTGACCGCCTGCGCAACGGCTTGACGCCGGTGGCGGGCGTAAGCGCGCATGAGTTCTTCCACCTCTGGAATGTTAAGCGCATCCGGCCGCGGTCGCTCGAGCCGATCGATTACCAGCGCGAGAACGATACCCGTGCGTTGTGGTTCAGCGAAGGCGTGACCACCACGGTTGGCGACATTGTGTTGGCGCGTGCCGGACTGGTGGATGGAGGGGAGTATCTGCAACGTGTTGCGGCCGAGATCACCGACTTGCAACGGCGGCCGGCGCGCACCTGGCAGTCGGCGGAAGAGTCGAGTCTTGATGCCTGGTTTGAAGGCGACACCTTCTACCATTCGGAGGAGCGAAGCATCAGCTACTACAACAAGGGTGACATTCTTGGTGTGCTGCTCGACCTTCGAATTCGCCAGCTAACCGGGGGGAAGAAGTCTCTGCGCGATTTGTTCCACTGGCTGAACGATCAGTACGCCAGGCAGTACCGCTTCTTTCCCGATTCCGCCGGCGTCGAACAGGCGGCAGAAGCAGTCGCCGGCCAGAGCTTCGCCGACTTCTTCCGCGATTATGTGGCGGGAGTTAAAGAAATCCCCTACGACGACTTTTTCCAGTTTGTGGGCCTCAAAACCGTCCAGAAAGCGGTTGAACTTGCCACACCCGGATTCACGACAACCGCAAACCTCGCCAGTCAACCCGAAGTGTTCCACGTGGAACAAAACAGTGACGCGCAGCGCTTGGGTATTGTCGCCGGTGATCGCATGACCGCCGTCAACGGCAAACCGGCTGATAGCTTCCTCGACGAAGAACTCTCGCAAATGCGCCCGGGCACCACCGTTCGCCTGCAGATTGAAAGTCGGCAAGGCAAACGGGAAGTGAGCTTGCGGCTGAGCTCGCGCCAGGAGCAGGTCTATGAGCTTCAAGACCTGCCGGCGGTGACTTCGGAGCAGCGGACGCATCGGGCGGCGTGGATTCGCGGCGATGACGAAGCCGGAGGCACGCCATGATCCGCACGGTCTTCATGCTGACCTTCTGGGGACTCTCAACCCTGATCGTCGGTCCGCCGGGCCTGTTGATTGCACTTGTCACCGGCAACGTCATGCCCCTTTACTGGGTGGCGAACAGGCTGGCGATTCTCGGCGTACGCCTTGCGGGTGTGAAGATCGTGGTCCGCGGACGCGAGCACGTCCAGCCCGGACAGAACTACATCTTCATGTCCAACCACGTTTCGAATCTCGACGCGCCAGTGCTCATTCCGAGCATTCCCGGGCGATGCTCTGCGCTGGTCAAGAAAGAGCTGTTCCGCATGCCCATCCTCGGGACGGGCATGAGAGTCACCGACCTTGTTCCGGTAGATCGCAGTGACCGTGAGGCCGCCATCGAGAGCGTCAACGCCGCCATCCGAGTTCTGCGGCGCGGACTGCACATGGTCGTCTTTATTGAGGGCACGCGTTCAGACGACGGGCGTGTACTGCCGTTCAAGAAAGGGCCATTTCACCTGGCCATCGATTCCGGGGTGCCCATAGTTCCAGTCACTCTGCTAGGGACCTTCGAGGCCTGGCCGAAGACGCGCTTTGCGCTGCGGCCCGGCACCGCGACAGTCATATTCCATCCGCCGGTCGATCCTCGCAGCTATGCCGATCGCGACGCGCTGATGCAGGCGGTCAGCGACACCATCGCGACCGCCTTGCCCTCAGAACGGCGCAAACCAGCCTACCGAATATAAGTTAGGATTAAGGACGCTTCGCCTTCGGCAGGTTTGCATGCATATCCCCGACGGATACCTGAGCCCATCCACCTGCGCGACGCTGTATGCGGCCGCTATCGCTGGCTGGTACGTAGCCCTGAAACGCGTCAAGCGCCTGCTGCTCAGCCGTGTCGTTCCGCTCATCTCCGTCTTCGCTGCGTTCGCGTTCGTGGTGATGATGTTCAACCTGCCGCTGCCCGGCGGAACAACCGGTCATGCCCTTGGCGTGACCATCGCCGCGATCGTGCTTGGACCATCGGGCGCGGTCCTCGCCATCTCCATCGCCCTGGCCATTCAGGCTCTGTTCTTCGGAGACGGAGGAATCAGCACGCTGGGAGCGAATTGCTTCAACATGGCGATTGTGGGTTCGCTGGTCGCTTACGGAAGTTACCGGCTGATCGCAGCCGGTTCGAGCATCGCGTCGAAACGGAGAATTGCGGCCGCCGCGATCGCGGGCTATTTTGCCGCGAACGCCGCTGCCTTAGTTGCCGCCATCGAGTTTGGGATCCAACCCGTGCTCTTTCACGATGCAGCCGGAACGCCGCTGTACGCGCCCTATCCATTGAGCGTCGCCCTGCCCGCAATGTTGATCGGGCACCTGACCTTCGCGGGCTTGGCGGAGGCCGTGATCTCTGCCGGGCTAGTCGCCTACCTGCAAGTTGCCGACCCAACTCTGCTGCAAAGAACGTCGGGAACTCCAGCGGAAAACGCGCCGGCAACCTTGTGCGCTGCAGTAAACTCACCGCGGCGGCTCTGGATTGCAGTCGCTCTCCTCATGCTGCTGACGCCTCTGGGAATTCTGGCGGCCGGCAAAGCGTGGGGCGAATGGTCGCCGTCCGAATTTTCCCGAACCGCACCACCGTCGCAGATCGCGTCTGCGACCATCGGTCCAGCGGCACGCGCCCCCGCTGGAATGCAGCGGTTGGCGAATCTCTGGACCGCGCCATTCCCTGCGTATGCGCCCGCCTTCGTGAAGAGCGCGGCGTTTGGCTATCTGCTCTCCGCCATGTTCGGAGTCGGCTTCCTGCTCGCGCTCTCTCTGCTAGCGCAGCAATACCTGGAGCGACGGCGAGCGACGAGATACTCCGGATGAAGAGCGGCGGATTCTTGCAATCGACCGCGGTTGGCTTCGGTCGCGCGCTGTCCCGCGCACTCATGTCGGAGGAGGTTGCGCACCGGTCTGGACTGTTGCAGTCGCTCGATCCTCGGGTGCGAGTGATCGGATTGTTTGCTCTCGTTCTGGCAGTCACGCTTTCGCGCAAGCTTACGGTCGTGCTCATGCTATTCCTGGCGGCAGGGATGATTGCAGCCTTCTCCAGAGTCAGTATCGCCACGCTCGCGAGGCGCGTATGGCTGGTCGTTCTGGCCTTCACCGGTCTCATAGCGCTGCCGGCGATCTTCATCACGCCGGGCACTCCCATCGCAACTTTCGCAGGAGGGTCTGTCCGCATCACTGCGCAAGGTGTGGCGACGGCGCTGCTGTTGCTCGCGCGCGTCGAGACCGCAGCGACCTTCACTACATTGCTAATACTGTGTACTCCATGGGCGCACGTGCTGAAGGCACTGCGGTCCTTCCGGATGCCTCAGGAAGCCATCGCGATGCTGGCCATGACGCACCGCTACATTTTCCTTCTGGTCGAAACCGCGGGCCAGATGCTGGAGTCTCGCCAGAGCCGAACGGTGGGCCGCTTGCCCGGCGCCGAACAGCGCCGCATGACCGCCCGGACCGTTGGCGTTGTGCTCAGCAAAAGCATCGCCCTCAGCAACGACGTCTATCTTGCGATGCAGTCGCGCGGCTTTCGCGGAGAGGTCCGCATCCTCTCCGGTTTCCGGATGCGCTCGTGGGACTATGTTGGGCTGCTCGTATTTCTCTGTGCCGCCACTATCGCGGTCTGGATAGGAAGGTAATTCACGCGTGGCGCTGCTCTTTGAATTGCAGGATGTCAGCTTCGAATACGACCGCATTCCGGCGCTGCGCGGACTCTCCCTGCAAATCGCGGAAGGCGAAAGCGTTGCCCTGCTCGGCGCCAATGGCTCGGGTAAGTCCACCCTGTTGCGCATTCTCGACGCGCTCTATTTTCCGTCGAAAGGCTCAGCCAGCTTCTGCGGGCAGCGCCTCACGCCCGAGCTGCTGAACCAGGACGGCTTCGCGCTCGCGTTTCGCAGGAGAGTGGCGCTTGTCTTCCAGAACCCCGATGTGCAGTTGTTCAATCCCACGGTCTTCGACGAAGTCGCCTTCGGCCCCTTGCAGTTGCAATGGCCAAAGGAGAAAGTGCTCACCAAGGTGGCGGAAACTTCGGAGCTGATGGGAATCGCTCATCTTCGTGATCGCCCGCCTTATCGCCTCTCCGGTGGCGAGAAGAAGCGCGTGGCGCTGGCGTCCGTCATCGTGCTCGATCCTGAGGTTCTTTTGCTGGACGAACCGACGTCAACCCTTGACCCCCGCAGTCAAAGCCAGATCATTGACTTGATCCAGGAATGGAAGGGTTCCTCGAAGACGGTGATCACCGCAACTCATCAACTGGAAATTGTGGAAGACATTGCCAGCCGTATCGTGGTGCTCGAAGAGGGGAAGGTCGCCGCCAGCGGCACCCCGGTCGAGATCCTGTCGGACCACGAACTATTGTTGCGAGCGAACCTGGTGCATGCCCATCGCCACTCCCACGGAACCTTGACGCACTCGCATCCGCACTTGCATTCTCACTCCAAGTACGAGCATGAGCATTAGGGATCCGTGTGCGCGAAACTTTTCGGTGGAACGATTGGTTAGCTGCTCACGAGGTCATCGATTTGATTACCTCTTCGCCCTTCACCGAGATGGTGACCATGTCCTTGGCGTCGAGATCCATTTTCATGAGGTCCAACATCTGGATCTGGCTGCTTTCATGGGTGCGGAAGCTTGCGCAGCTTCGTATTTCTCGTGTGGAAAAGAAACAGTTTCACGGTCGGATTGGCGGCGAAGACTCGGAACGCAGTACGAAAACTGGGGGGTCCGCACCACGAGCCTTCACGAGGACGACGATCCTTGATGCAAGCTCCACCTCAGGTGTGGTAGAACTGCAACCAACTCAACCGACTAGCGCTAACTTATTTCGCAGGTCCAATTGCGCTGAGGCAACGTGGGACGAAGTCGACTGGCTGGAGGAGCATGTCCGTAGGGGCTGTACTGTTCGATCCCGAAGAATTCTGGGAGGATCTGCTCGCCTTCATCGAAGATGGGCGGGTCATCCCTGTCGTTGGTAATGAGTTGCTCACAATCGAAGAGGGCGGACAGCAGCTTTCCCTTTTTCGCGTAGTCGCCGAGCGACTGCTGAGCAAATACGGATTGTCAGCAACTGCGTTGCCTAGCGGTGAAGTCCTGCGCGAACACCATGAAATGAATGATGCAGTCTGCATCCTGGCCCGAGCCGGGAAGCGCATCAAGGATCTGTACCGGCCCGTCAACGACATTCTAGGGAAAGTCCTTGCCGAACATGCCGTAGATACCGAGCCTCTCCGTCAACTGGCCGCGATCCGGCACTTCGATCTATTCGCCACTACAACGCCAGACGACCTGCTGGCGCGAGCTCTCGATGCTGTGCGCTTCGATGGTCTCAGGCAGACGGACGAGATCGAGTATGCGCCCAAGCTACCTACCGACCGGCGCCGTGACATCCCTGAGGTAATGTCATCGAAATATGCGGCTGTGTTTTATTTGTTCGGCAAAGCCGATGTTTCTCCCTTCTATGCTATTCACGACGAAGACGTCCTGGAGTTCGCTTATACGATGCAGGCCGGAAACGGGCCCGAGCGGATGTTCTCCCAGTTGCGCGGCCGCAACCTGCTTTTGATCGGCTGCAATTTTGCTGATTGGCTCAGTCGCTTCTTCCTCCGTCTGTCCAATTCGGAGCGGCTCTCTTCCGACCAGCGCAACAAAAAGGAATTTTTCGTGGAGCATGAAAGTCCCGAGGACCACGATTTTACCGTCTTCCTCGAACGGTTTAGCCAGGACTCTCGCTGTTACCGAGTCGATGCTCGGGCATTTGTGGCTGAGCTGTGTCAGCGCTGGAGCGAGCGCAATCCTGCGGCCAGCGCCACACCTCAGCCTGTTCTTGGGGAGCCTGGTCCATCAGCGGATCTGTCTGCTAGCGGTACTATCTTCATCAGCTATTCCAGCGACGACATTGGAGCAGCCAAGAATCTGTTCGCCGATCTGCAGGAGATCGGCGGCGATGTGGCGTGGTTCGACAAAACCGCACTGAAGCCAGGCGACAACTGGGACCAACATCTCCGGAGCGCCGTGCAGCGCTGTAGTTTGTTTCTGCCGCTGCTCTCGACCAACACCGAGCAGCGCACGGAAGGCTACTTTCGGCTCGAATGGAGCGAAGCCGCTGAGCGCTCCAAACGGATCCAGGGCCGCAAATTCATTTTTCCCATCGTTATCGATCCTGATTACGCTGGCGCCATGGGCCGCTATGCGCTGGTTCCGGAAGCATTCAAGGCGGTGCAATACTGCCACGCACCCGCGGGCCAGATATCCGAGGACCTTAAAGGGGAACTCCGCGAGCAGTTGCGCAACCTGCGAAGATCGAGAACATGATGACCACCGTCGTGCAGGTCGCGATCGACGAGCAGAATCCTTGGCCGGGGCTGGGTTCGTTCGATGAGGGGGCCGAACGATTTTTCCATGGCAGACAAAACGAAAGCGCGGAACTGCGCCGGCTGGCGCTGAACGCTCCCCTTACTGTCCTGTTTGGCGCTTCCGGACTGGGGAAGACCTCGCTGGTCCAGGCGGGGCTCTTTCCTCTGATGCGGAAAGAGCACTATCTTCCGGTCTATGTTCGGCTCGATCTGAGCGATCGAGCGACCCCTCTCATCGAACAAGTCAAGTTCGCCCTGCATACTCAGCTCCAAGCTCGACGCGTCGATGCTCCTGCCATGCGCGATGGCGAATCGCTATGGTGCTACCTGCATCGCGCCGGGCTGGAGATGTGGAGCGAGCAGAACCAGTTGCTCACCCCTGTATTTGTTTTCGACCAGTTCGAAGAAGTGTTTACCTTGGGAGCGGAGAACCCCGCTGCCGTCGCCCGGCTTCGGATTGACCTGGCGGACCTTATCGAAAACCGCCTGCCCGCCACCCTGGCAGGCAGCGTAGAGAGCGGGGAAGCGACGGGCGAAGCCCTCTCCCTCGACAGTCAACGCTACAAGGTGGTGCTGAGTTTTCGTGAGGACTTCCTGCCCGCAGTGGAAGGCTGGAAACGTGAGCTGCCCTCCATCCTACGTAACCGCCTACGTTTATTGCCGATGTCCGCAGCGCGGGCCTTCGAGGCTGTTCATGAAACTGCGCCCCACCTCGTTGACGAAGAGCTCGCGAAGAAGATCGTGGACTTCGTAGCGGCCGCCCAGGAAGACGGAGCGGGCAAAGCGGCAGAGACACCGCACAGCATGCGGGAGTTTGCGGTGGAGCCAGCGCTGCTAAGCCTATTGTGCAGCGGCCTCAACGAAAAGCGAAAGGAACAGGGCAAGTCAACGTTTGATGCGGAGCTCCTGGCGGGTAGCGGGCAGTCCATCATTTCCGACTATTACGCGAAGGCGGTAGGTGATTTGCCGCAGCAGGTACAGCGCTTCATCGAGAACGAACTTATCACCGAGCGTGGTTTTCGGAAACCTTGTGACATCGATGACGCCCGCAGCGTGCACGGTGTGGCCGACCAGGAGTTGCGACTGCTGGTGGACAGAAGAGTATTGCGTATCGAGCCGTTGCGCGGCACCGAGCGCGTGGAGCTTACCCATGACCTACTGACGGGAGTCGTGCGTGAGCATCGAGACCGGGAGCGGGAGAGAGCAAAGGTTCGGCGGCAGCGAAGACGCATGGCGGTTTTCGGTGCGGTTGGCGTGGTGCTGCTCGCACTCGTGGTGACGTTTGGATCGGAGTGGAAAAAGGCTGAAGACGCATTGAGAATCGCCACTTCCGAACGGCTGGCAACTGCCGCTCTGTTACACACGGAGAACGAGCTGGATCTCGCTTCCCTTTTGAGCATCGAGGGATTTAACGTTGCGCAGACTTACGAGGCCCGAAGCAGCCTCCTACTAACATTCCAATCCAATCCCGAACTCCTAACATATCTTCACCATCTCAGCCGCGTGTACAGCGTGGCCTTCAGCCCCGATGGCAAGACGCTCGCCGCGGCGAGTGCCGATCACACGGTGCGGCTGTGGGATGTGGCGAGCCGCCAGCCTCTCGGAGAACCGCTCACCGGCCACAACCAAACCGTGAATGCCGTGGCCTTCAGCCCGGATGGCAAGGCACTCGCCTCAGCGAGTGCCGATCACACGGTGCGGCTGTGGGACGTGGCCAGCCAAAAACAGATTGGAGGGCCGCTCACAGGCCACGACAGCTATGTGCTTAGCGTGGCGTTCAGCCCGGATGGCAAGACGCTCGCCTCAGCGAGTGCCGATCACACGGTGCGGCTGTGGGACGTGGCCAGTCAAAAACAGATTGGAGGGCCGCTCACCGGCCACACCGAAGCTGTGAGGAGCGTGGCCTTCAGCCCCGATGGCAAGACGCTCGCCTCAGCGAGCACCGACAAGACGATGCGGCTGTGGGACGTCGTCAGCCACAAACAGATCGGAGAACCGATGACCGGCCACACCGACGAGGTGTTTTGCGTGGCCTTCAGCCCCGATGGCAAGACGCTCGCCTCGGGGAGCAGCGACAAAACGGTGCGGCTGTGGGACGTGGCCAGCCACAAACAGATCGGAGAACCGCTGACAGGCCACGACAGCACTGTGTATAGCGTTGCCTTCAGCCCGGATGGCAAGACGCTTGCTTCGGGGAGTAACGACGAGACCGTGCGGCTGTGGGACGCGGCCAGCCGCCAGCCTCTGGGAGAACCGCTCACAGGCCACACCGAAGCTGTGAGGAGCGTGGCCTTCAGCCCCGATGACAACACGCTCGCCTCGGCGAGCTACGACAAGACAGTGCGATTGTGGGACGTAGCCAGCCACAGGCAGGTTGAAGGACCGCCCACAGATCATAGCGACTTTGTGTATAGCGTTGCCTTTAGCCCCGATGGCAAGATGCTCGCCTCGGCGAGTTACGACAAGACGGTGCAGCTGTGGGACTTGGTCAGCCACAAACAGATCGGAGAACCGCTCACTGGCTACGACGGCGTTGTGTTTAGCGTGGCGTTCAGCCCGGATGGAAGGATGCTCGCCTCGGCGAGTTACGACAATGCGGTGCGGCTGTGGGATGTAGCCAGCCACACACAGATCGGAAAACCGCTCACTGGCCACAGCCTAACTGTGAATAGCTTGGCCTTCAGCCCGGATGGCAAGACGCTCGCCTCGGGGAGCAGCGACAAGACGGTGCGGCTGTGGGACGTGGCCAGCCACAAACAGATCGGAGAACCGCTCACCGGTCACACCGACGTTGTGAATAGGGTGGCATTCAGCCCGGACGGCAAGACGCTCGCCTCGGCGAGTTACGACAATGCGGTGCGGCTGTGGGACGTGGCCAGCCACACACAGATAGGACAACCGCTCACAGGCCACACCGACGTTGTGAACATGGTGGCCTTCAGCCCGGACGGCAAGACGCTTGCCTCGGGGAGTAACGACAAGACGGTGCGGCTGTGGGACGTGGCCAGCCGTCAGCTTCTCGGAGAACCGCTCACAGGCCACAACGGCTATGTGCTTAGCTTGGCCTTCAGCCCGGATGGCAAGACGCTCGCCTCGGGGAGCGGCGACAAGGCGGTGCGGCTGTGGGACGTGGCCAGCCGCCAGCCTCTCGGAGAACCGCTCACAGGCCAAGACAGCAATGTGCTTAGTGTGGCCTTCAGCCCGGATGGCAAGACGCTCATCTCGGTGAGTAAGACTCAGAAGGTGTGGCTGTGGGACGTGGACCCAACTTCGTGGGTCTCACGTGCGTGCGAACGGGCCAACCGCAACCTGTCGCCAGCCGAGTGGAGGCAGTACATGGGTGCGAGCGTCCCCTATAGTCGCACCTGCCCGAATCTTCCTGACGGCGAGGGCGTACCGGCAAGCCAGCAGAAGACCCAAAAGTGACGGCGGTGATTTTATGGGAAATGGGGTGGAAATAGGGCCTCAGTTGCTCGCCAATTGAGCGGGATCAAGCCTCGGCGAGCATCGAGTTTGGGACTCACACGTCCGATTTGAGGCTTGGGAAGCAGTTAAATGCAGAAGATCCAGTTACCGGTGGTGGCTTGGCATCATCTGACGACGGCACCGCCAATGACGTACTAAGCATCAATGAACCCCTCGACTTTCCAGTCGAGGGTTGTTCAGTGGTTTGGGATCTCGTCGGTTCGGTGGAAGCCGCTTTATTGGAGATGAACGCTCTGCCGACGGGCTTATAGCCCGTCCCAGCGGAGCAGTTTCCTGCGAACCATAAACAAGTTCACCAGAGGGCAGGTGGCACACAGCTGGTTGGCGTTCTTCTTCAGTCCTCGGTAGCGCACCTTGCCGACCTGCGGGCCGCCGCACCCGCAGGTTTACTCCGTCCAGGAACAGGTACGCCCACTTATCCTGCAACGGCGCTTAATGAAACTGCTGCACCGCTTCGTCCAGGGCGCGGCTCAGTCGCGATACCGTTTGCGGACTGACCACCTCTCTCCGGTCCCGAGGGCTATCACTCGCCCCACCTGCCGGGAGCTGAGCCCCGCAAGAATGCTTCTCGGATCAACAGCGATACCTCTTCGGCCCGCCGTTGAAACTTTTTCAGTGCCTCCGGCAGAAACCGATGCTTGCGGCAATGCGCAAGCGCAGGATCCCGAAGCGGGTCACAAAATCCCGCTGATAATAGCCATTGCGGTAATCGTGGGGCGGTCTTTGCGGGCCATGATTCGGGCTCCCCACGTACCTGTTTCTTTGTGGCTCCGACAGCCGTTCGAAAAACTTCCCCATGGTCTGCTGCATCTGCCCCTGCAAGTCGCCCCAGAAACTCTCTTTCAGATCGGCCACAAAATATTGGAAGTGCTAGCTTAGCTAATGGGTATAATCTTCACCATGGGCACAAGTCCCCTTTCGGGAATGGCTTTAGCTTCTCAGGCCAAAGCCAACTTACCCTCCTGCTTCTTACATAATCGAAGTTACGTTACCAATTCCGGTTTAGGCTTGGAACTCTTGCATCTCTTCCGCCGATGGTTCGCGGGACAGCAGGGAGAGCGGGAATGATGGAAAACAGAATTCTCAACCCGTTCATGCTCATTCTGGGCACGGTCATGTTGCTCTGCAGCGTGCCGCTGGCCGCGCAGGACAACAATACGACCATCAACCATGCGACAAGGTTCGCGCCGTGAAATGCTGCGGTGTTTGAGAATCGAACATAGCCCTCGGAGTTAGGCTAGATCTCCGCAACCACGCGGGTTAAGCTGTTTTGACGCATCCTCCGAAACGCCAACCAATGGTGCTAGAGCCTGCCAAATGCCGGGATGTGGCGGCGCCGGCCCGCAGGGATCAAACGCGAACCTCCCTTTCTCGGCCACCGCGAATCGGAGGCTGGCCTCTCGCCTTACAAACAGGATGTCGCAGTTTCGAGCCCTGCACTGCCCACCATTCTTCTGCTGGGCGGCCAAATGAAATTCCAATCATGCCGGCAGAACGGTGCGGCCTTGACTTCCAGGTAAACCGCGCTTATGCAGAATCGCAACCTGGCGACTATTGTGGGGTTTAGAGTACGATAGGCATGTGCGGAAAACCATACCGGCACATGCCTGTATAACTTTAATGGTACGGCTCGGGCAAGAATTGGGATTCGCCTTGTTGCTGGCGGCAGTTCTCAGCATGCCGGCGCACGAGTCAGCCGCGCAAAGCGTACGGCCGAGCCCCTCAGTCCCGGCAAAGGCCGAACTGCAGCAAAAGGCGCATGCGCACGGCAAGAAGGCGGCGTCCGACCCACCAGTTCCACAAACGCCTGCGCCACCGCCGACGCTGGAGCAAACCCCTCCCACGCCGCCCGAGGTTACCTACACCAACGGACAGCTCACCATCATCGCGCAGAACGCGACGTTATCTCAGGTCTTGCGTTCGGTGCAGTTGCAGACGGGCGCATCCATCGAGATGCCGTCGGGTGCCTCCAGTGAGCGGATGGTGGGCCAACTGGGCCCAGGGTTACCGCGAGATGTGCTCAATGCCCTGCTGAACGGCTCCAAGTTCAACTACATCATCCTTGGCGTAAACGGCAATCCAGGAGCTGTGCAGAAGGTGATCCTCACCACGCAAAGAGCTGCCTCGCCTGTGAACACGGCGCGGAACAACTCAGCGCCGCCGCCGGAGGAACCTCAAGACGAGGAGAATTTCGTCGAGCCCGAACCGCATCCCCAACCGCCGGCGCCATCGACTCCCCCAATACACCGCAGGCCAAACATGCCGGGCCGGATGCCCGACGCGCTCAACCAGCAGCAGTTGCAGGGGCAGCCACAGCCCGATAACAGCGGAGACAACTCGCAGCCAACCGCCATCAAGAGTCCAGAACAGTTGCTGCAGGAGTTACAGCAGATGCAGCAGCAGCAGCAGCAAATGCAGGAACAGTTGAATCCCGCCAATCGGCAGCCCGACAGCACCAAGACTCCGGAACAGTTGTTGCAGGAGTCACAGCAGTTGCAGCAACAACAGCAGCAAATGCAGGAGCAGTTGAATCCCGCCAATCGGCAGCCGCCACAGTAAGTTTCTCAGGAGCGGGTGTACAGAACCGGGCCGGGCGTCGATCAGGGGAGCTGGATTGGGCGGGACGGGTGCTAGTTCTTGGTTTTTCGTTCGTTTCCTCCGAGCGCATAATGCTTAGGTCCTCCAAAACTCCATATGAGGTGCGCACTCCTGATGGCGGCTACCTTCGCGGGACGGAGCACAGGATCATGAGATGCCGACGCCAAGGCAACGGCCCAGGCTCCGTCGTGGGACTCGAAAGGTGTCCGTCGCGGTGGTCGTAGCAAAACTCAAGGATGCGTGGTGCCGAGCCCTGGAAGTGTGGGGCGGTTGGGAGCTAGAACGGAGAATCCCGTTTATGCTGCTGTGTACACTGATCTTTGGCTGCCTGGCGAGGATAGCCCTCGCCCGTGAACCGCAGCGTCCGCAAGCGTATGCGGATGCGTTCACTCAGTACGTCGTGCTGAACAAGACCGTCATCAGCATCAGGAACAAGTTCTTGCCCGATGGCGTTTATGGCATTCCCTATAACGCCACGCTGTCGGGCAGCGGCGGCTTGGCGCCGTACACCTGGGCCATCGTCGCCGGCAGCCTGCCCAACGGGTTGTCTCTCGACAGTAACAGCGGCGTGATTGCAGGTACACCAACCATCGTCGGCGTATCGAACTTCACCGTCCAAATCACCGACAAGAACCACACCTCAGCGACGAGCAACCTGAGCATTACGGTAAATCAGGGATTCACCAACGCAACTTTGAAGGGCAATTATGCCTTCACATTTAATGGATACAGCAACGGGACGCCGGTGCTGATGGCCGGAAGTTTCGTCGCCGATGGGCAAGGGAAGGTGACGAGCGGCGTGCTTGATTACAACGACGGCAGCGGCGAGCAGCCTGACAATAACCCAGCTCCACAGGTGATCGGCGCAGGCTCGGTCTACACCATTAATCCTGATGGATTGGGTACGATGACGATTACCACCAACCAAACGGTCTTTAACCTGTCGGTCGCTATTACAAGCGACGGCAGTGGAAGGCTTATCCAGAGTGATCCCGCCAATCCGCAAGCGTATGGTTCGGGTGCAATCAAGAGCCAGACCCCGCTAAGCCAATGGCCACTGTGCGGTAGCCATGTTGTGGTGGGGTTATTTGGGTTGGATAGCTCTCTAGTTTCGAGATATTCCGCCGCTGGCGAGTTTCAATTTGACCCTAACACCTGCGTCGATGCCGAGAACGGCGTAATGGACGTTAACGATGGCGGCAATTATTCGCCGAATGTAACCTTCACAGGTGCCTTTAATCAGTACGATCCCAATACCGGCCGGGGGATTGCAGGAATAACCTTCAAACCTGGTGGTCGTCGCTTTTATGCGTTCTACCTGGTATCGAGTAGCGATCACAAGAAGAATGAACTGATCCTAGTATCCACGGATCCGACTTCGGAGCCCGCCGCGCTGACGCTCTGGTCGGGACTTCAGCAGGCGTTTCCCCCAACAGGCTGGGACAATTCGTCTCTCGGGGGTACTACTGTGGCTGAACTGAACGCCGTTGACACCAATGGCGCCGCGGATGTCACCGCTGGCTTATTCGTCGGCAACGGGGTCGCCGGAAACAACTGCCAAAGCAATAATTACGACCCGGCGACTTTCAACTTTGATGAAAACCAGGGTGGAACCTCGAACCTCAACCAGTCTTCGACGGGTACATACTGCGTTGACAAGACCACGGGCCGAGTTACGTTGACTCCCTTTAATATCGGACCGTTTGCTACTCCACCGGTGTTCTACATGGTCAAGGGAGGCGTGGCGTTCGCGGTCGGTACCGACCCGGCTGTCACCGCCGGAATTCTTGAGGAGCAAACCGGGTCTCCGTTCAGCGCTTCATCGATTTTCGGACCTTACTCTGGCGGCACCGTTACTCCGGTTCTTCCAGCGGTTACGAACGCCGTTACATCCTTGTTCGCCGACGGCAGCATGAACATGAACGGCATGCAAGACATCAGCGGCCCCGGTGGTCCTGGACAACAGAACTTCACCTACACGTACACGGCAGATAGCACGGGCAGGGCGGTTGTACAGCAGAACGGAAACGCCATAGGTATCGCTTACGTCATCTCGCCAACGCAGTTCGTTCTGCTCCCAATTGGCCCCAGCAACCAGTTCCCAGCTCTGTCTATCTTCGGTCAGTGACCCGCCGCGGGTGCGCGGCGTGCAGGCCGGGACTAAAGCGGACGGCGTACGGAAACGGCGCGGGCGTCGATCAGGTCGCGGGAGGCAGGGCGTTGTACAGGCAGTCACGGGAGCTTGTCTGGCCATTGAGACAGTTGTAGTACTTCTTATCCGATCTCGTTTGCCCCTGAACGTGTAAACTAAACTCAATTGAATCGAAGTATGCAGCAGGCCATTTCCATCCAACAAGAACACGCAACGCAGCCGGCGCCAGTGTGTTCTAGGTCTCCGCGCGCCGTGAGACCGCCAATCGACCCACGACGGCGTCAGCGCGACAGCGGCTATATGCTGCTGGCCATCTTGCTCATAATGGCGCTAATGATTATTGCTGCGACCTTCGAAGCTCCGCGCCTAGTGCAGCAGATAAAGCGCGACCGCGAGGAGGAGATGATCCATCGTGGCACCGAATACGCGCGTGCCATCAAGAAGTATTACAAGAAGTTTGGCCGCTATCCTGCAAACCTGGAGCAGCTCGACAACACCAATCAGATGCGTTTCATTCGCAAGCGCTATAAAGATCCGCTCACCAAAGACGGCAAGTGGAAGCTACTCAACTACGGCGACATTCAGACAGTGCTCAACCCCAACGCTCCGGGAACGCCTGCTGCGGCGTTGGGTACGCAAGGGCAGGGCGCGTTCGGGCAGCCCAGCGCGATTTCAGGTGGCACGACCGGCGCGCCTAGTTCACAACAAACAGCCTTGAGCGCAGGGACCGTTGTTTCCACTTTGACCACGGGCTCTGATCAAAGCACCCCGCCGTCCAGCCAGCAGCCAAGCGGCACGGCTGGAAACATCGCCGGAAATTCTCCGCAAGGGAACGCTCAGCAGGGCAACAACCTCTTCGCGAACACCTTCAGTCTGGGATCGACTAGCGGGTCGAACAGCAACCAGCAGGGAAGCACGACGCCTGGAGCAAATCCAGCCGGAGGCACCCAGACATTTGGGGGCGGAGCCGTTGTCGGTGTCGCCAGCTTGAGCAAAGATCCCACCATCCGCATCTACAACAAGAAGAAGACCTACAATGAGTGGCAGTTCATCTACAACCCGATGTTGGACCAGGTCAACGTTTTGCTGCGCGGACCGTACCAGCCGCGGATCATCGGCGGAGCGCAAGTGGGAACTCCTGCCGGACAAATGAACCAGAGTGGGCAAGGAGCATTTGGTCAGCAGCAAACTGGCTTTGGCCAGCAGTCGAGTGGTTTCGGCCAGCAGCAAAATTCGCCACAGCAGACTCCGCCAGTAAATCCGTTTCCTCCCAACCAGAACCAGCAGCATTGAAAAAATGCCGGCAATGGTATCCGAGCGGGTGTCAAAGCTCGGGCGCGAGCTTAAACAACAGCATTGGTCGAAGCAGTGTCATCTTTAAGGTTGTGTGTGAAATCCCAGCAAAGGTGGCCCTTCTTGAGCTTCCCCTCGTTTGCGCACGGTAAACAGAAGATCGCACCGATTGCAACGGCGACCGCTACCAAGGGATTGTAAAGTTGGCGGCGCATCAAGCAGGTATTCTGAATTCTGCCGCCGAGTGCGGCGGCAAATCAATACCTTCCCAGTAGCTGCAGGCTGCAATTCCCCCGAAACAGCCTTTCCAGCTCTCGTCTAATCCGTCTTTAGTTCGACGTACCGGGTTTAATCCCACCGCCTTTCAGGCGGTCAGCTTTGAGCCTGCCGCTACAAGGGGGGAGATGACCGAGTAATCGCACAAGGGGGCACGCGGTTTGGGACATAAAGTATCACCTGATATGGATCACGAAGTGTCGCTACAAAATGCTGCGTGGGGAAGTGGCGGAGCGTGCCCGCGATCTGATCCGGCAGATCTGCCAGGCGCGAGAAGTGAGCATCATTCGAGGAGCGATCTCGCCGGATCACATCCGCATGCTGGTGGCCAGCGAGCCCTCGGAGTTGGTCTATTTCAAGGTCTATGGCCCGATCTTAATTCTGGAACTTCACTAGTTACATACATGAAAATCATGGCAGTAGTGCACGGCTACAACCGGACACCGCAAAGATTTTGATTAACGGAGTGCAGGTGGATACTCAGCTGCTGGATATACCGTGCTAAATTATTGCAGAAGCGTTGCTAACGAGTGAACCTGTTGTTACAAGGAGGATACGACTTCATAGTGCTTTCAAACATAAGAAAGGTGGGACGCCAGCCTGAAGCCGAACATGAAGCTTCGCTGGGGCGCGTCTTCTGGATTACCGGGTTATCCGACGCCGGCAAGACAACCGTGGGGCGAGAATTGTGGAGCCGGCTGCGTGCTGCTGCTGCTGGTCGTCCGGTCATCTTCCTCGATGGCGACGTGCTCCGTGCTGTGATCGCCGAAGATCTTGACCACAGCGCGGGCAATCGGCGGCGATCGGCGATGCGCAATGCGCGGCTGTGTCGGTTGCTGGCCGGACAGGGCGTCGATGTCGTCTGCGCGACCATCTCGCTGTTTCACGAAGTGCAGCGTTGGAACCGCGAGAACATCCCCGGTTATCGCGAGATCTACCTTCGGGTCCCGATAGACGAGCTACGGCGTCGGGATAGCAAGGGCATCTACGCGGGGGCTCAACGCGGCGATGCGCGCGACGTCGTTGGCCTTGACGTGGCGGCGGAGGCTCCCGAGGCGCCGGACCTAGTCCTCGACAATTATGGGGCGCTCGACGTTGCCACGGCGGTCGACCGCATCTTGGCGGTATGCGCCAGGCGGGAGGGCGCGGGTGCGGCGCAGCCGGCGCGCCTTGTCGCCTTCAGAACGAAGGCGGAATCTCTGGAAGCGCTGGCGCCGCTGCTGCGCAATGGGCGCGTCCTGCCGCAGGTCCGATTCTCGGTTGGCGATTGGCGCTCGGACGCCGCGGGCGTGCTCGCTGCCGTTACCGCTGCGCCCTGGGGTTCAGATCGGGTCATCGTGCGTAGCAGTGCACAGGGCGAGGACGGCGCCGCGAGCTCTCAGGCCGGGAGGTACGATTCCGTACTCGGTGTCGTCGGCAGCACAGCGGTGGCACAGGCAATCGACCGGGTGATTGACTCGTTCGCCAGTAACGGAAGCGATGACGACCAGATCTTCGTGCAGCCCATGCTTGATCGCGTGGCGATGGCCGGGGTGGCCTTCTCGCGTAGTCCCAGCGGCGGCCCCTATTTCATTATCAATTACGACGACCGTTCCGGCCTAACCGATCGCGTGACCGCCGGTGTCGGCAAAGATCTCGAGACTTTTCTTTGCCTCAAATCGCGGCCTGATGCCTGCCCACCGTCGCTGGCACCGGTCATCGCTCTCGTCAGTGAGCTCGAAACCCTTCTAATGAGTGATTCAATCGACGTGGAATTCGCCGTCGGCGACGACGGGCAGCTCTACCTTCTGCAAGTCCGCCAGCTCGCCGTCGACCCCAGGGGGCGGGATTGGGACGCGAGGGTCAACACCGCGCTCGCCGATGTCGCGCGCAAGGTCGAGCTGCTCAGCCGCCCACATCCCTACCTGCACGGCAGCCGGGCGATATTCGGCGTCATGCCAGACTGGAACCCAGCCGAAATCATCGGGGTGCGGCCCCGGCCCCTCTCGTTGTCGCTCTATCGCGAACTCATCACCGACGCGATCTGGGCCTATCAGCGGGACAATTACGGGTACCAGAATCTTCGCAGTTTCCCGCTGCTGGTCAACTTTCACGGACTGCCCTACATCGACGTGCGTGTCAGCTTCAACTCCTTCATACCACGCGACGTACCCGGCGATCTCGCCGGGCGTCTCGTGAATTACTACATCGATCGCCTCCTCTCTGAGCCGCATCTCCATGACAAGGTCGAATTTGAGATCATCTTCTCCTGCTACACCCTCGATTTGCCGAAGCGGATGGGCAGGCTCGCCGAGCATGGATTTGCTCCAGAAGACCTTGCCGAACTTTCGGGCGCCTTACGGCGCCTCACCAATCGCATCATGCATGGCGAGACCGCGCTGTGGCGGCGCGATCGCGCGAAGATCGACCTGCTGGCGCGGCGGCTTCCGACAATCTGCAACGCGGAGATCGACAAGGTCAGCCGCATTTACTGGCTGATTGAGGACTGCAAGCGATACGGCACGCTGCCGTTCGCCGGTCTCGCGCGGGCGGGCTTCATAGCGGTTCAGCTGCTCCAGTCCTTCGTCGAGGTGGGCGTTCTCGATGCCGAAGAGAGTGCGACATTCATGGCGAGTGTCGATACCGTCGGGTCGCGCATCGGGCAAGATTTCGCGCAACTTCCGAAGGCAGACTTCCTCGCGCGCTACGGCCACCTTCGGCCGGGGACCTACGACATCCTGTCGCCGCGCTACGACGAAGCGCCCGATCTCTATTTCGACTGGTCGAGTGCCCGACCGACCGCGTCCGCAGCGCCGCGCTTCGCGCTCTCGGCCGAGCAATTGCGCCGCATCGAGCAGCTGCTCAAGGAACATGAGCTCGACATCGACGTCTTGAGTTTGATCGAGTTCATCAAGGCTGGCATTGAGGGCCGCGAATACGCTAAGTTCGTGTTCACGCGAAGCCTGAGCGACGCTCTGTCGCTGATCAGGCAGCTGGGCGAGGATCATGGTCTTTCGGCGGAGGATTGTGCATTTCTGAACTACGACGCCATTCGCACGCTCTATAGCGAGAGCGGTTCGGTGCGCGAGACGTTGCTGGAGAGTGTCGCGCGTGGCAGAGAGCGTCACGCGCTTACGTGCAATCTCGAGCTTCCGCCGATCATCGCGTCGCCCGACGAGGTGTTCGCATTTCACCTTCCCCCGAGCAAGCCTAATTTCATCACGCGGAAAAGCGTCACCGCACCGGTCGCCTCAGTCGGCGACCCTCCGGAGAGCTTGGCTGGACGGATTCTTTTCGTGCCAAGCGCGGACCCCGGCTTCGACTGGATCTTCACTCGTGGTATCAGCGCATTCGTCACCCAGTTCGGCGGCGCCAATTCGCACATGGCGATCCGCGCCGGCGAGCTCGGCATACCCGCTGTAATCGGCGCCGGCGAAACCCTGTTCCGGCGATGGCAAACGGCGCGCAAACTGTGCCTCGATTGCGCGAACCAGAAGGTCCTGCTCATCGCATGAAAGCGGTCGCCATCACCCAGCGGGTATCGGTCGTCCCGGCCTATGGCGAGCGCCGTGATTGCCTGGATCAAGCATGGACTAAGTTCCTGGCGGCCTGCGAACTGCTTCCCGTGTTGCTCCCCAACATCAGCGAGGCGGCTGTTGCCTTGTTCGAGGGGGCCGGCATCGTCGGGTTGGTGTTGACCGGCGGTAACGATCTTGCGGTGTTGGGCGGCAATGCCCCGGAACGCGACGCCGTCGAAAATGCCCTGCTCGATTTGGCAGAGCGGCGCGGGCTGCCGGTCCTGGGCGTTTGTCGCGGCATGCAAGTCATTCAGCAGCGTTTCTCTATTCCGTTACGCCGCGTCGAAGGCCATGTGGCGCAACGTCAGGTCATCCGAATCGACGGCGAGCCAACAGAGGTCAACAGCTATCATCACTTTGCCGCCTTCGACTCGCGGCCGCCGCTCGATGTCTGGGCGGTCGCCGCCGACGGCGTCGTCAAAGCGATTCGCCATTCGGCCCAGCCTATAACGGGGATTATGTGGCACCCAGAGCGGTCTTCCCCGTACTCGCCTGCCGACGTGGCACTGTTTCGCCAAGTCTTCGGGGTGAAATGATGCGCGCAGTTATTCTCGCCGCCGGTCGCGGCAGCCGCATGGGGCATCTGGGCGACGACCGTCCGAAATGCTTGGTCGAGCTCGAAGGCAAGCCGTTGCTCGAGCGCCAGATCGCGGCGCTCCGACGCGGTGGGGTGGACCAGATCGGGGTCGTCCGCGGCTATCGCGCCGAGATGATCGATTTTCCCAGCCTCTCCTATTTCGCCAACGAACGATGGGCCGAAACCAATATGGTGATGTCGCTCGCCGCGGCCGCACCTTGGCTGCGTTCGGGGCCGGTCATTGTCAGTTATGCCGACATCTTCTACCGCAGCGAATTGGTGCGCGGTCTGGCCGGTGCTCCAGGCCAGTTGGTCATCAGTTACGACCGGGCCTGGCGCCGCCTGTGGACCCGGCGTTTCGCCGATCCTTTGGCCGACGCCGAAACCTTCCGGATCAATGCCGCGGGCCAATTGCTGGAGA